>Ga0256835_1000248_pt1 | contig 43470 bp, 40 predicted proteins | sample PIR30metaG_FD_185972 | JGI IMG/M metagenome (GOLD analysis project Ga0256835, IMG submission 185972) | Hydrothermal vent microbial communities from East Pacific Rise, Pacific Ocean - PIR-30 | ecosystem: Environmental > Aquatic > Marine > Hydrothermal vents | place: Pacific Ocean: East Pacific...
CTGAGGTGGGGCAGAGGGCTGACCGGTAAAACCAGCCGGTAATAAAATCGGGGCCGTGCAAAAAAACAGGGGCTGTGCCATGAAGGCCAGCCCCTGGTCTGTTTTGTGATGACGCCGCGGTGGTGGCCGCCTCGCATCGGCTCGCCGCCCGGCCGCCACTAGTCCGACCCGGCTTCCGCTTGCGCCCGCCTGCCTCCTGGTTGCCGCCTGGCTACGGCCCGCTGTCGCTCGGCCCGCCCGACTACGCCAGTATGCACCCAGCTCCCGCTTGCGCCGCCAGCCTCCCGGCCGACCCCCACTGCTGTCGCTCGGTTCCGCCTAGCTTCCGCTTGGCCACCGCGCTCGCTCGGATCCGCCTAGCTTCCGCTTGGCTAACGCCCGCTAACGCTCGGCTTCGCCCGACTCCGCCCCCGTGGCCCCCTAGCCGCCGCCCGCAATGCGCTCGGAGGCGGTGTCCATGACGCTCTTGGTCTCATCGCCAAAAGCCAACATGGCCGCCGCCAAGCCGGCCCCGATTAAGGCCAGCATCAAGGCATACTCCACGGCGCTGATGCCGCTGTCGTTGTGCAACAGAGATTTTAGTGCTTCGATCACTTCAGCCCCCTTCCATGGCGGCCCTGGTTCAGACGGTTAAACCATAGGCCTGGAAAGCGTGGTGGTGACCGCACCTGGTAAATATAGGTGTAGCACGAGAGGGTGAGGATTGTCATGAGAGAAATGAGTTGGGGTTAACCCTTGAGAGTGTCATGTACCTTCTGGACCAAAGTTTTCAAGCTGAAGGGCTTGGTCAAAAAGTCCTTGGCCCCGGCCTTGAGGGTATCCTTGATCTGCCCGTCGGCGGTGTAACCGCTGGCCACGATTATCTTGACCTCGGGGTCCATCTCGGTGAGCCGCTGCAGGCAAACATGGCCGCCCAGGCCGGGCATGCCCAAGTCCAGGACTACCAGGTCAATGGTTGACCCGAGCTCTTGGTATAGTTCCAAAGCGGTCTCGCAACAATCGGCGGTGATCACCTGGTAGCCGAACTGTTCTAGAATCTGTTTGGACATCTCCACGATGGGCTTCTCGTCATCGACCACCAGGATGGTCTCTTGGCCCGAGGCTACTACATCCGGGGTGCTTGGTTCTTGGGAGTCGGGTGGCGCGGCGACGGCTTCCTCGGGTTGGCGGTCTTGGGGTAAGTATATCTTGAAGGTGGTGCCGCGGCCCTTTTCGCTGATGCAGTTGATGTAGCCGCCGTGGGCACGCACGATGCCAAAGACGGTGGATAGTCCCAGGCCGGTGCCGCGGCCCACTTCTTTGGTGGTGTAAAAGGGGTCGAAGATGTGCTCGATCTCTTCTTCCTCCATGCCGGCGCCGCTGTCGGAGACCTGTAGCAGCACGTGGGGGCCGGCCTTGATGCCCAGCCGGTCGTCGCTGTAGTCGCGGCGCAGGGTCACCTGGCTGGTCTGCACCACCAAGGTGCCGCCGTGGGGCATGGCGTCGCGCGCGTTGGTTACCAGGTTTATGAGCACTTGTTCGAGCTGGTTGGGGTCTCCCCAGATTTTAGGGAGATTAGGGGCCAGGTGGGTTTTGATTTCGATCATCTTGGGAATGGCGTGTTTCAGGAGCCGCAGCGATTGCAACACCACTTGGTTGAGGTCCAGCTTGACCAGCTCGGGTTCTACTTTGCGGCTAAAAGCGAGTAACTGCTTAACCAAAATTCCGGCCCGGTGCACCGCGCGGTAGATTTGGCTCAGGTATTCCCGATCGGTGGGATTGAGGGAGTTGGATGCGGAGAGCAGCTCCACGTAGCCTTCCATGGCTTGTAGAATGTTGTTGAAGCCGTGGGCCACACCGCCGGCCAGGGTGCCGATGGCCTCCATTTTTTGGGCTTGTTGCAGTTGGGACTGCAGTCTTCGCATCTCGCGTCCGGCCAGGACGCGTTCGGTGACCTCGCGGCCCGAGCCGCTGACATAGGCTGGTTTGCCATCCTGCTCAACCACGACGCTACGGTATTCGGTGTAGAGTTCTTTGCCGTCCTTGGCCACGTAGACTGATATCCCTCGCTTGTGGCCGCGTTTGATAACCTCGGGCAGGTATGAGTTGATAAAATCGTCTTTATACTTGGGCAGCATAAACTTGTTTACGGGAGACCCCACCAATTCGTCTTCCCGGTATCCCAAGGCCTTGACAATAGCCGGGTTGACGCTTAGGAAACGTCCTTCCAGGTCGTGGGTGTAGATAAAGTCGGAGATGCTGTTGAAGAGGTCGCGGTATTTTTCTTCGCTTTGGCGCAGGGCGGCTTCACTTTTTTTGCGCTCGGAGACTTCACGGATGATCGAGACGTAGCCGTAGGTGCCCCCTCCGGGTTTTCGCAGAGGGGATATGGTGGCTTCGGTGGGGATGGAGGTGCCGTCTTTACGATAGTGGACCCATTCGCCGCGCCAGAAGCCATCCTTGGCTACCGCGGGATAAACGATACGGCCGAAACGCTCGAAATCTTCGGTATGGTTGTAAATGATGGCCAGGGATTTACCTATTACCTCCTGGCGGGAAAAGCCGAACATCTTGAGAAAGGCCGGGTTGCAGTCGGTGACTCGGCGTTGGGGGTCGGAGGTGAGTATGCCGTCCATGGAGTGCTCAAACAGGGCCCGCAGGTGTTGCTCGCTTTCCCGAAAGGCCTCTTCGGTTTTTTTGCGCTGCTCGATCTCGCTGGTCAGGCGGGCGGTTCTTTCGGCCACCCGGCTCTCCAGTTGGCGGCTGGCGTCTTGCAGGGAGCGGACCACCCGGTCGTGGGATACGGCCACCGCGGCCAGGTTGCCGATTAGCTGTAGGGTCTCCAGGTCATCTTGGTTAAAAGTAGTGCGGTTGCGGTTGAAGATATAAAGTACCCCCAGGTTTTCCTCACCCATTTGGATGGGTACCGCCATGCCGGAAAGCAGGCCCTCGGCAGCTACCGTGGAGTCCACCGCCCGGGTGAGGCGGGTGTCCTGGAAGTAGTCATCAACGATCAATCCCTGACGGGTGCTGGCCACCAGGCCACCTAGCCCCTTGCCCACGGGAATGCGTATTTTTCGGAAAGCTTCCGTGCGGATACCGCTGCAGGTGCGGATGTAAATATCGTCGTGCGCCGAATCGCGCAGGGCGATATAGGAAGTGTCGGCCGAGAGCAACTCGCGGGTGCGTTCGACGATCAACTGGAGGTTTTCATCCAGGCTATGGTCTGCGGTGAGGGCCGAGGCTAGTTCATACAGTACCTGAAATTTGCGCAATTCAAATTGCAAGTTACGCTGCGATTTTTCCTTGGAGTCGATCTTGGGATGTGTCGGAGGGCGATCGTGGACAGTGTCTTTACGCTTTGTTTCCGGCGTGGCATCGCCGCCAGGATCAGCACCCAGCGGATCAATTGGCACCTTGTTCCCTGTTGAGGTGCTCATCACGCGCCCTGGTTTCTGCGAATATATCCTAGAAAATTATCAAATTCAATGTGAGTTGTTGATAGCATATTCATCATTCTAATTATATGATTAATCATATCAGCAGTTCAACAAAAAGAGCAAGCAACCGGTATATTATCCAGTCAAAGGCTCACAATAATCATCAGCGTACGGGGCGTATTTATGCCGGGCGGGCCCCGCAATTTTGGTGATGCGGGGGCGGCTGGGGCAGGGATAGATCAGGCTGACGCCACTATCGATCCGGTGCCGTCAGCTGCGCAGGAGCCGCGTCACATCGTGGGCAGGGGGAGCAGTATGGGGCCGAGGCCAAAGGTATAGGCATCGAGCACCAGCTCGCCCACCATGGCCTGGCCGGTCTTGATCACCAGGGGGATGGGGCCGGGGGAGTGTCCCCACCGGAGCAGGACCCAGGCCCGCCGATCCCTGGGCCTGGATGATATTAAGAGTACTGACGCCCGGTTAAATGGTTTTGAGCCGCGCCAAGGCGCCGTGGGTCATAGGATGGCCTCCACCCGCAGGATATCCGGCAGCCGCTTTTTGAGCTCTTTTTCGATGATGTTGTGCAAGGTGGCCGAGGCGTGCTTGCATCCCGAGCAGGCCCCCACCAGGCGCACCAGCACCACGCCGTCGGGGCTAACCCCTACCAGCTCCACGTTGCCGCCGTGCTCCACCAGCACCGGCCGGGCCGCTTCCAGGGCCTGTTCCACCTCGTCGCGACTAGGCATTTTTACCTCCACCGGCCAGGCCCAGGCCCTGCATCACCTGGTCGGCCAGGCTACGGTAGGCCTCGGCCGAGGCCGGGGCGCCGGCCAGTACTGACTGGCCGTTGTCTTCCAGGCCGGGCACTGCCGGGTCCAGGGGTATCTCGCCCAGGAAGGGCACTCCCAGGTTGCGGGCCAGGGGGCTCACCGAGCCGTGGCCGAATATCTCGTGGCGCCCTCCGCAGTCCGGGCACACGAAGTAGCTCATGTTTTCCACCACGCCGAGGATGCGCGCGCCCACGTGCTTGAACATGTCCACCGCCTTGATCACGTCGGCCAGGGCCACGTCTTGCGGGGTGGCCACCACCACCGCGCCGTCGATGGGGGTCTCCGAGGCCAGGCTGATCTGGATGTCACCGGTGCCCGGCGGCAGGTCCAGCACCAGCACGTCGATCTCGCCCCAGTCCACCTCGTGCAGCAGTTGCTTCACCGCCTTGGCCACCATGGGGCCGCGCCAGATGAGGGCCGCGTCGGCCGGCACCAAAAAACCGATGGACAGGACCTTGATGCCCCAGGCCTCCAGGGGCAGCAGCTTGTCGCCCTCGCCCTGGGGCTTGGCGTTGGCCAGGCCCATCATCATGGGGATGGAGGGACCGTAGAGGTCCAGGTCCAGCAGGCCCACCCGGAGCCCCTTTTCGGACAAGGCCAGGGCGAGGTTCACCGCCACGGTGGATTTGCCCACCCCGCCTTTGCCCGAGGCCACCGGCACCACCGCCTTTACCCCGGAGATGGGCCTGGGGCCCTGGGGCTTGTCAGCCTGGGGCTTGGGCGGCTCGGGCAGGGTGAGAGACAGCTCGGTCACGCCCTCCAGCGCGCCCACCACCGAGGCCACCTGGTCTTCCAGGCTCTGGCGCACATCGTCGGGCGCGTTGATGGGCCGCAGCACTACCACCGCCTTGCCACCCGGGTCCAGGGTGGCCCGCTCCACCAGGCCGGCCTCCACGATGCTGGTGTCAAAGCCGGGGTAGTTCACCAGGCTCAGGGCCTGCAAAAGTTTTTCATCCAGGGCCGAGGGGTTTTGTGGCTTGCTCATGTCAGCTCCCAATATCTCGGTAATCACCAGGAATTGCTAATGCGAGGTTGGCTCGATTCTACCAGGACCGGCCGGTCCGGCCAAGGGGTGGTGCTGCTGCAACAGCTCCAGGAAGGCCTCCAGGCGGGTCTGGGTGCGCCCGTCCACCGGGGCCACCCGGTCGCCTTCGATGGTGAGCAGCGGCACCTTAAGGTGCCGGCGCATGACCAAGTCTTGCATCTGGCGAAAGCAAAAGGCCTGGGTATAGTGGACCAGGCCGTGGATGTTGCGCCGCCGCACCTGGCGGCTGATGTCCTGCAAGCGCCAGAACACGTCGTAGGGATAGGTGTAGCGGTGATACTGGTCCACCAGGTCCTGGTCGGGACTGTCGGCCGGCAGCATGGCGAACTGTCGGGGGACCTCGTTATAGACCACCGCCGCGCCCATCTCCTCCAGGGCCTGGTGCAGGTCGTCGATGATCGGCGGCACCCCCAGCAGGCCCAGGCGCAGGCCGGGGCGGCGCGGCCGGCGGCCGGCGGCCTGGTCCAGGAAATCCTTTAGCCGCCGGTGGTAGTCTTGGGCGTCGCCTTCAAAGTCGCTGGCCCCCACCAGCCACAGGTGGTTTTCCCGGCCGCTCACTAGGCCGTCGCGCCAGGTCATCTGGTCCAGGCGGGCCAGGTCGCGCCGCAGGTCCGCCAGCCGGCGGCGCACCGCCTCGGCCGCGTGCAGGTCGGTGCCCAGTTGCCGGGCCAGTTCCTCCAGGGCGGCGCACAGGGGCTCGGGCCGGCGGCCGTGGGGGTAGTCAAAGGCGATGACCCGGCGGCCGGCCTCTTGCAGCAGTTCCATCAGGCCGTGGGTGTTAGAGCAGTCGCCCTGGGTCACCGCCACGATGGTCTCCACCTCGGGGTGCTCCAGGGCCCAGGCGTAGATGCCCTTGATCCAGGCGCAGAGGGTGCGCGGCAGGCCCATCTCCTCGGCCCGCCGCACCAGGGCCCGGGGATCGGGGCTGGTGATAAAACGGTTGTTCAAGTCCACCGGGGTGTAGCCGGCGGCCATGGCTACCTCTATAGGGATGGAGGTGGTCATGCCCAGAAGACGGGCCCTCGGCTTCACCGCGGCCATGGCTACTGGGCCGACTCCACCCGGCAGCGGGCGTCCACCGCCACCGCCCCGCCGGGCCCCACCAGCAGGGGGTTGATGTCCAGCTCGGCCAGGGCCGGCATCCGGGCCGCCAGCCGCGATACCCGCATGATCACCTCCAGCAGGGCCATGCGGTTGACCGGCGGCGCGCCCCGAAATCCCTTTAGCAGCGCGGCGGCCCGGATGGCCTCGAGCATGCCGCCGGCCTCCACGTCGTCCACCGGGGCCAGGCGCAGGGCCACGTCGCCGTAGGCCTCGGCCGCAGTGCCGCCCAGGCCGAAGAGCACTAGCGGCCCAAAGGCCGCGTCGTGCTTGGCCCCCACGATCACCTCCCGGCCGCCGGTGACCATGCCCATCACCACCAGCCGATCAACCTCCAGGCGCTCGATCATCTCTTGGGCCGCGGTGCGCACCTCGGCGGCGTCGCACAGGTCCAGGACCACGCCGCCCTGCTCGGTCTTGTGGCTCATCCGGGAGCCCACCGCCTTGAGGGCCACCGGCCCGCCGAGACGTCCGGCCAGGGAGGCCGCCTCGTCCGGGTCCCTGGCCACCCCAAAGTCGGCCACCGGAATGCGGGCGGCCAGGAGCAGGTGTAGGGCCTCGGGCAACTCCAGCTCGCCCTGCTCGCGGGCGATATCCACGATGCGCGACACCTGCGGCCAGTTAATGTCATCGGCGCAGGCGATGGTCTCGTGCGGCTGGTGGCGCAGGCCGGCGCGCTGGTTGGCCGCCAGGGCCAGGACCCCGTCCTCCGGGGTGTCGAACAGGGGCAGGCCGGTGGTGGGGCGCACCGCCTCCACCTCCTCGGGGTCGGACAACAGGACCATGGCCAGGGGCTTGCCGGCCTCCTGGCACAGCCGCCGGAGCTGGGCCAAGAACTCCCGGCTGGGCTTGGTCTCCGGGCCGCGGTAGCCGTGGATCACCAGCACCGCGTCCACGTTGTCCAGGGCCAGGGCGCCCTTGGTGATCTCCAGGTAGAGCTTGAGGTTGAACAGGTCGCCCAGGTCCAGGGGGTTTTGCAGCTTGATCACCGAGGCGCGAAACTCCCGCTGGATCGGCTCCAGGTAGTCGGCCGGCAGGGCCGGCAGGCTCAGCCCCTGGCGGTGGATTTCATCGGCGGCCACCACCGCGTGCCCGCCGGAGCGCGATATCACCGCCACCCGCTTGCCCTGGGCCCGGGGCAGGGTCACCCCCTTGACCACCTGCAGGCACTGGTGAATGCTGCTCACCCGGATGGCCCCGCACTGGGCCAGGGCGCTGTCCACCACCAGGTCGTCGTTGGCCAGGGCCGCGGTGTGGCTGGCGGCGATGGCCTGGCTGGTGGCGGCGATGTTGGACTTGTGCACGATCACCGGCTTGTCAGTGCCGCGGATGAGCTCGAACATGTCGCGGCCGGCCACTATCGACTCCAGGTAGAGCAGGATCACCTCGGTACGCGGGTCATCGACGAGGTAGGCCAGCAGGTCCTGTTCGTTGACGTTTTGCTTGTTGCCCACCGCGGCGAAGCGGGCGATGCCCACCATGTCGCTGGTGAGGCGGTTCAGGTAGGTGAGTCCCACCCCGCCGCTCTGGGCCACGATGGAGACCCCGCCGGGGGTGAGGCCGTGGTTGATGATGGGGAAGGGCACCGCCAGCCCCCGGGCGGTGGAGATGATGCCGATGCAGTTGGGACCGATGAAGCGGATGCCGTGGCGGGCCGCGGCGTCGTCGAGCTCCTGCTCCAGGGCCCCGCGGCTGGCGTCGAGCTCGCTGAACCCGCCGGACTCCACGATGACCCGCTTGATGCCCTTTTGGCCGCAGGCCTCCACGATACCCGGCACCGTGGCCGCCGGGGTGAGGACCACCGCCAGGTCCACCGGGCCGGGCACCTCGCGGATGTCGGTATAGACCGTGCGGCCGTGGTACTGGCCGCCGGTGGGGGAGACCAGGTACACCTCGCCCTGGTAGTTGAAGGTCTTAAGGTTGGCCACGATGTTTTTGGCCAGGTTGCCGGGCCGGGCCGATACTCCTATGACCGCGACCGACTCCGCCTCGAAAAAGCCTTGCATGAGAGCCTCTCAGGATTAACCGGGCAGGTGGTGGAACTTCTTTGGGGGTAGCTGCAGGCAGGTCAACTCGTTGCCGAACACCGCGCCAGTGTCTATGCCGATGAGGTGCTCGGTGACCATGGGTTCCCGAAACGGGGTGTGTCCGAATATCACCGTGCGGCCAAAGTCGGCCCCGGCCAGGTAAAATTCCTCGCGTATCCACACCAGGTCCCAGGGGTCTTGCCGCTCCAGCTCCACCCCGGGCCGCAGGCCGGCGTGCACGAAGATGTAGTCATCGGTGACGTAATAGGGCGCCAGGCCGCGGAAAAACTCCACGTGCTCCTCCGGCAGCTTGGCCAACTCCCGGGGCTCCAGGCCGTAGGAGCGCATGGTGTCGGTCCCGCCGTTCCACAAGAAGGCGTCCACCCGCACCCCGTCCAGCGCGTCCAGGAGCATGGCCTCGTGGTTGCCCATGAGCAGCACCGTGTCCGGACGCTGGTTTTTCAGCTCTATCAGCTCGGCCACCACCTGGGCCGAGTGGGGCCCGCGGTCGATGTAGTCGCCCAGGAAGACCAACTGGATACCCGGCGGCAGGCCGGGCAGCAGCTCGTTTACGAGCCGCAATAGCACCCGGTGCATGCCGTGCAGGTCCCCCACGGCCAGTATGGGCTGGGTGGCTGGCATAGGCTGAACTATTTCACTCGGTGAACCGGCTGTCAAGCTGATTGATGAATCATTATTCAATATTCAGCCCGTGGCCAAGCAAAACCGGCCTCACCGGCGGACGCACGGTAACGGTTAGTCCTACGGTTCGCGGACCCTGGTGAAGCTGTGCCCCTCCGGCTGGCAGGCGCGCGGGAGCGGTTAGGCCGCCTGGGCCGAGTCCTCGGCCAGCTTGACCCCGGTTTTGAGCAGCTTGCGGTTGGCCCGGCGCCGGGCCGGCGGGCTCATGGCATCCAGGGTGGCGGCCAGGTCGGCCAGGGACATGGGCAGCATGCCGGCCTGGGCTGCGGCGGCCAGCATGACCACGTTTATGCCCTTGGGCGCGCCGGCCTGGGCCGCGGCGCGTCCCGCGTCCACCATGAAGACGCGGCCGCCGTGCTCGGCCAGGGCCTTGCGTCCCTTGGCCGAGAGGAAGCCAGCGTCCGGGGCGCTCACCACCAGGTCGCCGCCGGGCTTTAGGTAGACCAGGTTGCGGATGGCCTCGCCCGGGTCCAAGGAGAACAGCAGGTCGGCCGCACCGGCGCGCACCAGGGGACCGCTGAAGTCGCCGGCCTTGACGTGGCTCACCACGCTGCCGCCGCGTTGGGCCATGCCGTGCACCTCGCTCACCAGGATATTGGGGTAGCGCGCCCGCAGCCCGGCCGAGAGCAGCCGGGTGACGAAGATGACGCCCTGGCCGCCCACCCCGGCCACCAGTCCTTGGAATCCCGCCGCGCTCATGAGATCACCCCCTTGTTCACTATGGCCCCGTGGGCGCAGACGTCCACGCAGAGGCCGCACTGCACGCACCAGGCCGGGTCGATGGAGATATAGCCCTTGGCGTCCGGCCGCAGGGCGGGGCAGGCGAACCAGGTGGTGCACAGCCCGCAGGCCACGCACCCGCCGGCCGCCTCCAGCTCCATGGCCCCGGTGGGGCAGGCCTCGGCGCACAGCCGGCAGCCGGAGCATTTTCGTGGGTCCACCCGGTAGCGCTTTTTGCCGGTGCGCTTGATGGCCGCCTGGGGGCATATCTCCACGCAACGGCGGCAGTCGGCGCACAGGTTGGCCTTGGCGCCGAAGACGGCCTTCACCTTGGCCGCCGGCGGCAACATCTCCACCTGGTAACGGGTGGGCACCGCCTCGGCCGGGCGATGGGCCACGCAGGGATGGCGCGCGATGACCACGGCCACGGAGCCGCTCTCCTTGGCCGCGTGGCGCCGGGCCTTGCTCAGGGCCCGGGTGAGGGCCTTGCCGTTGTAGGGGTCCACCACCTCCACCTGCTGCACCCCGCAGCCCCGGATGAGCATCTCCAGGTCCACCACCCGGCCGGGGTGGCCATCGGCGGTGAGGCCCGAGGCCGGGGTGGGCTGCATGCCGGTCATGCCGGTGGTCTCGTTGTCCAGCACCACCAGTACGAAGCGGGCCCCGTTGTACACCGCGTTGATCAAGCCGGTGGTCCCGGAGTGGTAGAAGGTGGCGTCGCCGATGGTGGCCACCACCGGGGTCTTTTGCTTGTCGTCGCTGAAGACCCGGGCAAAGGCGGCGGCCATGTTCACCGCCGCGCCCATGTCGTGGCAGGTGTCCACCGTGCCCTGGTTGAGCCCCAGGGTGTAGCAGCCGATGTCGCTGGGATAGACCCCGCCGGGGAAATTTTTGCGCATGGCGAAAAACACCTGGCGGTGGGGGCAGCCGGGGCACAGGTTGGGACGGCGCAGGGGCGGCTGGTCCGGGATGGAGATGAGCTTGCCGCCGGGGTTGGGTATCTTGATGCGGACCTCGCCCAGGGCCCGGGTGAGCACCTGGTGCAGGCGATCCGGGGTGAGCTCGCCGGCCGACGGCACGTGGCCGCTGTAGCGCCCCAGGAGCTTGCGGCGATCCGGGGCCAGCATCTCCAGCACCGGTTCGGTCTCCTCCAGCACCAGCACCTTGCGGCAGGAGGCCACCAGGCGGCCCACGTTTTGGCGGGGCAGGGGATAGGGCACCGTGGTCTGCAGGAAGGGCAGGGGACCGTCTTCCACCGGCAGGCCCATCTCGGCCAGCAGGTCGCGGGCCAGGGCGGCCGACACCCCCGAGGCCAGGATACCCAGCTTGGCCTTGCCATCGGCCGGGCGGTGCCACAGGTTGAGGGTCTTGCGGCCGTCCAGGTAGCCCGCGATCTTATCTAATTTTTTATTCAAGGCCTGGTGCAGGGCCAGGCGCATCTTGGGGATGGCCGCCCAGCGGAAGGGATTGCGCTGGAAATTGGCCGGCCGCTTATACACCTTGGGCTGGCGCAGCTTGATGTTTTGCCGGGCGTGGCACACCCGCAGCACCGGCCGGAAGATAACCGGTATCTCAAAGCGCTCCGACAAGGCAAAGGCGTCGGCCATGAGGTTACGGGCCTGGTTGGGGCTGTCGGGGTCAAATACCGGCAGCTTGGCGAAATGGGCCAGCAGGCGGCTGTCCTGCTCGGTCTGGGAGGAGTGGGGACCGGGGTCGTCGGCGCTGATGATCACCAGGCCGCCGATCACCCCGATGTAGGCCGAGCTCATCACCGGGTCCAGGGCCACGTTGAGCCCCACCTGCTTCATGGCGCAGGCGGTGCGCTTGCCGCTGTAGGCCGCGGCCAGGGCCGTCTCCACCGCCACCTTCTCGTTCACCGACCACTCGCAGTAGGGCGGGTCTTTGAGATATGACCCAAAACGCACCACGGCCGGCAGAATCTCCGAACTGGGGGTGCCGGGATAGGAGGTCATGAACTGCACCCCGGCCTCGATCAGGCCGCGGCCCATGGCTTCGTTGCCCAACAAGATCATCTCTGGCGGCAGCTTGGCTTTCCTCACCTTGAATCCTCTCGTTATCTTTGGGTTTGTCGCAATTGACAGGCTACCTTTGCCGGCCCCCGTAATGCAACCCCCAAACGGCGATTTTTAGCAAAGACTAATGCTATTACCTAGGGCAGCGATTTTTTATTACCAATTTATTAGTTTTATGCTAATTTAAAAAAAGTCGTTACTAGCTATAGTTCAATTGAGAATGTAGCTCTTTGGTTGTTATTATTTATTAAAATATGGGGGGGACTATGAAAAGATTCCTGTTAATAGCGTTGGTATTGGTTGCAGCCCTTGGCGTGGCTTCGTGCAATAGCGGCGGCGGAGGCCTGATCGGCCAAATCGCTAGTGGCAGCGGTTACGTGGGCGGCACCTGGTCCGGCACCCTGGTGAGCAGGGGGGCTTACGGGACCATGAGCCTCACTATAACCATTTCCCAAAACGAATTGGGTGATATAATCGGGACTGCTAAAATCACCGGTAAGTTCAGTGATAGCAAGGGGATCGTGGCCGGCACTGTCTCCAATGCCAGTGGTCCGGGTGATATAGGCTTCTCCATTTCCTGGGGGACCGGCGACACCATGACCTTTATAGGTACCTACACCGCCACCACCATGAAGGGTGCATACTCGTCGCTAACCATCGGCGACGCCGGCTCTTTCTACCTGGCCAAGTAGCTACCGGCAAAAGGATTATGGGCGGGTCCCTAGGGGCCCGCCCATAACTTTGTACGTCTCGCCCCGGGCCGCCTATGAGGGAAACGGTCGGATAGTTACCGGGCTCTTGCGAGGGCGGCGGACGGACCTTCTATATTGCAACATCCATCGGCCAAGTATGCATTACGGGATGGCGCGGGCGCGTGAAAGTATGCGCCAGGCCAGGCCGAGTGAGGGCAGGTCGTGGCCGGCTATGCGGCGCCAGGCCTCGGCCAGGATGGGCAAGGCCTCCAGGCCCAGGCCGGAGGCAAAGCCCAGGCGGGCCAGGGCCCTGAGGTCCAGGGACTGGGCCGCGGCCAGGCCCTTGACCAGGCCGGGGGAGACCAGGCTGGCCTTGGCCTCGGGCAGGCAGCCGGGGCACAGCAGGCCGCCTTGCAGCCACAGGCGCACCGGCCCCTGGCCCGCCACCGGCCGGCCGCACTGCAGGCAACGCGACAGTTGCAGGCCAAACCCCATCTCCACCTGCAGGCGGGTGAGAAAGATGGCCAGGGCGTCGGCCATCTCCCGGGGGCTGCGCGCCGTGGCCAGGCGGGCCAGGGTGAGCAGGGCCAGGCCCAGGGCGGCCGGCTGGGGGTCGTGGGAGGCGGTGGCCCGGTACAGGAGCTCCATCACCGGGCCGGCGGCCATGAGACGGCGGAAGTCCCGGCGCAGCCCCAGGTGGGGCAGGAGCAGTTCGGCCGCCTCCAGGCGCCAGAGCTCCGACCAGCGGGTGGGGGCCAAGTGCAGTTGCAGGTGGTGGGCGGTGAGCAGCAGGCCAAAGAAGCGTTTGCGCGAGCGCTTACCGCCCTTGACTATGGCGGTGAGCCGGCCCAGGGTGTCGGTGAAAAACTCCACCAGCAGGTCGCTCTCGCCCAGGTTGCGCTGTTTGAGAAGCAGGCCCTGCACCACGCGGGGAGTCATGGGCTAGACCACCAGGTGATGGTAGAAGATCGTGGCGATGGTGAAGTAGATGGTAATAGCCATGATGTCGTTGAAGGTGGTGACAAACGGCCCGGCGCTCACGGCCGGATCGACCTTTATTTTTTTAAAGGCCGCCGGGGCCAGGGTGCCGATGAGCGAGGCGGCCAGGATGGCCACCAGCATGGATAGTCCCACCACCGGTCCCAGGGTGGCGTTGCCGTGCCAGAGGTAGGCCACCGATCCGGCCACCGTGCCGCAGGCCAAGCCCATGACCAGGGCCACGCGCAGCTCGCGGTACACAATGCTCCATAGGTTGGCAAAGGATACCCGGCCCACGGCAAAGCCGCGCACCATGATAGTGGAGGACTGGATGCCCACGTTGCCGCTCATGGACATGATCACCGGGATGAAACTGATGAGAAAGATGGCGTCGGTGAGCCGCACCCGGAAGAGCCACAGCAACCAGCCGGTGACCATACCGCCGAAGAGGTTGGTGAGCAGCCAGGGCAAACGCATACCGGTGACCCGCAGAATACGGCCGCTGTAGATGATATCGTCACCCGAGGAACCCGCCATGCGCAGGAAGTCCTCGCTGGTCTCTTCCTCCAAAACCTTCATCACGTCGTCACCGGTGATGCGGCCCAACAGGCGGCCTTGCTCGTCCACCACCGGTGCGCTGATGGCGTCGTAGCGCCGGAAACGGTGGGCTACGTCCTCCTGGTCTTCATCCACCCGGATGACCAGGTCGCAGGGCTCCATGATCTCCCCGGCCTTGGCGTCGGGCCGGGCGGTGACCAGCTTGGCCAGGGGAAGGACCCCGGCCAGGCGCTGTTGGTTGTCGACCACAAAGATATTTACCAGGTTTTCCACCTCGTCGCCCTTGAGGCGGATGTGGTCGATTACCTGGCTGACGGTCCAGTCGGTGCGGGCCTGGACCATCTCCATCTGCATGATGCCGCCGGCGGTGTCCTCATCGTATTGCAACAGGGTGCGCACCTCGGCGCTGTCTTCGGCGTCGATGTTGCGCAGGACCTCACTGGCCTGCTCGGCCGGCAGGTCGGCGATGATGTCCGTGGCTTCGTCGCTGGGAAGATCATCAACGATCTCGGTCAGTTTTTCGGTTTGCAGGAAATCCAGCACCTGCTGGCGCGAGTCCTCGCTCAACTCTACGATGACCTCGGCGGCCGTCTTGGCGTTCAGGGCGTTGAAGAGCAGGACCTTGCTGTCGTCCGGCAGCATCTCCAGCACGTGGGATATCTCGGCCGGGTGCATGTCTTGGAGCAGTTGGGCGGCCTGGTCCACTTCGCCTTGGGAGACCAGCGCCTTCACCTGGCTCAAAATTTGTTTGTCCCAGGTTGCCATGAATTACTACCCCCAAGGTTTGTCGCTATGGTGACAGGAACGGAGAAGTTTATACCCCGGTGGCGGTAAAAGTCAAACCGTCAATAGGTTATCCAGGGTCGCCGATGGCCGCGGCGCTCCGAGGCCCGGCGGCGGCGCCCCTGGTCTGTGCTGTGGAATCAGCTATCCGGTGATTTCCCTAAAGTGGCGCGGGAATGCTCCCGTCGCTCCAGGGGAGAGGTGGTGGGCGTAGTAGGCGCTTGGGCGGGCTCCTGCTCCTTATTGCTTGCCAAACCGCACGCTTGTGGGTATTCTCTAATTAGCGTCCCATGGGGGGAGCGACGCGTTTGCCCACCGCCGTTGTGCCTGAAAATATACCCATTGCGCCTGATCGCCCCCCGGGGTGACCAGCTAAAGCCAAACCGAGCCGGACGCCGCTGTTACCCGCACCACCAACCGAAAATGAAGAAAACACATGGCCAAACGCTCAGCCCCCCAAAAGAAAAAAACCAACTCCGGGGGCTCCCGGGCGAAAAAGGACCACAAGCCGACCACCCAAAAAGGCTCCGAAAAGAAGGGCTCCGAAGTCGAGGTGTCATCCGCCCTTCCCCCGGTCCCGCTCCCCCCGAGCGCCCCCCCGGCCTCACCCCTCCCAAGCGGTCCCCCGGCCTCACCGCTCCCAAGCGGCCCCCCGGCCCCGACCGATACCCTGCAACGCTATCTCTACGAGGTGCGCCAGCACCCCATGCTCACCCGCGAGGAAGAGGTGGCCCTGGCCAAAAAATTCCGCGAGACCGGCGATCCCGAGGCCGCCGCCCGCCTGGTCACCGCTAACCTACGCCTGGTCATCAAGATAGCCATGGACCACCAGCGCTACTGGACCCGCAATCTCTTGGACCTGATCCAAGAGGGTAACGTCGGGCTGTTGCAGGCGGTACAGAAATTCGATCCCTTTCGCGGCATCAAGTTTTCTTACTACGCCTCTTTTTGGATCAAAGCCTATATCCTCAAGTTCATCATGGACAACTGGCGCCTAGTCAAACTGGGCACCACCCAGGCCCAACGTAAGCTCTTTTACAACCTGCGCCGCGAAAAAGAGGCCCTCAAGGCCCAGGGTATCTACCCGGAGCCCAAGCTCATCGGCAGCCGGCTGGGGGTGAGCGAAAAAGAGGTGCTGGACATGCAACACCGGCTCGATAGCTGGGAGGTGAGCCTGGACCAGCCGGTGCAAGAGGACGGCGAGGCCTCGCGCCAGAACTTTTTGCCCGACGACCAGCCCTCGGCCGAGGACCGTTTGGCCGCCAACCAGTTGAAGCGGTTGTTTCACGATGAGCTTATGCGCTTTCGCGAGACCTTGGACCCCAAAGAACGCGATATATTCGACAAGCGCCTGATGGCCGAAAAACCCATGACCCTGAGCGACCTGGGCAAGGAGCACGGCATCAGCCGGGAGAGGGTGCGGCAGTTGCAGGTGCGTTTGATGGAGAAGCTGGGCCGCTACATGCGTGACAAGATCAATGACTTTGATGAACACTTCGCTGGCCTGGTCGGCAAGGAAGTTTGAGCCGGGAGCCGGCGCGCTACTTTTAACCCACCGCAGAGAACGCGATGATTGCCAGTTTGCTAAGAATAACCGCCGGACTTTTGCTTGTTCCCCTGCTGGGGTTGGCCGCCTGCAGCACCAAGACCCCGCCGGACCATTCCCGATCCGGTCTGGCCCAGGCCAAGGACCCCATGGCCCTGTACGCCTTGAGCCAACTGCAGCGGGCCGACGGCAGGGAAAAGCAGGCCCGGGCTACCCTGATCCGGGCCATCCAGGCCGATCCGTCCTCTGGTTTCCTGCGCCTGGAGCTGGCCCGCCAGCTCACCTCGGACGACCAGCCGGACAAGGGCATGCGCCTGGCGGCCGAGGCGGTCAAGCGCAACCCCGAGCTGGTGGACGGCTGGGTGCTCCTGGGCGGACTACACGCCTCGCGCAAAGAGCTGGACCAGGCGGTGTACGCCTACCGGCGGGTGCTCAAGCTTGATCCCGAGCGCGACGAGGTACGCCTGTTCTTAGGCATGTTGTACTTAGAGGACGGCTCGCCAGAGGCCGCGGCCCGGGTGCTGCGGGAGCTGGTCAAGCGCAACCCTGACCATGGCCTGTCCCATTACTACCTGGCCAAAGCCCTACTGGCACTGAAGCAAAACCGCCAGGCCGAGGAACATCTTCAACGGGCGGTGGAGGCCACCCCGGCCCTCACCGCGGCCCTGTTTGACCTGGCCGCCCTGTACGAGCGCACCGGCCGCCCCGGTAAGGCCGAGGCGGTGTATCGCCGGGTGCTCTCCAAGAACCCCCATTCGGCGCGGGCCCACGACCGCCTGGGCCGGCTTTACCTGCGCCTGGGGCGCTGGCAAGACGGTCTACGCCAATTCGCGGCCATCAAGGGAACCAATCAGAAGTCGCCACAAATTCGGCTCAAGGCGGGGCTGGTCTACTACGAGCAAAAAAACTACCCCCGGGCCATAAAGGTTTTTAAAGACCTGTTGGCCCAGGCGCCCAAGAACCAGCGGTTGCGTTTTTACCTGGGCATGGTCTACCACGCGGCCAAGAAAGACCGCCTGGCCATCAAGACCCTGCGGGCCATCTTGCCCCAGGCCGATGTCTTTGTCGACGCCCAGCTGCAACTGGCCGACATCCTGCGCCGCCAGGGCAAGACCGCCGAGGCCTACCGCCTGTTGCTCCAGGCCCGCCAACAGCATCCCAACAACCCGGAACTGCTCATGGCCCTGGCCGCCCTCGAGGAGATGGGCAAGCAGTACCCGGCCGCCTTGAGCCTGCTGGAGCAGGCCTTGAAGCTGCGGCCCAAGAGTGCCGAGATTTACTTCCGGCTGGGGGTGATCCTGGACAAGATGGGTAAGCGCGATGAGGGCATCGGGCGGATGCGACGGGCCATCGCCCTGGACCGCCGCCACGCGCGGGCCCTCAATTATCTTGGCTACGCCATGGCCGAGCGCGGCCAGAACCTGGACGAGGCCGAGCGCCTGATCCGGCGGGCCCTGGCCATCGAGCCGGGCAGCGGCTACATACTCGATAGCCTGGGGTGGGTGTACTTCCAGCGTGGCCAATACCAGCGGGCCAACCACTACCTGCAACGGGCGCGGGCCACCGGGGAAAAGGACCCGGTGATCTTTGAGCATCTGGGTGACGTGTCCATGAAGCTGGGTCGCTACCGGGCGGCGGTGGACTACTACCGCCAGGCGTTGCAACACAAGCACAACCATCCCGACCAACTCCGGCGCAAGCTGGCCAGGGCCCTGAAAAACTCCGCGGGACGCTGACACCTTGCGTTCGGGTACCCATAGTTTGCGAGGGCGTTGCGCCATGATCCTGGCGGCGTTGGCCACCTGCCTGGTAACCGCCTGCGCCGGGGTGTCCACACCGGTGGTGGTGGGTCCCTTGCCCCAGGCCCGCGAGGTGGTCAAGCGTCTCAACGCCCGGCGCACCGCGGTGCGCTCCTTTGTGATGCAGGGGCAGATCAGCCTCGTCTATCCCGACGGCGAACTCTACGGCGACCACCTGATCCAGGGCGTATATCCCGACCACCTGCGGGCCGACATTATGGGACCTTTCGGCCGGCCGGTGATGAGTCTGGCCACCGACGGCCGCCGGCTCACGGTGCTCTTGTTTCGGGAGAACAAGGCCTTCCAGGGACCGGCCACCCGCCAAAACCTGGGGCGCTTTTTAGGAATACCCATGTCGCCGGCGGAAATTTACGCCCTCATCACCGGCAACCCGCCGTTGGTGGTATACCAGGAAGCCACCGTGGTGCGGGCCGCCGGCGGCGGGGCCCAACTCAAGCTGCTGGCCAGCGGCGGGGCCGTGGGCCAGGGAATTGACTTTGACCCAACCGACTACACCGTGACCAGCGCCTGGCTGCGGGTCATCGACGGCCCGGTGGCGCTAAGGGCAACCTACAGCGACTTTCAGCCCTGGCAGGGCGCTCGCTATCCCCGCCAAGCCGAATTGCGCGACAGCCAGGGCCGCACCCTTACCCTGCAAAACGACGAAATGGACCTAAACCGCGCGGTGAGCGGTCAACTGTTTACCCTGAGGCCGCCGGCGGCCATGAAGCTGGAGCCCTTGCCGTGATCCCAGCTGTCAGCCGCCCGGGCCCCGAGAGCGCCGTGCGCCCGCCCTTTGACAGAAAGCGATAACCACGTGCCAGTGGCCAAAATACATATCAGTGACGAACTGGACCGGCAGGCACAGGCCGAGCTGGCCCGCGATGTCCGCCACGCGGTGGTGGAGAGCTTGGGCCTGGCGCCCGAGCTGGGCAAGGTGATCGTCTATAGCGCTCCGGTTCAGTGCCGTAGCGTACATTCCAGCCGCGACCCCGCCTTTGTGCTGGCCGAGGTGCTCATGTTCCCGGGCCGCGACCAGGAGATAAAAAACCGCCTGTATGCCCGTTTGAACCAGGTCATCAAGCAGCACACCGGGGTGGACGACGCCAATATTTTTATCAACGTCATAGAATCCCCGCGTGGCGATTGGGGCATCAGGGGAGGGCGGCCGGCCAGCCAGGTGGACCTGGGCTACTAGACGCAGCCAGGCACGGGGATGCGGCGGTCATGGACCAGGGCGTGCAAACATTCTTGGTGGACTGCATGCTGGGACGCCTGGCTACCTGGCTGCGGCTCTTGGGGCTGGACGCCCCCCTGCGGCACCGGCCACCCGCGCGGGTGGCCCCGGGCCAGGTGCTAATCACCCGGCGCACCCGGCTAAAGGGCCGGCCGGGGGTGTTGTTCATCAGTCATGACCGCCTGGGAGACCAACTGCGCCAGGTGGTGGATAGCTTGCGGCTCACCCTGGAGCCCAAGCGGTTTTTCACCCGTTGCCTGCGCTGCAACGTGGCGGTGCGGCCCCTAAGCCGGGAGCAGGCCGGCGAGCTGGTACCTCGCTACACCCTGCACACGGCCGAGCGCTTCACCCGGTGCCCGGCTTGCGGGCGGGTATACTGGCCGGGGTCGCACACCAAGCGGGCTGGGGACGTTTTGCGGGCCATCGATCCTTTGTATTTGAACCGGGAGAAAACCACATGAACCTCGCAGCACCGGAGACCGCCAGCGCCCCCACCGGCCCGGCCGCGGCCGAGAAGCGGCCCCGTTCCGCCTGGCGCGCCGCCCTACTCACCTTTATCACCACCGGCCTGGGCCAGCTCTACAACGGCCAGCCGCGCCAGGCGCTGTTTTTCTTTCTGGCCATGACCTCTATCTCGGTGCTGAGTTACCTGATGGACTGGTTCGCCAGCGCCATGGCCCTGCTGGTGGTGCTGGTGGTCTCCCTGGGCCTGGAGTTGGTGGCGGTGGTCCACGCGGCCACCGTGGCCTGGAAGCGCCAGGACTACGTTTTGCAGCCCTACAACCGCTGGTATGTCTACGTGGGGTTGATCATCGCCAGCTCGCTGCTCTCCTGGGGGCTGCAGTCGGCCCTGTTCACCTACGACACCTTCACCATCCCCAGCAACGCCATGCAGCCCACCCTGCAGGTGGGCGACTACCTCATGGCCAAGACCGACGCCTACCGCGACCATGACCCCGAGCGCGGCGACGTGGTGGTGTTTCGCCTGCCGGAAGACCCCCATAAGGTTTTTGTCAGTCGGGTGATCGGTCTGCCGGGCGAGCGGGTGGCGGTAAAGCAGTACCGGGTCTACATCAACGGCCAGGCCATCGCCGACCCCTGGGCCAACCTCAAGCTCAAGGCAGTGCCCAAGGGCGCGCCGGAAGCGCCGGCGGACTTTGGGCCGGTGGTGGTGCCCCGGCGGGCCTATTTCGTACTGGGCGACAACCGGCGCTACTCCTACGACTCCCGCCGGTGGCCGGGGGACCCCTTTGTGCCGCGCCAGGCCATCATCGGCAAGGCCATGTACATCCTGTGGTCGCGAGACCGGGGACGGGTGGGCCAAGGCATGGACCCGCAGCCCGGCCCGAAACCTGGCCAGCCGTGATGTTGTTGCCGTGAAAAACGGGGCCGGGGAGTTAAGCGCTTAGCTCGTCGATGTTGGCCAGCGAGATGCGGCGGCGCCCCATCACGATCTCTTCGATCATGCGCACCAGGGCCTGGTTCACCGGGGTGGGCACCCCGAGCTGGCGCCCCTTGTCCACGATGTAGCCGTTGAGGTAGGCGGTCTCGGGCTCCTTGCCCCGCTCCAGGGATTGCAGGGTGGAGGACTTGAGGCGGCGGTACTTGAAACCGATGAGGCGCAGCATCAGATGGCGTTTGAAGTCTTCCCGCCATCCGTCGCCATCCAGGTATTGGTAATAGTCCAGCTTGCCGCCGGCGGCCGGCTCCACCTTGAGCCCCAGCTTGTCGGCCACGGCCATGGCCTCGCGCATGATGGCCAAGAACAACCGGCGAATCTTTTTTTTGCCCATCATGGCGCCCAAGGTGAGCCCGCAGACCCCGCCCAGGGTGGTGATGCAGGAGTTGATCACCAGTTTGGAATACAACTCGCCCATGATGTTGTTGGACACCCGGGTGGGCACCACGTCGGACATCATCTTCTTCAGGGGGTCCAGGCGCGGGTCGGGGCGGTGGTCCAGGTTGCCGATGACAAACTCGCCGGAGGAGGTCATCTCCAGCTCGCCGGGCTCGTGCATGGTGGCTCCAAAGCCCACCACGCAGCCCACCACCCGCTGGCGTCCCAGCACCATGGCCAAGCTCTCTTCGCAGATGCCGTTTTGCAGCGAGACCACCATGGACTCCGGGTGCAGCAAGGGCAGCAGCTCCTGGAGCGCCTCGATCATGTCGGTGGCCTTGACCGCTAAAAAGACCAGGTCCAGGGGGCCGGCCAGGTCGGCGATGGTGCGCACCGAGGGCACCTTGATGGTATGGTGGCCGCGCGCCCCAAAGATATGCAGCCCGGGACCGGCAGCGATATCCAGAGTGAGCTTGTGCTTGCAAACCAGGGTGAGATTCCACCCGGCGTCGGTCATAAAGGCCGCGGTGATGCCGCCGATGGCCCCTGCGCCGATCACGGCGGTTTTACTGTTTTGCCCTGATATCTCGGTCATCGCCTGGTTTCCTCGTGGTGGTTCATGGGCCATGATAACGCCGGGGGCGTGGCTGGCGCAGCAAGTTTTTTCGGTCCGGCCGGGGAGTGGTTCCTGGGCAGCGAGCAAGCCGCGTCGCTTGGCCGGCGCAGTCCCCGGCCACCCGCGGGCTCTTGGCGGCCACCAGTGCCCGGGCCGGCGGAAGCGGTGGCCCTAGCGGGCGCAGTCGCGGGTATCGCCCTTTAGCTTGTCCAGGCCGTGGCCCAGGGCCGGCAGGATGGCCTCCAGGCCCTCCATGGCCCCCTTGGGCGAGCCGGGCAGGTTGACGATGAGGGTGGCCTTGCGTATGCCGCACACCGCCCGGCTCAGCATGGCCATGGGGGTGTGGGCCAGGCCGGCGGCCCGCATGGCCTCGGCCAGGCCGGGGACCGGCCGGTCGATGACCGCGCTGGTGGCCTCGGGGGTCACGTCGCGCGGGGACAGGCCGGTGCCGCCGCTGGTGAGCACCAGGCTCAGGCCCAGGTCGTCGGCGTAGTGGATGAGTCGTTGGGAGATGAGCGGTATCTCGTCGGGCACGGTGTGGCTGTGGCGCACCTCGATGCCGGCGGCGGCCAGGGTCTGAGCCAGCCGCGGGCCGGCGGTGTCGGTCCGCCGGCCCGCGGCCGCCTTGTCGCTGATGGTCAGTATGGCCGCCAGGTGCTTAATTGCCTTCCTCCTTGGCCGCCTGGTAGGCCTCCACGATCTTGGCCTGGATGTCGCCGGGCACCTCCTCGTAGTGGTCCAGCTCCATGGTGAAGGCCCCGCGGCCGCCGGTCATGGCGGTTAGCTCGGGCTGGTAGGTGAGCACCTCGGCCATGGGCACGTGGGCCTTGATCACCTGCAGGGAGCCCTTGGCGTCCATGCCCAGCACCCGGCCCCGCCGGCCGCTGATGTCGCCCATGACGTCGCCCATGGCGTCGTCGGGCACGGTGACCGTGAGCAGCATGATCGGCTCCAGCAGGGTGGGCTTGCACTCGGCCGCGCCCTTTTTAAAGCCCATGGAACCGGCGACCTTGAAGGCCATCTCCGAGCTGTCCACCGGGTGGTAGGAGCCGTCCACCAGGCTCACCTTGACGTCCACCAGGGGATAGCCGGCCAGCACGCCACCGGCCATGGCCTCCACGATGCCCTTTTCCACCGCCGGGATGTAGTTGCGCGGAATGGCCCCGCCCACGATTTTGTTCTCGAAGATGAAGCCCTCGCCGCTGGGGGCCGGTTCGATCTCCAGCCAGGTGTCGCCGAACTGGCCGCGGCCGCCGGTCTGTTTCTTGTAGCGACCCTGCACCCGGGTCTTGCCCTTGATGGTCTCGCGGTAGGGCACCTTGGGGGTCTTGAGGTTCACCTCCACCCCGTACTTGCGCTTTAAGCGGTCCAGGGTGGTCTCGATGTGCACCTGGCCCATGCCCGAGAGCAGGGCCTCGTTGGTCTGGGGATCGCGGTCCAGGCGCAGGGTGGGGTCTTCTTCCAGCAGCTTGTTGATGCCGGCGAAAACCTTTTCCTCGTCGCCCTTTTCCTTGGCCTCGATGGCAAAGCTGATGGAGGCGGGCAGGGGCTCGATGGGCGCGAAGCGCACCCGCTGTTTGTCGTCGCACAGGGTGTCGCCGGTGGCGGTGTCCTTGAGCTTGGGAATGGCCACCAACTCGCCGGGCAGGGCCTGCTTGATGGTCTCCTGGTTCTTGCCGGTGAGGCGGTAGAGCTGGCCGAAGCGCTCCTTGATATCCTGGTTGGGGTTGTAGAGCTGCTGGTCGGCGGTGAGGGTGCCGGAGAAGACCCGGGCCATGGAGAGCTTGCCGAACTGGTCCACCGTGGTCTTGAACACCAGCACCGACACCGGGGCGTCGGGGTCGGGCAGCACGGCGGTCTCTTCGTCGCTGGCCACGTCGATGGCCGTCACCGGTCCCCGGTCGGCCGGGGAGGGCAGCAGGCTGTTGACCAGGTCCATGATCGGCTGCACCCCCATGTTGTTGAGGGTCGAGGCCACGGCCACCGGCACAAAGGCCTGCTCGGCGATGCCCGCCGCCAGGCCGTGGGCCAGGTCGGCGCCGGTGAGCTCCTCACCCTCCAGGTAGCGTTCCATCAGCTCGTCTTCCGACTCGGCGATGTCTTCGATGAGGGTCTCGCGGGCGCTGGCCACCTCGTCGGCCAGGTCGCCGGGCACCTCGATCTCCTCCATCTTGCCGGAGCCGTCGTTGGCAAAGCTGTAGGCCTTGCCGGACAACAGGTCCACCACCCCGCTGAAGGACTCGCCGGCGCCGATGGGCAGTTGCAGGGTAATGGCCTTGACCCCCAGCATCTCGGAGATGGTGGTGATGGCCTGGGCGAAGTCGGCCCGGTCGCGGTCCATCTTGTTAACCACTACGATGGTGGGCAGGCCGAGCTTCTTCACGTGCTGCCAGACCTTTTCGCCCTGGACCTTTACGCCGTCGATGGCGTCGGCCACCAGGACCACGCCGTCCACCGCGCGCAGGGCGGCCACCGCGTCGGAGAGAAAGTTGTCGTCGCCCGGGGCATCCACGAAGTAAACATGATGCTTTTTGTACTGGTAATGTCCGCAGGCCGCGCTGACGCTGGAGTTGCGCTTGGCCTCCTCCGGCTCGTAGTCCATGGTCGCGTTGCCTTGGTCGACTTTACCCAGGCGCTCGATGGCCTTGGTGTTGAAGAGCATGGCCTCGGCCAGGGAGGTCTTGCCGCCGCCGCCATGGCCGACCAGGGCGATGGTGCGAGTCTGGTTGATTTCACTCATGGTGGTTCCTCGTAAGTGGTTTGCGCCAGGCGCAAACGGTCAATTTATATGGTTAACGGCCAAAGTTAACCAAGGCGCCGCGGCAAGTCAAGGACTAAAGCGCCGCGGTCGGCTGGCCGACGGGAATAAGGCTCCGGAGGCCGCCGCGGACGCCGAACATCCCCGGCCCGGGGCGCGGCGCCCCGGCTGGAAAGCGCGGCGCAAAAACCCGCCGGGCCGGGGCGGGGCCTGGCGGTTTAATCACGATTTTCTCTTGATTCCTCGCGCAGGTACGATAACATGAATTTCTTTGGGCTGGCACGGTCGCGGCCACCGAAGGCGGGGCCGATACCGGGCGGCTACAGGGGCGAAAAGCACGGCCCAGGGACACGGCCCATGCAGCGGGAGATCGCCGAGTTCACCGACTACCTGGCGCACAGCAAGGGGGCTTCGGTCCACACCGTGGCCGCATATCGGCGCGACTTGCAGCAGTTCGCCCGCTTCCTGGCCCGGCACCGGCAGACCCCGGCCTGGGACCAGGTGGACGTGGAGGACCTCCGCTTTTTCCTGGCCCGGGAGCTCGCCGGTCTCAAGCGAAGCACCCGGGCGCGTAAACTGGCAAGCCTGCGTGCTTTTTTCGACTTTTACGGCCAGGAGGAAGACCGGCCCAACCCGGCGCGGCTGGTGAGCATGCCCCGCCAGGCCCAGGACCTGCCGCCGCGGCTCAGCGTGGACGAGGCCTTCCACCTGGTCGACGCCCCGGGGAGACGGCCGGAGAGCGGGCGCAAGCTGGCCGCCGAGCGCCGGCTGCGCGACGCCGCGCTCCTGGAAGTGGCCTACTCCTGCGGGCTGCGGGTGAGCGAGCTCACCGGCCTGGACCTGGAGCACCTGCGGCTGGACCTGAACCTGGTGCGGGTGGTCCGGGGCAAGGGAGGCAAGGAGCGCCTGGTGCCCTTGGGGCAAAAGGCGGCCCGGGCGGTCCAGGCCTACCTGGCGGTGCGCCCCCGGTTTTTAAGCAAAAAGCGCGGGGCCCAGGACGCCCTGTTTTTATCGCAAAAAGGCGGGAGGCTCTCCCCCCGCCAGGTGGAGCGCATAGTGGCCCAGAGCCTCGACGGCCTGGCCGTGGGACGCAAGGTGAGCACCCACGCCCTGCGCCACGCCATGGCCACCCACCTGCTGGAAGGCGGGGCCGACCTGCGCAGCGTGCAGGAGATGCTGGGGCACCAGAGCCTCTCCACCACCCAGAAGTACACCCACCTGGCCATGGATCACCTGATGAAGGTCTATGACCGGGCACATCCCCGGGCCGCCCCGGACCACCCGGCGGCCGGGGAATACCGGCAAGGCGAAGAAGATGATTGACCACAGGCAAAAGGCCACCCCGGGCCAGACGCCCCCGGTGATTCGCTCCACCACCGTCTTGGCCCTGCGGCGCGACGGCCAGGTGATCATGGCCGCCGACGGCCAGGTGACCATGGGCGACACGGTGGTTAAGGCCGGGGCCATCAAGGTCCGCCGGCTCTATCACGACAAGGTACTGGTGGGTTTCGCCGGCAGCACGGCCGACGCCTTCACCCTGTTCGAGCGCCTGGAAAGCAAACTGGAGGCCCACAGCGGCAACCTGCCCCGGGCCGCGGTGGAGCTGGCCAAGGACTGGCGCACCGACAAGGTCCTGCGCCGCCTGGAGGCCCTGTTGCTCACCGCCGACAGGCAGCACCTGCTGTTGGTCTCCGGCCTGGGAGATGTCATCGAGCCGGAAGAGGGCGTGGCCGCCATCGGCTCCGGCGGACCCTACGCCCTGGCCGCGGCCCGGGCGCTGATGGCCCACAGCTCCCTGGCGCCGGCCAAGATGGTGCGCACGGCCATGGAGATCGCGGCCGATATCTGCATCTACACCAACCGCCAAATCGTAGTGGAGACCCTGTGATATGGCTAACCTCACTCCGCGCCAGATAGTCGAAGAGTTGGACAAGTACGTGGTGGGCCAACACGAGGCCAAACGCTGCGTGGCCATCGCCCTGCGCAACCGCTGGCGCCGCCGCCAGGTGCCCGAGGACCTGCGCGACGAGATAGCCCCCAAGAACATCATCATGATCGGCCCCACCGGGGTGGGCAAGACCGAGATAGCCCGCCGCCTGGCCCGCCTGGCCGAGGCCCCCTTTTACAAGGTCGAGGCCTCCAAGTTCACCGAGGTGGGCTACGTGGGACGCGACGTGGAATCCATGGTGCGTGACCTCACCGAGCTGTCGGTGAACATGGTCAAGGCCAGCGAGCAGGAGCGGGTGCGCAAAAAGGCCCAGGAGGTGGCCGAGGAAAAGCTGCTGGACATCATGCTGCCCCCGCGCCGCGAGGAAGAGATGGGCGAGGAGGACGAACCGCAGCACCTGGAGGTGGTGGGGCGCGACTTCCAGATGAACCCCACCCGCGAGAAGCTGCGCAAGCTGCTGCGCGAAGGCAAGATGGACGAGCGCTACGTGGACCTGGAGGTGACCAGCGGACCCAACATGCCCATGGTGGAGATATTCCCGGCCGGGGGCATGGAAGAGCTGGACATCAACCTCAAGGAGATGCTCAGCGGCTTTTTCCCCAAGCAGAGCAAGCGGCGCAAGGTGAAGGTGAAGGAGGCCCTGGAGATTCTCACCAACGAGGAGGCCGGCCGGCTCATCGACATGGACAAGGTGGTCCAGGAGGCCCTGGCCAAGGTGGAGCAGGAGGGGATCATTTTCCTCGACGAGATCGACAAGGTGGCCGGGCGCAACGGCGGCCACGGCCCGGACGTGAGCCGCGAGGGGGTGCAGCGCGACCTGCTGCCCCTGGTGGAAGGCACCACGGTGAGCACCAAGTACGGCATGATCAAGACCGACCACATCCTGTTCATCGCCGCCGGGGCCTTCCACGTGGCCAAGCCCTCGGACCTGGTGCCCGAGCTGCAGGGGCGCTTCCCCATACGGGTGGAGCTCTCGGCGCTCACGGCCGAGGACTTCGTGCGCATCCTCACCGAGCCGCGCAACGCGCTCACCACCCAGTACCAGGCCCTGCTGGAGACCGAGGGCATGACCCTGTCTTTTGAGCCGGACTCCATCGAGGCCATAGCCCAGATCGCCAGCCAGGTCAACGAGGCCACCGAGAACATCGGGGCCCGCCGGCTGCACACGGTGATGGAGCGGCTGCTGGAGGACATCAGTTTCGACGCGCCGGAGATGACCCAAAAGTCCATCAAGGTCGACGCGGACTACGTGCGCGAAAAGCTGTCCTCCATCAGCGCGGACAACGACCTGAGCCGCTATATACTTTAGGATGCGGCCGGGACCAACTCATCACGGAGGACGGACCATGCGGGAAGCCGTGAAAAGAGCCCAGGTGCTAAGCGAGGCGCTGCCCTATATCCAGCGCTTTGCCGGCAGCACCGTGGTGGTGAAATACGGCGGCCACGCCATGGCCGACAGCGAGCTGCAACAGAGCTTCGCCAAGAACGTGATCATGCTCAAGGCGGTGGGCATCAACCCGGTGGTGGTCCACGGCGGCGGGCCCCAGATCGGCCGGCTGCTGGAGCGGCTCGACATCGACTGCGAGTTCGTCGACGGCATGCGGGTCACCAGCTCCGAGGTGATGGACGTGGTGCTCATGGTGCTCAAGGGCCAGGTCAACACCTCCATCGTCAGCCTCATCAACCGCCACGGCGGCCGGGCGGTGGGGCTCTGCGGCCACGACGGCGGGCTCATCACCGCCGGCCGCATGCAGATGGCCAAGGAAGTGGTGGGCGGGCATCCGCCGGAGATCATCGACCTGGGCCTGGTGGGCGAGGTGGAAAAGGTCAACCCCCAACTGCTCAACCTGCTATCCGACTCGGCCTTCATCCCGGTGATCGCGCCGGTGGGGGTGGGGCCCGGGGGCGAGAGCCTCAACATCAACGCCGACCTGGTGGCCGCGGCCGTGGCCAGCGCCCTGGGCGCGGCCAAGCTGGTGCTGCTCACCGACACCCCCGGCGTGCTGGACACCGATGGCCAACTGGTGAGCGAACTGAGTCCGGCCCGGGTAGGGCGGTTGATGGAGAGCGGAGCCATCAGCGGCGGCATGATCCCCAAGGTGAGCTGCTGCCTGGAGGCCCTGGAGGCCGGGGTGGCCCAGGCCCACATCATCGATGGCCGCACCCCCAACGCCCTGCTGTTGGAGTTGTTCACCGACCGGGGGGTGGGCTCGGTCTTTACCAACGCCAGATAGCGCGGGTCCGCGTGGGGCCTGCTTGTGGATTGCTGATAATGCCTGACGAGCTGAAAAAACAGGTCGACGACCTACTGATGAACACCTACGGCCGCAGCCCGGTCACCTTTGTCCGCGGCCAGGGCTGCACCCTGTTTGACGACCAGGGCAAGAGCTACCTCGACTTCCTGGCCGGCATCGCGGTGGTGAACCTGGGCCACGCCCACCCCGGGGTGAGCCAGGCGGTGTGCAACCAGGCCCTGAAGCTCACCCACGTGAGCAACCTGTTCTACACCGAGCCCCAGGCCCGGGTGGCCCGGCTATTGGTGGAAAACTCCTTTGCCCAGCGGGTGTTCTTTTGCAACTCCGGGGCCGAGGCCAACGAAGGCGCGCTCAAGCTCACCCGCCTGTGGGGCAAGAAGAAGCTCGGCGGGGCCTACGGGGTGATCACCATGGAGATGAGCTTTCACGGCCGCACCATGAAGACCCTCACCGCCACCGGCCAGAAGAAGATCAAGGAGGGCTACGACCCCCTGGTGCCCGGTTTCAAGCATGTGCCCTTTGGCGACCTGGCCGCCCTGGAGGCCGCCTGGGACGATAACACCTGCGCGGTGATGGTGGAGCCGGTGCAGGGTGAGGGCGGGGTGAACGTCCCGCCCGAGGGCTACCTGTCGGGCCTGCGGGAGCTCTGCGACCAGCGCGGGGCCCTGCTCATCTTCGACGAGATACAGACCGGCCTGGGCCGCACCGGCAAGCTTTTCGCCTACGAGCATTTCGGAGCCGAGCCCCACATCATGACCCTGGCCAAGGGGCTGGCCAACGGCCTGCCGGCCGGGGCGGTGCTGGCCGCCGGCGAGGCGGCCGAGCTCTTCACCCCCGGCGCCCACGCCACCACCTTTGGGGCCGGGCCGGTGATCATGGAGGCCTGCCGGGTGGTGCTGGAGACCCTCACCTCGCCGGGATTCCTGGACCAGGCCGCCAAGACCGGCGAGTACCTGCGGGCGCGGTTGCAAGACCTGGCCGCCAAGCACCCGGACAAGATCAAGCAGGTGCGCGGCCTGGGGCTCATGCTGGGCCTGGAGCTGGCCGGCTCCGGGGCCGCGGTGGTGCGGGACATGCTGGCGCGGGGCTTTGTGCTCAACTGCACCCAGGACAAGGTGCTGCGCTTCCTGCCGCCCTTGATCGTGAACCCGGGCGAGATCGACGCCATGGGCCAGGCCCTGGACCAGGTGCTGGCGGCCTGGTCGCCGGCGGCGTAGATGTGAACCATAACGGATCAAAATGGCATGCGACTTAAAACCAACCATCTGTTGACCATACGCGACCTGGACGCCGAGGAGGTGCAAGCCCTGGTGCGGCGCGCCGCCCAGCTCAAGGCCGGCCGGCCGGCGGGCGAGGGAGCCACGGCCCTGGCCGGCAAGACGGTGGCCCTGGTCTTTGAAAAGCCCTCCACCCGCACCCGGGTGTCTTTCGAGGTGGCCGCCGGTCAGTTGGGCGCCCAGTGCCTGTTCATGGCCAGCCGCGACACCCAACTGCGGCGCTCCGAGCCGCTCAAGGACACCGCCCGGGTGATGAGCCGCTACGTGGACGCCATGGTGGTGCGCACCTTTGGCCACGAGGTGGTCGAAGAACTGGCCAAGTACAGCGACGTGCCGGTGATCAACGCGCTCACCGACCGCTACCATCCCTGCCAGGTGCTAAGCGACCTGCTCACCGTGCAGGAGCACCTGGGCGACGCGGTGGCGCCGGTCTACGCCTGGATCGGCGACGGCAACAACATGGCCCACTCCTGGTTGGAGGCGGCCGCGGCCCTCAAGCTGGAGCTGAACCTGGCCTGCCCCCTGGGCTTCACCCCCGACCCGGCCATCGTGGAATACGCCCGCTCCAAGGGAGCCCGGGTCACCCTGGGCCAGGACCCGGTGGAGGCGGTAAAGGGGGCCCAGGTGGTCTCCACCGACGTCTGGGCCTCCATGGGCCAGGAGGACGAAGCCGAGCGCCGCCGCCGGGCCTTTGCCGGCTTTACGGTGGACGAGACACTGCTGCAAGCGGCGCACCAGGAGGCCATCGTGCTGCACTGCCTACCGGCCCACCGCGGCGAGGAGATTAGCGAGGCGGTCCTGGAAGGCCCCCGCTCGGTGGTGTGGGACCAGGCCGAAAACCGCCTGCACATGCAAAAGGCCATACTGGAAGCCCTGGTGGGCGCGCCGGCCAAGTAAAAGGAAAGACCAATGGCAGACAAGGTAAACAAGGTGGTGCTGGCCTACTCCGGCGGGCTCGACACCAGCGTAATCCTCAAGTGGCTCATTGAAAACTACGACTGCGAGGTGATCGCCTTTGCCGCCGACCTGGGCCAAGGCGAGGAACTCGACCCCATCGAAGGCAAGGCCAAGGACACCGGGGCCTCGGTGGTCTACATCGACGACCTGCGCGAGGAGTTCGTGCGCGACTACGTGTTCCCGGCCTTCCGCGCCGGGGCGGTGTACGAGACCTGCTACCTGCTGGGCACCTCCCTGGCCCGGCCGCTCATCGCCAAGCGCCAGGTGGAGATAGCCCGGGCCGAGGGAGCCGACGCGGTGAGCCACGGGGCCACCGGCAAGGGCAACGACCAGGTGCGCTTTGAGCTCACCTACCAGGCCCTGGCCCCGGAGCTGCGCATCATCGCCCCCTGGCGCGAGTGGGACCTCAACTCGCGCGAGGTGCTCATCGCCTATGCCAAGGACCACGGCATCCCGGTGCCGGTGACCAAGGCCAAGCCCTACAGCTCCGACGCCAACCTGTTGCACATCTCCTACGAGGGCGGCATCTTGGAAGACCCCTGGGCCGCGCCGCCGGAGGATATGTTCACCCTCAGCGTCTCGCCCCAGGCCGCGCCGGACCAGCCCGAGGAGATCACCCTTGGCTTTGAATCCGGCGACCCGGTGGAGCTAAACGGCCAGCGGCTCAGCCCGGCGGCCATGCTGGAGGCCCTCAATAAACTCGGCGGCAAGCACGGCGTCGGCCGGGTGGACCTGGTGGAAAACCGTTACGTGGGCATGAAGAGCCGCGGGGTGTACGAAACCCCCGGCGGCACCATAATGCGGGCGGCCCACCTGGCGGTGGAGTCGCTGTGCCTGGACCGCGAGGTCCTGCGCCTGCGCGACACCCTCTTGACCACCTATAGCCAATTGATCTACTACGGGTATTGGTTCAGCCCCGAGATGGAGCTGTTGCAGTCGTTCATGGACCAGGCCCAGGAGCCGGTGACCGGCGAGGCGCGCCTGGTGCTCTACAAGGGCAACGCCACCGTGGTGGGCCGGCGGTCGGACAACTCCCTGTACCGCCCGGACTTCGCCACCTTTGAAGCGGACCAGGTCTACGACCAGGCCGACGCCACCGGCTTTATCCGCTTGAGCGGCCTGCGGCTGCGCATCCGCCACGCCCTGCAGCAGGGGCTGGGCAAGCTGGGGTAACGAGCCGCGGCCGGGCGCCTTAAGCGGGCCGGGCCGGGGTTGGGAAAAGGGCGCACATGACTGGCACCAAGGACTACAAGCTGTGGGGCGGCAGGTTTGCAGAGCCCAACCACGAGCTGATGGAGCGCTTCAACGCCTCCCTGGGCTTTGACCGCCGGCTCTTTGAGGTGGACATCGCCGCCTCTAAGGCCCACGCGGCCATGCTGGCTGAGCAGGGGATCATCGGCCGGGAAGACGCCGAGGCCATCATCAGCGGCCTGGAGCAGGTGCGCGCCGAGATCACCGCCGGCGACCTGGAGTTGACCGATCCCTCGCTGGAGGACATCCACACCGCGGTGGAGGCCCGTCTGCAGCAGCTCATCGGCGAGGCGGCCGGCCGGCTGCACACCGCGCGCAGCCGCAACGACCAGGTGGCCACCGACCTGCGCCTGTGGGTGATGGCCGCCGGCCGGGAGTTGGACCAGGCCCTGTTGCAGTATCAACGCGCCCTGGTGGAGCTGGCCGAAAAGCATCTGGACACCCTCATGCCGGCCTACACCCACCTGCAGCCGGCCCAGCCCACCTTGCTGGCCCACCACCTGCTGGCCTATTACGAGATGGCCCGGCGCGACCGCCGGCGCCTGGCCGACTGCCTGGCCCGCGCCGCGGTGCTGCCCCTGGGCGCGGCCGCCTGCACCGGCACCACCTATCCCATCGACCAGGCCGCGGTGGCCGAGCAGTTGGGATTTACCGAGGTCTGCGCCAACAGCCTGGACGCGGTGAGCGACCGCGACTTCGCGGCCGAGTACCTCTTTGTGCTGAGTCTGGTGCAGATTCACCTGTCGCGCCTGGCCGAAGAACTCATCATCTGGTCCAGCGCCGAGTTCGGCTTTGTCACTCCCTCGGACGCCTTTGCCACCGGCAGCTCTATCATGCCGCAAAAGAAGAATCCCGACGCGGCCGAGCTGATGCGGGGCAAGACCGGCCGGGTGATCGGATCGCTGGTGGGGCTGCTCACCGTGCTCAAGGGACTGCCCCTGGCCTACAACAAGGACCTGCAAGAAGACAAAGAGCCGGTTTTCGACGCCCACGACCATGTGTTAGACTCCCTGCGGGTGGCCGCTCCCATGCTGGAGGGGCTCACGGTGCATGCCGATCGCATGCGCGCCTCGGTGGCGCAGGGATTTCTCAACGCCACCGAGCTGGCCGATTACCTGGCGGCCAAGGGGGTGCCCTTTCGCCAGGCCCACGAGATGGCCGGCCGGGCGGTGCGCCTGGCCGAGCAGCAGGGAGTAGGGCTGGAACAACTGGAGTTGGCCCAGCTCCAGGGGATATCGGACCAGGTGGAAGATGACGTTTATGAGGCCCTGGACCCGCGGACCGCGGTGAACCGCCGCACCAGTGCAGGCGGCACCTCGGCGGCCGGCGTGGCCAAGGCCCTCAAGGAGGCGAGAAAGCGCTTATGGCCCCCCAAAAAATAGCTTTCGTTTTGTGTGTCGCGGTGGCCCTGGTCGCGATGGTCATGTCCCTGGGTTGCGGCCTCAAGGCCCATCCCGAGCCCTACTCCAAGCTGGCCCCCAAGAAGGTGGCCAAGCTATCGCTGCGGCCGGTGAAAAGCGGCATGGAGATAAGCTTTGACATCCCCGAGGCCGACCGGCCCCAGCGCACCGTGGTGGAGGTCTTGCTGTACTACGCCTACCGCCCGCTGGGGGCTAAGCTGCCCTGCGGCAAATGCCCCATCGTGCTGAAAAAGCATCGCAGCCTCAAGGTGGCCAAGGACAAGACCGGCCGGGTGCGCGGCGGGACCTTCGTGTTCCTGGACAGCCAAGCGCCTTTTGGTCGGGTGGCCATCTACCAGGTGGCGCTCAAGGACGCCACCGGCAAGCGCAGCCCGCTGTCGCCCTGGGCCGCGGCGGTGCGCCTGGCCCCGCCGGCCGCGCCCACCGGGCTAAAGGCCAAGGCGGCGGCCGACTCGGTGGCCCTGAGCTGGCGCCCGGTGACCAAGCCCGGCGGCGTGATCGGCTATATCGTGTATCGCAAGGCCGAGAAAAAGGTGACCCCCATCACCCCCAAACCGGTGAAGACCACCGCCTTTGTGGACCACGGCGTGATCACCGGCCACACCTACGCCTACCAGGTGGCCGCGGTGCGTAAAAAGGGCCGCCACACCATCAAGGGTGCGCCCAGCGCCTGGGTGCAGGCCACGCCGGCCGACACCGAGCCGCCCGCGGCGCCCAAGGAGCTGGTGACCGTGAGCGCGCCGGCCGGGGTGTACCTGCGGTTTGTGGCCAGCGCCTCCCAGGACGTGGTGGGCTACTTCATCATGCGCCAAAGCAAGTCCGGTGGGGCCTGGGTGCGGCTCAACCCCAAGCCGGTTAAGGAAAACGCCTTTGTGGATAAAACGGCCAAGCCGGGAGAAACCTACCTCTACCGGGTGATCGCGGTTGACCAGCGGGGCAACCGCTCGACGCCCAGCACCGTGGCGGAGGTCGCCCACCAGCCATAACCGGCGGGGACCCGTTTAGACCAATTACGGATAACAAGCGATGCACCATTTTCAATATCACCAGGGGATTCTTTTGGCCGAAGAGGTCGATCTGCGCTTGATCGCCGAAGAGGTCGGCACCCCCACCTACATCTACAGCCAGGCCACCCTGCAGCGTCATTTCGAGGTCTTCTCCAGCGCCTTTGCCGGGGCCGACCACCTGGTATGCTACGCGGTGAAGGCCAACACCAGCCGGGCCGTCATGGCCCAGTTCGCCGCGGCCGGCGGCGGGGCCGACATCGTCAGCGGCGGGGAGCTGGTGCGCGCCCTGCAGGCCGGGGTGCCGGCCCAGCGCATCGTCTACTCCGGGGTGGGCAAGACCGAAAGCGAGATAGCCGAGGCCCTGCAGGCCGGCATCCTGATGTTCAACCTGGAGTCGTCCCAGGAGCTGGAGGTGGTCAACCGCGTGGCCGGTAACCTGGGGGTCAAGGCGCCGGTGAGCTTTCGGGTCAACCCCGACGTGGACGCCAAGACCCACCCCAAGATCACCACCGGCTTGGCCAAGAACAAGTTCGGCCTGGACATGGAGCTGGCCTTCGAGCAGTACCTGGCCGCCTCGGCCATGGACCACCTGGAGATCAAGGGCGTCTCCTGCCACATCGGCAGCCAGCTCACCCAGGTGGCGCCTTTTCACGACGCCCTGGAGCGCTTGGCCAAGCTGATCCAGCGGCTGCGCGGCCGAGGCATGGAGCTTTCGTTGCTGGACATGGGCGGCGGGCTGGGCATCACCTATGACCAGGAAGAGCCGCCCACCCCGCGGGAGTATGCCGAGGCCCTGCAGGAAACGGTGAACCGCCTGGGCCTGCGGCTGATACTGGAGCCGGGCCGGGTGCTGGTGGGCAACGCCGGGATTCTGCTGACCCGGGTGCTCTACACCAAGTCCACCCCGGCCAAGCGTTTCGTGGTGGTCGACGCCGGCATGAACGACCTTATGCGCCCGACCATGTACGATTCCTACCACGCCATATTGCCGGTGGTCCAGGCGGCCGAGAGCCGGGTCATGGTGGCCGACGTGGTGGGGCCCATCTGCGAGACCGGCGACTTCCTGGCCCGGGACCGCGAGCTGCCCGAGCTTAAGCGCGGCGACCTGGTGGCGGTGATGAGCGCCGGGGCCTACGGCTTTGCCATGAGCTCCAACTACAACTCGCGGCCGCGGGCCGCCGAGGTGATGGTGGCCGGCCAGCGCTGGGCGGTGATAAACCAACGCGAAACCATAGAGGACCTCACCCGGGGCGAGAGCCTGCCGCCGTGGGCCGGATGACCGGACCTGACACGACACCGGCCGCGGCCAGGGATCCCGGGTGGCGGCAGGGTATATTTTGCAGCCTTGCGCGGATTGCCAAGCATGAGTGAAACACAGGCCCTAAACTCCCTGGCCGGGCTGGACTTCGTCAAGATGACCGGCAGCGGCAACGACTTCATCGTGGTGGACAACCGCGGCGCTGGGGTGCCGCCGGCGCTCATGTCCCGGTTGGCCCGGGCCCTGTGTCCCCGCCGGCTCAGCGTGGGGGCCGACGGCCTGATCCTGCTGCGCCCCAGCCACCGGGTGGATTCGGTGCGCGGGCCGGTGGATTTCGCCTGGGACTTTTTCAACGCCGACGGCTCCTCGGCCGAGATGTGCGGTAACGGCGGCCGCTGCGCCGCCCGCTTTGCCCGCGACCGCGGCATCGCCGGTGACCAGATGCTCTTTGACACCCTGGCCGGTCCCATCCGGGCCTGGGTCGGCGGTGGCGTGGTCAAGCTGGAGCTGGTAAAGCCCCAGGGGTTTTACCGCGGCCTGACTCTGGAGATCGACGGCAACCGCTTGACCCTCGACGGGGTGAACACCGGAGTGCCCCACGCGGTGATAACCGTCGATGACATCGACGCCGCCGCGGTGAGGGAGATCGGCCGGCGGGTACGCTTCCATCCGCACTTCGCCCCGGCCGGCACCAACGTGAACTTCGCGGCCTCCCAGGACGGTGAGCTGTGGGTGCGCACCTACGAACGCGGGGTGGAAGACGAGACCCTGGCCTGCGGCACCGGCGCGGTGGCCGCGGCCCTTACCGCCGGCCGAGCCTTGGGCCTGGACTCGCCGGTGAAGGTGCGGGTAAAGAGCGGCGAGACCCTGTTGGTGCATTTTAATGCCGCGGCCGATGAAGTTTTCCTGGAAGGCGGCGCGGCTTACGTGTATGAAGGCAATCTGCACCCCGAAGCATGGAGCTGGATGGCTTAAATCCGCCCCTGTAAAACCGCGCCGGGAAATGCGCTACGCAGCCCTGGCATAGCCAATATAAGACACCGCATGGGTTTGTCGGATAGGCCGGCAGGCGCCCGCGGCGAAAAACAACACAAGGAGTGGGGAATGTTCGAAGGAGCCTTTGTAGCCCTGGTGACGCCCTTTAAGGACGGCCGGGTGGATGAAGAGACGCTCAGGAGGCTCGTCGACTTTCAAATCGAAAGCGGTACCAGCGGGATCGTACCCTGCGGCACCACCGGCGAGTCGGCAACCCTTAGCCACGCCGAGCACAAAACGGTGGTGGAAGTGGTTATCGAGCAGGCCGCTAAACGGGTGCCCGTGATCGCCGGGGCGGGGTCCAATAACACCGCCGAGGCCATCGAGCTGACCCTGCACGCCAAACAGGCCGGGGCCGACGCGGCTTTGCATATTACGCCCTATTACAACAAGCCGACCCAAGAGGGTATATACCAACACTTCAAGGCCATCGCCGAGGCCTGCCGCTTCCCCCTGGTGCCCTACAACATCGCCGGGCGCACCGCGGTGAACATCGAGACCCCGACCATGGCCCGCATCGCCGAGCTCGACGAGGTGGTGGCCGTGAAAGAGGCCAGCGGCAGCATCAACCAGATGGTGGACGTGATCATGGCCTGCAAGCCCGAGCTGGACGTACTCTCCGGCGACGACGGCATGTTGCTGCCCCTGCTGGCCGTGGGCGGCAAGGGGGTCATCAGCGTGGTGAACAACCTGGTGCCGGACAAGGTGATCGAGGTGGTGCGGGCCTGGCAGGAGGGTGACACGGTCCGGGCCCGCCAGCTATTCTTCAAGCTGCTGCCGCTGTGCAAGGCCATGTTCATCGAGACCAACCCCATGCCGGCCAAGACGGCCATGGAGATGATGGGCCTTATCCCCAGCGCACAGATGCGCCTGCCCATGTGCCAGATGCAGCCGGCCAACAAAGAAAAACTGGCCGGGGTGCTCAAAGAGTACGGGCTCATCACCTAGGCCCAGGGTTACATTTCGTGAACCATCCGGGGCCCTGCGGGGCCCCGTTGTCCACAAGGGGGCTAATCATGATACGTGTGGCAGTCGCCGGCGCCGCCGGCCGCATGGGCGGACGCATCATAAGCGCCGTGTGCGCCTCGGACCAGGCCGAGTTGGTGGGGGCCTTCGAGGCCCCGGGGCACAGCGCCCTGGAGCAAAAAATATCCGTGATCGCCGGTTGCCCCAACGCGCCCGGCTTTGTCGCCTCAGACCCCGCCCGGGCCATAAAAGCGGCCGACGTGCTCATAGACTTCACCGCGCCCGAGGCCACCCTGGCCAACCTGGATATCTGCGCCCAGGCCTCCAAGGCCGCGGTGGTGGGTACCACCGGCATGCAGGACCAGCAGATCGACCAGGCCAGGCAATACGCCCAGGACATCCCCCTGGTCATGGCCCCCAACATGAGCGTGGGCATGAACCTCATGTTCAAGCTGGTGGGTCAGATGGCCGAGGTGCTCGGCGATGAGTACGCCCTGGAGCTGGTGGAGGCCCATCACGACCAGAAAAAGGACGCGCCCAGCGGCACGGCGGTGCGGCTCATCGCCGAGCTGTGCCGGGTGCGCGGTTGGGACCCGGAGGAGACCGTCCGCCACGGCCGCCAGGGCATGGTGGGGGCGCGCGCCAGTGACGAGCTGGGGGTCAGCGTGATCCGCGGCGGCGACATCGTGGGTGACCATACCGTCTACTTCGTGGGCCACGGCGAACGCCTGGAGCTCACCCACCGGGCCCACTCCCGCGACACCTTTGCCCGCGGCGCCCTGCGGGCCGCCCTGTGGGTGGTGGGACGGGAGCCGGGCCTCTACGACATGGCCGACGTTTTGGGGCTCAACTAAACACGGGGACGAACATGCCGGTTAAATCCATCATAAAAGCCAAGAAGGCCATCGTTCGCTTCAGCCACCAGGGTAGGGTGGGCTATGGCCTGTACAACGGAAAGACCATCACCCGCCTGCAGGGCTCGCCCTTTAGCGGCGGCAAGCCCGGCAAAAGCACCGTGGCCCTGTCCAAGGTGCGCCTGTTGGCCCCCTGCCGCCCCTCCAAGGTGGTGGCCGTGGGGCTCAACTACAAGGCCCACGCCAAGGAGATGAAAAAGGCCCTGCCGGATGAGCCCATGCTCTTTATCAAGCCCTCCACCAGCGTCATCGGCCCGGACGAGCCGATCATCATGCCGCCCCAGAGCAACCGGGTGGACTACGAGGCCGAGCTGGCCGTGGTAATCGGACGCGCCTGCCGCCAGGTGGACGCCTCCCAAGCCGGCGACTACATCCTGGGCTACTGCTGCCTAAACGACGTCACCGCCCGCGACCTGCAGGCCAAGGACGTCCAGTTCACCCGGGCCAAGGGCTTTGACACCTTCTGCCCCATCGGCCCGGCCATAGCCCTGGACCTCAACCCGGACAACCTCATGGTCAGCTCCAAGGTGGGCGCCAAGCTGCGCCAAAAAAGCCGCACCAACGACCTGATCTTCAGCGTGGCCGAACTGGTCTCTTTTATCAGCCAGGTCATGACCCTGCGCCCCGGCGACGTCATCGCCACCGGCACCCCGGCCGGGGTGGGGCCATTGGCCCCCGGCGACACCGTGTCCATCGAGGTGCAGGGGGTAGGGGTGTTGAGCAACCCGGTGGTGCGGCCGGCCTAGGGGCCGTGGCAACCCAGGGGTTGCAACCGCCGCTCAATTGTGGTCAAAGAAAGGAGCCGTTGGGCGGCGGCATGACCCGCCGCGGCAACCAAAACACCGGCACTGGGGGCGCCGGGCCAGCGAGCGGCCGGAGCCTGGGGCGCAAGAGGGAAGGGCGCCGGCCACTGCGCACTCCCATAACCACCCCGCGAGGACTTACCGAACGAGGATTTTGCTGATGGATTTCCAGCGCGCACAGAGACTGCAATTACTACCACCCTACCTGTTTAAAGAGATCGACCGCCTCCGCGACCAGGTGCGACAAAAAGGGGTGGATATCATCGACCTCGGCGTCGGCGACCCCGACCAGCCCACCCCGGGCCACATCATCGACGCCCTGGCCGCCGCCGCCGCCGACCCGGCCACCCATAAATACCCCGCCTACTCCGGCATGAGCCGCTTCCGCGAGGTCACCGCCGCCTGGTACCAGCGCCGCTTCGGGGTAAAGGCCGACCCGGAAAAAGAAGTGATCACCCTCATCGGCTCCAAGGAGGGCATCGCCCACTTCCCCTTGGCCTACATCAACCCCGGCGACCTGGCCCTGGTCCCCAGCCCGGCCTACCCGGTCTACCACTCCTCGGTCCTCATCGCCGGCGGAACCCCCGTCGAGATGCCGCTCACCCGGGAAAACGGCTTCCTGCCCGACCTGGAGGCCATCGACCCGGCCGTGGCCGATAAGGCCAAGCTGATGGTCATCAACTACCCCAACAACCCCACCAGCGCGGTGGCCGACCGGGAGTTCTATGAGCGGGTGGTGGCCTTTGCCCGCCGGCACCAACTAATAGTGGTCAGCGACGCCGCCTACACCGAGATGGCCTACGACGGGTTCAAGCCGCCGAGCTTTTTGGAGGTCGAGGGCGCCATGGAAGTGGGCATCGAGTTCCACTCCCTGTCCAAGACCTACAACATGACCGGGTGGCGATTGGGCATGGCCGTGGGCAACGCCGAGCTCATCGGCGGCCTGGGACAGGTGAAAAGCCAGATCGACTCCGGCGCCTTTGACGCGGTGCAGATGGCCGGCATCGCGGCCCTGCAAGGCGACCAGCAGTGCGTGGCCGACATGAACGCCATGTACCAGCAACGCCGCGACGTCCTGGTCGCGGGACTGGCCAAGCTCGGCCTAGAGGTGCCCAAACCCCGGGCCACCTTCTACGTCTGGTGCCCCTGTCCCGACGGCTACACCAGCGCCGATTTCACCATGCGGCTGCTCAGCCAGGCCGGCATCGTCACCACCCCCGGCTCCGGCTTTGGCCAGGCCGGCGAAGGCTACGTCCGCTTTGCCCTCACCGTGGACCAAGAACGCCTGCGCGAGGCGGTGCAGCGGCTGGCCGGGCTGGGATTTTAGTGATACCATGGGGGCCGGCGCCGAGGTCTACATCGGGCTGGGTTCCAACCTCGCCGATCCCCGCCGCCAGGTCCTGCGGGGAATTAAACAGCTGGCCGGGCTCAAAGGCTACACCCCGCTGGCCTCGTCATCGCTGTACCAAACCGCGCCGGTGGGCAAGACCGACCAGCCGGCCTTTATCAACGCGGTGGCCTCGGGACGCTACAGCGCCGGCCCCAGGGAACTGTTGGCCGGCCTGCAAGAGATCGAAAAACTCGCCGGCCGGGTGCGCCTGCAAAAATGGGGGCCGCGCACCCTGGACCTGGATATCCTGGTCTTCGGCGACCTGGTCCTGGAAGAGGCGGGCCTCAGCCTACCTCATCCCCACATGTGGCAACGGGCCTTTGTGCTCATCCCCCTGGCCGAAGTGGCCCCCGGGCTGGTAATCCCCCGCTGGGACATGACCGCCGCCCAGTTGCTCCAGCGCATGGAGCCGGACATGTTGGCTAAGCAGAAAGTGGTGAAGGTTTAATGGGTCTCTACGGCCTCTTGCGTGTCATCTTAATCGCCATGGCCATCTGGTGGCTCTACAAGCTCGCCCGCCGGTGGCTTACCGGCAACCCCAAGCCCCAGGGGCGGGTAAACCCCAGGCCGCAACCCTCCGACGGCGAGATCGAGGTGATGGTGCAAGACCCCTTCTGTGGCACCTACCTGCCCCAAAGCGAGGCCCTGCGCTCCCGCATCGCCGGACGCTACGTTCACTTTTGCAGCGAACAATGCCGCCAGGGATACTTAGACGCCCTGGTGGATAAACAAAAGCAAAACAAACGCCGATAAACCCCAACCCCGCCGAGAGGTTAACGAGCATGGAGATTTTCATCGACACCGCCGATATCGCCGAAATCCGCGAGGCCAAGAGCCTCGGGGTTCTCGACGGCGTAACCACCAACCCCTCCCTGGTGGCCAAGACCGGCAAACCCTTTGAAGAGTGCATCAAGGAAATACTGGCCGAAGTGCCCGGACCGGTGAGCGTCGAGGTCTTGAGCACCGAACACCAGGCCATGGTGGATGAGGCCAACAAGTACGCTGCCTGGGGCGATAACGTGGTGGTAAAAGTCCCCATCATCCGCGAAGGACTAAAAGCCATCAAAACCCTCTCCGACCAGGGCATCCGGGTCAACGTAACCCTGTGCTTCTCGCCCATGCAGGCCCTGTTGGCAGCCAAGGCCGGCGCGGCCTACATCAGCCCCTTTGTGGGACGCCTGGACGATATCTCCAACGACGGCATGGAGCTCATAGCCCAAATCGTAGATATCTACGGCAACTACGGCTTTGACACCAAGATACTGGTCGCCAGCGTGCGCAACCCCATGCACGTGGTGCAGTCGGCCCTCATGGGCGCCGATGTGGCCACTATCCCCCTCAAGGTCATAGACGCCCTGTTAAAACACCCGCTTACCGACATCGGCCTGGAAAAGTTCCTGGCCGATTGGGAAAACCGCAAGGGCTAACCCGGAAAACGAAGACCAACCATGCCGCCGGCCCGCGAGGACATCTTCAACCTGCCCAACCTGCTCACTTGGGCACGCATAGGCGCCATCCCCTTCCTGGTGCTGGCCATGTACCAGAACCAGGGCTATTGGAGCCTGGTGGCCGGGATAGTCTTCTTCCTCGTGGGGCTTACCGACCTGCTCGACGGCATCTTGGCCCGCCGCCTCAAACAGGTCACCGTGTGGGGCAAGTTCCTCGACCCCCTGGCCGACAAACTGCTCATCTCCTCCGTGCTGGTGATGTTGGTCGCCCTGCAGCGCGCCCCGGCCTGGGCCACCATCATCATCATCGGACGTGAAATCAGCGTAACCGGCCTGCGGGCCGTGGCCGAGAGCCAGGGCTTTGGCCTGCCCAGCGATATGTGGGGCAAGTGGAAAAACGGCATCCAGCTACTTGCCGCCTGGCTTTTGATCTTCTATTACCCCGGCGGTCCTCTCTGGCTTTACCAGTGGGGCAACTGGATTTTATGGGTGGCCACCGCGCTAACCGCCTATTCCGGCTTGGCCTATTTCCTGCGCTTCCGCCACCGACTAAAAGCCGGGCCCCAAGCTCGAAACAATCGGATTTAGTCTTGACATAGCGATGACTTCTGATAACATTTGGCCGGCGTAACCCTCAATGCGGGAGTAACTCAGAGGTAGAGTGCAACCTTGCCAAGGTTGAAGTCGCGGGTTCAAATCCCGTCTCCCGCTCCACCAAGGGGGGCTAGCTAAGGGGGTGCCAGGTCTAGCCAGGACGCCAAGGCTAGCCAAGAGGGTGCCAGATAAGGGGCAGGGCGAGAGAGGGCGCACCGTCCAGGCACCTTGTGGAGTCTGCCGGAGACAAGGCTGCTATGTGAAG
>Ga0256835_1000249_pt1 | contig 43424 bp, 38 predicted proteins | sample PIR30metaG_FD_185972 | JGI IMG/M metagenome (GOLD analysis project Ga0256835, IMG submission 185972) | Hydrothermal vent microbial communities from East Pacific Rise, Pacific Ocean - PIR-30 | ecosystem: Environmental > Aquatic > Marine > Hydrothermal vents | place: Pacific Ocean: East Pacific...
AGAGACGCTGGAAGCATTGCGCAGGGTTAAGCGCGTTTTTGACGCTGAAGACCGCTTCAACCCCGGCAAGGTGCTTCCCTGAATGCGGTTATAATTCGTATAGGGGGAAGGCTTGAAACTGAAGAAGCCTCATAGCGCAGACGAATTACAGGCATGGCGACTTTACGCTCCACTTGAGACCCGCGCCGGCATTTTGTTCGTCGAGTGGCGGTGGGAGCCGCGGCGGTATCGCCTGGGCGGTGCTGACGGGGTAGTGCTGAAGACAGCCGGAGTCGAGCGGCTTATACAGGCGCTGGCTCGAAACGAGCCATGGGCGCCGGGTCCCGTAACCTGGAACCCGCCGGTGCTGTTGATCGGAGACCACGCTTATCATCTGGGCAAGCGGGGTCACCTGATCTTAGCGAGGGTGCTCAACCAGATGCTGCGAGAGATCGATCCACTACCCTGAGTTATCTTTGAATAACGCCGCCATCATCGCTTCGTGGATACGTCCATTGCTGGCGACTATGTAACGTTGTCCCAAAACATAAGGCTTGCCCTGCAGGTCGGTAACCAGACCACCGGCTTCTCGTATTATGACGATACCCGCCGCTACGTCCCATGGTTTGAGTTTGACCTCCCAAAATCCATCTATACGGCCTGCGGCTACGTAGCAAAGGTCCAGCGCAGCCGCTCCGGGACGTCGCACGGTCAGACCCTGTGAGAGCGCGCGTTCGAAATAGGTCAGGTTTTCGGGATCCTTGTTCACGTCATAAGGAAAGCCCGTGGCCAGCAGGCTGCCGGTCAGGGTGTCTGTTTCGCTAACGCGGAGAGGGCGGCCGTTGAGGAAGGCCCCCTTGTCCCGTACTGCCCAAAATAGTTCGTCACGAGTGCTATCGAGTACGACGCCCAGTGCCAGTTCGCCGCGCACCTCCAGTGCAATAGACACGGCAAAGAATGGGAAGCGGTGAGCAAAGTTGACGGTGCCGTCGAGGGGGTCTACGATCCAGCGATGTTCCGATTCGCTATCCTGTCCGCCTTCCTCTCCCAGAAAAGCATGTTCCGGGTAGCGCCCCAGCAGGAATTCTTTAACGGCTGTTTCGGTATCGCGATCTGCCTGGGTAACGAGGTCCGTGGGTCCGGACTTGGTGTACACTGCGAACCCTTTTTCTTGATAGTAGAGGTGAATGCCGCGTGCCAGGCGAGCCGCGGCGATGGCGCTGGCAAGTAGTTCGTCCATGTACATACCTTACCGCCGGGCCCTTAGAAATCTTTCTCGCCCGGTTAGATCTTGCAGGACTTTTACCTCCTTAAAGCCATAATTGCGGGCCTCAGCCGCCAGGCTATGCACGTTTTCGGGGCTCAGCTCGATCAGCAGCCAGCCTCCGGGTTTGAGCGCGCTCCACGCCTCGCCTAGAAGCGGCAGCGCTACTTTAAGACCATCGGGACCTGCGTAGAGAGCCAGGTCTGCTTCCCAGGCCAGCTCAGGAGGTGCCGATTCGCGATAGTTCTCGTTCAAGTACGGTGGATTGCTTACTATCAGGTCCAGTTCTCGCAGCCCGGCGGTGAGCGAGGAGTGCAGGAATTCTACCTTTAGGCCTGTTAGATGCGCATTTTTCGCGGCCAGATTGAGGGCCCGCGAATCTATGTCGCTGGCGAATACCCTGATAGCGGGCCGTTTATATTTGAGGGCTAGAGCGATGACGCCGCTACCCGTTCCTGCATCCAGGACCCTGGCGGTGGAAACCACGGGCAAGAGTTCCAGGGCAAGCTCGACCAGGCGCTCTGTTTCGGGCCTGGGGACGAGCACGCCGGGCGCAGTCTTGATGTCAAGCCCCATAAAATTGACCGACCCAATGATCAGTTGCAGGGGTTCGCGGCTTGCACGTCGTTCAAGGACATCTGATAGATGTGCTTCTTCAGCCGGTTTCAGTTCGTTGCTTCTACCCAGCCAGAACGCCGCACCCCGTTCGCCGGTTATGTATTCTAATAATTGTATGGACTCAAAATATGCAATGGCAGAGGGAAAACCCGCCTCTTCAAGGCGGGCGCGCGCGTAGTCGATTGCTTCCGCCCGGGTCATTCCTGGGCGTTAGACTCCCCTTCATCGGAGGTCGCTGGGTCGTGTCCTGGTTCCTGGGAACGTGGCAGAACGACTACGTGGCGATCCGCTCCCTGGCCCACCGAATGGGTGGTGACATGGGGATGATCTTTCAAGGTCATGTGTATTATGCGCCTTTCGGCGGGGCGCATGGGTGGAAGCTCCAGAGGCTCGCCCGTTGCCGTCACGACGTCGGCCGCTTCGAGGGCGCGCTGCCTGGCTCGCTCCTCCTGCCGTTTGCGATAGCCCGCTGCGTCGAGATTGACGCGATAGTTGGGGCCAAAATGCTTGGAAACCACGGCGTTGGTAATCATTTCCAGGGCCTTCAAGGTTTTTCCCTCCCGCCCGATGATGCGCCCTCCATCGCCACCGAGGATTTCCACGTGGATACGCTCATCCTCCTGGCGAATGTCGAGTGAATAACTGGGGTCAAGGTATAGCAAAAGGCCTACGAGGAAGTGCTCCACTACGGCTACGGGATCTTGGGGCGTCGCTGCGGCGTCATCCGTCCCCTTTTCCTCAAGCATCGGGGCAGGGGGGGGCTCTTCTTCATGGATTCCCAGTCCGTTAAGCAGGTCGTCAAGGTTTTTCTTTTCGTCCATGGTTCAGCTCCCGGCAGCCGGATTGATACCCAGCTGTTTGTTGATCATCCACTGCTGCACCAACCCAATCAGCGTAGAGAAAACCCAGTAAAGGGTAACCCCGGCGGGGAACTTGAGAACCAGGAAAATAAAGATTAAATTCATCATGATGCCCTGGCGCATCGCGTCTTTGTTTCCGTGTGACATCAGCAGTGTTTGCCCCAACATAACAAGTACATATAGTGCGGGCAGGATGTAAAAAGGATCTGGTAGTGAAAGGTCAGGGATCCAAAGGAAGCCCTGGTCGAACTCATAATTGGCGATCACCCGCCACATCATAAATAGTATCGGCATCTGGATGAACATCGGCAGACAACCGGCCGCGGGGTTTATTTTATGCTCCCGGTATAGATTCATTAATGCTTCGTTTTTCTTTTCCGGATCGTCCTTGAACTTCTTATTGACTTCATCCACCAGCGGTTTGATCTTGTTCATCTCCGCCATCGATTTGAACTGCTGGTGCATCAGCGGCCAGAGAAGCAGACGCACGAAGACGGTAAGCAAAAGTATTGCCAGCCCCCAGTTGCCGGTATAGCGATACGCCACCTCCATTACATAGAGCAAACCCAGTGACAACTGCCCCCAGATATTCGGTTTGAAAAGGCCAGGCAGCTCGTAGAACCCCTCGACGTAAAGGCGCACCAGCTCATTGAGTCCACCGTATACGGTAAGGACAGTTGATCCCGCGGGTACCGAGACCTGTACCGTAGCCCCGCTCCCTCCCAGATCGAGCTTGGCGTCGAAGGGCTCTTCCCCCCGCAATACGAAAGCATATCCTTTGTTCGGCTTGGTCTGAATGGCGGCGTACACTGCCTTCCCCGAACCTGTGGGAACTGGATCGCTGCTGCCTGCAAGCAGCAGTTTGGATATCGGTTTGTCGGTGCGGTTTATGCCCGACCATAGCAAGGTTGTGGGCTCGTCAAGGTCCAGCTCCAACCTTAGAGAGTAAAGACGCGGATCGATGCGATAGCGTAATGTTGCTCCTGGAGCCCGGTATTCCGCCACCAGTACTTTGTCCTCCCGGAAAAAACGGGCGGACTCAGCGGTAAAGCTACCGTAGCCGCTTTCGTTTTGGCTTGTGCCGCTCGTGAAGCCTACCAGGGTACCGGGGAGGGGTAGACCTGCTTTTACCAGGTTTGGTGCCTTGGAATAGTTCCCCTTGAAGTTCTGGCCCTTTATTTGTTTTACATACCATCCTGCGATCTGCCCCTGGTCATTGAAAGCAATGTCGGCAAGGTTGGTTATGGCAACATGTTCGGGACGGCCGTCGGCGTTAACGTCGATCGACTGCCATTCGGCGTTGAGGGCGAAAGCGGGGTAGAGCAGCAGAAAAAAAAGAAATAGCAGTCGCTTCATAATTCCTCCGGATTGTTACTAACCCTTTTGATCGTAAGAACCGGCTTCGGCGGCACCGGGTCGTAGCCTCCCGGGTGAAGCGGATGGCACCGTAAAATGCGCCGCACGGCAAGGTAGCTCCCGTAGAATACGCCGTGGATTTCCAGGGATTCTACGGCGTAGTGCGAGCAGGTGGGGTGGAACCTGCAAGTTCTAGGCTTGAACGGAGATACCCAGCGCTGATAGAAGCGGATGAGACCGATGAGGAGCCGTGACATCACGTTTGATTCTACATGTTCAAGGGCGTGCCCGCGTTTCTCGGGGTGTACGCTGGCGGAGCAGACCACTTTTGTCCAGCGCGCGCATCAGGTCACGTGCGAGTTCGTGAAAGTTCGCGTCGGCTGCCTCGGGGCGGGCGAGCACCATTAGATCGGCCGCAGGTAGGTGCATGCGTCTCAGTATTTCCCGCAGACGGCGGCGCACGCGGTTACGCACCACGGCATTGCCCACCTTGCGGGATACGACGATACCCACCCGCAGCTTTCCGTGACGGGTGGGTAGCCAGCGAATTGCCAAAAAGCGACCCCGACCGGTGCGGCCGCGGCGCAGTCGGCGGAATGCTGCGTCGCCCTTAAGCGAGGTTATACGCTGAGCCGTTTGCGGCCTTTGCGGCGCCTGCGGGCCAGAACCTTGCGGCCGCCCGGCGTGGCCATGCGGGCGCGGAACCCGTGGGTTTTGGCGCGTTTGCGACGGTTGGGTTGCCAGGTGCGCTTCATGGAAGTCCTCCTCTTTCCGTATCACAACGAATCCCCCTGCGGGGCCGCAACAGCATACCACAAGCAGGGGCCCCGGGGAAGCGCTCAATTACGCTTCCGGAGAGCAGGGGTCCTCGTATCGACTGGCCACTTCCCCGCCCCCGCCCAAACACATCTGAGACGCCCGGTCAATAAAAACAGGGGGGACCGACTCTAGAAGGGAGGTCCCCCAGGTGCAACTTACTACAGTCGGCAAAGAGGTACGGAGAGCACGGCAAGACAGGCAGAGAGGCTATGCCAAGCAGGAGCAAAAAGGACCCTGCAGCCTCAGAACGCCTAAGAAGGCTCAAGGAGGAAGGGCTTAAAGGCTTAGCCCAAGCCCAAACGCCCCAAACGTCTACGACGCAAGGTGCACTGGCCCCCCGAGCTCCTCATTCAAATCGAGCAACTAAGGAAGCAAAACCCCACCCGGGGAAGATGGCCCGTCTGGCTGGCCTTGAGGAAAGAGGGGGATAGCTCGGTTGATCACCCTGCAACCAGCTCGGCAGGCAGTTCCGCAAGCGAACGCCCGGCAAACGAATGCACGGTAAGCGAGCGTACAACAACAGGCAGCATCCTCCACTACCTGGAGAAGCAAGGGAGGGTGGAGGGCGTAGCTTCCTTCCTGGCCCGCAGTCGTAGGGACGGAACAGGAAAGGCCAGACGTAGAACCCGCAGACCCTACGCCAGGAGGAAACCTAAGAGCTACGTTGTCTCCTTACCTGGCGACCTCGTCCAGGTAGACACCCTGACCGTCACCTTGGGACCTGGAGAAGTAGTCAGGCACTTCTCGGCGGTAGACCTCTACTCTCGCTTCTCCTTAGCTGAAGTACACACCAGGGCTACAGCAAACCTTGCAGCCGGCTTCTTAGCCCAACTCATCACCCAGGCCCCCTTTCCCATCAGGGCCATACAGGTAGACGGAGGTAGTGAGTTCATGGCCGAGTTTGAGGAGGCTTGCCAAATGCACAACATCAAGCTCTTCGTCCTGCCGCCTAAGAGCCCTAAACTCAACGGCCACGTCGAACGAATGCAGCGAACCTTCAGAGACGAGTTCTACACCCGTCCCTTACCTGCCCGAATAGCCGGCATTCAGACAGAACTAAACGAATACCTCGACTACTACAACCGCAGAAGGCCTCATAGGGCCCTGAACGGTCTGGCTCCCCTGGAGTACCTGGCTATGATGCAAGAGGAGTCGGTTCCCCAGGGTGGGGAGTCTCAGATGTATTGGCCGATTACATTCCCTTGACAGCATCAGGCGGGCTCGATACCATGGTACCTGCGCGTTGCGCGCCGGGATGGCGGAATTGGTAGACGCGCATGATTCAGGGTCATGTGCCCGCGAGGGCGTGGGGGTTCAAGTCCCCCTCCCGGCACCACAGAAGGGCCCCGCTGCGACGGGGCTCTTTTCGTTGGACAGTCTGGAGGGACGGGTTAGAATGCGGGCCATGAAGCGCGTGTTATCGGGCATTCAACCTACCGGCGCCATACATATCGGCAACTACCTGGGTGCCATCAAGCAGTGGGTGGAGATAGGCGAGCAATTGGGAAAGGACGCTCTCTTCTGCATCGTCGACTACCATGCTCTCACCAACCCCGATGCTTACGATCCGAAGCTTTTACCCCAACGCACCTTTGAGGCCGCCCTTGCTAATATGGCGGCGGGGTTGGATCCCGAAAGAATTACCCTGTTCGTGCAGTCGCATGTACCCGAACATACCGAGCTTTCATGGATTTTCACGACCCAGACTCCGGTGGGCGACCTCACGCGCATGACTCAGTACAAGGATAAGTCGGCCAAGCTGAAGTCGGTTCCAGCCGGGTTGTTGATGTATCCGGTGCTGCAGGCGGCGGACATATTGATTTACAAGGCGGACACCGTGCCGGTGGGCGAGGACCAGCTTCAGCACCTGGAGCTTACCCGTGAGATTGCACGCCGTTTCAACAACAATTTTGGAGAAACCTTTCCCGAACCCAAGGCGCTGCTCAATCCCAAAGCGCCCCGTGTGCCAGGGATTGACGGGGCGGCCAAAATGAGCAAATCGGTGGGCAATACCATCGAGTTGCTCGAGGATCCTAAGTCTATCTGGGAGAAGTTGCGGACCGCCCCCACGGACCCGGCGCGGGTGCGCCGTAATGATCCGGGTGACCCGGAGCGCTGCCTTGTTTTCAAGTACCACACTTACTTTTCTCCGCCAGAAGTACAGCAGGCCGTGGCCGAGGGTTGCCGCACCGCCGGGATCGGATGCGTGGATTGCAAGAAGCTGCTTTTCGATCAAATGATGAAAGAGCTGGAACCTATACAGGCTCGTGCTACTGAGTTGCGGAAAAATCCCGATCGTGTTGAGGCTGCACTGCGAGCCGGAGCGGAACGCGCCCGGGAGCTGGCGCGGCAGACGATGCAAGAGGTACGCGAAAAGATTGGACTCTACAAGCCCTACTAGACATGGCCATTCACCTTGCCTTCCAGGACTTTTCCGGTTCGCCGGAGGAGTTGCAGCGGGCGCTGCGTAGCGGGCGCATTCAAGCTCGTGACTTGCCATTGCTAGATTTGATCGACCAGGCTCTCGAGCAGGTGGCGGGGTTGGATCTGCCCGAGCGCGGCGCCTTGTTGCCGGTACTGGCCGAGCTGCTCGAGCGCAAGCTGCGGGCTTTGCTCAAACTGGACCGCTACGAGGAAGAGGACTCCGAGGAGGAGGGTGAGGCGATAGTAGGCTTGCTGGTCGAGCTCGACGAGGTCGTGCGCTTCCTGATGGACCGGGCGCAAGCGCGCAGCTATGTCTTGCCCGTTCCCGCAGCCAGCCTGCCCCGAGATTCGCGTATCGCTTCTATTTCGGTGGCCGTGCTCTACCGGAACGCGCGCCGATTTTTGCGGCCCGCCTCGCTGATTCCCGAGGCCGAACGTTTCGGTGTCGCGGAGGCTTGGGAATGGTTGCGGCGCAGACTCGAAAAGATAGGGCGTGCCTGGTTTTCGCAGCTAGGGATCAAAACCTGGGCGGATCGCACGGTGACTTTCGCGGCGCTTCTTGAGGCCGTGCGTCGTGGCGGGGTTCGCCTGAAGCAGGAGCGCCAGTTTTCCGACCTCCTGATCGAGCTGCGGGGCGAAAGCGAGGAGCGTTCGGCCTGAAGGGGCGCCGCGCGTTGTAGATATTGCAGACAGGCGAATCGGGGATTTCCCAGCACCGTTGTGGCGGGTGTTAGCCGCGACGCAGACTGCGGTTGATCAGCAGGAAGCGATCGACGATCAGGGGATCGAGGTGGATACCGGCCAGCCTACGCAGCTCATCGCTTGCTTCGCGGCGGCTCCAGCCCTTTTTGTAAGGGCGTTCGTGGGAAAGGGCGTCGAATATATCCACCACAGCAAAGACCCGGGCTTCCAGGGGGATACCGGTACCCGAGAGGCCTTGCGGATAGCCGCTGCCGTCCCAGCGCTCGTGATGAAAGCGCACGATGTTGCGGGTTGCTTCCGGCAGGAAAGGTATCGCCTCGAGCATTTGGTGGCCTATCTCGGTGTGTTCCCGCATGAGTTCCCATTCTTCTTCACTGAGAGGTCCTTCTTTGAGCAATATGCGGTCGGGTATCGCCAGCTTGCCGATATCGTGCAGGTATGCCCCCCAGCGAACCGCGGCCAGGTCCTCACCGCGGAATCCCAGCGATCGCGCCAGCCTGGTCGATAGCGCTGCCACGCGCTCGGTGTGACCCTTGGTTTCGTAATCCCTCCGTTCTAGCGCCACACCAAAGGCCCGGAACATGGCTTCGCGCGCTTCCCGCAGCGACTTCAGGTGCTCGATGCGTTCGAACGACCGCTCGATGCGCCGGGCGGTGAGCTGGATGAGGTAGCGCGCCTCCGCGGACGGGGCCACCGGGTGTCCGAATGTCAATACGGCGATCCCCCCGTAGGGCCTGCCCTTGATCCATAAGGGCTCGACCAGCACGCTCCGGGTTCCGATCTCGATGAATGGTTTTAACGCGCGGGGGTACTCGCGATAATCGTGAACCGCACCACCCTGGCGTTTTTGTATGGCGCTGCCCACCAGCCCGTCACCCAGGCTCACCCCAAGTTCCTCGTAGATGCGGGGAAAGCCTGATGGATAGTCGCCGACCAGCACGTCCGGGATGAGCTTGCCGCGGTCATCGAGAATATAGGAAACCCCGGCCTCGAAGGGGGTGAGTTCCAGGATGGTGCGCAGGGCGCGTTGGGCTATCTCGCTGGGGCTGTCGAGAACCTCTATTTCGGTGGAGAGGACTATGAGCTTGCGATAGGACTCGGCTCTGCGGGTGGCTTCGGCCAGTGCCTGAATGCGCTCGGTGGCCATTCCCATGGCTTCGGCGGTAGCTTCAAAAAAGGCGAGCTCCCCTTCGTTAAAGGGTTGCCCGGGACGGCTGCTGGCGCTGAGAGCGCCCACCACTTTTCCCGATCCGTCTATCAGGGGCGCTGCCATAAGCGCCACCGTTCCTTCCGGCTTTTCGCCGAAGTGGTAGACGCGGGGGTCTTTCCTGATATCCGGAATGTGGACAATGCGGTGCTCCTCTACCGCGATCCATACAGCGCCCTTGCCGCGCGGTATACGAGTTCCGGCGGTTAGGTCGGGTGTGGTGGAGGCGACCACCCGCAGGGCGTCTCTGTCGTCCTCGAGAAGGAACACCGTAACGTGGCTCGAGTCGATATAGCGGCGCAGTGCTTCCAGGGTGTCCAGGTAGAGCTGACCCTGACTCCGGGCGCGCCTGGCTATGCGGTTGATTTCTACTATACGTTCAAGCATCGCCAGACGGGTTCGCAGGCGCTGCTCGCGGCGTTCGGTTTCGAGAAAGCCGAGGATTTCCTCTACGAATATCCTGCCGGCTTCAATCGACTCGGCGGTAAACGCGTCTTCTCGTTTCAGGCTATCGAGATTGAAGGTGCCGTATATTTCCCCGTCACGGACGATAGGAATCATCAGATTGGCCAGGATGGAATGCTCCGGTTCTATGGCGGCAAATTCGGTGTCGCTATTGATGGCTTGAACGGTGCGCTGGGTGATGATGCGCGGGGTCCCCTGGCGCAGCGCGGCCTCTCCCTGCCCGTACCAGCGCAGCTCGGTTTCGAACGATACGGAAAAGCCCAGTAGTTTCGGAATGTGCCCTTCTTGGGCCACACATACGAAGCGGTCGCCCTGCAGGATCCAAAGGCTGCCCGCGTCTGCACCCGGTACCGATTCCAGCGCCGAAGTTAGCACTGCGGCGTAAAAATCAGCGGGTTCGCGGTCGAGGGCTTCCTTGACTCGCTCCAGCGAGCGGAAAACCTGCATCATCCGCTGTTCGTAATCGACGTCGCGGAATATGCCGGCATAATATGGCGGCTGCAGTGGAAACAGGACGCTGCGAACGGTGTTGGCTTCCCCCTGCATGGTTACCGGAAGCTGCAGCCGCCAGCGCTTGCCGCTGCGCAACCTGGCTACCGAGGCTCTGCGGTAATCGGGATCGGTATATACGAGCTCGCCCGGCACGGGTTTGGCGAAGGTCGGGTGGTATGAGGTGCGCCGTTCAAATGCGGGGTTGGCTAATACGAGCTCGAAGTCGTCCTCAAGCAGGCGTACGATCACAAACGCTTCTTCGGCGTCGTTGAGGGCGTTGATCATGGGTTGGAACGGTAGCAGTTCGGGGGGAAGCTCCATAACCTGGATATCAGGCTACCACAAGGGCAGGGTAGCTGTCGGCGCGGTTTAGGATGGGGATTGGAGGTTCAAATGAGTCAGGACGTGTATATCGTTTCCCGGGCGCGTACGCCGATAGGACGTTTCGGCGGCGCGTTCAAGAACACCTCGCCAACGGAACTGGGAGCCCATGCCATGAAGGCTGCCCTGGCGCGCGGCGGCGTATCCGCCGAGGCTCTGGATCTGTACATTTTTGGCAACGTATTGCGTGCCGGTCACGGCCAGTTGATCCCGCGCCAGGCGGCGCTCAAGGCCGGTATTCCCGACGACGTAGACGGCTACGCGATCGATATGGTTTGCTCGTCGGGAATGATGGCAGTGATGAATGCCGCTATGACGATCCGCGCGCGTGAGGCCGACCTGGTGCTGGCCGGCGGGATGGAGTCGATGTCGCAGGCGGCTTTTTCCCTTTCCGCGCGGGCCCGGTGGGGATATAAGTTCCTGCTCGGCAACCCCGAGGAGGTCAAGGACCTGCTCCTTTACGACGGGCTCACCGATCCGGTGACCGGCGAGGCCATGGGCGAGGAGACCGAGCGCCTCATCGCCGAGCACGGGATCACCCGCGGTGAGCTCGACGAGGTGGCCTACCAGTCGCACAAGCGCGCGGCCGAGGCCACCGAGGCAGGAATTTTCAAGGACGAGATCGCGCCCTACGAACTCAAGACCCGCAAGGGCACCTTAAACCTCGAGGCCGATGAGGGAATCCGCCCCGAAACAACCATCGAGTCACTGGCTGCGTTACGCCCGGCCTTTTTGAAGGATGGCGTTCTCACGGCGGGCAACTCCAGCCAGATTTCCGACGGCGCCGCCGCACTACTGGTCGCCAGCGCCGCGGCCGTGGAAAAGCACGGGTTGAAACCCATTGCCCGGATACTTGGGGGAAGCTGGGCCGCCGGCCCCACCTGGCGCTTCCCCGAGGCGCCGGTCCCGGCGGTGAAGAAACTGCTGGACAAGCTAGGCATGAGCCTGGACGACTTCGACCTGATCGAGAACAACGAGGCTTTCGCGGTCAACAGCGTCCTTTTCTACCGCATGCTTGGGTTGTCGTACGAGAAGATGAACGTTTTGGGCGGCGCGATAGCCCTGGGTCATCCTATTGGAGCCAGCGGAGCGCGCATAATCGGTACCCTAATCACCGCTTTGCAGAAGCGCGGCGGGCAGCGCGGACTGGCTGCGCTCTGTCATGGTACCGGCGGCGCCACCGCCGTGGCCCTGGAACTGGTATAGCGGGATCGTACAATAGTGTCTAAGGGGGCCCTGTGCAGGGCCCCTGTTCAACTCAGCCGCCGTAACTCCAGGGGGTATCGCGCATACAAAGTGGCTCTTCTCCGGTCTCGGGTACGTCGTGGGTGCCTGCGCCCGTGACCCGGGCGATCCAGACCGCGTGGTCGCCACCCGGATGCCAGGTTTCGGTTTCGAGGAAGAAATACCAGGGCAGCGGCTCCAGCACCGGTAGGCCGCCCTCGAGCCGGAAGGGCAGGCCGTTGAGCCGGCGGTCCTCCACCCGGGTGGCCTTGAAGAATGCCGCGGCCAGGTCCTGCTGGCTCTTCGCCAGCGGGTGGACCGCGGCGCGGTTGCTCTGCTGCAGTATTTCGTAGAGGCCCGAGTCCTTGCGCACCCCCACCGCGAAGAGGGGAGGTTCGATTGAGACCTGAGTCACGAAGGTTACCAGCGCGGCGCTGTAACGCTCGTCCTGGCGGGTCGTCATCACGTAGACGCCGTTGAGCACCTTTCGTAGCACTTGCTTGCGAATTTTCGGGTCGAGATCCGCCATAGCCACGAGTCTACCGCTCCGTTCCGGGAGCTATTGTGTCATCGAACACCAGCACTTCGCGCAGCACCGTCACCAGCTGGTAGTCACCGTTTGCGGAGAGAAACTGTTCGACGGCATCCAGGACGCTGTTTACCCAGACGGGGTCGTTGCCTATTACGCTGAAACCCACCTCTTCCCATCCGTGATCGTCCAGGCCGGATATGCGTGCTGCAGAAACGGGAAAGCGCGCTTTTATCCTCTCCATTACCGGGCGGATGACTGCGCGTTTTTGTTTGAGGCTCTTCACCCACGGGGTTTCGAGTCTGGCGGTGAAGATACCGACGTAGGCCTTCATGGCGCTTGCAGCTTACCCCGTTCGTACAGACGCCTGCCATGAATCCATACCGATGCAACCGCGTCTTCGCGGGCGAGGGAAAACACTGCTCCGAGCGAGTGTTCCGCGCCCTCTGATCGGGACAGAACGGCGTCGAGCACCGTTCCGGGCAAGGGATCGATCCATACGAGATCGGCGCTTCGGCCGACTTCCAGACCTCCAGCGACATCCTCAAGATTCAACGCAGCCGCACCCGCGCGGGTAACCAGCCACAAGAGCGCCGCCGCGGACAGGTTCACGCCGCCCTCGCGCACCCGCTGGGTCTTGTAAGCGTCCATCGCCTCACCCAGCAGCGAAAAGCGCGTCCCGGCCCCCACGTCGCTGCCCAAGGCGAAGCGCGCGCCGGCGGCGAGGTGGGCCCGCATGGGGAAGAGGCCCGAGCCCAAAAAGGCGTTGGAGCTGGGACAGTGGGCCACCCGGGACCCCGTTTCGGCCAGGCGGGCTAGCTCGCGCGGGCGGGGGTGGACATTATGGGCGAATACCGAGCGCGAGCCTAGCAGGCCGTGGCGTTCGTAGGTGTCCAGGTAGTCGCGGGTGTCGGGGAAGAGGTGGGCGACAGCCGCTATCTCCCGGCGGTTTTCGTTCAGATGGGTTTGAAAGAAAAGTTCGGGAAACTCTTTCATTAAAGAGCCGTTTATCTCGAGCAGGGCATCGCTTGCGGCCAGCGAAAAGCGGGGGGCGAGGGCGTAGCGGATGTCATTTTTGCCGTGGAAGCGTTCGATCAGCGAAAGATTTTCTACGTATGCCCGTTCCGGCGTGGTGTGTAGTTCGGGGCGCAGATTGCGGTCGCCCGTGGCCAGGCCGCTTATCAGCGGGTAGTTGCGTGTTTCCGCTTCCGTGAAGAGCGCTGCTTGGGCTGGTGCATAATGGCTGCCAAAAACCAGCGCGCGGGTGGTACCGTTGCGGATCAGGAGGTTCAGAAAGCGGCGCGCCTCGCCGACGGCGTAGGCTACCTCGGCAAGGCGGGTTTCCGACGGCAGGGTGACCTGCTCGAGCCAGTCAAGCAGGTCGAGCCCCAGGGCCCCGATTACGCTGGTTTGCGGGTAGTGAACGTGAACGTCTATCAGGCCCGGCAGCAACAACCCGCTGCGCAGCTCCTCGACGGTCGCGCTCGGGTGACGGGTGCGGACGTCGGTGAAAGGGCCGAGATCTGCTATCTTCCCGCGTTTAATGTAAACCGCACCGTCGTTCCAGCTTTCCAGCCGGGCTTCATCGAGGCTGGAACCGGTGGCTTGAACGAGGCGGGCGCGTAATATCACGTTTCAAACTTATGAACGCGGGGCCGGCGCTGACCGGTCGCCGGCCCCGGTTTCAGCGAGCGTTACTGTCGTACCAGTTTGCGGAGCACCGTTTGCAGGATGCCGCCGCCGGTGTAGTAGTCCACGTCCACCTCGCTGTCGAGGCGGGCGAGCGCCTTGAACTCGATCACCTGGCCGTCGTCCTTGGTAGCGCGGACGGTCAGGATCTTGTGGGGCTCCAGGCCCTCTTCGAGGCCGAGGATGTCGTAGACCTCGTAGCCGGTCAGGCCCAGGCTGTCGGCGTTCTGGCCGTCAGTGAACTCGAGCGGCAGCACGCCCATACCCACCAGGTTGGAGCGGTGGATGCGCTCGAAGCTCTCGGCGATGACCGCCTTGACGCCCAGAAGCGCCGGGCCCTTGGCCGCCCAGTCGCGGCTCGAGCCGGTACCGTACTCCTTGCCGCCGATGACGATCAGCGGGGTGCCTTCTTGCTTGTACTTCATGGCCGCGTCGAAGACGAACATCTGTTCGCCTTCGGGCAGCTTGACGGTGTAGCCGCCCTCGACGCCGTCGAGCATCAGGTTCTTGATGCGGATGTTGGCGAAGGTGCCGCGCATCATTACCTCATGGTTGCCGCGGCGGGAGCCATATGAGTTGAAGTCTTTTGGCTCGACGCCGCGTTCGATCAGGTAGCGGCCGGCGGGTGAGTCCACCGGGATCGCGCCGGCGGGGGAGATGTGGTCGGTGGTCACGCTGTCTCCCAGCTTGAGCAGCACCCGGGCGCCCTTGATGTCGCGCGGCGGTTCGGGCTCGAGCGGCATGTCCTTAAAGAAGGGCGGCTCCTGGATGTAGGTTGAGTCCGGATCCCAGTCGTACAGCTTGCCGCTGGGCGCGGGCAGATTCTGCCAGCGCTCGTCACCTTCGAATACCCCCGCATACTCTTTTTCGAAGAGCTCGGGATCCAGGGTTTTGCGAATGGTTTCCTGGATCTCCTCCTGGCTGGGCCAGATGTCTTTCAAATAAACCGGTTTACCGTTGGGGTCGTAGCTGAGCGGTTCCCGGTCGAGATCGATATCCATCTGACCGGCTAGTGCGTACGCTACCACCAGCATCGGGCTGGCCAGATAGTTTGCCTTGACCAGCGGATTGACGCGCCCCTCGAAGTTTCGATTGCCAGAGAGGACGCTGGCTACCACCAGATCGCCCTTTTCGATGGCCTCGGCTATGTCTGCCGGTAACGGTCCGGAGTTGCCGATGCAGGTGGCGCAGCCATAGCCAACGACGTGGAAGCGTAATGCTTCCAGGAAGGGCATCAGGCCGGCCTTTTCCAGGTAGTCGGTCACCACCCGGCTACCCGGGGCCAGGCTCGTCTTGACCCAGGGCTCGACGTTCAAGCCCGCCTCTACCGCCTTCTTGGCCAGCAGGCCGGCGCCGATGAGCACCGAGGGGTTGGATGTGTTGGTACAGCTGGTTATCGAGGCGATTACCACCGAGCCGTGCTTGAGTTCGAAGTCTTCGTGCTCCCGTTCAACCAGCACCTTGTTGTCCAGCTCTTCTTTGGAGAGGCCCAGCCCCATCTTCGTGGAGGGTTTGACCAAATCCTCCTGAAACTGCTCCTTCATTCTGTTCAGGGGTATGCGGTCCTGAGGGCGCTTGGGGCCGGCCAGGCTGGGTTCGACGGTGCCCATGTCGAGCTCGACGTACTCAGAGAAATCGGGTTCGATGTCGCCGTCACGGAAGAGGCCGACGGCGCGGGTGTATTTCTCGGCCAGGTCCACCAGTTCTTCGGGGCGCCCGGTGAGGCGCAGGTAGGCTAGGGTTTCCCTGTCCACCGGGAAGAAGCCCATGGTGGCGCCGTACTCGGGGGCCATGTTGGCAATGGTGGCGCGGTCGGCGAGGCTGAGCTTGCTGACGCCGGGCCCGTAGAACTCTACGAACTTGCCCACCACGCCGTGCTGACGGAGCTTCTGGACGATCGTCAGCACCAGGTCGGTGGCGGTGGCGCCCTCGGGCAGCTCGCCGGTCAGCTTGAAGCCGACCACCTTGGGCGCCAGCATGTAGTAGGGCTGACCCAGCATGACCGCTTCGGCCTCGATGCCGCCGACGCCCCAACCTAGTACGCCCAGGCCGTTGATCATCACCGTGTGGCTGTCGGTACCTACCAGGGTGTCGGGGAAGGCGTAGGTTTCGCCGTCAGCCTGCTGTCGCATTACCACCTGTCCCAGGTACTCGAGGTTGACCTGGTGAATAATGCCCCGACCTGGCGGCACTACGTGGAAGCCATCGAGCGAGGTCTGCCCCCATTTGAGCAAGGTGTAGCGTTCGGTATTGCGTTCATATTCCTTGTCTACGTTTGCGGATAGGGCGTAGTGGGTGCCGAAGAAATCTATTTGCACCGAGTGGTCGATTATCAGGTCGGAGCGGACGTGGGGGTTTATTTCCGCGGGATCCTTTCCAAAACGCGCCATGGCGCTGCGCATCGCCGCCAGGTCCACGACCGCGGGAACGCCGGTGAAGTCTTGCAGCACCACCCGCGCCAGCTTGAGCGGCACGGTGATCTCGCCCGGCTCCGGCTTCCAGGCGGCCAGGTTCTTTACATCTTCTTCGCTTACACCGTAGGTTCCGGCGTTTCTGAGCACGCTTTCAAGCAGTATCTTGATCGAAAAGGGAAGCCTGCTTATCTTGCCCAACCCTTGATTTTCCAGCTCGCCGAAATCGAAGTAACGCACCTTGCCGGCAGCTGTGTCCAGTGTTTTCTGGGTTTCGAACAGGTCTTTATATGCCATATGCACTCCTTTCCCGCGCAAAATGCGCGGTTGCCGAAGATCATTCGTTTGTGGGGTGGTGTTGTGCCGAACCGGGTGCGCCCCGCTCGGTAACTTTTACTATAGCATGCCCGCCAAAAAGCCCTCTTCGCGCACGATACGAATCAGGTCCATGACCGTCAAGCGGTGGGGGTCGTATTCAACCGCGACCTGCCCCAACTGCTGCACCTCGGTTTTGAGAACGCCCTTCTGGCGCGCTAGCGCCGTGACCACTTTTTCCATTTGGTCGACGCTCTCCACCCCTTGTATACCAAGCATGATACGATTCATCATAGGCTCATTCTACGCGAACGATCAACTCAGCACGTTCCCCTTTTCACCGGAAGCGCCGCGTTGACCGAGGACGCGCGCGTACATAATGCGTCCACTATCTCGAATCTCGTTTTCCTCCAGGGCTTTCTCCAGCTCGGATGACAACCCCGGTTCAACCAGTATGGCGACTTCATAAGCGCCAGCATCATATGCTGATTTTACCAGCGCACGCAATAGCCCGGTATATGTTTCCGCGTCACTTGCGGCTATACGCGTAGCCAGCACCGTTGCCCGGTCGCCCTGCCATACGGCCTGGGCGAGTATGAATCCTTTTAACGCCTCACCGCTGTCGGCTACGAAGCTATGGCCGCTGCGGGTGTAGAAGCGCAATGCCGGCAGGGTGGTACGGTAGAAGTCTTCGGGATGTTTGGGGAAAATACGCCGCTCGAGTTCGTGCAGCTCGTCATAGTCGGTTTCTTCAAAGAAGCGGTATTGCATGGCTTTAGCCTACCGCTTTCCTTTGGGGACGCGGGGCCTGCAATACCAGCAGAGCGGCGGCAAGCAGCGCCAGCCAGGGTGCGACCGACTTTTGCGAAGTGAGGGGTTGCAGGTTGTCTTTGTCTGATCGCGGCAGACGGGTTTCGCCGTAGTTCAGGAGACTGACCGCGCGACCCTGATAGAATCCGGGCTCGAGCCGTCCCCGCCAGCCGAGGGGTTCGAAGCTGACTATCTGGGGTGCCAGCCAGTTGTAGAGGAGCACTATCAGTGCCGGAATGTCGCGCATACTGGAAGCTGGTGGCAGGTAAAGCTCGTTGCCGCGTGCAAAGATAACGCCGTCCCCGTTATCGTGCCGGGCCAGTATCGACCACTCCTTTCCGGGGGGAGGTGGAGGGGCGGGCAGGCTATAACCGACGAGTTCGACGCTCCGGGTTAGAGGGTGCAGTGGTTCAAAGTCAAAGACCGGTCGGGGCGGTCCTCCAGCGGCGGCGAAGTATACAATTGGCCGGCCAGCGGGTGGTTCGGGAGGGGTGCCGGTGCGAATTTCGAATGGGGCATTGCCGGTGTCGACGCGCGCGTTCAGGGCGGAGAGAGCGCGCACGAGCACCGGATCGGCGCTAGCGAGCCGAACACGTGGAGAGCCATAGGCCAGATACGCCGTTTGGTCCAGGTCCATCCGGTCACCGGGGGCAAGGGCGGCCGTGCGCCGTGTCGCCGCGGTGGAAAAGGAAACGGTTGCGAACCTGCCCGAGGCAATATTCAGCGTGAAGCTGTCCTCCCCGCTGGTCAGCAGGCCCCTCCAGGGCCTCGATCCCGCATTGAAAACAGCCGCAAAGCGCGGCGAAAGGGCCGTAATTCCAACGTTTTCTTCTGTCCCGGCAACGCTCAGAAAGGCTGCGTGTAACTCAGGCGCAGGGGCCGTGTCGCCAATTACAACAACGGGCGCCCCGGGCAGCAAAGTCCTTGCTGCTGCGACCGCTGCTCTCAGATCGGCGTGCCGGTCGCCGGCGATCATATCGCCGAGCCTCTCGCGCAATGCGCGCCCGGTGGCGGGGCCGCTGGCCGTGGGGCTGATGCCCGCGCGTACGAGCAATCCGGTGCGCACGCCCAGCAGCATTTCTGCTGCGCGTTTGCGGGCGCGGCCGAAGCGGGTATGCTTGTCGCCCGCGGTCATCGAGGCGCTGGCGTCCAGGACTATGGCAAGGCGTTTCGGGCGGGCTGCGTTCATGCGAGGATCGGCAAAGGCAAACGCGATCAGGAGTCCGGACAGCAGCAACATAGCCAGGCGGAGGTCGGCGAAGCGGCTCCTCCGTGCAACCGGGGTTTTGCTGCGCAAGAGCCACAGGGCGGCCATGCGCTTTACTGGAAGCTTTCGGCTCGTATAGGTCCAGTAGATCCAGGCCAGCGCCGGTAACAGCAGGAGCAGCGCATAGGGTCGTGCAAAATCTACCAAGTGACCTCCGTAAAGCCGAAGCTTATCAAATCATTACCCTGAACCTGCTGGTAGGAAATTCCCGGGCCCAGTCGTTGGGCAACAAACTTCAGGAATTGCGCGTATTTTTGTGTTAGCTCGTAGGTAGCCGCCTGCGCTTCGGGGTCGGACACCGTCTGCAGCATCATGAAGGGCAGCATGTCCGCGAGTTGCTCAAGGGACTTGCGATTGTCCGTGAAGCTTGCCGAGCTGTACCTGTCGGCCAGATGGTTTTGGGCGAGCTTCCTGAAACCGGGTTCCCCGGCCAGTGAGGAATCGTTTGCGAGCAGATCCAGGGCGCGCTTGGAGGTGGCAAGATAAAGTCGGTCGCTACCGGTGACCAGGAATAAATCGCCAACCATTCCGATGTTTAGTTTTTTCGCCGGCATGCCGTTCACTTCCAGCGCCTCGACGGAAAAGCCGCCGCTGCCTTCAGGGGTTGAGAAGCCGGCGAGCATTTGCATCCAGGTCAGAAGCGTTACCTCGGCTGTGAGGGTATCCCGGGTTTCCAAAATCACGAGCAGGTTGCCCAAGGGGTTTTGCAGGGCTTCCTGGGGGTTGTTGGTCCCGGCGTCGATGAGCGCGAGGTGGTTTCCGAAGGCGGAGAGATCAAGTTGGAGATCGTCCATGCCGAATGCCCGCGCAAGGCCCGTAGCGTAATCGCCAAAAGCCGCCAGGTCGAAAGTAAAGCTGCTAACCCCCACGCCGACGGGGAGATCGCCCAGCGGCCAGGCATGATCAGAAGGAAGGAGAATGCGCGCCAGCTCCGGATCCTGATCGGGGAGGATGGGAACGCGCGAGCGGGTGGAAACGCCCTCTTCCTGGATGTCCAGAGCCCAGGAAACTCCCCCTATGGTTTTTATTGCCTGCACTGCCTCCGGAGGTAGCTCGAGCCCGGAGTTTTCGAGCAGGGGCCAAAGGTATTGGGCATCGATCCAGAAGGCCAGGTCTCCTTCTACCGGCGGCTTCATTCCCCGGTCGCCGGAAAGGAAGCGGTCGACCGCCCCTTCAGTGCCGAAAAGCAAGATTTCGCCGTTGTGACCTACTACCAGGGGGTTGTCGCCATCTTCTGCGGCGCGATCCAATTTCCAGCCATGGCTGGCCTCCGGGTTTTCCATGGCGTTGTCGAGCAGTGCAATGAATTCATCGACGTGTCCGGCCGCAGGTCGCGCGAGTGCGAAAACGTCACCATTTGGATATATAACAAAAATACCCTCCCGACCTACGAGATCCAGGCTGAAGATCTCTCCCATGAGTTCGACGTCTTCATCGGTCAGTTCATTGTCTTCGGCAAGCATGTCCTGCAGTGCTTCTGCGATTCCCAGCCGGTTCCATTCCGTTTGAAAATCAATGAAAAAAGGCTTCTTTATCGCCAGGTTTCGGGTGTACAGGCCTGCAGCGGCCCCAGGGGGGGTTAATGAAGGCAGGCTCTGCGCCAACGCTAAAGAGCTGATTGCCAGGCCAAGCAGAAAAAGAAAAAGTCTCTTAAACAACATACGTTTAGCTTAACCCCAAGCAAAATTAGAAAACGTACCGTAGGTGTGCCCGTGCTATAAGTACAAAGGATTTACTCCCTCGTTGCCGGTCCGGTAGAGTTCTGCCCCCAGATGCGCGAGGGTTCGCCCAGAAGGAGGCGCGTTCCAGAGCAGGCAATGGTCAGCCAGGGCGACGTCTTGTTGTTTGCGGGTGCCGGACAGCTCGGTAATTTGCGCACCGACGTGATAATCGGCGACATAAAGCTGCCTGTTGCGGGCTTCCCATACGATGCGCACGCGCCCGCGGGCGCGTGTCGCCGCGGCGGCCATGGAAGACGCGCCCACCACCGGTATTCCAAGCCCCCGTGCCAGGCCAAGCGCGAACGCAAGCCCGATTCGCAAACCAGTATAAGATCCGGGTCCTTCGCCGACGACGACCAGCTCCAACGCGGAGCGCGAAAGATTAATGTCCGAAAGAAAAGTGGTCAGGTCATCAGGCAGCGTTTCTGCGTGGCGTCGCCCGCGGTGAAGGGCGCGCTCGTGCTCAAGGGTGCCGAGTACCAGATAGGGCGTGGCGGTGTCTATGGCCAGGACGTTCACCGGCTCCAAGTTTAATACCGGCGGCGCTAGACTGGAAAAGAGGAGGCCCGAAATGACTTTCCGCAGGTTCGTGGCTACGCTCTCGGAGGTCGAAAGGGCGAGTTCGCGGCTGGTAATGGTGCGGATGCTGGCCGACGCCTTTCGCGAACTCCCGCCAGCGGAGGTGCCGCTGGCGGTGCTGCTCTTGCAGGGGCGGGTGGCCCCGGAGTTCGAAGGGGTTGAGTTCGGCGTGGCCGAGAAGGAGGCGGCCAAGGCCCTGGCGCTGGCGCTGGGCAGGGACGAAGCGGAGGTCGTTCGGGCCGTCAAGGAGAAAGGCGATATCGGTGCTTACGCCCGCGAGGTGCTGCCCGAACATGACGGTGGCCTGACCGTGCAACAGGTCTACGACGAACTGCGGGCCATTGCCGAGGATTCGGGCAGGGGTTCCCAGCAGCGCAAGCGCGAGCGGCTGGCGCGCCTGATTGCCGCCAGCAGTCCGGAGGAGGCGGCGGTGATATTGCGCATCGTTACCGGCCGCCTGCGCCTGGGTGCAGGTGATGCAACCGTGCTGGAGGCCCTGGCGCTGGCTTTTCTCGGTGACCGGAACAAGAAACCGCTGTTGGAGCGGGCATACAACCTGACCTCGGACCTGGCTTACGTAGCCCGGCTGACCCTGAAGGGCGAGGATGCGCTTCGGGCGGTGAAGCTCGAGGTGGGCAAGCCGGTGCGGATGATGCTAGCCGAGCGGCTGCCTGACCCCGAGCGGATCATGGATAAGCTGGGTCCCCACTTCGCCGAACACAAGTACGATGGTGAGCGGATCCAGGTGCACTTCGACGGCCGGCGCTTCTGGGTCTACTCGCGCAGGCTGGAGAACATCACCCACCAGTATCCGGATTTGCTAGAGGCATTGCGAGAGGTACAGCAGGATTCCTTCATCATCGAGGCCGAAGCGGTGGTGGTCGATCCGGTGACCGGCGAGATGCGCCCATTCCAGAACGTGCTAAATCGCAAGGTCAAACATTTGACAAGAGAGCTGGTGGAAAAGTACCCGGTCAAGGGTTTTGTTTTCGAGATCCTCTACCACGCCGGTGAAGCGCTGATCGACCGGCCCTACACCGAGCGCCGCCAAGTGCTGGAACGGTGGTTCCGTCCTCATGAGCGACTTGCACTCGCAGCCAAGCGCTACGTAGAGAAGGCTAGCGAGCTGCGGCAGTTCTTCGACGAGTCTATCGAGGCCGGCTGCGAAGGGCTGGTTTGCAAGAAGCCCGACGGCGAGTACGAGGCCGGCAAACGCGGCTTCAAGTGGGTCAAGTACAAGCGCGGTATCGCCGGAAAGCTGTCCGACACCCTCGACCTGGTGGTCGTCGGTGCCTGGCTGGGTCGCGGCAGGCGGGCGGGCGGCTACGGCTCGCTGCTAGCGGCGGTTTACAATCCTGATGAGGACCGTTTCGAGACGCTGACCAAGGTGGGTTCGGGGTTCAGCGACGAGGACCTGAACGAGGTGCTGCCCCGCCGGCTCGAGCCTTACCGGCGCAGGGAGCGCCATCCGCGCGCCTGGTCGTTGCTCGAGCCCGACGTCTGGTTCGAACCTGTTCAGGTCATCGAGGTAGAGGCCCAGGAGATCACCCTCAGCCCCAACCACACCTGCGCTTTTGGGGTGGTTCAGGAGGGTCGCGGCCTGGCGCTGCGCTTTCCCCGCTTCGTGCGCTACCGCGATGACAAGAGCCCCGAAGAGGCGACTACCACCAGTGAGGTAGTGGAGATGTACCGGAACCAGTGGGCTCAAGGCAGTACGTAGTACGTGGTATCGGGTGTGTGGTTAAGCAAGGCTCGCGGCCCGTGGGAAAACGGTGCGTGGTGCCCGGTACGCAGCGGCAAAACAATCCTGTGGATTGTAGTTCGTGACTGACTCGTCATCAGCAACCCAATTCCGGCTTACCGTTCGGGCATGGACCCCGGGTCTCACCCGCTACGCGGGTTCGCCCGGGGAAGCGGACAAAAGCAGGAGGTAGGGGGTGGGGTGTGGGAGGTGGGTTTTTGAAAAACGACGCAAAACAAGCCGAGGGCGGCTTGGTAGGTGATAAAAACAGTGCTTCCTGCGTCCCGCTCCCTGCGTCTCACATCCAGCATTTCGTGTCCCCGGCCAAGCGGGTCACTTTGACCCGCGCGAGCCGGGGCCCACGCCGCGCCCAAACTCCACGGTTGCGTTTGCGGCTCCGTCACCAATCATGTTTGCCAACTGAAGGCTGGTTTGCAGCAACCTAATCTCGGCTTCTCACCCGGCATGGACCCCGGATCTCCCTCGGCCTTCAGCCTCGGTCGTCCGGGGATACGTTGTTGTTTGGGGAAAAGAAAAGTGATTCGTGTCCCCGACCAAGGGCACGAAGTGCCCGCGAGGCCGGGCCTGCCCCGGACCTAATCCGGAGCCCATGTCGCGCCAGGACGCCACGGTTCGGTCGCCGCAAAACAATGCTCCCTCCCCTGGGGAGGGCCGGGGAGAGGGTTTTGGCGCTGCAAGACCTAGATGTCGGGCTTTGGATTCGCAGTCTGTTTACGCACCCATATATTCCTATCCTGCTAAACAGCCCCTCTCCGGCCCGCGACAACCCTTCCCCCGAGGGGAGGCTAAAAAACGCCAAAGCTTCGTCCCCCAGCCAAAACCGGGGGTCCGGGCCGGTCACCAGGCCGTGCCCGCTTCCTGCAACTTTAAAACTTTCTTCCTCCTCCGGGGGAAGCATGCTACTGGCCGGTACCAGCTTGTTTTTGGTATCGAGCGGCCATCTTCTCCTTCCATCCAGGGGTTGCTGGTGTTGCAACTCTAAAACGCACGCTTGGAATCTGCAGTTTGCTGTACGCGTGCTTGCCGCAACCCGATCTTGGCGTTTCGCTTGGTATGGGCCCAGGGATTAAGCCTCGGCCGGGTTCCTGAATTTTTGTAACTTTCGGCCACCTCGCCCGGGGTACGTTTCCCTGTGCCCCCGGCCGGGGTTTACTATTCGTGCCAGTTTCGGCAGATGGATGCATTTTTGTGCAGCAAAGGAGGTGGAGCAGTTTATGAGCAGGTATTCTGCGGGCATGAGCTTTGCGCAAACCTTCGACCGCTTTCTGGCCTTGACGCGGGAGCTGTGGTCTTCGCAGCCGGGTTGGATTTTGGCACTGTCCGCCCTATCGGGATTGCTGTATCTGTTGCCTCAGCCCGCAGTCGCTCCGCTGGGTTTCGTCCATGTCCTCGCTCTGGCGACACTGTCCGTCTTTTGGGTCAAGGTGGCGGCCCGCGAAGGCCGCCTCGACGCTGCCGCCTTTGAGGGCAAAGTGCCGGATTGGCTAGCGTACCTTGGTGTGGCCCTCGGGGTGTTTGTGGTTTTCATGGCGCTTGCAGTTCTTTTCTTTTTGCCTGTGTTCTTGTTACCTTTCCTCATTGCGGTCACTGTCTTTTTGTGGTTGGGGCTGGCCTTATTGCTGGTTTTTTATGAACCAGTCGTCTACGTCGAAGCAGAGGGGTTTGTAGAGGCAATGATGCAAACCTGGACGCTGGTACGCCGCTTCGAACAGCGCCCGGCGTTGCTTGAGGCGCGGTTTTGGTATCCGGTTTTACTGGGTTTGGCCGCCGTCTTGCCGCAGATATTCCTTCCGGAGCGTGGGTTTTCGGGAGCAGCTGGCAACTTCCTTTTGGCGCTGGTGCAAATCCCCTGGTTCGCTGCCCAACTCGTGGTGCTTTATGAAAACATCTGGAGAGGGGCCCGGGAATTGCGCTAGGAACGTGTAACTCGTGGCACATACCGCAATTCGCTTTTGTGATAAAATCAAAAACATGGAACAAATTGGTGGGGCTTTAAAGCGCGTGCTGCGGTATGCCCGAGCGTTTGTGGCCCACTCGGTCTTCTCCTTGGTTGTTGCTGCGATCTTTGTCGCGCTTTCGCGCGCGCTCAACGCCTACGTGCTCTGGAATCTGTTTGGAGCAGACGGCCCCTTCGGCACCGGGACGCCGCGACCATATGCATCTCCACTGGGCTGGCTGGGTATGGTTTTTGGCTGGCTGGCCCTTGCCTGGCTTACATATCTGATATTGGGATGGTTGCAGTATGATCTGCACGGCTTCAAGCCCGACTTTCTGTCTGCGGTTGGCGCGGCGCTGGGTTCGGGGTTGCCTTATTTTGTAATCAATCTGCTGGCGACTCTTGTTTTCATAACCAGGCCCGTGCCGGTAAGATCCGAGGTTTACGGCTGGGCGGAGCTCATCACCCTGCTAGTACTGGCGGTGTTGCTACCGGCCATGATGTACGCCGCCATTCACGCCGCGGGGTTCAGGACCGCTCTTTCCTTACTTCTGGCTGCACTTACAAGGCCGGGATATGGACGTTTGCTGATACGGCCTGGTTTTTTGACGGCGTTCGCAATACTTGCCTTCTGGTTGGTTGCGGCACCCCGGCTGGGTGGTCCAGGGCTTTATATCAACATCGGACAGCCGATGCAGCCACAGTTCCGTCACCTTCTCATGGGAGAAGCCTTGCGTGGCTTCCTGACGACGCTGATAGGTCTGCCGCTGGTGGCGGCGGTGTTGCGTACGGTTTACGACGTCATTTGGGGTTTGCCTGCTAACGCCACTCCAGCACCCGCTGACGCCTGAGCGCAGGAATGATCGCTTCGCCTACGCGCAAGCGAGCGTAGCCGCCGCGGGAGTTCGCGGCGGTGCCCAGAAACGCAACGTGTTCCATTAGCGCCTGCCGGTAGGCGGCTATTTCGATGTTGGAAACGCGTTTCTTTTCGCCGCTTTCGACGTCATGCCATTCGGCGGCTTCGCCTGGTGGCGCCAGTTCTTCGGGGGCTAGAATCTGGATCAGCAGCGGTTGCTTGTGGCTCAATCGCTGCAGGAATCCGGGCCAGTCGCCTTCGTCGAGGGCATCGCTGATCAAGATCAACTGACCGCGGGCGCGACCGAGGTCGGGCAGCGCCGCCAGCGGGCCGCGGGGGTCGGGTTTTAGCAGCCGGGCTGCGGCGGTGGTTTTGAGGCGTTTCAGCGGGCCGGTTGAAAGAGCGAAGGTTTCGTCGGGCAGAGCCGCCGCCAGCAGTATCCGGGCTGTCGCATGCGCGTAGGCCAGTTTGCCGTGGAGCTGCATGCTGGGAGAGCCGTCGAGCCAGAGGGTAAAGCGGGCGCGTTCTTCGCCCTGCCAGACGCGGGTATAGAGGCGGCCGCTGCGGGCGTAGGCTTTCCAGTCGACGAAGCGCGGGTCGTCGCCGGGGGTGTAGCCTCTGAGCTCCAGAAAATCGAGACTCTCGCCGGTGCGCCGGCTGCTACGGCCTCCGGGAAAACGCTTGCGTACGGTGGTGCGAATGCGAAAGCGGAACATGCTCACGCAGGGAGGGCTTTGGAGAGCAATTCTTCAAGCACGGCAGCCGTGTGCACCCCATCGAAGAGTGCTTCTTCGGTAAGGAATAGCCGGTGAATAAGGGCGGGGCGGGCCGCGGTGCGCAGGTCGTCCCACTCCACGTACTCCCTTCCCGCCAGCACCGCGAATCCGCGGGCAAGCGCTAGCCAAGCCTTGGCGCCGCGAGGGCTGATGCCAAAGCGGAGGAGGGGGTTTTCCGCTGCGAGCTGAGCCAGGTTGATTACTGCTTCGAGCGCACTCGAGGCCACCCGCACGGCTTGTACTCTGTCTTTGAGCTCTGCAAAATTCTGGGCCTCGGCGACCGGTTCGGGCATTTGAGGAGTTTCGCTCAGTATGCGCATCCACGCCTCTCGTTTGGGTGCAGCAATCTCCACTTTTGCCATGAAGCGGTCTATCTGTGCCTCGGGTAGTGGGTAAGTCCCTTCTATCTCGATAGGGTTTTGAGTAGCGATTACCAGAAAAGGGCTGGGTAACTCGTGGCGTATTCCATAGGCGGTGACCGCTCTCTCCTCCATGGCCTCAAGCAGGGCCGACTGGGTTTTGGGGGTCGCCCTGTTTATTTCATCTGCCAGCACCACCTGGCCAAAGAGCGGACCGGGGCGAAACTCGAAACGCTCGTCCTGCCAGACTTCGGTCCCGGTCACGTCTGCGGGCAGCAGGTCAGGCGTGAACTGAATGCGGCGGTAGCTCAGGCCGCTGGCGGCGGCAAAGCCGCGTGCGAGAAGGGTTTTGCCGAGACCCGGCAGGCCTTCGAGAAGTACGTGGCCCCCGCTGGTCACCGCCGCGAGAAGCGTGTTTACCACGTCTTCCTGGCCGAACAGGAGATCTCCAAGGGCGTCGCGCACCTGTAGTATCGCCATGCTCCGTTATACCCGAACGGCCTACGCCTGCGGGGTAAGCTGGAAGGCGGTGTTTGGAGGTGGACGTGCCGTTCTTGCCTTATCAGACAGGTTGGATTGAGGTTATCGCGGGGCCTATGTTTTCGGGTAAATCGGAAGAGCTTATCAGGCGCGTCAAGCGGGTGATGATAGCCGGTCAGCGGGTGCGCGTTTTTAAGCCGCGGCTAGATGACCGCTATCACAAGACAGATGTCGTCAGCCACGACGGACAGCGGGTTGAGGCCGAGTCGGTGGCCGACAGCGCCGAGTTGCTCGAGCTCGCGCAAGCGAATGGTCCTCTGCAAATAGTCGCGGTGGACGAGGCGCAGTTCTTTGATGGTGGCCTGCCAGATGTGCTGGAATCTCTGGCCGATAGTGGAATTCGCGTCATCGTTGCAGGTCTGGATTTGGACTTTCGGGGTGAGCCGTTCGGCCCCATGCCGGAACTCCTCGCCCGGGCCGAGTTCGTGGAGAAGCTGAGCGCCGTGTGCGTTCGCTGCGGGCATTCGGCAACACGCACGCAGCGCTTGATAAACGGCGAGCCGGCCCGTCGAAACGATCCGGTCATCCTCGTGGGTGCAAAAGATGCCTATGAGCCTCGCTGCCGGGGTTGCCACGTATTGCGTGACTAGCCGGTTTCTACGGGCACGGAACGCCCCCTGGCCTTGGGAATCTTGATTTCCAGCACCCCCTGTTTCAGGCTTGCTTCGGCACCGCCTTCTACGATGGGTTCGGGGAGCGTAAACACCTTGTGGAAATAGCCATGCGGACGGGAGCGTGATACATAGTGTGCATTCTCGGGAGCGTGCCGCACCCCTGCTATTGTTAGGGTGCGGCCTTCCTCCTGCAGTTCGATGTCATCGGGTTTTACGCCGGGTACGTCGACAACTATCCTGAAGGATGCACCTTCGTCCAGTATGTCAAGGGGTGGATCCCAATCGAAAAGATCATCGGCGTTGAGTTGCGACCTCAGCGCTGCTATGCGGCGTTCGAGTTCCAGGAGTTTTTCCAGATAGGTCCAGCGATCGCTGCGTTCCAGTTCCATGGACGCCTCCACCCATAAGTCTAACGCCGTTAGGATGATCTCGTGCACCCAGATATCCCGGTCATTACCGGCCCCAGCGCCAGCGGCAAGTCAAGCCTGGCTTTGCGATTGGCCGATGAGTTTGGCGTGGAAATAGTAAGCGCCGATGCAACCATGGTCTACCGCGGGCTCGACATCGGCACCGACAAGCCGAGCGCCGCCGAGCTGGCCGCCGTTCCCCATCACCTGGTGGACGTTGTGGATCCCGACGACTCTTACGACGTGGTTCGCTGGGTTACGGAGGCCGAGCGGGTGATCGCCGGGGTGCTCGAGCGCGGCCGGATACCGCTGGTAGTCGGGGGGACGATCTATTACCTGCGCGGCTTATGCGAGGGTCTGCCTACTACCCCACCGCCCGACGAGGCGGTGCAACAGCAGATCTGGGCCGAACTGGAAAGCAGGGGAGAAGAGGAACTTCTTACTGAGCTGACGGCAGTCAGCCCGGCCGACGCCGCGCGGGTGGCGGGCAATCCCCGGCGGCTGGTGCGGGCGCTGGAGGTACTCAGGCGTACTGGCAGGCCGCCGGTAGAGTTTTCCAGGACCCGGCCCCGTTATCGCTGTGCCAAACTCGTGCTTTGGCCCGACCGGGCGGCGCTCAAGGAGAAAGTCTGGCGGCGGGCCCGCTGGCAGTTCGAGCATGGTCTCGTTGATGAGGTGCGCGCCCTGCTCGAGCGCTACCGCCGTATGCCCACGGCGCTCCAGTCCATCGGTTACAAGGAGGTCGTACGCTACTTGCGGGGCGAGTGGAGCTACGAAGAAGCCCTGGACGCGGATCGCCGTGCAGTCTGGAAATTGATCAAGCGCCAGTACACCTGGTTGCGCCGCGAACCGGGGAACGTTTCTTATCTCATGCGGGCGGGCGAATCTGCCTGCGAAGGTGCGTCCTTTTGGTTGCGGCGCTGTTGCCGGTCTTCTTGACGCTAGCACCGCAGCGGCCGTATGCTGGCTCAAAACCCAAGTATGGGAAGGAGGGAACCGGTGGACAAGGACCGCATTGAAGCCATACTCAAGGAAACGCGCAGCTTCGAACCCCCCGAGGCTTTTCGACTGACCGCCCGGATAAAGAGCGAAGAAGAGTACGAGGCGGAATACCTTCGCAGCGCCTCTGATCCCGAGGCATACTGGGCTGGTATCGCCAGTGAGCTGGAATGGTTCGAGACCTGGGACAAAGTCCTGGAGTGGAATCCGCCCCACGCCAGGTGGTTCATTGGCGGCAAAACCAACGTCAGTTACAACGCCCTCGACCGCCACCTAAAAACCTGGCGGCGCAACAAGGCCGCCATCATCTGGGAGGGTGAGCCGGGCGACGTCCGCACCCTGACCTACCAGCAGCTACACCGCGAGGTCAGCCGTTTCGCCAATGTTCTTAAGCGCCTGGGTGTCAAAAAGGGCGACCGCGTTACCCTCTACATGCCGATGATTCCCGAAGCGGCGGTAGCCATGCTGGCCTGCGCCCGCATAGGAGCGGTGCACTCGGTCGTATTCGGCGGTTTTTCGGCCAGCGCCCTAGCCGAACGCATCAAAGACGCCGGCAGCGAGGTGCTTATTACCGCCGACGGCGGCTGGCGCCGGGGGCAGATAGTGCCGCTCAAAGAAGCCGCCGATGAGGCGGTTGGTGAAACCGGCATCGTCAAGCACGTGGTGGTGGTTCGCCGCACCGGTCAGGAAGTAAGCATGGAGCCGGGCCGCGACCACTGGTATCACGAACTGGTCGAAGGTGTCGATGACGAAGCCCCGGCCGAGCCTATGGACTCCGAAGACCCGCTCTTCGTTCTCTACACGTCGGGTTCCACCGGCAAGCCTAAAGGGGTTCTGCATACCACCGGCGGCTACATGACCTACACCTTCCACACCTCGCGGATGGTTTTCGACCTGAAAGATGACGATACCTACTGGTGCACCGCCGACGTCGGCTGGATCACCGGTCACTCTTACATAGTCTACGGGCCGTTAATAAACGGGGCGACGATCGTCATGTACGAAGGAGCCCCGAACTACCCAGAGCCCGACCGCTTCTGGGAGATTGTCGACAAGCACCAGGTTTCGATCATCTACACCGCCCCGACCGCTATCCGCGCCTTCATGAAGTGGGGTGAGCAGTGGCCGATGAAGCACCGGCTCGACTCACTGCGGCTTTTGGGAACGGTCGGCGAACCCATAAACCCCGAGGCCTGGTTGTGGTACTACCGGGTGATTGGCAAGGAGCGCTGCCCGATCGTCGATACCTGGTGGCAGACCGAAACCGGCGGCATAATGATCACCACCCTGCCCGGGGCCCACCGGATGAAGCCGGGTTTTGCCGGAAAGCCTTTCTTCGGCATCGCCCCGGAGATCGTCGACGGCGAGGGAAACCCGATTGAAGAACCCGATCAGGGCGGTTACCTGGTAATTACCAAGCCCTGGCCCAGCATGCTGCGAACCGTCTGGGGCGACCCGGAACGCTTCGTCAACCAGTACTGGAGCCAGTACCCGGGCAAATACTTTACCGGTGACGGTGCGCGGCGTGACGCCGACGGCTACTACCTGATTCTGGGCCGCGTCGACGACGTAATCAACATCAGCGGCCACCGTCTGGGAACTATGGAAGTAGAAAGCGCCCTGGTCAGCCATCCGGCGGTGGCCGAGGCGGCGGTGGTGGCGCGGCCCGACCCCATCAAGGGTGAGGCGATAGTCGCCTTCGTGACGCCTGTGGGTGAGGTGGAACCCTCCGAGTCGCTGGCCGAACAGCTAAAAGAGCACGTTGTCAAGGCCATCGGCGCCATTGCCCGGCCGGCGGAGATTCGCTTTGCCGCGGCACTGCCCAAGACCCGTTCAGGCAAGATCATGCGCCGCCTGCTGCGCCAGATCGCCGCTGGCCAGGAGGAGATTTCCGGCGATACCTCAACGCTTGAGGATCGCAGCGTGGTAGAGCAACTCAAAAAAGGAAGGTAATCGCAGGGAAGGCGGCGGGTGCCGTAAGGTGCACCCGCCGCCTTTACCTTGCCAGCCGTAGATGATAAGATTTATCACGTATGGAAGATGCCGGCCTGGAGCGGTTGATGTCGCTGCGGGGTTTGCGCCGCACCCCGCAGAGGGTGGCCGTTTGGAACGCGCTGGCCGAGAGCCCCGGGCAGACCATTCGCGAACTGGCTGCCCGGCTGCAAGGGTCGGGAATAGGGCAGGCTACGGTCTACCGGGCGGTGCGCGCCCTGGAAGACGCGGGTTTGCTATTACGGTATGCGGCACCGCGGGGGGAGCTGCGCTACGCGGCGGTACTGGGCCATGCCCATCTGTTGGTGTGCGAGGAATGCGGCTCGGTGCGTTCGCTGGAGCAGTGCGGTCTCGCGGCTTACGAAGACGAGGTGGCCCGGACCACGGACTACCGCATAAGCGGGCACACCCTCGTTGTGTATGGCGTTTGCCCGGCCTGTCAGGAGGCATTATGAATGCAGCTGAAAGCACCGCGCGGATAGCAGTCGAGGTGAAAGAGCTTACGGTCCGTTTTGGGGATCACTTAGCCCTCGAAAACGTCAGCCTCAGCGTTCCGCACGGTGCATTCGTGGCTATAGTCGGTCCGAATGGTGCCGGGAAATCGACGCTGCTGAAGGTGTTGCTGGGGCTCGTTACCCCGACAGCTGGCGAAGTGCGGGTATTCGGGAGCCCCCCGAACCGGGTTGATCCGCAAAAGGTTGGATACGTTCCGCAATTCAAGACGCTGGACCGTACTTTTCCCGCCCTGGCTGAAGAGCTGGTGGTAAGCGGTTTGAGAAGGTCCTGGCCGGTGCGCATTGCGAAAGAGGAGTATGAAGCAGCGCGTAGGGTTCTCGAGCGCGTTGGTGCAGGTCATTTGCTGGGCCGTACGGTAAGCCGTTTCAGCGGCGGGGAGCTGCAGCGGGTATATCTGGCGCGGGCCTTCGTGCGACGCCCGGATCTGGTAATGCTGGACGAGCCGGCGACCGGCATAGACATGCTGGGAGAAGCCGACATGTACCGCTTGCTTGAGGACTATCAGAAGGAAACCGGGGCAACGTTGTTGATGATTACGCACGACTGGGAGGCAGCTTATCATCACGCGACGCATGTGGTAGTTCTCAACAGGCGCCTCGTTGGTTTTGGACCGCCGGAGCGAGCTCTTTCAGAGCGCTGTCTGCGTGAAGCCTTTGGCCACGTGGGCCATGCTCATGGTATTTCGTTGTCCTTTGGGGGTGGCGACCGTGCTTGAAATCTGGAGCCTGCCCTTTATGCAGCGCGCTTTGCTTGCGGGTCTGGCAATGGCTTTACTGGCCGGCTATTACGGTCCTTTTGTCGTGCAGCGCGGGCTTAGCTTTCTGGGTTCGGGTCTGGCCCATGCAGCGTTTGGCGGGGTGGCCTTGGGGCTATTGCTGGGAGTCGAACCGCTGTGGGTTGCCTTTCCCTTTACCGCAGGTGTGGCGCTGGGTATTACCTGGGTACAGGGGCGCACCCATATCCGCGGTGATACGGCCGTAGGTATCTTTTTTGCTTTTTCAATGGCGCTCGGCATCCTCTTCCTTTCGCTGAAGCGCGAATATACCGCGGAAGCCTTTACTTACCTTTTTGGCTCCATACTGGCGGTCAGCCCCGCTGATCTATGGGCGAGCTCGGTGCTACTTGCGCTGACTGCTCTTACGCTTCCGCTCTGGGGGCGCTGGGCATATGCCACCTTTGATCGTGAGCTGGCTGCTGCCGATCGGGTACCGGTGATTCTTGATGATTATTTGCTGGCGGTGCTGGTGGCCCTGGTGGTTGTGGTTGCCATCAAGCTCGTGGGTCTGCTCCTGGTGGCGGCTTTTCTGGTGATCCCGGCGGCGGCGGCCCGCCAGTGGTCGCGCACTTTTTCGGGCATGGTTGTCGGGGCCGTGATAGTGGGAGGCTTGAGTGTGGTGGCCGGCCTAATGGCTTCATATAGCTATAATTTGCCAAGCGGGGCGGCGGTGGTATTGCTTCAGGCACTCATTTTTACTGTTTCCGCCCTTTTTATGAGGCGAATATAAACCCAGTATTTACAGTAGGAATACAGGGGATTAAACTATACCCATGTGGGTATCCACGAAGGCTCAATACGGCCTGCGTGCGCTAGTTGAGATAGGCATGCGCGGTCCTGACCCGGTTCCCCTCAAGGAAGTGGCCGAGGCGCAGGGCATCAGCCAGCATTATCTGGAACAAATAGCAGCGGCGCTCCGGCGTGCCGGCTTCATCCGCAGCATCAGGGGCGCGCGCGGCGGGTATCGCCTTGCCAGGCGGCCCGAGGAGATAAACGCTCTCGAAGTGGTCGAAACAATGGAAGGCTCGCTTTCCCCGGTGGGCTGCCTGGAGGATCCAGGCAGCTGTGAGCATGAAGGACACTGCTCCACCGAGCTCTTATGGAAGCGGGTGGACCTGGCCATTCGCGAGGTTCTCGGTAGCACCAATCTGCAGCATCTCATAGACGAGAGGCGCTTGATAGAGGCTAAGCAGCAAATGCGGGCTTCAGGTTAACGATACCGGTATCATTACCTTAAAAGGAGATTCCTCAAGCGCACCCCCTTATGGCGGCGGTAGAAAACCGCTAATATGGAACTAAGCCTGCACACGTGGGAGACGGGTGGGCTGAGTATTGGTATAGGAGGGGGAAGATGCGCTGGGTATACGCCTTCACGGAGACCGAGGGGTTAGACAGAACGCTGTTGGGCGGCAAGGGGATGGCGCTTGCAGAGATGTCGCGGTTGGGTTTTCCGGTGCCGCCAGGCTTTACCCTTACCACCGAAGCCTGCCGCGCGACGCTGGAGAGGGGAAGTTTTCCTGAAGGTTTGTGGGACGAGGTTCGCTCCCAGATGGCGCGGCTCGAGGAGGCTACCGGCAGGCGCTTCGGTAACGGAAGAGAGATGCCGCTGCTGGTTTCGGTGCGGTCCGGGGCTCCCGTGAGTATGCCGGGGATGATGGACACCATACTCAATCTTGGGCTTACGCGCGCTGGAGTGAAGGCGCTTGCCGAAACCACGGCCAATCCGCGCTTCGCCTGGGACAGTTACCGTCGGCTGGTGCAGATGTATGGTGAAGTGGTTCTGGGACTCGCCGCTGAGGATTTCGAGCGACTTCTCGATCGCGCAAAGGCGCTGGCCGGCGCCGAGCGGGACATAGACCTTTCAGCGGCGGACCTCGAGCGCCTCGTCGCCGAATACCTGGCCTTGATTGAACAACAGGGACGTTCGTTTCCAGACGACCCCTGGTTGCAACTCGAGGGCGCCGTAGGGGCGGTGTTTTCCAGCTGGAACAATCCCCGTGCCCGCACCTACCGCCGCCTGTACGAAATTCCCGACGATCTGGGAACGGCCGTGAACGTCCAGGTGATGGTCTTCGGCAACCTTGGAGACGACTCCGGCACAGGGGTGGGCTTTTCGCGCAATCCTGCCACCGGTGAAAAGGGGCTGTACGGCGAGTACCTGAAGAACGCCCAGGGGGAAGACGTTGTGGCCGGTGTGCGCACGCCCCAACCGCTGGAGCGATTACGTGAAACCGATCCCGAGCTTTATTCGGAAGTAGCGGACGTGGCCCGCCGGTTGGAGGGCCACTTTCGCGATATGCAGGATTTTGAGTTCACCGTGGAGCGCGGGCGGTTTTACTTATTGCAGACCCGCACCGGCAAACGTACGCCCGAAGCAGCGGTGCGCATAGCGGTCGAGATGGCCGAGGAAGGGGCGATTTCCCGGGAAGAGGCTTTGCTGCGGGTTGACGCAAACACCCTGCCCAGCTTGCTGCGCGCCCGTATTGATCCGGACCGCGCACCGGCGGCGGTGGCCGAGGGATTGCCGGCTTCGCCTGGCGCTGCCGTAGGGCATGCGGTGCTGGATGCCAAAACTGCAGAAAGCTGGGCGGGCAGGGGTTTGCCCGTGATCCTCGTGCGTCCCGAAACCACACCGGAAGATATCTCGGGAATGTATATCGCGCGCGGTATCCTTACCGCACGCGGGGGCATGACCAGCCATGCAGCCGTTGTTGCCCGGGGTATGGGGGTACCGGCGGTCGTAGGGGTTGCTGCGCTTTCGCTCAATCTGGAGGAACGCAGTTTCCGAATGGGGGAGGATGAGTTCAAAGAAGGTGACATGATAAGTATTGACGGTACTACCGGCAAGGTATTTGCCGGAGAGGTTGCGCTCAGCGAGGGGGGAAGCGGCGAATATTTGCAAGAACTGCTCAATTGGGCCGAGCCGCACCGGCGCTTGGGGGTGCGCGCTAATGCAGATACCCCCGCCGACGCCAGGCGCGCTCGCGAGCTGGGTGCCGAAGGGATAGGGTTAGTGCGTACGGAGCACATGTTTTTCGATCCCGAACGCCTGCCCTGGGTCAGGGCGCTCATCTTGTCGGAAACCGAAAAAGAAGAGCGGGAGGCTCTGGACAAACTGTTTACATTCCAAAGAGCAGACTTCATCGGTTTGTTGAGGGAGATGGACGGCCTGCCGGTTACCGTACGCCTGCTCGATCCCCCTTTGCATGAATTCTTGCCGCCGCTGGTAGAGCTCGAGCGCAAGGAGGCAGCCGGAGAGCTGGCACCGGGAGAGGCGAAACTGCTGGCGCAGGTGCGGCAGTTGCATGAAATCAACCCCATGCTTGGTTTCCGCGGGGTGCGGCTGCTGTTGGTCCGCCCCGAAATTCTACGCATGCAGGTAGAGGCATTGCTCAGTGCCACCCGGGCCCTGCAAGAAGAAGGGAAGGATCCCCGCCCGGAACTAATGATCCCGTTGGTTTCTACCGCTGAGGAGGTGGAGCAGACGCTCGCGGTGGTTCGGTCAGTATTCGATGATTTTGGGATCAGTCTCCCGGTTGGCACAATGATCGAAACCCCCCGTGCGGCGCTGACGGCGGAGAGGATTTCCCCTCTCGTTGACTTTTTTAGCTTCGGCACCAATGATCTTACCCAGCTCACGTTTGGCATCAGCCGCGACGACGCCGGTCATTTCCTGCCCCACTATTTGGATGCCAGGATTTTTGGTCACGATCCAACCGAGAAACTGGACCGGGAAGCTGTCGGGCGTTTGCTGGAAATTGCCGTAAATGAAGGGCGCGCGGCGAATCAGGGGTTGAAGCTCGGTATATGCGGCGAGCACGGTGGCGAGGCGCAGTCGGTGCACCTTGCCCAGCGGTTGGGTCTGGACTACGTTTCGGCCTCCCCCTTCAGGGTCCTGACCTCGCGTCTAGCAGCAGCCCAGGCGGTACTGAGGTCGTGATCCGGTCGGTCTGCTAACTTGCAGCGGCTCCGGAAGTCTGTCCGGGGCCGCTGCAACCAGAAGCCGCTCAATTCTATTGCTGCCTGGATTCTTCTTCGGCCCGTAACAATCTTCGCAGTATCTTCCCCACCGCCGTCTTCGGCAGCTCCTCCCTGAACTCCCACAACTTGGGCACCTTGTAAGCGGCCAGCCGCTCCCTGGCAAAGGCCTTCAGCTCGTCTTCGCCTACCTCACCTTCGTACCCCTCTTTGAGCACCAAAAAGGCCTTGACCGTCTCGCCCCGGTAGGCGTCGGGCACCCCCACGACCGCCGCTTCTTTGACCGCCGGATGCTGATATAAAACCTCTTCCACCTCGCGCGGGTAGATGTTGTACCCGCCGGCGATAATCATGTCTTTCTTGCGGTCAACGATGTAGAAGTACCCCTCCTCGTCCATCCTGGCTACGTCGCCGGTAAACAGCCAGCCGTCCTTCAACGTCTGCGCCGTTTCCTCGGGTCGGTTCCAGTAGCCGAGCATGACGTTGGGGCCCTTGAGTACCAGCTCGCCCACCTCACCGGGGGGCAGCTCTTTGCCTTCGGGATCGGCGGCGTAGGCGTCGACCGAAGGGAAGGGGAGGCCGATGGAGCCCACCTTGCGTTTGCCGTATAGGGGGTTGCAGTGGGTTACCGGTGCGGCTTCGGTCAGGCCGTAGCCCTCGACCAGCTTGGCCCCGGTTAGCTCTTCGAACTTGTTGGCCACTTCCACCGGCAGCGGGGCGGCTCCCGAAAGGCAGACCTTGACCGAGCGGATGTTGCGCTTTTCGATGCCGGGGAAGGTGTTGAAGGCCACGTACATCGTTGGCACGCCGGGAAAGTGGGTTACCTGGTGCTTTTCTATCGCCGTTACCACCTCGGCAATGTCGAAGCGGGGCAGCAGAACCATCTTCATGCCGCGCATGACCGAGTAGTTCATGCTGACCGTCATGCCGTAGACGTGGAAAAAGGGAATAACGCTCAGCATGACGCCGTTCTTCCAGACCTGCCCCGGCTCCCAGGCGTCGATCTGGTAGACGTTGCTGATCAGGTTGCGGTGGCTGAGCATTGCCCCCTTGGAAACGCCGGTGGTGCCGCCGGTGTACTGCAAGAGCGCCAGGTCGTCGGCGGCTATTTGCGGAACGTTCGGTTCCGGCGCGGTTTTGGTTATCTTGCGCCAGTCGTGCCGGTTTTCCTGCTGCGGCAGGTTGACCCAGGTGCCTTCTTTTTTGGCCTTGAGAGGGAAGAGCCAGTTCTTGGGGAAGGGCAGGTAGTCTTGAATGCCGGTGGTGATGACGTTTTTGACCGGTACTTCGCCGGCAATCTCGGTGTAGCGGGGCCAGAGGAGGTCGAGGATCACCAGCGTCTCCGCCCCCGAGTCGCGCAGCTGGTGTGAGAGTTCGCGCGGGGTGTAGAGGGGGTTGGTGTTGACCGCCACCGCGCCCGCCAGCAGCGTGCCATAGAAGGCGATGACGAACTGGGGGGTGTTGGGCAGCATGATCGAAACCCGGTCGCCCGGCTTGACGCCCAGGTCTTGCAGCGCCCGGGCGAAGCTGCGGGTCTGTTGCCAAAGCTGGCCGAAGCTCATCTTGTAGCCAAGAAAGTCTATCGCCGGTTTGTCGGGCGACTCTTCGGCGGTGCGCCGCATTAGCTCGAACAGCGGAACCTCGGGGTACTCCACTTCGCGGGGCACCCCTTCGTCGTAAAAGGCGTACCAAGGTCTTTCCATGTTGACCCCCCTCGTTGTTGAACTCAGTATACCCGGGGCGGGTAGGTTGCTTGGTGAACGCTATTCTTCCCGCAGGCGCCGCCTGAGTATCTTCCCCACCGCCGTCTTCGGCAGCTCCTTACGGAACTCCCACAGCTTGGGCACCTTGTAAGCGGCCAGCCGCTTCCTGGCAAAGGCCTTCAACTCTTCCTCGTCTATCTCGTCTTCATATCCTTCCTTGAGCACCAAAAAGGCCTTGACCGTCTCGCCCCGGTAGGCGTCGGGCACTCCCACGACCGCCGCCTCTTTGACCGCCGGGTGCTGATAAAGCACCTCTTCCACCTCGCGCGGGTAGATGTTGTACCCGCCAGCGATGATCATGTCTTTCTTGCGGTCGACGATGTAGAAGTACCCCTCTTCGTCCATTCGCGCCACGTCGCCGGTAAACAGCCAGCCGTCTTTCAACGTCTGTGCCGTTTCCTCGGGCCGGTTCCAGTAGCCGAGCATGACGTTGGGGCCCTTGACCGCGAGCTCGCCGGCTTCTCCTGTGGGGAGGGGGCGGCCTTCGTCGTCCACTATCTTTGCGTCTACGCTCGGTAGCGGTAGGCCGATGGAGCCAATTTTGCGCTGGCTGTAGATGGGATTGGCGTGGGTGACTGGGGCCGACTCGGTCAGGCCGTAGCCTTCGACCAGGCGGGCGCCGGTGATCTTCTCAAATGTTTCGGCCACCTCGACCGGCAGCGGGGCCGAGCCGGAGATGCAGGCGCGGATGGAGGTCAGGTCGTATTTCTTGGTGGCCGGGTCGGTGTTGATGGCGACGTACATCGTGGGCACGCCGGGGAAGAGGGTTGGCTTGCTGCGGGCGATGGTTTCTAGCACCTCGCGGGTGTTCCAGCGGGGGAGGAGCACCAGTTTGCCGCCGCCGGTCATGGCCAGGTTCATGGCGACGGTCATGCCATAGACGTGGAAGAAGGGGATGACGCCCAGGATTACCTCTTCGCCCTCGCGGAAGTCGGGGATCCAGGCCTGGACCTGGAGAGCGTTGACGGTCAAGTTTTTATGGCTGAGCATCGCCCCTTTGGGGCGGCCGGTGGTGCCGCCGGTGTACTGCAAGAGCGCTAGCTGGTTTAGCTCGAGCCGGGGCCAGTTTTGCTCGCCCTTGCCGCCGGCCAGAAACTTCTTCCAGGCGAGCCCGCCCAGGGTCTTGGGCCAGCTGCCCTCCTTTTTGGCCTTGAGAGGGAAGAGCCAGTTCTTGGGGAAGGGGAGGTAGTCCTGGATGCCGGTTCGCACGGCCAGTTTGAGGTTGTGTTCACCGGCTATCTCGGCGTAGCGGGGCCAGAGGAGGTCGAGGATTACCAGGGCGTCGGCCCCGGAGTCGGCCAGCTGGTAGGAGAGCTCGCCGGGGGTGTACATCGGGTTGACGTTGACCACCGTCAGGCCGGCCAGCAGCGAGCCGTAGAAGGCGATAACGAACTGGGGGCTGTTGGGCAGCATGATGGCGATCCGGTCGCCCGGTTGCAGGCCGTGGGCGCGGGTGGCGGCGGCGAAGCCGGTAACGGCGTTCCAGAGCTGGGAATAGGTCAGCTTTTGCCCAGGAACTCGAGCGCTACCTTATTGGGGTAACGTTTGGCCATTGCCTCGAGCAGTTGCGGCAGCGGGAGCACTCGCGCCGCGTCTATTTCGGCGGGTACCCCCTCGTCGTAATGCTCCAGCCAGGGCTTTTCTTTCATACACTCCTCCGCATGACTGATACAGTGAACCGAGTATAATATTGCATCAAGATCAATATAACGGTTTTCATGCGGTGACGGATAGGGCGTTAGACCCGAACCTGAAATGAATGGACCGGCGCGTAGAATGAAGATAGCCGACCACAAGGTTATCGGGACTGGACACGGCGTGTGGTGTCGGTATAAGTTTATACTCGGTATAAGGAGGCGAATATGCGAATCAAGAAAGTAGGCGTTGTCGGCGCAGGCACCATGGGCAGCGGCATTGCCGCCCTGCTGGCCTCGGTAGGCGTACCCGTGGTGCTGCTGGACATTCCCGGCAAAGACGACCCGCTGGAGTACGTCAAGCGGGGGCTCGAGCGCGCCAAGAAGACCAAACCGGCGGCCTTCATGCGTAAGGACCGCGCCGAGCTGATCACCATTGGCAACACCCGCGACGACCTGGAGCTTCTCAAGAACGTTGACTGGGTCATCGAAGCAATCATCGAAAAGCTCGAGCCCAAGCAGGAGCTCTACGCGCGCCTCGAAGAGATCCTCCCCGAGCACGCGATCGTGAGCTCGAACACCTCGGGCATTCCTATGAAGGCGCTGCTCGAGAGGCGCAGCGACCGCTTCAAGAAGCGCTTTTTGGGCACCCACTTCTTCAACCCGCCGCGTTACCTGCACCTGCTGGAGATCATCCCCACCCCCCACACCGACCCGGCGGTGCTCGAGACCATCGAGAACTTTGGCGACCGCATCCTTGGCAAGGGGCTGGTGCGCGCCAAGGACGTGCCCGGCTTCATCGCCAACCGCCTGGGCGTCTACGGGATGCTCAAGGCCGTGGCGCTGATGGAGAAGCACGACCTCACCATTGACGAGGTGGACGCGCTCACCGGCCCGCTGATCGGCCGGCCCAAGAGCGCCATCTTCCGCACCGCCGACCTGACCGGCCTGGACGTGCTCAAGATGGTCGCCGACGAGCTGGCCCACACCACCGGCGAGGACTTCTCGCTGCCCGACTGGGTCCTCAAGGTCATCGAGGGCGGCTGCCTGGGCGACAAGACCAAGTGCGGCTTCTACAAGAAAGAGGGCAAGGAGATCTACACCCTCGACTGGAAGACGCTCGAGTACCGGCCGCGCCAGAAGCCGAAGATCCCCGGCGTGGACGAGGCCAAGCAGCTCTCCCTGCCCAAGCGGATAGCCGCGGTGCTCGACCTGCCCGGCAAGTACGGCGCCTTCATGCGCGACCTCTTTGCTGTTAGCAGCCAGTACACCCTGGCCAAGACGCCTCTGGTCGCCTACGACATCGTCAGCGTGGACCGCGCCCTGGGGTGGGGCTTCGGCTGGCGGATGGGCCCCTTCGAGCAGATGGACGCCGTTGGCCTGGAGAAGACCGCCGAGCTAATCGAAGCCGCCGGGCTGGAAAAACCCGAGCTGCTGGCCAAGACCGAGGGCTCGTTCTACAAGAAGGAAGGCACCGAGCGCAAGATGCTGGCGCTCGAGGGCGGCTACGTACCGGTACCCGTGCGGCCCGGCGTGATCGAGATCCAGACGCTCAAGGACGCCGGCAAGGTGGTCAAGGAGTCCAAGGACGCCGGGCTCTACGACCTCGGCGACGGCGTGCTGCTGCTCGAGTTCCGCACCAAGATGGGCGCGCTGGGCGAGGGCGTCTTCAAGATGCTCGACTACGGCATGAAGTACATCGAGCAGAACGACCTGACCGGCCTGGTGGTCGGCCGCGAAGACGACCGCGCCTTCTCCGCCGGTGCCAACCTGGCGCTCATCCTGATGCTGGCCCAGGAAGGCGACTGGGACGAGCTGGAAATGGCCGTGCGGCTCTTCCAGAAGAGCACCATGCGCCTGCGCGAGGCTCCCTTCCCGGTGGTGGTGGCCCCCTTTGGCCTGACCCTGGGCGGCGGCTGCGAGATGACGCTGCACGCTGATCGGGTCCAGGCGGCGGCCGAGAGCTACATCGGCCTGGTCGAGGTGGGCGTGGGTCTGATCCCGGCTGGCGGCGGCACCAAGGAGCTGCTCTTCCGCTTTAGCGAGGACCTGGCCCCCTACGTTGGCGCCGAGGCCGACCCCTTTGCCGCGGTCAAGCGGGCCTTCGAGATCATCGCCATGGCCAGGACCTCGACCAGCGCCCTTGAGGCCTTCGAGATCGGCTACCTGCGCCGCGGCGACCGCATTTCGGTCAACAAGGACCGCCTGCTGGCCGACGCCAAGCAGCGGGTCCTCGACCTGGCGCCCGACTACGTCAGCCCGGTGCGCGGCAAGATTACCGCGCTCGGTAAGGAGGCGCTGGGCAACCTCAAGTACGCCGTCTGGAGCTTCCGCGAGGCCGGCCAGATTACCGACCACGAGGTCAAGATCGCCAGCGAGCTGGCCTACGTCCTCTCCGGCGGCGACGGCCCGCCGCGCCAGGTGAGCGAGTGGGACATTCTCGACCTCGAGCGCGAGGCCTTCCTCAAGCTGCTCGGTACCCGCAAGACCCAGGAGCGGATCGCCCACACCCTCAAGACGGGCAAGCCGCTGCGTAACTAAAGGAGGAGATGATGCGCGAAGCCGTAATCGTAAGCGCCGCCCGTACGCCGGTGGCCAAGGGTAAGAAGAACGGAGCGCTGGCCAGCGTCCACCCGGTGGAACTGAGCGCTCTGGTAATGAAGGAAACCGTCGGCCGCGTCGGCCTCGATCCGGCCAAGATCGACGACGTCCTCTGGGGTTGCGCCATGCCCGAGGCCTCGCAGGGGCTGAACATTGCCCGCCTCTCGCTCCTAAAGGCCGGTTTTCCGGTTGAGGTGCCGGGGGCGACGATCAACCGCTTCTGCTCCAGCGGCCTGCAGACGATCGCCATGGCCGCCCAGTCGATCATCAGCGGCATCAACGACGTGGTGCTGGCCGGCGGCATCGAGATGATGAGTCAGGTACCGATGTCGGGCTTCAACTACCGGCTCGAAGAAAGCCTGACCCCCGATACCTGGAGCCCCGAAACCTACTCCAGCTACATCGGCATGGGTTTTACCGCCGAGCGGGTAGCCGAGCGCTGGGGCGTCAGCCGCGAGGACCAAGACAAATGGGCGTTGCGCAGCCATCAGAAGGCGCACGCCGCCGAGAGCGCCGGCAAGTTCAAAGACGAAACGATCCCGGTGCCGGTCAAGAAGTTCAGCTGGCAGGGGCGCAAAAAGAAGGTTACAGAAGTAGTCTTCGACCGCGAAGAGCTGATCCGGCCGGATACCAACCTCGAGGCTCTGGCCAAGCTGCGGCCGGCCTTCAAACAGGGAGGCACCGTGACCGCCGGTAACGCCAGCCCCTACTCCGACGGCGCCGCCGGCGTGCTGGTAATGGAAAAATCGGTTGCCGAGGCGCTGGGCCTGCCCATTCTGGCCAGGTTCGTTACCTTCCAGGTGG
>Ga0256835_1000250_pt1 | contig 43394 bp, 39 predicted proteins | sample PIR30metaG_FD_185972 | JGI IMG/M metagenome (GOLD analysis project Ga0256835, IMG submission 185972) | Hydrothermal vent microbial communities from East Pacific Rise, Pacific Ocean - PIR-30 | ecosystem: Environmental > Aquatic > Marine > Hydrothermal vents | place: Pacific Ocean: East Pacific...
CGGGCCTTCTTCTGGGTGAAGTCCTCGCAGGAGCTCTGGGCCTGGGGGCTCTACGTCTTCGCCCTGGGGGTTTCCTACTTCATGGGGCGTTTCTTCCTCTTTCGCCTGGCACGCCGGAACCTGAGGCGCCTTGACGAGAAACCGGAAAGGCTCTGCTGTTTCGCCTTTCAACCCTGGCGCAGCTATCTCGTCATCGCCGTGATGATCGCCATGGGGATCAGCCTGCGGCGCTCGGACATCCCGCGCGTGTGGCTTGCGGGCATCTACGCCCTCATGGGCGGCGCCCTGGTGTGGGCCAGCGGGCTCTACTTCTCCCGGGCCCTGGAGGTCCTTCGTCAATAGCCCCCTTGTCAAAAAGGACCGACCACTATATATTGCTTTTGCAGGTGGGCGGTTAGCTCAGTGGTAGAGCGTCATCCTCACACGGTGGAAGTCGCTGGTTCGAATCCAGCACCGCCCACCAATTTTTATTATCAAAATCCTCCTTGCTCCGTAGGGGGCCAAAACGACCGAAAGGAGGCCATATGAAGAAACTCCGCAAATACGAGACCCTCTTCGTCATCCATCCCGACCGCGTCGAAGAGAAAGACGCCGTCATCGAAAAGGTCACCGAGATCATCCAGGCCGATGGGGGCGAAGTCCTGAAGAAGGACGAATGGGGCCTTCGCAAGCTCGCCTATCCCATCGAAAAGAAGAAACAGGGCTACTACATCCTCATGGAGTTTACCGCTCCGGCCGAGACCCCGGCCAAACTCGAGCAGTACTATCGCATTGACGAGCGCGTGATCCGTTTCATCGTGGTCAAGCTCGAAGACAAGTACGAACCCGAAACCATAGCCGCCTAAGGAGGAAGACATGGCCAACGAGACTCAAAGCACGGTGCGTCGGCGTCGTTTCTATCCGCGGCGCAAGATTTGCCGTTTCTGCGCCGACCCCAACCTCAAGATAGACTACAAGGAACCGGAGATATTGAAGGCCTTTATCACCGAGCGGGGCAAGATCATCCCTCGCCGCCAGACCGGGACCTGCGCCAAACATCAGCGCCAGTTGACCACGGCCATCAAGAGGGCGCGCATCATGGCTCTTCTGCCCTTCATCGCCACGCTTGACGAAGAAGAGCTTGCCCGTCAAGGAGGTTGATCATGGAAGTAATCCTTCGTTCATACGTGCCCAATCTCGGGGCCCCGGGGGATGTGGTCACCGTAAAGGACGGCTACGCCCGGAACTATCTCATCCCCAAGGGGCTGGCCATTCCCGCGAGCAAGAAGAGCTTGAAGGCCATCGAGCGGGAAAGGCAGGTGATCCTGGCCAAGGCGGAACGCATCCGCAAACAGCTCCAGTCCGTGGCGGAGCGTTTGAACGAAATGGAACTGGTCATCCCGCAGCGGGTCATCGAGGAAGACCGCCTTTACGGCTCGGTCTCCGCTACGGAAATCGTCCAGGCCCTCAAGGAGCAGGGGATCGAGATCTCCAAGAAGCAGGTCCTCCTCGACGAACCCATCAAGAAGATCGGGGAGTACGTGGTTCCCATCCGGTTTTCCCACGACGTCATCGCTCATCTGAAGGTCAAGGTCGTTCCCCTCGAATAGGAAACATTTTCCGCCGCAAGGAAACCAGAGAAGGAGGCGCACACCACGCCTCCTTCTTTCATTTTTTAGAGTTTTTCGAAGGCGTCGAGCAGGCGAAAGAGATATTCGTGGCAGAAGGAATAGAGTTCCGGCTGGCCCTTGATGATCTCCGGATCCTGGACGTAAGGTCCGGGAACGAGGTCTGAGGCGCTCTTCTCCAGCAGCTCGGCGACGATCTCCGGGGTCACCTCCATGTGGAACTGGAAGGCGAGGACCCGGTCGTCGTAGATGAAGGCCTGGTTCTCGCAGGCCTCGGAGCGGGCCAGATGAACGGCTCCAGGAGGGAGGCTGAAGGTCTCCCCGTGCCAGTGGAAGACCTGCAAGGTCTCCGGCCAGCCCTGGAAGAGCGGATGCGCGCGCCCGGCCTTGGTGAGCTCGATGGGAAACCAGCCGATCTCCTTGAAACGGTTGGGGAAGACCTCCCCTCCCAGGACTTCGGCCAGGAGCTGGGCCCCGAGACAGATACCGAAGACCTTGGGACGGTCGTCATCCCCCAGGATGTCGCGCAGGAAGGCCTTTTCCTCGGGAAGCCAGGGATACTGGGCCTCGTCGTGCACGCTCATCGGCCCGCCCATGAGCACCAGGAGATCGAACTCCCCGGCCGAAGGAAAGGGCTCGTCGAGAAAGACCCTCGTGTGCCCCACTTCGTAGCCCCTCTTCCGGGCCCATTCGAGAATGGCGCCCGGGGTTTCGAAGGGAACGTGTTGGATGTAGTGGAGCCTCTTCATGAAACCGCCGCCATCTTGGGAGCCATGGATTGAAGGGCGTAACGACTGGCCAGGTCCTTACGCTGCAAGTAGGCCTCGCGCACGATGCGCATGTCTTCCAGGAAGTGGGGCAGCTCCTCAAGACGCAGGGCCTGAGGACCGTCACAAAGGGCCTTTTCCGGACGCGGATGGAACTCGACGAGCACCATGTTGGCCCCGGCGATGACCCCCTGGGCGGCGGCGTGGAAGATCTCCTGGATGCCGTCCGGGGCGAAGTGCCGGCGTCCTACGGAATGCGTGGGATCCACGCACACGGGAAGACGGGTGAGGCTCTTGACCACCGGGACGTGCGCGAAGTCCACCAGGTTACGATGCGGGTCTCCCAGGTTGGTCTTCACCCCGCGCAGGCAATAGACGATGTTCCGGTTGCCTTCGCTCGCGATGTACTCGCAGGCGTTGAGGCTCTCCTCGATGGTGATGCCCATCCCTCTCTTGTAGAGCACCGGAAACTCCTGCTGGCTACCCACGGCCTTGAGCAGCTCGAAGTTCTGGGCGTTGCGCGTGCCGATCTGGAGCATGACGCCCGTGGGACGACCGGCCCGTTCCAGCTCCTCGTAGATCTCCTCGATGTGGGCCTCCTTGCAGACCTCCATGGCGATGCAACGGATGCCGTACTTGCCCGCGAGTTCAAACACCCAGGGCAGACACTTCCGACCGTGGCCCTGGAAGGAATAGGGGTTGGTGCGCGGCTTGTAGGCCCCCATCCGGGAAGTGACCAGCCCCGCTTCCTTGAGGGCCGAAAACATCATCTCCACGTGCTCCGGCGTGTCCACCGCGCAGAGCCCGGCAAAGATGTAGAAAGAGTCCTGATCGAAGTGGAGGCCGTTGTAGTCGAAGCCGAAGGCTTCCTGGTCGTCGGCGTGCCGGCCGATGAGGCGATACTTCTTGGAGACCCGCACCACCCGTTCCACTCCGGGGAGATGGGCGATTTCCTCGTCGGGGATGCGCGAGGTATCGCCAAGCACGTAGATCTCGATTACCTTCCGTTCCGTACCGGTTACCGCGGAGATCCGGGTGGTCACTCCCTGGTAGTAGTGGAGGGTCTCCAAGATTCGCTGGACTTCTGGGCCAGAGGGATCGACATCGGGTTTCAAAATGATGATCATTATTTAACACCTCATACACTTAAATTGAGCAATTCTAATCTAGCGCAGCTTGTAGGGGTTGCAATGCTCGCTAAAGACAGTAGAGGGTAGTTTCAGTCATGTTGGCTTATATCCTTCAAGTATTCAGCGGTTTTTTAGCCATTATGAACCCCATTGGCAACGTGCCAGTCTTCATCAGTCTAGTGGAAGGTTTTGACGAAGCCACCAAGAGACGCGTGGCCAAGAAAGCGGCTTTGAGTGCCTTTCTCATCTGTAGCGTCTTCGTCATCATGGGAAATCTCATCTTTCGGTTCTTCGGCATCACGCTTCCGGCCTTTCGCATCGCCGGAGGCATCCTCGTCTTTCTCATCGCCTATCAGCTCCTGCGCGGCAAGCACTCTCGCCAACACCATCCCGGAGAGGAGGAACACGAAGAAAACGACCCGGACTCCCTGGCCGTCACGCCGCTTGGCACGCCCATCCTCGCGGGCCCGGGGACCATCACCACGGCGATGTCCTTCGTCGGAGGAAAGGAACACTTCCCCGCCCTCGTCATCACCCTTTCCGTCTTCGGCGTGGTCTGCTTCCTTACCTATCTCTGCTTCATCTACGGTGAGGCCATCTTCGAACGCCTCGGACGCACGAAGATAGGCGTCATCACCAGGCTCATGGGGCTCATCCTGGCGGTGATCGCCGTGCAAATGGTCATGGAAGGGCTGGTGGAGGCCTTTCCCTTTCTCAAGCAGGGACATTAAATCAAGTATTTAGTTATCTGAAATATTTGGTCCTAACGCAGTCAATTTTGTTCTTCACTTTTTAAAAGAGTTGCTCTAAAGAAGAACAAAAATTTTAGGAAAGGAGGAACGCAATCATGGATGCAAAGGAGTTGGTAATCGCCGCTAAAGTCTACTTCATAAGCAAGTTGCCCCAAATCATTGGGGCCTTGGTCATTCTCGTCGTGGGTCTCTGGCTCTCGAAGAGGATCGCCAACTTTTTCGGTCGGGTGATGGAACGGCGCGGAATAGACATCACCCTGGTCAACTTCTTGAAGGGCCTCATCTACTATCTTCTCGTCCTGGTCGTCCTGATCGCCGCGGCCGGACAACTGGGAATCAACACCACTTCCTTCCTGACCATCCTCGGTGCTCTCGGCTTGGCCGTGGGCTTGGCCTTGAAGGACTCCCTCTCGAACTTCGCCGCGGGCGTCATGCTCATCCTCTTCCGCCCCTTCCGCGTGGGAGACGTGGTCTCCACCGCCGGCGTCACGGGTGGCGTGCAGGCCATCAACCTCTTCAACACCATCCTTCACACCCCTGACAACCAGAAGGTCATCGTCCCGAACAGCAAGATCATGGGCGACATCATCACCAACATCACGGCCAACGACACCCGCCGCATAGACCTCGTGATCGGCATCAGCTACGAGGACGACATCGACAAGGCCAAGGCCATCCTCTGGGAGATCCTGGCCCAGGATTCGCGCATCCTTAAGGATCCCAAGCCCACCATCGCCGTGGCCGAGCTCGCCGACAGCTCCGTGAACTTCGTCGTCCGTCCGTGGGTGAAGACGAGCGACTACTGGGCGGTGCGTTTCGACCTTACGGAAAAGATCAAGAAAACCTTTGACCAACAGGGCATCAGCATCCCGTATCCGCAACAAGACGTGCATCTCTTCGTAGAAAAAACCGCCTAATCAACCTTGACTTCCGGCCCCGAGAAAGTTTAAAGCAAGACAAATCTCGGGGCCGGAGGAAAAGGATGTCTATTTCCCAAAAAATTCGTGAATACCTGGCCGGGGCCTCCTGGATCCGCAAGATGTTCGAGGAAGGGGCCCGGCTCAAGGCGCAGTACGGTGAGGATCGGGTCTGCGACTTCAGTCTCGGAAACCCCGACGTCCCGCCACCACCCAGCGTAAAGAAAGCCCTGGAAGAGATCATCCGCGAGGATGCCCCCAGCCTCCACGGCTACATGCCCAACGCGGGTTTTCCCTTCGTGCGGGAGGCCATGGCGGTGAAGGTCTCCAAGGAGCAAAAGATGGCCGTCCCCATGGAACACATCGTCATGACCTGCGGGGCCGCCGGGGGCTTGAACGTGGTCTTCAAGGCCCTCCTCGAACCCGGGGACGAGGTGATCTATCCCGCCCCCTTCTTCGTGGAGTACAAGTTCTACGTGGAGAACCATCAGGGAGTCCCCAAGCCCGTGCCCTCCAAGGAGGACTTCTCCCTTGACCTCGAAGCCATAGAAGCCGCCATCGGTCCGCGCACCAAGGCCGTGCTCATCAACTCTCCCCACAATCCCACCGGGCAGCTCTACGAGGAAGAAGAGCTCCGGCAACTGGCCGAAATCCTCAACCGGAAGTCCCGCGAAGTCGGCCATCCCATCTATCTCGTCTCCGACGAGCCCTATCGGCATCTCGTCTTCGACGGCCTGGAGACCCCGGCCATCTTTCCGCTCTACGAGCAGAGCATCGTGGTCTCGAGCTTCTCCAAGGAGCTCTCGCTTCCCGGAGAACGCATCGGTTTCCTCGCCCTTCACCCGGAGGCCGAGGCCCGCGAGGAGCTCATGGCCGCCTTCGTGCTGGCCAACCGGATCCTCGGCTTCGTGAACGCTCCGGCCCTGGCCCAGCGGCTGGCCGCCAAGTGCGCCGAGGAAGTGGTGGACGTGAGCATCTACGAGCAGCGCCGCGACCTCTTCTGCGAGGTCCTCGAAGAAGCGGGGCTTGAGTTCGTCAAACCCAAAGGGGCCTTCTACCTCTTCCCCAAGACCCCCATTGACGACGTGGAGTTCTGCCGGCTCCTCCAGGAGGAGCTCATCCTGGCCGTGCCTGGGCGCGGCTTCGGAGGGCCGGGTCACATCCGGCTGGCCTTCTGCGTGGACGAAGTCTACATTGACAAGTCTCGCGAAGGCTTCAAACGCGCGGTAGAAAAGGCCCAAAAAGCTTAGAAGGGAGGAGCACCTTGTATCAGCCGCGTCTGGAAACCTTACCCCGGGAAGAGCTGGAGAAACTGCAACTCAAGCGACTGCGCGCGACCATCGCCCACATAAAGGCCAACAACGCCCGCTACGCCGCCCATCTGGGAGAGGTGGAGCCGGAAGACATCCGTCATCTCTCCGACGTGAAGAATCTCCCCTTCATCACCAAGGACGATCTGCGCGAGGCCTATCCCCTGGGCCTGGCCTGTGCCCCCAAGGAAGACTTCGTTCGCTTCCACATGTCCTCCGGCACCACCGGAACCCCGGTGATCAACCCCTTCACCCGGGCCGACGTGGAGCAGTGGGCGGAAATCATGGCCAGGTGCCTCTCCGCCGCCACCCTCTCCTACAAAGACGTCCTCCAGATCACGCCTGGATTCGGGCTTTTCAACGGGGGCTTCGGCTTCCACTACGGGGCCGAGAGGATCGGCTGTTTCGTCATTCCCATCGGTCCGGGGCGCACCCTCATGCAACTCAAGTTCATGCGGGACTTCGGCACCACGGCCCTGGCGGCGATCTCCTCCTATCCCCTGCGTCTCATCGAGGTGGCGAAAGCCGAGGGGTTCGACCTGAGGCAGACGAAGCTCCGGGTGGGGGTCTTCGGCGCCGAGGTCTGGAGCGACGAGACGCGGAAGTTCATCGAGCGGGAGATGGGGATCGAGACCTTCGACATCATCGGCATGACCGAGACCGGGGGCGTGGGGCTCGGCATAGACTGCGTGGCGCACGAGGGGCTCCACGTCTGGGAGGACCACTATCTCGTAGAGATCGTCGACCCCGAAACCGGTGAGCCCCTGCCCGACGGCGAGGAAGGGGAGATGGTGGTCACCACGCTCACGCGCGAGGGCCTTCCCCTCATCCGCTATCGCACCCGGGACATCACCCGCGTGGTCTCCCGCGGACGCTGTTCCTGCGGGCGCACCATGCTCCGCCTGGCCCGCATCAAGGGGCGCACCGACGACATGCTCAAGGTCAAGGGGGTCAACTTCTATCCGCGCCAGATCGAAGAGATCCTCATGCGGCATCCCGAGGTCCTTCCCGACTATCTCATCCGGCTGGGCAAGACCGCAGGCAAGGACTTCATCGAGATCCTCGTGGAAAGCCGCACCCTTGACGAAACTCTCAAGAAGCGGCTCGAGGACGAGATCTACAACTTCCTGGGCTTTCGGGCCAAGGTCGTGCTCCTCCCCGAGGGGAAGCTCCCCCGGCGGGAGGGGAAAGCCGTGCGGGTGGAACGGGTCGAGGAATAGAACGCTTGCAGCCCCTCGTCATCCTTGCCCCCATGTCGGGCTTCACCGGGAGCGCCTTCCGGCGTCTGGCCCGGCGTCTGGGGGCGGACCTCACCTGGACCGAGCTCATCAGCGCCCAGATGATCCTGGTGAAGGGGCTCGACGACCCCCTGCTCCACGTGACCGACGCAGAGCGACCGGTGCGCCTCCAGCTCCACGGAAGCGAGCCCCGGGCCATCCTCGAGGCCGCAGAGCACGTCTGCCGCGAAATAGCCCCCGACGGCCTTGATCTCAACGCCGGATGCCCGGCGCGCAAGGTGGTGCGATCAGGCTCCGGTGCCGCCCTCCTGACGGACCTTCCCCGCCTCTTCGAGATGGCCAAGGGCCTCGTGGAGATAGCCCGCTCCCACGGGATGGAGGCCTCGGTCAAGTTTCGCCTGGGATTCGAGCGGGACGAAATGGAAAGGATCGCCGAGACTCTGCTTCGGGCCGGGGTGAAGATACTGGCCCTGCATCCGCGCCTGGCCAGGGAGGGTTTTTCCGGAAGGGCCCGCTGGTCGCGGGTGCGCGATCTCAAGCAAATGGTGGGAAAGGACGCACGGGTCTATCTCAGCGGCGACGTGAAGAGCCTTGAGGACTTCCATCGGGCCGCCGCAGAAACCGGGGCGGATGGCGTCATGATCGGACGGGCCGCCCTCACCCGCCCCTGGATCTTCACCGAGATCAAGGCCGGAAAAACTTTAGAATTAAAGACCGCCGACCGAATCGCTCTTTTAGAGGAACTTCACGCTTATGCGGACCATCTGGACGCGGAACAACGGCTCAAGATGCTCAAGCTCTTTGCGCCCAAGTTCCTCAAAGGCGTCCCCGGGCGGCGCAAACTGCTCCCCCATCTCCTGGCCGCAGAGAGCGTGGAGGAATTCTTCACCAGGTTGCGGATGCTAGATGAAACCCATCGTTCTCAGACTGACCAATCGCCTGAAGAGGACGGCCAACTTTCCGGCCCTCCGCACCACGGTGGAGGCCGTCTCCACCTTCTATAGCGAAGTCGAAGTCTCTCCCGAACGCATCGTACGCGTCATCTCCGCCGACCTCGGTCTGTGCATCCAAGTGCTAAAGGCCGCCAATTCCGCCTATTTCAACCCCCTGAGCCTGCCCATGAACACCATCTCCCGCGCGGCGGTGCTCCTGGGGTTCGACAACCTCAAGCAGATCGCCCTCTCGGCGCCCAAGCTCGAGGAAAAGACCCTCAAGCAGGAGAGCTTTCTCCGGGAGTACGCCCTTTCGCTCCTCACCGCCCATCTGGCGGAAGGCGCGGCGGAAAAGCGGTCCATTAACGCCGAGGAGGCGTATCTCACCGGGCTCTTCCGGCGTCTCGGACGCCTCATCCTCCTGATCTACAGCCCGCGCACCTATCGCGAGATCAACAGCCTTTCCGAAGCGCGCCAGAAAGAGCTCTTCCTGCTCGTGGGGGAACGCATGGCCCGGCACTGGAACCTCCCCTCCCAGTTGCTCGAGGGCCTCGAAGGCCGGGAGAAACTGAAACGCCAGGGGCGCCTCCTGCGCCTGGTGATCCTTGCGGAAAAAATCGCCCTCTCCCTGCTCGAAGAGGGGCTGCTCTACGGCTGGCAGAGGCTCTTCGACTCCCCGCAAAGGGTGAAACTTGCCCTTGAAAACCTCAAGGAAAAGCTCCCTTATCTCCCCCCGCCGCTGAGAGACGCACTCTCGGATTGGCTGCAAATAGACCAATCGGCCTTTGAAACCGAGGCCCCGCCGGAAGAAGACATCTTCTATCTGCCGCGGGAGGCCATCTCCCTGGTGAGGAGGGCCATGAAGGCCCTGAGCGAGGAAATGGAAGCCGAGGGCAAGGTCTTCTATCTCGAGGACAACCATCTCGAAAGCCTCGACGAGGAACCGCCGAGCCCGGAGGCGGAGAAGTTCCTCCTTGAGATCCTTCGCAAAGGCGAGGTCTTCCGCGGAAGCGGGGCGGAAGAATTCGTTTATCTGCCACTGTGTTTCGCCGGACGGCCGGCCATCCTCCTCGGGTTCAAGCGGCGGGAACCCTTCACGGAAAAGGAGATCTACGGGTTAAACCTCCTCAAGAAGACCCTCGAGGGGCTGCTCAGCAAGTTCTAGCTCCCAGGAAAGCTTGCGGATCTTCCTCACGGGCGCCTCCTCCGGCGGCACGCCGAAGACCGCCGCCACCACCTCCTCGGCCCGCACGCCGCCCTGCGGAGGCTCGTAGAGGACGAGCCGCAGGCGATGGTCATCGCCCTCAAGCGAGACCACAAAGGGCCGGATCTCTATCTCCTTTTCCTTCTTTCCCCGGCGCACGCGCAGGACGACCGAGCGGCGACGGAGGAAGGAGGCGATCATCTCCGGGGACACCGGCTTGGTGAGCTCCACCTCGTAGGTGGCCTCTTCGGGCACCAGGAGGGCCGCCTCCTCGCTGGTCTTCTCCACCGCAAGCACGCCGAGCTCCGGCGGGAGCTCGCGATTGAGGGCGGCTTTCACCTCTTCCGGGGCGAGCTGGCGGACGAGCTCAAGGGCCATGAGTTCCTTTTCGCTCTCCACGCCCACGGGCAGGGCGCGGGGAAAGGAGAGCTTGGGCAGGGGATGGAACCCCTCGCTGAAGGCCACGGGCAACCGCGCGCGGCGCACGGCCCGGTGAAAGGCGCGCATGAGCTCGAGCTGGGAGAGGAACCGGGCCCAGCCGACCTTCCGATAGAGGACGCGGTAGAAGAAGCGGCCTTCGGCCCGCGGGCGGGAGACCTCGATCTTCGGCGGGGTGCAGTCCTTTTCCAGGCGGTTCTTGAGCGTGCGGAAGTCGCAGACCCCGCACTTGAGACAACGCGCGAAGCGACAGTCAGGAGAGACTTCCTCTCCCAAGGCGCGGGCGCGCTCCTCGAGCAGGAATTCCTTTTTGACCCCCAGGTCCACGTGATCCCAGGGCAGGGGCTGATCGAGGGGTCTCGTCCGGAGATAGGAGGAAAGGTCAAGCCTTAGAGTCCTTGCGGCCTCGAGCCACAGGTCGAAGCGAAGCTCGTCGCTCCAGCCGTCGAGCCGGGCTCCGAGGCGATGGGCCTCGACGATCAGGGCGGAGAGGCGGCGATCCCCGCGGGAGAAGACGCCTTCGAGAAAGCTCTGTTCGGGATGGTGCCACTTGAAGCGCAGTTTCTTGCCGCGCAGGCGCTCGCGAAGCCAGGAAAGACGCGCCCTGGTCTCCTCAAGGCCGAGCTGTTCCTCCCATTGAAAGGCGGTGTGCGGCTTGGGCACGAAGGTGGAGACCGAGACGTTGACCTGCGGCCCCTGGCGGCCCTTGATGCGGGTGAGCCTGCGGGCCAGACTCACGAGCCCCTCCAGGTCGTCGAGGGTCTCGGTGGGCAGACCAATCATGAAGTAGAGCTTGAGATGCCGCCAGCCGGCCTCAAAGACCGTGCGCGCGGTCTCGAAGAGGGCCTCTTCGGAGATGTCCTTGTTGATCACCCGGCGCAGGCGCTCGGTGCCGGCCTCCGGCGCCAGCGTGAAACCGGTCTTCCGTACGCGCTTCACCTCTTCGATGATGGTCTCGTTGAGGCTCCCCACCCGCAGGGAGGGCAGAGAAAGCGCGATCCTCTCCGGGAGGAACCGGCGGTTGAAGGTGACCAAAAGCTCGGTGAGGCAGGAATAGTCCCCGGCGGAGAGCGAGAGAAAGGAGACCTCGTCCCAGCCCGTGGCGGAGAGCCCTTCCTCGGCCATTTCGAGCAAACGCGCCAGAGACCTCTCGCGCACCGGGCGGTAGAGGCTGCTTGCCTGACAGAACCGGCAACCGCGGGTGCAACCCCGCGAGATCTCAAGCGCCAGGCGGTCGTGGGTGATCTCCGCCCAGGGCACCGGCGGACGCCAGGGATAGGGGACCCGGTCGAGATCCGGGATGATCCGCCTCTTCACCTTCTCGTAGTCGGAAAGAAGGGGCTCAACCCCTCTAAAAACCCCCTCTTCGTCGTAAACCGGCCGGAAGAAGGCCGGCACGTACACCCCGGGAAGGCGCGCCAGGGCCTCGAGCTTTTCCCGTCTCCGCGCCCCTTTCATCTCCTTCAAGGTTTGGCAGACCTCGACGATGGCCTCTTCGGCCTCCCCGATGATGATGGCGTCGTAGAAATCCGCCACGGGTTCGGGATTGGCCATGGCGGAGCCGCCGCCGAGCACGAGGGGGTCGTCTTCTCCGCGCTGGCTGGCGAGCACGGGAATGCCCGCCAGATCGAGGATATTGACGATGTTTGTGGCGCACAGCTCGTAGGGATAGCTGATGCCCACGAGATCGAAGTCCTTGAGCGGGCGCCGGTGATCGAGAGAGAAGAGCCGAAGGCCCCTGCGCCGCAGTTCTTCTTCCAGGTCGCGCGCCGGGGCGTAGGCCCGGTCCACCGCCAGGTCTTCCTGCTGGGCCAGGATGAGATAGAGGATGAGGAGCCCGATGTGGGACATGCCGATCTCGTAGAGATCCGGAAAGACCAGACAGACCCGAAGACTGGCCTCCTCAAAGGGGCGCAGGACGGTGTTCTTCTCCCGCCCCAGATAGCGCGCCGGGCGCCGCACGCGGGAAAGGATCTCCTCAAGCACCGGAGAAAGGTCCCTCATGGAAAAGAGACAATACCGGGCCTTTTCTTCGAAATCAAAGTCCCGCCCGAGAACCGAAGAGGAAGAGCAGGAAGGAGGCGGCCACGGGGAGGAGAAAGTTGTCGTCAAGCGGGGAGAGGTTCTCAAGGAGGGCCAAGATGAGGGAGACGGCAAGCGAGGTCTCCCCTCCCCAGCCTCCGGCGCGGAGAATGACGAAAGTGAGTAGGAAGAAGCAGAGCGTGCCCTCAAGGCTCTTCCGCAGGAAGCGCCGCGTGCTCCGGACGTGGATCACGCCGGCCACAGGGTCAGCCAGGGCGAGGACGAACAGGCCGTAAAGGGCGCAGCGCTCCGGAAAAAGGGCAAAGGAAAGCGCCACACCCCAAAGATAGTAGAACGACCCGGAAAGGCGCCTCCTTTCCGCGGGACGCATGAGCGGGGAGAAGAGGCGCCCCACGAGGCGCGAGAAGACCGGAGACTTGAGACGCAGGATCTCGATCAGGGTCTCGAGCAGGGCGAGGGAAAGGAAGACCGCGGCGCTCTTCCCAGGAAAGACACGCGGAACCAGGGCCAGCAGGAGGCCCGAGACGTGGAAGAGCCTCCGCGGAAGCTCCTTTCTCAGGGAATCGGCCTTTACTCCCACTCAATCGTGGCCGGGGGTTTGGAGGAGATGTCGTAGACCACCCGGTTCACCCCGCGCACCTCGTTGATGATGCGGTTTGAGAGGCGCGCGAGGAGGTCGTAGGGCAACCTCGTCCAGTCGGCGGTCATCGCGTCCACGCTGTCCACGCAACGGATGGCCACGACGTATTCGTAGGTGCGGAAATCCCCCATCACCCCCACGGTGCGGATGGGAAGGAGCACGGCAAAGCTCTGCCACACCTTGCGATACCAGCCGCTCTTCTTCATTTCCTCAAGGACGATGGCGTCGGCTTCCCGCAGGATCTCGAGCCTTTCTTTCGTCACCTCCCCGAGGATCCTGATGGCGAGCCCCGGGCCGGGGAAGGGCTGACGATAGACGATGTCTTCCGGAAGTCCGAGCTCCCGCGCGATCTCCCTCACCTCGTCCTTGAAGAGCTCCCGCAGGGGTTCGATGAGCTTGAGCTTCATCCGCTCCGGAAGACCGCCCACGTTGTGATGGCTCTTGATGGTAGCCGAAGGCCCGCGGAAGGAAACGCTCTCGATCACGTCGGGATAGAGCGTCCCCTGTGCGAGATAGGTGACGTTTCCGACCTTCTTGGCCTCCTCCTCGAAGACCTCGATGAAGGTGTGCCCGATGATGCGCCTCTTCTCCTCGGGGTCGGTCACGCCCTTCAACCTCTCCAGGAACCTCTCCGTGGCGTCCACGTAGTGCAGGTTGAGCCCGAGAGAGGACATGAGTTCGATCACGCTCTCGGGTTCGTTCTTCCGCAGGAGCCCGTTGTTGACGAAGATGGGGATGAGACGATCTCCGATGGCCCGATGGACCAGGATGGCGGTGACCGTGGAGTCTATGCCGCCGGAAAGCGCGCAGATGACCTTTTCCTCCGGCCCCACCTGGGCGCGGATCTCCTCGATGGTCTTCTCGATGAAGGAACGCATGGTCCAGGTAGGCTGACAGCCGGCGATGCGGAAGACGAAGTTCTCGAGGACCTCGCGCCCGATCTCCGTGTGAGCCACCTCGGGATGGAACTGGACCCCGAAGAGCGCCTGGTTTTCGTGCTTGATGGCGGCGTAGGGAGAATTCTCACTCTCGGCAATGGCCACGAAACCTTCGGGCAATTGCTCCACCCGGTCTCCGTGACTCATCCACACGCGGTACTCCCGCGAAGGGTCGAGACCGTGGAAGAGATCCCGGGTGTCGAGGATGCGCAGCATGGCCGGGCCGTATTCCCTCTTGTCGCTCCTTTCCACCCGCCCCCCGAGGAGATGGCTCATGAGCTGCATGCCGTAGCAAATGCCGAGCACCGGCACCCCCAGGGAGAAGAGCTCGCGCGGCACGGTGGGAGCGTCCTTGTCGTACACACTCGCCGGGCCGCCGGAAAGGATGATCCCCTTGGCCCCGAAGGCCTTTATCTCTTCGAGAGACACCGTGCAGGGCTTTATCTCGCTGTAGACGTGAAGCTCCCTTACCCGCCGGGCAATGAGCTGGGTGGTCTGTGAACCAAAGTCGAGGACGAGAATCTTATCTCCGTGTTCCATGGAAGAGCCTCCTCATTTGTTTCGTGTGCGACGCAGGAAAACCACCGCCGCCACCATCACCAAGATGAGAAAACCGATGATGAGCATCTCGTAGAAGTAATACCGCAGCTTCTCCGGAGGGAGGTCCCCCGCGTGGGAACTCTCGAAGGTGATGATGAGGAGCCGCCTCACGGAAGCGATGATGGCCACCATGAGGAACGGCTCCACACAGGCCAGATGATACTCCTCTCCGAAGACGATCTGGACGGTGTGGAGGATCTCGAGAAACATGAGGGCCAGCAGGAAGTGGTCCATGATCTGGATGATGGCGTGTCCGAAGTCCTCCCCCTGAAAGATGTAGAAGAGGGACTTGATACCGTCGGCAAGGATCACGCCGGTGGTCACCAGGATGAGAAGGGCCACGAGGATGTAGAACAGCCGCTCGCATTCGAGGATCTTCTCCAGTATCCAGATGTCCCAGAAGGGTCTTCTGGTTTTCATCTTGGGCCCCTTTTGAAAGGCATCTTAACCCGATTTCGGCCCGGGAAAAAAGAGATAAAGACCCAAAACTTGAACTCTTTTCTCCGGCAGAATCTGGTATAGATAGACTGGAGAAGCACCGAAACGGAGGAAGAGATGCCGCAACTCAACCTCGATTGCGAAGGACCGCTCACCGTCAACGACAACGCCTTTGAGCTCTGTGCCCAGTTCATCCCGCGCGGAGATCGCTTCTTCGCCCTGGTCTCCAAGTACGACGACTATCTGGCCGACGTGGAGAAGCGCCCGGGCTACAAGGCCGGAGACACGCTCAAGCTCATCCTGCCCTTTTTGAAGGCTCACGGGATCACCAACGAGACCATCCGGGAGTTTTCCAAAAAGACCCTGAAGGTCCTGCGCGGGGCCATCGAACTCCTACGCTTTGCCTCCCGGAACTGGCCCACGTTCATCATCAGCACGAGCTACTGCCCCTATCTCGAGGCCCTGTGCGAAATCAGCGGGTTTCCCATGGAAAACGTATTTTGCACGCGCATTGATCTCGACCGCCTCCATCCCTCGGAAAAGGAGCTGCGCCTCCTCCGGGATCTCGCCCAGGAGATCGCCGACCTCCCCATGATCGAGATCCCCGAAGGGGCCTCCCGGCTGGAGGACCTCCCTCCGGAGAGCCGGGAGACGATCAGGCGCCTTGAGGAGATCTTCTGGAAGGTCATTCCCGGGCTTGAAACCGGCCGCTTCCTGGAGGAGACCAACCCCGTTGGGGGCCGGGAAAAGGCCCGCGCCGTGGAAGAGAGCCTCGCGCGCACGGGCAACACCGCAGAGGAGGTCCTCTACGTGGGGGACAGCATTACCGACGTGGAGGCCTTTGAACTCGTGAGGAAGGCCCGCGGAGGAAGCGTCTCCTTCAACGGGAACCGGTACGCCCTGCGGAGCGCCGAGTTCTTCGCCCTGGCCCCGCAGGCGGCTTCCATCGCCTGCCTCATGGCCGTCTTCGACCGGGACGGACGAGAAGGTCTCCTGCGCGAGGCGGAAAAGGGGCTCTTTCAAGCGTGCAAGGCCCTCCCCGAAGACCTGAGCCTCTGGGCCGAGGAGTTCCGCTTCGGCAAGGTGGGGGACGACTTCGAGGCCCTGGTCAAGGAGAGCGAGGCCTTTCGGCGCCGGGTGCGCGGTGAAGCCATAGGAGCCCTCGGATGATACCCGTTCAGGACATCGTGCCCCGCAGGACCTTTCCCGTGGTCACCGTGGGGCTCATCCTGCTCAACACGGTGGTCTTCCTCTTCGAACTCCTCCTGCCTCCCGACACCCTGGAGACGCTCGTCTTCCATCTGGGGATCGTGCCCGCCCGCTACACGGACCCTTCCTGGGCGGCGGAGCACAGCCTCCCCTTCCTCCCCTATCTCGCCTTCTTCACCGCCATGTTCCTCCACGGGGGCTGGGTCCATCTCATCGGCAACATGTGGACCCTCTGGATCTTCGGCGACAACGTCGAGGACCGCATGGGGCACGTGCGCTTCCTCATCTTCTACCTGCTCTGCGGGATAGTGGCCTCCCTCGTCCACATCTACGTCCATCCCTTTTCCAAGACTCCGGTCATCGGGGCCTCGGGAGCCATCTCCGGGGTGCTCGGGGCCTATTACGGGCTCTTTCCCTGGGCCAGGATCATCGTCATGGTGCCCATTTTCTTCTTCCCCTTCTTCTTCGAGGTCCCGGCCATCTTCTACATCGGCTTCTGGTACTTCATGCAGCTCATGAGCGGCACCCTTTCCGTGGTGCACGGCCAGGTGGTCGGAGGCGTGGCCTGGTGGGCCCACATCGGGGGCTTCGTCTTCGGGCTCCTCAGCCACCGGCTCTTTTGCTGGGGCCGCAAAGGTTGTTGGCGGGCTGAAGGTCGTCCCTGGGGCGTGCAATGGAGTCTGGGAGAAAAGTTTAACCGCTAGGAGGTATCCCATGACTGGCTTTGACATTTTCTGGTTCTTTTTCATCCTCATCACCCTGCAACCCCTCTTGAGGCAGAAGTTTCTCGAGGCCGCTCGCCAACGGATGATCCGCAAGATCGAACAGAAACGGAACTCCCGCGTCATCCTCCTCATCCATCGTCAGGAGACCATGAGCTTCCTCGGTTTCCCCATCATGCGCTTCATTGACATCAACGATTCCGAGCAGGTCATCCGCGCCATCCACATGACCGATCCGGAAGTGCCCATTGATCTCATCCTGCACACCCCCGGAGGCCTGGTGCTCGCGGCCCTTCAGATCGCCCGCGCGGTCAAGCGCCACAAGGGCAAGGTCACCGCTTTCATCCCCCACTACGCCATGAGCGGCGGCACCCTCATCGCCCTAGCCGCCGACGAGATCGTCATGGACGAACACGCCGTCCTGGGACCGGTGGACCCGCAACTGGGGCAGGCACCTGCGGCTTCCGTCATCCGGGTGCTCAAGGAAAAACCAACAGAGCGCATAGACGACCAGACCATCATCATGGCTGACGTGGCGGAGAAGGCCCTGCGCCAGATGAAACAGAACCTAAAGGACCTCCTGGCGGGGAAGTTTCCCCCGGAGAAGGCCGAGGAGCTGGCCGAAGTCCTCTCCCAGGGAAAATGGACCCATGATTATCCTATTACCTATGACGAGGCCTTGAAGCTGGGGCTTCCGGTAACCAAAGATATGCCTGAGGAGATATACGAGCTGATGAGCCTCTTCCCTCAGCCCATGAGGTCGCAGCCCTCGGTGGAATTCGCCCCTACCCCGCGGCGCGTGCCGCACAGGGGCAACCAGAACACGATGTTTTCGTCACTAGCCAATATTTTCCGGAGCAATGACTAGCAGGAGGTAAAAATGGCGGAAAAGCTAAAAGAACTTAAAGAAAAACTAGCCTATAAATCACCGCACGTCTGGGACAAGCTGGACGAAGACGAGAAAAAGGCGGTGGAGACCATCTCAAACGACTACAAGGATTTCATCTCCTCCTCCAAGACGGAGCGGGAGAGCGCGGAAAACATCTGCCAGTTACTAAAGGCCCGGGGGTTTCACCCGGAGAGCGACACGCGGTTTTTCCGCGTGTTTCGCAACAAGTGCGTGGCGGCCATCGTCGCCGGGCGCAAACCCGTCTACGAAGGCGTGCGTCTCATCGCCAGCCACATAGACAGCCCGCGGCTTGATCTTAAGCTACACCCGCTCCTCGAAGAAGAGGAAATGGCCTACTTCAAGACGCACTACTACGGCGGCATCAAGAAGTACCACTGGGTAGCCCTGCCGCTGGCCTTGCACGGGGTGGTGATCAAAAACGACGGACGCACGGTGAAGATCTCCCTCGGGGAGGAGGCCAACGACCCGGTCTTTACGGTGTGCGATCTCCTGCCCCATCTGGCCCGCAAGGTCCAGGGGGAAAAGAAGCTCTCGGAGGCCATCCCGGCGGAGAAGCTCAACGTCCTGGTGGGGGGGTACCCCCTTCCGGACAGCGAGGAGAAAGATCGGGTGAAGCTAGCCGTGCTCAAGCTCCTCCACGACCATTACGGCCTGGTGGAAGAAGACTTCATCAGCGCCGAACTCGAACTCGTGCCCGCCGGACCGGCCCGCGACGTGGGTTTCGACCGGGCCTTCATCGGCGCCTACGGGCACGATGATCGCATCTGCGCCTTCACCTCCCTGGCGGCCATCCTTAACCTGGAAGCGCCGCCCTACACGGCCATCGCCATCTTCCTCGACAAGGAAGAGATCGGCTCCGACGGGAACACCGGGGCCAAAAGCCGACTCCTTGAAAAGATCTACTACGACATCCTCAAGACCCTCGGCGTCACCGTGGCCCCGGACACGGTGCTCGAGATGTTCTATCGCACGAAGGCCATTTCCGCCGACGTGACCGCCGGCATCGACCCCTTCTACGCGGAGGTGCACGAGAAACTCAACGACGCCCGCATGGGCCACGGCGTGGTGGTCACCAAGTACACCGGACACGGCGGAAAGTACGGGGCCAACGACGCCCACGCCGAGTACGTGGGCTGGATCAGGCGCATCCTCAACCGGGCGGAAGTCGTCTGGCAGGCCGCGTCCTTCGGCAAGGTGGACGAAGGCGGCGGAGGCACGGTGGCCAAGTACCTTGCCTATCACGGCATGGACATCATTGACATGGGGCCTCCCCTTCTTTCCATGCATTCCCCCTTTGAGATCGCGCACAAGGCGGATCTCTACATGACCTATCGCGCCTACAAGGCCTTTTTTGAGGCGGAAGAATGATCAAGGAAGGTGATCTCGTTCTCCTTTCGGTCCCCGGAGGTCAGACCTATCTCGTAGAGGCGGGGCGGCGCAGTTTCCAGACCCATCGAGAAAGCTTCGACCTGAGCGCCCTTCTCGGCCGCCCCTTTGGCACCGTGCTCACCGGAACCAAGGGGGGAAAGTGTTTCGCCCTGAAGCCCACCATCTACGACTTCCTCATGAAGCTCAAGCGCGTAACCCAGATCATCTATCCCAAGGACGTGGGCTACATCCTCCTGCGGCTGGACGTGGGCCCGGGAAAGACGGTGCTCGAATGCGGCACGGGTTCGGGAAGCCTCCTCCTGGCCCTGGCCTTTGCCGTGGGAAAGGAGGGGCGGGTGATCACATACGAGAAAGAACCCCGCTTCCAAGAGGTGGCCAAAGAAAACCTCAAACGTTTCGGCCTCGAGGAGCAGGTAATCTTCAAGAACGAGGCCACGGGGCGTTTCGAGGAGCGGGAGGAGGTGGACGCGGTGTTCCTGGACCTCAAGACCCCCTGGGACCTGCTAGAAGCCGCCTGGTGGGCCTTAAAACCCGGTTGCCCCCTGGGTGTGCTCCTGCCCACGGCCAACCAGGTGAGCCAGACCCTCAAGACCCTTGAGGACCTGCCCTTCGCCCACACGCAGGTCCTCGAGATCATGCTTAGATTCTATAAGACCAACCCTGAACGTTTTCGCCCGGAAGACCGAATGATAGGACACACCGCCTATCTGCTCTTCACGAGGAAGGTGCTTCCGGAGGAAAATCCGCCCGAAGGAGGGCCCGATGCAGACTAAAGGATTCGAAATAGTTGACGGGAAGGTGCGCCTCACCTCCCCCGCGGAGGCCCGCGCCGCCCTGGACGATCTCGTTTACGAGGCGGTCTTTACCGAAGACCGGAAAGAGAAGGAAAGGCGTCTCACCCTGGTCAAGGAAGTGGCCAAGGCCCTCGGCGCCATCCCCTCTTCCATTTACGGACTCTATCGAGAAATGGCGCGCGAGTTCCCCGGCTTCACCGTACCGGCCATAAACATCCGCGGTCTTACCTACGACTTTGCCCGCACGGTGTTTCGCGTCGCCCTGGCGCACGACGTGGCTGCGGTCATCTTCGAGATCGCGCGTTCGGAGATGAGCTACACCCTCCAGCGTCCGCTTGAGTACGCCAGCGTGGTCACCGCGGCGGCGGCTCGCGAAGGATACCAGGGCCCGGTCTTCATCCAGGGGGACCATTTCCAGTTCAAGAGGGAGGCCTTCTTCGCCGCCCCGGAAAAGGAAAAGGCCAACATTTGCAAGCTGGTGGACGAGGCCCTGGAGGCCGAGTTCTACCAGATAGACATTGACGCCTCCACCCTCGTCATCCTGGAGAAGGAAACCCTTGAGGAACAGCAACACTTCAACTCCCTGATGACCGCGGAGATGACGAACTACATCCGCGAACACGAGCCCGAGGGAATCACGGTCAACGTGGGCGGGGAGATCGGCGAGATCGGCGGGCACAACAGTCGTCCGGAAGAACTCCACGCCTTCATGAGCGAGTACCGGAAGCATCTGAAACACGAGCCGGGGATCAGCAAGATCAGCGTCCAAACGGGGACGACGCACGGGGGCGTGGTGCTTCCCGATGGTCGGGTGGCCCAGGTGGCGGTGGATTTCGAGACCCTGCGCATCCTTTCAGAGATTGCCCGGCGTGACTACGGTATGGCCGGGGCCGTGCAGCACGGGGCCTCGACCCTTCCGGAGGAGATGTTCCATCTCTTCCCGGAAGTGGGCTGCTGCGAGATCCACCTGGCCACGGGGTTTCAGAACCTGATCTACGACCATCCCGCCCTGCCGGACGACTTTCGCCAGGAGATATACGACTATCTGAAGAAACACTTTGCCAAGGAGTGGAAAGAAGGCATGACCGAGGCCCAGTTCATCTACAAGACGCGCAAAAAGGGCTTCGGGCCGTTCAAGAAGAAATGGTGGGACCTGGACCCGTCCATCAAGGCCCGCATCATGGAAACCCTGGGGGAAAAGATCGAGTTCCTTTTCGAAAAGCTCCGGGTGAAGGGGACGAGAGGGATAGTTGAAAGGACGGTGGAACCAGTCCTTATCACGAAGACGATCTAGAGTCTAAAGGACAGGCCAAAAAGAAGAAGGGCCGGCGCAAGCCGGCCCTTCTTTGTTAGTCGGACTTCATTCCTTTTTCGATGTCCTGCCCAGGCAAGCTGTACATCACCGTGGAGCCGGTGGAGAAGTATTCCAGCTTGCCCTCGCGCACGAGCTCGTTCGCCGCTTTCTTTATGAGCATGGGCTTGGCATCGGGAATAGCCCGCTGCATGTCTTTCAAGTAGACCTTAGACTTGCTCTTGGCCTTCTTTTCCATGAACTCCAAAATTTTCTGTTTGACCTCTTCGATATCCATAGAAAGCCCTCCTTATTTGATTTCCACGTGGCTGGTGAAGCGGAAGTGCATGGACGTGCGGTACGTATCGTAAGCCAGGCGGTAGTCGTCCATGGTCTTCTCGCTGAACGGGATCTCGCAGACCTCGAAGAAGCGCTCCCAGCCGATCCGCTCCGCCCATTCACCGAGACGCTCATACTTCCGAGCGTGCTGAGCGTAAGTCTCGAGGATCTTACGCACCCACTTCACCGTGGTCGGCCAGCGCGGAGGCTCGTTAGGAATGTACGGGATGACCAGCTTGGAGAACTTCGGCGGGCTGCAGCGGTTGGAGATCTTTCCGCCAACCAGGATGGCGATACCGTCACCTTCACCGTCAGCCAGAGGCATGGCCGGACACATGGTGTAGCAGTTACCGCAGAACATACAACGCTTCTCGTTCACGCGAACGGTCTTCTTCTTCTTGCCGTCGATCTCCACCGTAGCCGGCTTGATGGCGCCCAAGGGACAAGAAGCGATGACCAGCGGAATTTCACAGACGTTTTCCAGACGATCGTCTTCGATCAGCGGCGGCTTACGGTGAATACCGAGAATGGCGATGTCGGAGCAGTGAACCGCACCGCACATGTTCAAGCAGCAAGCCAGAGCCACGCGCACCTGAGCCGGAAGTTTGTGGCTCTGGAAGTACTCGAAGAGATCGTCCATCACGGCCTTGATGATACCGGAGGCGTCAGTAGCCGGGGTGTGGCAGTGGACCCAACCCTGGGTGTGGACGATGTTGGTCACGCTGGCGCCCGTTCCGCCTACGGGGAACTTGTAGGAACCACCAGGGTGCTTGCGGCTCTTCAGGTCTTCGAGCAGGTTCCGGAGGGTCTCCTCGTCGGTCACGTGGAACTCGACGTTGTTACGGGTGGTCCAGCGCATATAACCGTCGCAGTATTTGTCGGCTATCTCGCAGATCTCGCGAATGTAGTCGCAGGTGATGAGACGAGGAGTACCGCATCGTACCGCGTAGACCACGTCACCCGTCTCGCTGGTGTACTTGATGACACCGGGCTGGATGATCTCGTGGCTCTTCCACTTACCGTAGTTCTTCTTGATGACCGGCGGGAAGAACTGAGCGTAGTACGGAGGACCGATATCGGTGATACGGTTCTCCATGGGCTTCTGAGGGTTATAGAGCTTTTCAGCAAGTTCCGGATCGTAAGGCTTGCTGTAAATCTCGTCTAACTCGGCGCTTTGAATTTTTTCGATGATCTTATCAGACATATGCAACCTCCTTTAAATTTCAAACTTTATTGTGAGGGGGCTTGCGCCCCCGATCTTTTCCCAATCTCGTTTAGGCCGGGTGGCGCTTACGGAATTCCTTAATGTCACGCTTCCAACCGCCGGGAACTTCCTCTTCCTTCCAGAAGACGTACGGGTTGGACCGAGGCTCACGGATCATCTGCGGCACGTGCTTGAGCTTGACGATTTCGACGAAGTTGGCCAGACCGACACGCTGCATGAGCTCACCGAGACGCTCACGGTTCTTACCCTCTTCCATCCAGTACATCCAGACGTTTTCGATGATTTCCTTCAGGTTGTCGTAAGGGGGCTCGAGGCGAATGAAAGGCACCATGACCGTAGAAAGCTGGGCCCCTTCCAGGATCGGAGCCTTAGCGCCCATGAGCAGGGTGGCTCCGGTATCCGTACCAGGACGGAGCGCCTCGGGCATGACGTTGATGCAGTGCATGCAGCGGACGCACTCCTTGTTGTCGATGGAGAGCTTGTTGCCGTCCCAGGACATGCACTGGGTGGGGCAAAGGTCAATGACTTCCTTCTGGATGTCGAACGGGCCCCAATCGCGGTCGGAGTGGGCACCGGCATTGGGCTTGAGCTCTCCACCCACGTAGGCCTTCACCGCTTCCTGGTCGATGCGGATGTCGTCGAGCCAGGTACCGATGATGGAGAGGTCGGCACGGGCGATGGCCGCCACGCAATCGTTGGGGCAACCGGAAATCTTGAACTTGAACTTATAGGGGAAGGCCGGACGGTGAAGCTCGTCCTGATAAGTCATCGTAAGATCGTAGCAAAGCTCCTGGGTGTCGAGGCAGCTCCACTCACAGCGAGCCTTACCTACGCAGCAGGAAGGAGTACGGAGGTTGGAGCCAGAACCACCGAGGTCCATCCTCATCTGGTGGGTAAGATCGAAGAAGACGGGCTCAAGCTGCTCGGTGGTGGTCCCAAGGAGGACCATGTCACCCGTGGAACCGTGGAAGTTGGTCATACCGCTTCCGCGGTGGTCCCACATCTCGCATACCTTGCGCAGGGCGGAGGAATGATAAAACTTAGAGGCGGGCTGGTTAACACGAATGGTATGGAAGGCCCAGATGGCCGGGAACCTTTCCTGCTGGTCGGAGTAACGGCCGATGACGCCGCCGCCGTACCCGAAGACGCCGACGATACCGCCGTGCTTCCAGTGAGTTTCCTTATGCTTATAAGAAAGCTCTAGCTGTCCAAGCAGATCGAAACAGGCCTGCTTCTTGTGCTTCTCTCCGTACTGCTCGATGTCGTCTACGAAGCTCGGCCACGGACCACTTTTCAAGTCTTCCATCATTGGCGTGTCATGTTTCTTGATGTCGCCCATCAATATACCTCCTTAAGGATTTTTACACTTATACGCGACTACGAGGCGAGCCTAGTAATCTTTGAAAAGCGTGTCAAGGAAGATAGCCCAATGTCAGCGCGGATTATCCCAAATTACCACCTGAAAAAAATTCGAAAATCTCTATAAATTTCGCTTATAGGATCTTTTCTTGGGGAGAATATGAAATTAAGTGGCGAGTATTTCTTGCCACACCGAAAGGAGAGTCTCTTTTTCCTTTTTTAGATTCAGGGCCACTCGTGAAAGTATTTTCTTGTTGAGAGGAAGGTTCTTGGGCCATTTGGGAAGCCTCTGGAAGTCTTCCTCCGGCGTGAGACCCGCCGCGCGGGCCACGAGATCCCCCTTGAAGATGAAAAAGGCGATCTCGTTGATCTTTCCGTTTTGACACGGTTGGTGATGATCCTTGATGGCCGAGACAAGCGCCTCGGAAAAGCGCCAATGCTCGGCGATCAACGCCCCGATCTCGGTGTGGGCGATCCCTACCTCCTGTTCCGCCTCCCAAAAGAAGTTCTCCTTGGCTTCCTGCACCGCCAGGACGTGGAGGAAATACTCCGGGAAGAAGACGGCCAGCGCGAGCCGCCCCAGGTCGTGCAGGAGGCCCGCGGTGTAGAGGGTCTCGGCGTCTGCGTAGTTTTCCTCCTGAGCGAGGAGAAAGGTGGCCCGCGCCACGCCCAGGGCGTGGATCCAGAGACGGGCGAGGTTGAACTTCTTGTAAGTGGCCTGCGGCTTCAGGAGATAGTTGAGGGCCGAGGCCAAAACCACGTTTCGCACCTCACCGAAACCAAGCCGCACGATGGCGTTCTGAAGATTGGTGATGGGTTGCGGCGGGGCGTAAAGGGGAGAGTTGGCCAGCTTCAGCAACTTGGCCGCGAGTGCCTGGTCCTCGGTGATTATCTTTTCGAGCTCCCCCGCCGAGGCCTCCCCTTCGATGGCCGAAAGGATCCGTTGACTCGTCTGAGGCAGAGTGGGCAGCTTGTCAATGCGCTTGAGGATGGCGTCCAGTTTTTCTTGATCCATAGGCACCCCTTGAACCTGTCTCCTTTTTCGGAATGCTCCGCCGCCAACTAAAAGAAAGGTTTTCAAGCTGCCCATAGTCCTCGCCGAAAAAGAAGACTGTCATGGGTACCATGATCGTTACCGACGAAAAAGCGCGGCAGCTCAAGGAGGTGCTCGATCGGCAGTTGCTGGCCATCGGGGTCTCTCTGGCCATCCTCATTGATGAAGCGGGAAACGTGATCGTTTCCGCCGGAAACGTCAACGGGGTGGATACCACGTCTCTCGCCGCCCTGGCCGCGGCAAACTTCGGAGCCACGGCTCAAATCGCCAAGCTCCTCGGGGAAGAGGACTTCTCCATCCTCTATCACAAAGGCAAGAAGGACAACATCCACTTCAGCAAGATCGGCATGGACTTTATCCTCGTCACGGTCTTCACCGACGATATCCCGTTGGGATTGGTTCGCCTGAGAGTCAGTCAGGTCGCCCAAGAACTACTTGATCTCTTAGCGGAGAACTGAGTTGTATGGCCTTAATCGATCTCAATCGCAAAGAAATCCACTGTAAGATCGTCTACTATGGCCCGGGGCGGTCGGGAAAGACGACCAATCTGTTCTATATTTACAACGCGGTCTCGGAAAAATATCGCGGGAAACTCCTCACCATCGAGACGAGGGGTGAACGCACCCTCTTCTTCGACCTTTTGCCCATCAATCTGGGGCAGATCCACGGACTGAACATCCGGCTCCAGCTCTACACCGTTCCCGGGCAGTCCCACTACCGCGCCACACGCAAGCTGGTGCTCAAGGGCGTGGACGGCATCGTCTTCGTGGCCGATTCCCTGCGCAAGCGGCGGGAGAAGAACATCGAAAGCCTCCTCGATCTCAAGAACAACCTGCGCGACTACGGCCTGGACCTGGCCCAGATCCCCCTGGTCTTCCAGTACAACAAGCGCGACCTGGTCACGGCCAACGTGCCCCTCCTCACCATCGAGGAACTCCAGGAAGACCTGAACAAAGAGCTCCAGGTTCCCTATTTCGAGGCCGCAGCCGCCAAAGGCATCGGGGTCTTCGAGACCCTCAAGGAAATAAGCAAAAGAACCGTCAAGTTCGTGGCCCGCAAATACGTCTTCAGTTCCGAAAAAGTGCGGGCCCAGGGAGGCGTCATATGAACCTGCCCACAGACAAAGACTTCGATCTGGCCGTAGAGAAGGCCATAGACGAGATCTTCGGGGGAGCCGAGGAAAAGACCGGCACCACGGTCGTCGAGGACGATTCCCTCAAGACCTCTCTTGAGCTCGAACCCCTCGAGCTCGAAAACAACCAGGAGTCCAAGGTCATAGACTTTCCCAACATCGACGAGCTGCTCGAAACGGACTCCAAGAAACCCGCCGAGGAACAGGGGCTCACCCAGGAAGAGCTGGAACGCCTGGCCGCCGCCGTGCTCAGCCTCGAATGGGAGCTCTCTCCCGAAACGGCCTTCGAGTTCCTCACCGTGCTCGAGGAGGCCAAGCAGAAAAGCGACCCCAAGCTGCACGAAATCTTCGAGCTCATGCACGAGGTCGGCACCTGGCTCAAGGAGCGCCCGGAGGAAGCGCGGCCCGAATGGCTCCACTTCCTCCATCAGGGCGTGGTGGCCCTCAACCTGGTCACCCTGCACGGCAAGGACGTGGGGCCTTACGTGGCCCATCTGAAAAAGGCCCTGAAGGCCCTCAAACAGGCCCCGAAGAGCCGTGAGGAAAAGCTCCTGAAGGATCTCCTGCGCCAGGTGACGGCGGATTATCAGCGTTTCATCCTCCTCGACTGGCTCTTCAGCCAGATCCCCCGCCTGAAGCCCTGGCAGGGCATCTGCCAGAAGTCTCTCCAGGAGATAGAGGCCCTGGTCCAGCAGCTACCCGAAGATCTGCGGCCAAACCTTGAAGAAATCGCCGAAAGCGCACGGAAGAGATTAAAGACGCGCAAGGCCACCCGTTCCGCCCCGAAAGACGGCACGCGCCAGGCCCCCAAGGAGCAGAGGGAAACGGCCAAGCTCCTTCCGCCCCCCTTCACCGAGGCCTACTTTTGCCGGCTCGGGGAAGAAAACATCGTCGTCCCGGCGGAACAGGTCTGCTACGTCGGAAAGTTCAAGGAATCCTGGCGTTCCCGTCTCGAAAAGGGTTTTCCCCTCAAGCTGATCCTCGGCTTCTGGGCCCACTTCTCCTTCATCAAGCTAAAAAACAAGCTCATGGGAGAGCTCGCCAAGAAGTCCGAAATCAAGCTCCGGAAGATGGTCCTTCCGGTGCTCAAGGAATCGCCCACAGGGGGCACCTTGCTCATCATCTGGAAGGACGGCGAAGGCGGAGTCCTCATCGTGGACGAAGCCGCTCCTCAGAGCATCCCCGAAGACGCCAAGTTCATCTCCGGGGAGAAAGGCTCCTTTCTGGTCGTCAAAGGACAAAAATTCCCGGTTGTTGAGGTAAGATGAACCCGGAAATCGAACAGGCCTTGAAGGAAGCGGAAATCTACGCTGAACAGGGCCTCATAGACGAGGCCATCAACGCCTATCAACTCATTCTGGAGAGCCTGAACGGCCAGGACCCGGAAATCGCCGAAAAGATCAAGGCCAGACTGCAGGAGCTCGAGGAGCTCAAAGAAGAAGAGGAACTGAGCGTCCAGCTCGACCTCGAAGGGGAGTCATCCCTTGAGGAGACGCTTCAGGAAGCCCAGGTCCTCAAGGAAGGGGGCTTCTACGAAGAGGCGCTCGAGCTCTTTCAGCGCCTGATAGACGAAGGCCATCAGGAACCCGAAGTCTATCGGGGACTGATCGAGACCCTGATAGCACTCGAAAGGTTCGAAGAGGCCGAAACAGCCCTCAAGATGGCCCTGGAACTGCCCGGGCTCACCGTGGACGAGCAGGCGGCCCTCTATTACATGCTCGGGCAGATCTACGAAAAGCAGCAGAAGTTTGACGAGGCCCTCAAGGCCTACACCACCGCCCATCACTACAATTCCGCCTACGCGGACGTGGCCGAAAAACTCAAAACCCTCCAGGACCTCCAGCGCAAGTACGGGCGCTTCCAGCTCCTCTTCGCCCAGGGGCTCCTTACGGAGGAGACCTACGAAGAGGCCAAGAAAATGGCCGCCCAACAGGGCCACAGCGTCGAATACATCCTCACCGAACACTTCGGCATCCCCAAGGAGAAGATCGGGGAATCGCTTTCCCGATACTACGGATACCCCTTCATCGAGTTCGACGAGCTCAAGGTCGGGCCCAAACCCTCCTGCATCGAGGGGATCAAGGAGCACTTCTTCCGCCAAAACGTCTGCGTCCCCATCGGCGAGGAAAGCGACGGCCGCGTAATCCTCGCCATAGACGACCCCACGGACGCCCTGCGCCTGGACATGATCCGGCGCGTGCTCAAGGCCGAACAATTCGAGATCAACATCGCCATCCGGGAAGACATCTTCAAATTCATCGACTACTTCTACGGCAAGAGCGACTTCGACCTGCCCGAGGACCTCTGCGAGCTCGAGGTCGTGTCCGAAGAAAGCGACGAAGACATAAGCGAAGAAGAGCTGGCCGACAGCGTCGTCGTCCAGCTCGCCAACCACATCCTGGAAGAGGCCTATCGGCGGGGGGCCTCGGACATCCACATCGAGTCCTTCCCGGGGAAACGCGGGGCCCAGGTGCGCCTGCGCATAGACGGCGAGTGCCATCTCTTCCGCAAGATCCCCTTCAACTACAAGAGGGCCCTGGTGTCCCGTTACAAGATCATGGCCAACCTGGACATCGCGGAAAAGCGGCTGCCCCAGGACGGAAAGATCAAGTTCAAGATGCGAAACGGTCGCTCCTTCGAGGTGCGCGTGGCCACCATCCCCACCATCGAAAACAACGAAGACGTGGTCATGCGTATCCTCGCCGCGGTGGAGGCCATGCCCCTTGACCAAATCGGCCTCGCGCCGGAGTACCTGGAGGCCTTCAAGAAACTGATCGAGATGCCCTACGGATTGATCCTCGTGGTGGGACCCACCGGCTCCGGTAAGACCACCACGCTGCACGCGGCCCTGGGTTACATCAACCGCCCGAACCGGAAGATCTGGACCGCCGAAGATCCGGTGGAAATCGTGCAGGAAGGGCTCCGGCAGGTGCAGGTCCAGCCCAAGATCGGGCTCACCTTCGCCCGGGTGCTGCGCGCCTTCCTGAGAGCGGACCCGGACATCATCATGATCGGTGAGACCAGAGACGAGGAGACCGCCAAGACCGTGATCGAGGCCTCCCTCACCGGACACCTGGTCTTCACCACTCTGCACACCAACAGCGCCCCGGAGACCGTCACCCGTCTCCTGGGGATGGGGATGGACCCCTACAACTTCGCCGACGCCTTGCTCGGCATCCTCGCCCAGCGTTTGGCCAAAAGGCTCTGCAAGCACTGCAAGGAAGCCTATCAGCCGAGCCAGGAGGAGATCGAGGAACTCATCTTCGAATACGGCGAACACCCCGTGAAACCGCTCACGGAAAACGAGCTGAAAAACGTCACCCTTTACCGCCCCAAGGGCTGCAGCCAGTGCCACAACACCGGTTACAAGGGGCGGCTGGCCATCCACGAGCTGCTCGTGGGCAACGACGAGATCCGCGAGCTCATCGTCAAGAACGCGCCGGTGAACGAGATCCGGGACGCGGCCATGCGCGGCGGGATGCTCACCCTCAAGCAGGACGGCATCTGGAAGGTGCTCGCCGGAGAGACCGACCTCAAGCAGATCCGGGCGGTCTGTATCCGCTAGAGATACCTCACCTCGCCGCTCCTCAGGACGAAGCAGCCCTCTTTTGTCTCCACCCGGAGGCCTCCGGCGGCGTCAAACCCGAGGGCAAAGCCTTCACCTTCCGGCTTCTGGAAGAGATCTTCGCCGAAGACCACCCGTTTGCCGGGCGTGTCGCAGAGATCGTGAAGCCAGGGACCAAAGGGTTGCTCCTCCCGAGGCTCATCGTGGAGGAGAGAGACCTCAAAGACCCGGAGCATCCCGAAAAAGCGGACCATCTCTCCGGAGATCTCGCCGAACACCCGGCTCAAGGAGAGCCTTTTCCCGAGGATCTCGGAGAGGCTCCTTGCGGGAAGGTCAGGCGGAAGGTCATTGTTCACATTCACCCCCAGGCCCACCAGTATCCATTTCTCCGCACCGCCCAGGTGGACCTCTTCCAGGAGGAGGCCGGCGACCTTGTCTCCGCCGAAGTGGACGTCGTTCACCCAGCGGAGAAAGACCCCGGCGCCGAAGGAGCGCAGGGCCTTCACCACGGCCAACCCGAAAGTGATGGGCAACCATCCCCGCACTTCGGGCAGGAAATCGTCGTAGAGCGCGAGCGCCAGCCACAGCCCGCCACGCGGCGCCAGCCAGGTGCGGGAAAACCGCCCCTTGGCCGCAAGAAGCGAGCGGGCCAGCACCACGGTGCCGTTTGGCAGATTCCCGCGCGCGAGTTGTTCCCGCAGAAACGACATGGCCCGGGAAAGGCGCTCGTAAACCTCGATTGAGCCGCAAAGATCCATCCCGCGGCGGAAGACCTCTTCCGGGATCTCTTCCTTCAGGGATCGAAGCTTTTGCTGTCGCGCGAAAGAGAAGGCCCTTTCCCAGGAGGGGAGGCGGTTCAGACGGGCCATTCCTCTTTGACGCGGGCGATGAGTTTTTCCACGTAGGGGCGTTCCTTCTCCAGACAGAGCCCCAGGAGGGGTTCGCCCTGCTCCACCATCTGACCGCGGGAGAAGAACAGCCGGAAGACCACCATGGGTTCGCCCTGGTGCACGATGGGGGTCTCCCTCTTCATGAAGGACATGATCACCAGCTCCTCCCCGGGCTTGACCACCACCCGGCCCTCGCCCTCCTTCTCGATGCGCTTGGCCAGGTCCGGGGCCAGGAAGTAACGGGCCCTTTCGGGAGCGGTGACGATGTGGAGGGTCTTTCGCAGGAGTTCGGCGATGATTTCCTTCTGCGTCAGGGTGTGGCGGATCTCGAGGACGGGCTGATAGGCCTCGACGAACTTGCCTTCGAGTTCGCGTCTGACCTTGGCCACCTCCCCGCTTATCTTGGCGCGGATGGTCTTCGGGTTTCGCTCGCGCTCAAGCACGAAGAGCGGGCTTCCGGGACGCTCCATCCACTTGCCCGAAGGTCCCGTGACCTCGTCCCCTTCCTTCACCAGGAACTCGCGCAGATACCCCGTGTGCGGGGTCTCCACCACGTAGAGCCGATAGGGGTTGGCCCGCAGGCTCTGAAGCAGCTGGTTTATCTCTCGGTTATCAAGCGGCATATACCCTAACGATAATAGAGGTTTTTCCCGCCCATGGTAAGGAGGGCCTCGTAAAGTTTCTTCCGCAACTCGCGCCGGTCCCAGATGCCCTGGATGTGGCCCCGCCGCAGGGCGTTTTCCGCACTGTGATAATCCGGCGGAATGTCCTCTCCGGTGGTTTCGCGGATGACCCTCGGGCCGGCGAAACCGATGCGCGTGGAACGAATGGCGAACTGATAGGGCGAACAGCCCAGGAAACTGGCCACCGGGCCGGCGTAAGAATTGTTGTCGTAGACCACGAGATAGAGCCCGCCGGCATCTATGTATTCCCTCACCGCCATGGTGCAACGGGGCATCTGCACCACCCCCAGCGTGCCCTCGTGGATGCGAATGCCGCCGGTGGTGTGTATGTAAGCCAGGAAAGGCCGCTTGGTGATCCGCGCGCGGTCACAGGCCTGAATGAACTTCTCTCCCTCGGCCACGCCCACCGTGCCCTGGCGGAAGTCCGCAATCAGCATGGCCACGATGAGGGAGATGCCCCCGATGCGGGCCTGGAAGGAGATGAGAGCCGACTGCCGCCCGGTGCGCTTCTTGGCGGCCTCGAGTTTCTGGTCGTAGCCCTCGAACCCCAGGGGGTTTCCGGAGGCGATGTGCGCGTTGAACTCCTTGATGCTTCCGGCGTCGAAGATGTTTCGCAGATACCATTCGTATTCCAGGGGGAAGTGATGGCCGCAGTTGGGACACACCCCGCAAAACTCGCCGTAGAGATCCGGGACCCAAATGTCGGGGCAACCGTGTTTTTCGGCGTTGGGGCAGGTGACCGTGCGATCCTCAAGCGCCAAAGGGCTCACGTAGAGCTCCGTGGCCTCCTCCGGCGCGGCCTCTCCGGAGACCACCTTCGGGCGGGTGCGTTTGGGCCTGGCGGCCAGGAGATCGTAGGCCGACTTGAGGGGTTCGGTGAGCTGCTTGAGGAGCACCACGCCCTCTCCGGAAAGGTCCTCCATGACCCGCTGGATCATCTTCTGGCCCTGCTTGAGCACCCCGTAGCGCAGGTCGTGATAGAGGCGCATCCCCACGTCCTGCGTCTTCTCGAAATAGCCCCGGAAGCGGCACTTCTTGCGTCCCAGGACGTGGGCGCTCATCTCCCGATACTTCCGCGAGCGGAGGTCGAGGAGCTTTTCTATCTCCACCTCTGAAAGCTCCCAGCGCACGTAGACGTCGAACTCGTCAGGCGGGTTCTCCTCCTCTTTCTGGCGCCGGAGGGCGTAGCTCCGAAAGGCCTTGAGGCTCTTCGTCTTGAGGACCACCTCATCGGTGGCACGCAGCATCTCGTAACGCAGGCGCTTGAAGAACTGATAATCGTTGCGCCGGGCGCCCAGAGGCGGCTCGGGCACGATGCGGTCAATCGTTCCCAGGCGGAGGTTGTCTTCGGCGGTGATCTTCAACTGGCGCGCACAGAACTCCACGAGCTCGCGCGAGGGTCTCTCCCCCTCTTTGAGCTTCCCCTCGATGGCCGCCGCCCCCTCGGGACTGATGACCGAATAGTAGCCGCGGGAGGCCATGAGCCTTATGTCAGCCAGACCAATGGCCTCGGCCCCGCCGGAACCGCCTTCGGAGATGAAGGCCACGGTGGGGACGCGGAGCTTGCTCATGAAGTAGAGGTTTCTCGCGATCTGCTGGGCGGCGCCGGGATAGTCCTCGATGGGATAGGCGCCGGGGGTGAAGATGTAGAAGTGGATGGGGATGCCTTCGGTTTCCGCCACCCGCATGTAGCGCAGGGCCTTTTCGTTCCCCCAGGGCTTGGCGCTTCCGCCGTTGCGAAACTCCTCTCCGTGGCCCTTCTCGTGCCCGATGACGATCACCTGATGGAGATGGAGCTTGCCTCCCACGCGGCGGGAAATCGTGGCCCGGGCGCAAATGACGGCCGGATCGACGTTGTTCTCCCCCTCACCGCCGAGCTCGGTGTAGGAGTCGTAGACGTTTTCCAGGATGTCGAGCAAGGTGAACCGCTGCGGATTGCGCGTGATGCGAACTATTTCGTAAGGGGTGAGGGAGCGCGCGGCGCGGTCCTCGAGGATCTCGAGCCTGTTCTCAAGGCTCTTCAAGATGTCCAGGAATTCGCGCTCGGAGAGCTCGAAGATGCGCTCCTTGAGGCGCCTCAAGTCCTCCAGGAGATAGGACGAACCTCCCCAGTCCTCCCCCTTGATGTCCTGGAGGTAGAGAACCCGGTCAATGAGATCGGCCAGATGGCGCTGCAATTCTCTCATAGGAACTTGAGAATCTCCGGTAGTTTTTCGAGAAGATAGGGAATGTTCGTCTTCAACGGCTCCCCTTTGGGCGTGTAGCCCTCAATCACCGTGTGCTTGAGGAACTGCTCCCCTCGTTTTTCGGCCTCCGAGGTGTCCCTGCCCCAGACGATACCCAGGGCGAGGTTGGGATCGAACTCCGTCGGGATGCGATACTCCTCGTCCCGGGGAACGTGGGTGCGCACGCGCAACCATTCGTATTCGGGAAACTCAAAGCGGGTGATCACCCCGGAAAGTGGCCGAAACCCCTGCTTCGTGTCCTCGGCGATGAGGCGAAACTCTATGCTCGTGCCCTCGAAACCGATGTCCTTCTGGCTGTAGCCCAGCTTGTCCCCGAAGGCCGCACGGATCTGCTCTTCGATGAGGTTCGGCTCGCGGCCGCGTATCCGCGAAATGCGGGCCGAGATCTCGTTTTCCACCTGAATGCGCGTGTTGACCTCCATGAGAAAGGCCTTGCCTTCCCGCGTCACCAGCCATTCCCAGGTGCCCACACTATCGTAACCCACATGGGCGGCGAGTTTGAGGGAATAATCGGTAATTTCGTCAAGGACCCGCTGGGCATCGAAGGGATAATCCGTGTAGGCGGGATCGAACCCCGGGGCGATCTCTATCCGCTTCTGGCGCCCGATGCTCTGGATGGTGCAGTTTCTCGTGCCGAAATGGACGAGCTCTCCGTGCATGTTGCCCAGGATCTGGACCTCGAGATGATGATAGTCGCGGATGCAGACCTCGATGACCACGCCCTCGTCGCCGAAGAGCCTCTTGGCGTAGGAGCGGATGCGCCGGAACACCGGTCGGACCTGATCGAGCTCGTCCACCTCCTCGATGCCCATTCCGCCGCCGCCAGCCGCGGCCTTGATGAGGATGCGCGGCGGCTCAATGCCCTGCTCCTCCTGCCAGAGGAAGAGCTCCTCGGCCTTGGCTTCGGCCTCGATCTCGCTGTACACGGGGTTGATGGTGCCGGGGATCACCGGAATCCCCAGGTCGAAGGCAAGCTTCTTGACGTTCAGCTTGTGCCCCAGGTCGCGGATGACCTCCCAGCGCGGGCCGATGAAGACGAGGGGCCGCGACCTCTTCACCACCCGCCTGGCAAAGCGAAAGTCCTCGGAGAAAAATCCGTAACCCGGATGGATGGCCGTACACTTTGTCTCGTCAGCCACCGCCAGGATGTCGTTGGCGTCCCGATAGCTGGAGATGCAGAAACAATGTTTCCCCTTCTTGCGCGGCAACTTGACGTGAAGGCTCTGCTCGTCCCCCGGGGTGTAGACACACACGTAGTCCAGCCCCAGGTTCTCGCAGGCCTCCATGATGCGCAAGGCAATCTCCCCTCGGTTGGCGATAAGGACGCGGTCGCTCATTAGCGTTGGAATGGATTCCTCAAAACGATGGTCTGATCCCGCGCCGGACCAACGGAGACGAGGTCAACGGGGACTCCGGCAAAGTCCTCTATCCAGCGCAGATAGTCCTTGGTGGCCTGGGGAAGGTCCTCAAACCTTCGCACCTGGGAGATGTCTTCCTCCCAGCCCGGAAGCTCCTCGTAGATGGGCTCCACCCTCTCCACCTCGCGGATGTTGGCCGGAAAAGTCTCCCGTCTTTCGCCGTCCACGCGATAGGCCACACACACCTTGAGCGGATTGAGGCCGGAGAGCACGTCGAGCTTGGTGATGGCCAGGGCCGAAAGGCCGTTCAGGCGCACCGCCTCCCTGAGCACCACCCCGTCCAGCCAACCGCAACGGCGGGGCCTTCCGGTGGTGGAGCCAAACTCTCCGCCCCTTTCGCGCATGTATTCGCCGGTCTCGTCGAAGAGCTCGGTGGGGAAAGGTCCGCCGCCCACGCGGGTGGTGTAGGCCTTGCAGATGCCGAGCACGAAATCAATGGTGGTCGGCCCCACGCCGGCTCCGTGGCACGCCCCGCCGGCCACCGTGTTCGAGGAGGTGACGAAGGGATAGGTGCCGTGATCAATGTCGAGCTGCGTGCCCTGCGCGCCTTCGAAGAGGATCTTCGCCCCGCGGTTGCGGGCCTTCTCGAGCTCAAGGGAGACGTTGGTCACGTACGGAGCCAGACGTTTGCCCATCTCCAGATAGCTCTCGTAGATCTCCTGAAAATCGAGGGGCTCCTGCCCCAGATATTCGCGGAGATAAAAGTTCTTCTCCTCAAGGACCTCTTCGAGCTTGGCCTTAAACAATTCTTCGTCCAGGAGATCGCCCACCTTGATCCCGCGCCGGGCGATCTTGTCCTCGTAACACGGCCCGATACCCCGACCGGTAGTCCCGATCTTGGTCTTGCCCTTCTTGGCCTCCCGACCGTGATCAATGGCCTTGTGATACGGCATGATGAGATGGGCCCGCTCGCTCACGTAGAGATGCCCCGGGGGCACGGAAACCCCTTTGGCCTCCAGGTTGTCTATCTCGCCGAGCAGGACCTGAGGGTCGATCACCACGCCGTTTCCGATGAGGCACGTCTTCTCGGGATGGAAGATCCCCGAAGGAATGAGATGGAGAATGAACTTCTGACCGTCGAAGACGATGGTGTGCCCCGCGTTGTTACCCCCCTGGAAGCGCACGATGACGTCGGCATCCGCCGTGAGGAGGTCAACAATCTTGCCCTTGCCTTCGTCTCCCCATTGTGTCCCTACCACCACGATACAGGCCATAAGAGCCCCCTTCTTCCCTTTTCCGGCGCTGCAACATAATTAAGGCCCGAAAAAAAGTCAAACCGCAAGCTTTCGAAAACTTCTCATTTCCTCACCAGGAGGGTGGCGCTCTCCAGATGGTAGGTCTGGGGGAACATGTCGAAGGCCCGGATGGACTCGATCTCAAAGCCCCGCTCCCTGAGCAGCCTCAGATCGCGGGCCAGCGTCGGAGGATCGCAGGACACGTAGACAAGCCGGTCGGTGGCGATGTCCGGGAGGAAGCGGATCAGCTCCTTGCAACCCCCGCGGGGCGGGTCGAGCAGGACCACGGGGAAGGTCTCGGCGTTCTTGAAGAGCTCCATGAGGGCTTCGAGCGCCGACATCACCTCCACCCGGAGATTCTTCAGGCCCCAGGCCTTGAGGTTGTAGCGGGCGTCTCCGATGGCGCGATGATCGGTATCCACCCCCAGGCCGCCGAAGGCCTTGGTCCCCAAAGGCAGGAGGAAGTTTCCCATCCCGCAGTGGAGATCTAGCACCTCCTCTTCGCCGCTCGGGCGCGCGATCTCCCGCACGTAGGAGATGAGGCGCAGGTTGATCTCCCAGTTGGCCTGTACGAAAACCCCGGGGAGGGCGTAGAAGAGCGTCTCCCGGCCGAGACCGGAGACCTCCTGCGGCACGGGGAAGAGACGCCGCCCCCGATGAGGGGCGTCCTTCGGGAAGGGACCCACGGGCTCCCTTCCCCTCACCCAGTAGTAGATGGCCTTGAGCACCGGCAGGGCCTCGAGGATCTCTTCCAGGTCTTCGGCCCTGGCCGGCACCCGCGTCCAGAAGAGCATGGTCACCTTGCCCTCGACGAGGGAGGTCCCCAGGTTCACGCGGGTCACGTAGGGATGGAGCCTCTTCCAGGCCGGGATCTCCGGTAGCCTCTCGAGCACCTGATTGATTTCCGCGGTGGCCAGGAGACAGTGCCTGATGGGGACCAGCTTGTGGGAGCGCCGCCGCAGGAAGCCGAGGGCCCCGGTCTCGTGATGGACGTGGAACCGGAGACGATGCCGATAACCGAGGGCCCGCGGAGAGGGCTCGCAGTCCTCGACCAGCTCCTCGGAAATGCCGCCCACGCGCGCCAGGGTCTCCTTGAAGATCAAAAGCTTCTCCTTGACCTGGGCCTCGTAGAGGAGATGCTGGAGCTGACAGCCGCCGCACGTGGGGAAGTACTCGCAGGGCGGCGTGACCCTCTGCGGGGAGGGCTCGATTATGCGGGACACGCGGGCCAGGGCGTAGTCTCCGAGCTGCTGTTCGATCTCGATCTCTACTTTCTCTCCGGGGATGGTGACCGGCACGAAGACCACCTGTCCGTCGGGTAGACGGGCGAGACCGTCGCCTCCGTGGATGAGCTTTTCGATGTGCACGACAAAGGTTTTAGCCATCGAGACGTCCGACCACCGGCCCGCGAGGAGTGTCAATGACCGCGAAGCCCTTGTCCCGCAGGAGGTTGCGCAGGCGATCCGCCTCTTCATAGTCACCGGCTTTCCGCGCCTCCTCCCGGGCCGCAACCAGCTTGAGGACCTCCTCGTCGTCCACAGGTTCGGGCCAGCGGAGGATGCCCAGGACGGCGTCTATCTTCTCGAGGGCCTGGTGGACGGCCTCCGTTTCCTCCGCAGAGAGCCCCTCCTTCGCCAGGACGGGATAGAGCCGGTTGGCGAAGTCGAAGAGGGCCGCAAGGGCCCCGGAAACGTTGAGGTCGTTTTCGAGCGCCTCTTCGAAGGCGGAGAGGAGGAGCTCGATCTCACGCCGCACGGGATAGTCTGTCCGGCCGCTGGGCTCCCGACCCAGGAGGAGCATGAAGAGATCGAGGTTCCGGAGGGCCTTCCGGGCGGCGGAAAGGGCCTCCCAGGAAAAGTGGAGCGGCTTGCGATAATGGGTGCGCAGGAGGAAGTAGCGCACCGCGCGTCCGGGAAACCCCCGCGCCGTCGTCTCCTCCAGGGTGACGGCGTTGCCGCCGGAAAAAGACATCTTCTTGCCCCCGTGGAAGACGAGGGCCGAATGCAACCAGTAGCGCGCAAGGAGCTTTCCGGTGAGGGCCTTGGCGATGGCCAGTTCGTCCTCGTGATGCGGAAAGATGAGGTCCGTCCCGCTCGTGTGGATGTCGAACTCTTCGCCGAGATACTTCATGGCCATGGCCGCGCACTGGATGTGCCAGCCGGGACGCACCTTTCCCCATTCGGTCTCCAGGAAGAGACCTTCCTTGAGCTCGTAGAGGGTGGCGCGCTTGAAGAGCGTGAAGTCCAGGGGATCGTCCTTGTCGTAGTCTTCAAGGTCCACCGTGGCCCCGGCCTTGAGCTTTCCGAGATCCGCCTTGGAGAGGAGGCCGTAGTCCGCGAGCTTGGAGACGTCGAAGTAGACCGACCCGTGGCGCACGTAGGCAAACCCCTTTTCCACGAGCTTGCGGGCGAGCTCCACCATTTCGTTCAGATGCTCGCTGGCCCGCGGATAGTAAGTGGCGGGTTTGATGCCGAGGGCTTTCAGGTCATCGAAAAAGAGACGGGTGACCTGTTCGGTGAGTTCCTTCAAGGGCACGCCTGCCTCGCGCGCGGCGGCGATGGTGCGGTCGTCGAAGTCGGTGATGTTCACCACGTGGGTCACCTGATAGCCCTTGAACTCCAGGAAGCGGCGCAGGAGATCGGCGGTAACCATTCGGCGATAGAGCCCCAGATGGGGGCGGCGATGGACCGTGGGGCCGCAGGTGTAGATGCCGACCTCCCCTTCCCGCAGGGGCCAGAAGGCCTCCACACGCTTGGTCAGGGTGTTGGTGAAGCGGAGATGGGCCTCCGGAAGGTCCTCGAAGCTCCAGAGGGAAGTGGAAAGATAGCGCTCCCCGCCGTCCGGGAAGATGACCACGATGAGCCCTTCTTCTATTTCCTTGGCGAGCTCAAGCGCCCCGGCCAGGGCGGCCCCTGAGCTCATCCCTACGAAGATCCCCTCTTCCCGCGCCAGACGTCGGGTGAGTTCGAAGGCCTCTTCGTCGTGCACGTGATAGAGCTTGTCGAGGAGCTTCTTGTCGAAGATGCCCGGCGGATAGGATTCCTTCATGTTCTTGAGACCCTGGATGCGATGGCCGGGATAGGGCTCCACACCCACCACCTTCACCGGGAGCTTGTGGTCGCGGAAATAGCGAGACATTCCCATCAGCGTGCCGGTGGTCCCCATGCCCGCCACCACGTGCGTGACCTTGCCCTCGGTGTCGCGCCAGATCTCCGGACCCGTACCCTCGTAGTGGGCCTTCCAGTTGGCCGGGTTGTTGAACTGATCCGTGAGGTAGTACTTGTCCGGATGCTTGCGGGCGAGCTCGTAGACGGCCTCGATGGCCCCGTCGGTGCTCTTCTCCGCCGGGGTGAGGAGGATCTCCGCGCCAAAGGCGCGCATGATCTTGCGCCTTTCCACCGAGGCCCCTTCGCTCATGGCGATGAGACAGCGGTAGCCCTTGACCGCAGAGACCAGGGCCAGCCCTATTCCGGTGTTTCCGCTCGAGGCCTCGATGATGGTCTTCTCACGGGTGAGTTCACCGGATTCCTCCGCCGCCTCGATCATGGAGAGCGCGATGCGATCCTTGACGGAGCCACCGGGGTTCACGGCCTCGATCTTGGCCAGTATCTGCACGCGCGGGTTGGTCTTCAGGCGTTTGATGGGGACGAGGGGGGTGTTTCCGATCCGATCAAGTACGTTCCCGTAACGCCGGCGGGCCATACGTCACCTTTAACAGGAATTTCCGCCCAGAGCTAGCTCTTGATAGAGCTGCGCAGGACGAGATAGAGGTCCACCGGACGCAGGCCGTTTTTTTCGGCAATCTTCCCGAACGTCTCCCGCGGGCTTTCGACCTCGATGCCCCGCTGGCGCAGGATCTTTACGGCCTCCTGCGGCTCGAGCCCCAGGATGCGGGCCACCTTCCCCAGCGGAAGCTGCTCGGCGTGGGGCACGGGAGGCGGGACCTCGGGGCGAAAAGACTGCTTGAGGTCCTTCTGGAAGCTCGTCACCCAGCCGAAGGGAGGCCAGTTCTTGACCGAGCCCACCGTCACGATGAGGCCGAGGAGGAGCATGAGAAGGAGCGGTCCGGTCTTTCCCAGATAGCGCTTGAGGCTCTTGAAGTTGAGCACCACGTGCCAGATCCCCAGGGCGAGGAAGAGAAAGCCGAAGTTGATGTGGATGGCGTCCCATTGATGCTTGTTGAGGCCCAGGAAGCGCCAGTCCACCCAGAAGGCGATCTTTCCCGGGGGCTCGATGTAGAGCACGATGCCCGTGACCAGGAGGGCCAAAAAGGAAAGGGCACAACCCAGACTGACCCAAACTCTCATGAAGAAGCCTCCTCCAAACCGTACTTGGACAGCTTATAGCGCAGCACCCGCTCGGAGATCCCCAGAAGCTCCGCCGCCCTGGTCTTCACCCCTCCGGCCTCTTCCATGGCCTTTTTGATGCGCGTCCGCTCAAGAAGGGCCACGGCTTCGGGCAGGGGAAGGGAGCTCAAGAGGTCCGGAAGCCCCTCGGCCTTCTTGCCTGAGAGATAGGGCGGAAGGTCCTCGGCGGTGATGAGGTCGTCCTCGGCCAGGATGACCGCCCGCTCGACGATGTTTTCGAGCTCGCGCACGTTTCCCGGAAAATGGTAGGACAGGAGAAGCTCCCAGGCCTCGCGGCTGAAGTCGCGCACCTCCTTGCCGTGCTTCTTGGCGAACTTGGTCAGGAAGTAGCGGGCAAGGGGCAGGATGTCCTCGCGGCGTTCCCGAAGCGGCGGGATCTTGATGGCAAAGACGTTGAGCCGCCAGAAGAGGTCCTCCCGGAAGGTCCCCTCCTTGACCATGGCGTCGAGATCCCTGTTGGTGGCGGCGATCACGCGCACGTTGACCTTGATCTCCTTGAGCCCTCCGACCCGGCGAATGGTTCCGTCCTGGAGCACGCGTAGGAGCTTGGCCTGCAGGGAAAGGGGGAGATCGCCGATCTCGTCCAGGAAAAGGGTCCCCTGATCTGCGGTCTCGAAGAGACCGGGTTTCGCGCGGTCGGCCCCGGTGAAGGCCCCCTTCTCGTGCCCGAAGAGTTCGCTCTCGAGCAACCCTTCCGGGATGGCGGCGCAGTTGATCTTGAGAAAGACGCCCTCCTTCCGCGGGCTCAAACGATGGATGACGTTGGCCAGGACTTCCTTGCCCGTCCCGGACTCCCCGAGGATGAGCACCGTGGCGTCGGTGGCGGCGACCTTGGCCGCGAGCGCCAGCACCTGGCGCATCTTGTCGCTTTCCGCCACCACCTCCGGGATCTCCGGCACGGAAAGCTCCGCCAGCCGGGCCTTTAAGTTCTCCACTTCCTTGCGTAGCCGGAGCTCCTTGAGGGCCTTGTTGACGATGAGGAGGAGCTCCTCGAGATTCACGGGTTTGGTGAGATAGTGATAGGCGCCCCTTTTCATGGCCTCCACCGCCCTCTCCACCGTGGCGAAGGCGGTGAGCATGATGACCTGCGTGAGGGGGTGCTTTTCCTTGACGAAGGAGAGGAGATGGAGACCGTCTTCGTCGGGAAGCCGCCAGTCGAGGATCAGGAGGTCGGCCGGAGACTGGGAGAGCCGCTTCTTGGCCTCGGCCGCGGTGTGGACGAAGTCCACCTCGAAACCTTTGTGGGCCAAGTAATCCGCCAGGATCTTGGCCTGGGCCTCGTCGTCTTCCACGATCAGGAGCCGGCCTTTCATGGGGGTCTATTTAAATCCATCCTGCGCGCCTAAGGAAGGACCTATTGGGGGTTTATGGAAAAAACGAAAGAGTTTATAATTTAGCGCGATTAAAAACCAAATAACCAAGATTTGAGGTGATTGAAGGAGTTTATGAGGGAAAGGAACCAATCAGAGATCGTCACGGTACAACGCACCTTCGAAGACAATTCCCTGGCGCGCTGGCTGTACGGAGAGAAGGGCTCCCATCTGAAGACCATCGAACGCGCCTTCAAGGTGAACATCCAGGTCCGGGGCAATGAGATGCAGATCACCGGCGACAGAGTGGACACGGAGCTCGCCGACCGGACCTGTGAGCAGCTCTACGGCCTGCTCAAGGCCGGCTACACCCTCTATCCCAGCGACGTGGAGTACGCCACGAGGATCATCAGCCAGAACCCCTCGGCCAACCTGAAGGACATCTTCCTCGAGACGGTCTTCGTGAGCTCCGGCCGCAAGGTCATCACGCCCAAAAGCATCAACCAGAAGCTCTACATTGACGCCATCCGCAAGCACGACATCGTCTTTGGCGTGGGACCCGCCGGCACGGGAAAGACTTATTTGGCCATGGCCATGGCCATTTCCTACTTCATGCGCGGGGAGATACAGCGCATCGTCCTCGTGCGTCCGGCGGTGGAAGCCGGCGAAAAGCTGGGCTTCCTCCCCGGAGACCTGGTGGAGAAGGTGAACCCCTATCTCCGGCCCCTCTACGATGCCCTCTACGACATGCTCCCGTTTGACAAGGCCTCTCGCCTCATCCAGAAGGGCATCATCGAGGTGGCGCCTCTGGCCTTCATGCGCGGGCGCACGCTCAACGAGGCCTTCATCATCCTCGACGAGGCCCAGAACACGACCTCGGACCAGATGAAGATGTTTCTCACCCGTCTGGGCTACAGCTCGCGCGCGGTGATCACCGGAGACATCACCCAGATCGACCTTCCCGAGGCCAAGAAATCGGGTCTGGTCGAAGCCGTGGAGTTGCTTCAGGGAATAGACGGGATCGCCTTCGTGTTCTTCAACAAGCAGGACGTCGTGCGGCATCCGCTGGTGCAGCGCATCATCGAGGCCTACGAGAACAAAGAGCAAAAGAAGGAGTTTACTCAGTGAGGACCCGCCTCGTGCCGGTGGAAGAGGCCGTGGGGATGGTCATACCCCACGACATCACCGAGATCCGGCCCGGAGAGTTCAAGGGCCCGGCCTTCAAAAAGGGGCACGTCATCCGCGAAGACGACGTAGAGCACCTGAAAAGGCTCGGGAAAGAGCACATCTACGACCTGGAGC
>Ga0256835_1000251_pt1 | contig 43340 bp, 44 predicted proteins | sample PIR30metaG_FD_185972 | JGI IMG/M metagenome (GOLD analysis project Ga0256835, IMG submission 185972) | Hydrothermal vent microbial communities from East Pacific Rise, Pacific Ocean - PIR-30 | ecosystem: Environmental > Aquatic > Marine > Hydrothermal vents | place: Pacific Ocean: East Pacific...
TCGGCGCCGGCCACCGTGATCTGCATCTTGAGGCTGTAGATGTGGTCGTCCAAAAAGCCCCGGGCCAGGTAGGTGTCGTCATCGATCTTTTCGACGCCTACGATTTTATTGCGCATGAAACTGAGCATGCCCCTTGTCCTTCCTGTGGCCATGGCGTGGTCGATCCGGCGCCGGCCGCGGCCGGCTCACCGGGGCTCAGCCGGGCGGTTCGATGCCCTCCACCAGCGAGCTGCCCGGGGCAAAGGCGGCGCACCGGTTGTACAGGCGGGTGTTCTTTTGGATCATGCGGGCAAAGTGCTCGCGGGAGTCCTCGGGCTGCCAGGGGGCCTTTTGCAGCTCCTGCTTGGTGAGGCTCAGGATCACCCCGTGGCAACACTCCTGCACCATGAAGCTCAGCTCGGCGTAGGCCGGGTCGTCGCCGATGAGGCCCTCGATGATCTTGAGCATGCCCGGGCCCACCCGCACCCCCAGGACCTTTTGCAGGCGCTCTTGCGCGTCGGCCGGCACGGCCGGCTCGGCGCGGTCTACCTGGCAGGTGACCCGGGTAATCTCCAACTCCGGCAGGCCCACCTGCAACTGGACCTTGAGGTCGAGCTGGTTGTCCTGCAGGCGGCAGGTGGAGCGCAGGGTCTGGTCGTCGATCTGTTCCACGCTGGTGGTGCGGCTGCGCGAGAAGCAAAGCAGGTAGGCCACGGACACTCTCCCCTGTAGGGTGCGGTTTAACGGCGGGCTCGACCGGTGACGCCGGCGGCCGGCACCGTGGCTGAAGTTTGGACACATCGGCCCGGGCTTGTCAAGCGCGGTCCCGGGGCCGGCCGCGCCGGCTAAACCTAGGGATTAAGGGTGAATTTCCAGGCGCAGTACCACTCCTCCGGGTGGTCGCCCGGCGGGCAGCCCACGCACTCGGTGGTGATGCGCGAGTCGATGGTCGAGGCGAAGTAGGGGTACTCCACGTTGCCCACCGAGCTGCAGGGATAGTCGGGCAGGCCGCGGCGCTTGCGGGCCGACTGCACCCGGCAGTCGTTCATCTGGAAGATGAAGCTGTTTTCATCCACCTGGTGGATGGACTGGCGGTTGACCAGGGCGTAGTTGCGCAGGCCCAGGGCCGCCCGCAGCCCCTCCAGGCCGGAGTTTTGGCCCAGGCCCAAAAGCAGCTTGATGCGCTCGGCCTCGTAGGGCGAAAAGTGGGTCCAGCAGGTGTCGTTGATGCGCTTGGCGCTGGCCATGTCGTACATGTTCTCGATCTTCTGGAACCACACCCCGTCGTTGGCCAGCCAGTTAACCGCCTGGGCCTTGGCCAGCTCCAGGAGCTGGTCGCGATCCATGTCCTTGAGCTTGCGCGGGATGCCGTCCTGGTCCACCTCGAAGCCCAGCACCTTGGACAGGCGCTTCATCTGGACCATGAGGCTGGTGCGGAAGACGTCCTCGTCGGCCTCGATGGCCCGGGCCAGGCCGGTTTGGTACTCCATCTCGCGGTACCACAGGCCGTAGTGGATCAGGGTGCGGTGGAAGATGTCCAGGACGAAGAGTACCAGGCGGTCGTGGTCCAACTGCTCGATGGTGTCGAATTGGTCGGCCATTTTTCCTCCCCCCAACCGCCGGCCGCCAGGCGCGGCGGGTGTGTCGGTGGTGCTGGTGCCGGCGGCGACGCGGCCCCGCCGGGACCCCGGCACCATAGCACCACCCGCCCCCGGGCTCAAGCGGCGGCCGGCCAAAAAAGAGGGGGAGGCGCCGGCCTCCCCCTGGGGGTTACTTCAGGCGGCCGATGCCCTTTAGCACCTTCTCGGGGGTGATGGGCAGCTCCAGGGCGCGGAACCCGGTGGCCTGGTACACCGCGTCGGCGATGGCCGGGGCGGTGGGGATGGCCAGGCCCTCGCCGGCCTCCTTGGCCCCAAAGGGACCCTCGGGCTCGTAGGTCTCCACCTCCACGTAGGTGCTGGGAGGCATGTCCTCGGCCGCGGGCATCTTGTAGTCCAAGAAGGAGGTATTGAGGGTGCGGCCCTGCTCCATGACGAAGGCCTCGCTCAGGGTGTAGCCCAGGCCCATCTGGATGGCGCCTTCCAGTTGGCCCTCCACCGCCATCTTGTTGATGGCCACCCCGCAGTCGTGGGCGGTGTAGGTGTTGGTCACCGTGACCAGGCCGGTATCCTGGTCCACGGCCACCTCGGCCACCTGGGCCCCGAAGCTGAAGGCCGGGCTCACCAGCCCCTTGTCGCGCGGGGTGTAGTATCCCCGGGCGGTGAGCGGCTCGCCGCGCCGGCCGCGCAGGGCGTGGTAGACGCACTCGCCAAAGGACATGGACTTCTTGGGGTTGGCCTTGACCAGGACCCGGTCGTCCTCAAAGGCGATCTCGTGGATCTGGTTGAGGTCCAGGTGGTCAAAGAGCACCGGCTTGAGCATGTCCTTGATCTTCTTGGCCGCGTCGATGATGGCGTTGCCGTTCATCAGGGTCACCCGGCTGCCCCAGGTACCCAGGTCGGCCTTGGGGGTGAGCGCGGTGTCCATGGACACCAGCCGGATCTTCTCTATGCCGATGCCCAGCTCGGCGGCCAGAATCTGGCGCAGCACCGTGTCCGGGCCCTGGCCGATGTCGCAGGCCATGGTGTTTAGCTGGGCGGTGCCGTCGGGGTATACCGTCACCTCGGCGGCGGCGAAGTTGTACTTGGTGTTGAACCAGTTGAAGACCCCGCCGCTGATAAAGCTGAAGCAGCCGATGCCCAGGCCCACGCCGGGTTTCTTCTCCTTGCGCTTGGCGTCCCAGCCGCTGACCTGGCGCACCTTCTCCAGGCTCTCTTTGAACCCGCAGGAGCTGATGGTGGCCACGTCGGGGATGACGTCGCCGGTTTCCATGGCGTTGATGAGCCGCAGGTCGATGGGGTCGATGCCCAGCTCCTCGGCGGCCATGTTCATCTGGGACTCCTGGGCAAAGGCGGCTTGGGGCGCGCCAAAGCCGCGCATGGCGCTGGCCGGCGGCTTGTTGGTGTAGACGTGGCGTCCCCGGTAGCGGTAGGCCTGGAAGTTGTAGAGCATGTTGCCGAAGGTGCCGCACAGGAAGGTGGCGGTGGGGCCCATGGCGTTGTAGGCCCCGCCGTCGAGCATCACCTCGAAGTCCTTGGCCAGCAGCTTGCCGTCCTTGGTGAAGCCCACCTTGGAACGGATGGACATGGGGTGGCGGCGGCGGCCAAAGGCCAGCTCGTCGCTGCGGGTGAGGGTGAACTTCACCGGCCGGCCGGTACGCAGGGCCATGAAGGCGGCGGCGAACTCCCAAGGGCGCATCTCCATCTTGCCGCCGAAGCCGCCGCCCACCTGGGTCTTGACCACCCGCACGTGGTTTTCCGGTATGTCCAGGGTAGACGCCAGCAGGCACTGCACGATGTAGGGGGTCTGGGTGGAGGTGTAGAGGGTGACGCGGCCGCCCTCCTCGGGCACCGCGATGGAGCTGCAGGGCTCCAGGTAGGCGTGGCTCACCGCGTGCACCTTGAAGAAGTCCTCGCGCACGTAGTCGGCCTGGGCCAAGAGCCCTTCCAGGTCGCCGTAGCTGATCTCGCGGGTGAGGCTCACGTTGCCCGGGCTCTCGTCGTGGAGCAGCGGGGCTCCCTCGGCGGTGGCCTCTTCCACGCTGTAGATGGCCGGCAGCTCCTCGTATTCCACCTCGATGGCCTCGGCCGCCTTGATCGCCGTCTCGCGGTCCACGGCGCACACCGCGGCGATCTCGTCGCCGATGAAGCGCACCTTGTCCACCGCCAGGGGCAGCTCGTCCTGGCTGCCCGGCACCAGCCGCCAGTTGCCGTACTTGATCTGGGGGGTGTCGGCGCCGGTGACCACGTCCTTGACGCCCTTGATCTTTTTGGCCGCGCTGGTGTCGACCTTCTTGATCCGGGCGTGGGGCAGCCGCGAGCGGTGCAGCGCGCCGTAGAGCATGCCCGGGAACTTGAGATCGTCGGTGTACAGCGCCCGTCCGGTTACCTTGTCCTTGCCGTCCAGGCGGGGAATAGAGGCGCCGATTATCTTGGGGTTGTGGTTCATTGCGCGTCCTCCCCCCGGGCCAGGCGGCCGCAGCGGGCCAGCACCCGTTGGGCCAGGGTCTGGACCATGGCCCGGCGGAAGTTGGCGCTGGCGCGTACATCGTCAATGGGCTTGGCGGTGCGCACGCAGGCGGCGCCGGCCCGGGCCAACAGGTCGTGGTCGGGGATCTGTTCCATGAGCATGTCCTCGGCCTGGCGGGCCCGCAGCGGGGTGGGCCCCACCGCGGCCAGGGCGATGCGTACCCCGATGACGCGGCCCTCCAGGTCCAGGTTGAGCGCGGCGGCCACCCCCACGGCGGCGATGTCCACCTTGGAGCGGGCCGAGACCCGCAGGTAGGCCGAGCCGGAGCGCAGGGGCGGGGCCGGCACCCGGATGGCCTCGATGATCTCCATGGGCTCGGCCACGGTGAGCCCCGGCCCGGTGAAGAAGTCTTCCAGGGGCACTTGGCGCCGGCCGCCGCGCTCCACCAGCACCAGGCTGGCCCCGTAGGCCAAGAGCGGGGCGGCGGTGTCGGCGCTGGGCGCGGCGTTGGCCAGGTTGCCGGCCACGGTGCCCATGTTGCGTATCTGCACGGTGGCCATCTTGTCGCAGGCGTAGGCCAGGGCCGGGTAGTGCCGGCGGACGTCCGGGTGGCGGGCCACGTCGCTGATGCGGGCGGTGCCCCCGATGACCAGGCCGTCGTCGTCGCGGTAGCTGATCGTGGACAACCCCGGCACCCGGGTGAGGCTCACCACGTTTTCGGCCACCGCTACCCCGGCGCGCATCTTGGGCACCAGGTCGGTGCCGCCGCACATCACCTTGACGCTGGCCCGGAAGCGGCTCACCAGGTCCAGGGCCTCCTCCATGGTGCCGGGACGGTGAAAGTTGAAGCGGGGCATGTTGGGCATGGCTACTCCCCCTCCCCGGCCGGGGCCATCTTGGCCGCGGCCGCGCCGATGGCCTCGACGATCTTGCTGTAGCCGGTACAGCGGCACAGGTTGCCCGAGAGCCCCTGGCGTATCTCCTGCTCGCTGGGGGTGGGATTGTGGTCCAGCAGGTGCTTGGCCGATAGGATCATGCCCGGGGTGCAGTAGCCGCACTGCACCGCGCCGTGCTCCACAAAGGCCTCCTGCAAGGGGTGCAGGTCCTCGGGACCCTGGGCCAGCCCCTCAATGGTTACGATCTCGCGTTGGTGGGCCTCGGCCGCCAGGGTGAGGCAGGAGCTAACGCTACGCCCTTCCATCAACACGGTGCAGGCCCCGCAGTCGCCCTGGTTGCAGCCGATCTTGGTGCCGGTGAGGTTTAGGTCCTCGCGCAGCACCTCGGCCAGGGTGCGCCAAGGCTCTACCGCCACTTCATAGCGGTCACCGTTCACTATGAGTTCTATGATTTCTTTGGCCACGGCCCGCCTCGCTTTTGGGAGGTGTCTGGATATTGTGCCAATTTATTAAAGCTATACCGATGATTACCGGTAAGGATATCAGCCGGGCCCGGCCGGGTCAAGCGATCATTTGGCGCGCAACGTCGTTCATCTAAGTGAACGAAAGGCGCGGGCCGCCCGCCCGGCGGCGTCGCCCTAGATGCGGACCAGCTCGTAGTCCCGGCGGCCCAGGCCGATCTCCTGGGCGTAGTCCAACTGGATGGTCCAGTCCACCTGGGGGTAGACGTCGCGGAACTTGTCGTCGCCGGGCTGGTGGGCGCCCTTGAGGCAGGAGCCCGGCAGCCCCGGCGCCTGGTTCACCAGGTCCACACTGGCCTGGTCCACGGCCACCGGGTCGTGGCTGGCGACGATGCCCAGGTCACCCACCACCGGGGCGTCCTGGAAGGGGTAACAGTCGCAGGCCGGGCTGATCTGGGTGAGGAAGTTGATACACACGGTGCGCTCCTGCTTGCCGGCCAGCACCGCCTTGGTGTAGGCTACCACGCGCCGCATCAGCTCGGGAACCTGGGCGTCCCAGGCGATGTGGATGGCCTGGCGGGGGCAAGCCAGGATGCAGTCGCCGCAGCCGATGCACTTGTCCGGGTTCTTGCGGGCCACCAGTTCGGGGTTTTGGCTGTCGGCCGGGGCCGGCTGGTCCGGGCTGCGCTGGACCAACTTGATAGCCGCGGCCGGGCAGCGCTGGATGCAGCTTGCGCAGGCGATGCATTTGTCGGCCGCGATGGTGGGGCTGATGTTGGAGTGCATGAAGAGCTTGCCCCGGCGGGCGGCCGCGCCCATGCCCAGGTTCTTGATGGCCCCGCCAAAGCCGGTCAGCTCGTGCCCCTTGAAGTGGGCCAGGCTGACGATGCTGTCGGCCTCCACGATCTCGCTGCCGATGTAGGCCTCGGCACATTCGGGCAGGTCCACCGGTACCGCGGTGGCCCCGGCGCCGCGCAGCCCGTCGGCGATGACCAGGGGAGCGCCCACCACGCTGTAGGCAAAGCCGTTGGCCACGGCGGTGCCCAGGTGGTGGACCGAATCGGAGCGCGAACCCACGTAGAGGGTGTTGGCGTCGGTGAGAAAGGGCTCGGCCCCGGCCGCCCGCACCGCCTCCACCACCCGGCGGACGTACACCGGGCGGATGTAGGCGGTGTTGCCCGCCTCGCCGAAGTGCAGCTTGAGGGCCGTGAGCCCGCGCGGCTTCACCCGCCCCGCCAGCTCCACCTGGTCCATCAGCTCCCCCAGCTTGTCCAGGAGGGAACGCTTGATGTTGGCGCGTAGATCGGCGAAAAAGACCTTTACAGGCATTGGGAAGCTCCTTGCTTGGCCGGTTGTTTTCCCAAGGCTAGGGTGATCTCCCGGGATTTGTCAAGCGCGCTCCACGGCTTGCACTCCAGGGCCAGGCGGTAAAAAAACCTTGACCCCGCTGAGGGATTCAACGGTATATTAGGCATAGGAAGTTATGGTTAACCTCAAGTCAAGACTGCATAACCGGGGCATTTCGGGATGGATTGGGCTCCGGTGCCGGAGAAAATAGCTTCAAGGGCCAGGTGCCGCCTGGGACGAATCGTCCCGGTTTTGGGGCGCACCATGCCGGAGAAAATAGCTTCAGGGGCCAGGTGCCGCCAGCTATGGGCATATACGGACCACAGTGTAGGTTCGTTTGCCACCGGGTTGAGGCTACTGGTGACGGATAAATAGCTTTCCAGGCATTTGTATCGCTGGCTTATTACGGTCCTGCTCGGGATGTGGCGAGGTCGATTTCGCTAGATAGCCGGGGGTAACAGGGAGTAAGCATGGATATTGAGAATTTAATAGCCAAGCAAGACGAGCAGTCGCAGTTAAATGTACAGATACCCAAAAAGGTCTTGGTCCAGATCGAGGGAGTGGAGAATTACGTCAAGACCATGCTGGTGGGCATGGTGCCCGTGCAATACCTGATCATGCTGACCCCGCGCGGCAACCCGTCGATCAAGCAAAAGTTTTTCGAAGGCAACACCTTGTTGGTGCGCTACTTCCAAGAAGGTACCATCTTCGCCTTTCAGTCCAATATCATCGGCCTGAGCCACGATCCCTATCCCCTGATCTTCGTGGCCTACCCCAAGATCGTCTCCAACCACGAGCTGCGCAAGCAACGGCGCGCCAGTTGCCAAGTGCCGGTAAAGGTTACCGCGGGCGGGCGGCAATACTCCGCGGTGATGTTGGACATATCCAAGGGCGGCTGCCGTTTCGCCATCGTGGACGCCAGTCTTAAGGCCCCGCCCATGGAGGAAAAAGACGAGGTCGAACTTCTCTTCCGGCTATTTGAAGAAAAAGATCCGCTGGCCTGTAACGGCATTGTGCGCAACACCTCCCTGGAGGACAACGTGTTCATCGCCGGGGTCCAGTTCGTGGGCCTGGACCACGACGCCATGTCCACCATCGACTACTTTGTGAGCAATACCGAGATGTGGAGCCGCATCAAGGAGAGCATCTCCCACATGAAGGAGTGAGCCACCCTCGGCCCGTGGCAGTAACCAGGTCCCCCGGCGGGGGGGCCTTTTTTTGTGGCACAGGGGACCCCGCCGGCCCGGGCGGACGCCCCCGCCCGGCGACAATTCCAGCGACAAAGCAGTTGACAGAATAAAATGGTGAGCGTATATAACATTGTATGAATACTAGATAATATAACGACAAGGACTGCGACAAAAGTGACGACAAAATGGCTGTCAAAAAGGTGGTTACCTTCAAGGCGGGGCACTTCCGGTTCAGCGACATCTACGACGCCGCCGCCCTAAACGAGGCCGTGGTAGAGGCCCGCGTGCTCACAACCACGGTGGCCGAGTTGCCGGTCTTGCCCAGCCTGGCGGCCAAGCTGGATGAAGAGGTGATCCGCAGGTCCATTTTCAGTACCGCCGCCTTGGAGGGAAACCCCCTGAGCGAGGAGGAAGTGGGCCGGGTGCTGGAGGCCGCTGACGCCACGGAGTTCAAAGAGCGGGCCAAGATCGAGACCGCCAACCTGAAAAAGGCCTACCGTATAAGCCGTGGGCTGGATTATTCCGGTGGTAAAATACAACTGAGCGAAGGCCTTGTAAAGCAGATACACCAAACATTAACCGCTGGCATTGAAAGCAAAGTAAATCGCCCGGGTCGCTACCGGGAAGGGATGGTGAAGGTCGGCGATAAAGATCACGGTGGAATATATACTCCCCCTAAAATACTGGACGACATTAAGAAGCTGATGAGCGAGTTTATCGCCTGGATCAACGGCGACGATCTGCTGGGGCTGCCGCCGCCCATAAGGGCCGCCCTGGCCCATTACCATCTGGGTCTCATCCATCCCTTTGGCGATGGCAACGGCCGCACGGCCCGCCTGGTAGAGGCCATCATCCTCCAGTCCCAGGGCCTTAGGTGGGTGCCGGAGATGATGTCCAATTACTATTACCAAAAACCAGATGATTACTATTGGGCTTTTTCCCTGGCCAGGAAGAACCGGCAGCACGATGTGACCCCGTTCGTGGAATTCGTATTGCGGGCTTTTGTCGGTTCACTTTACGAGATAAGAGACAAGGTAACTTTTTTCATCAGATTGTTTGCCGTCCGCGATTACCTGGCATTTATTCGTCAAGAGCGAAATATAACCCAGAGGCAATACGACCTGCTGCTGGCCTTGCTGGAAAACATGGTTTCTTTTAATCTTGATGATCTTTTCAAGCGGTCGCCGTTTGATATTTTGTACCGCCAAGTCTCCCTTCGCACCGCCCAGCGAGACCTGGCCAAGCTCACCCGCATGGGCCTTCTGACCAAGGACCCGCAGGGCGCCTACAGCCTGAACCTGGGCGTGCTCGATGGCATGTGAGGCCGGCGGGCGGGGCCGGCCCAAGCCAAAAAAGGGGGACCCCGGCGGGGTCCCCCTTGCGGTTGGTGGTGGGGTGTCAGGCGCGCTTGCGCCCGGCGATGAGCGAGACCAGGCCGCTGATCATAAAGACCATGGCCGAACCCAGGTGGGAGAAGTCCAGCAGCATCATGGTGGTGGGGTCCAGGTACACGCAGCAGTTGCGCAGGGCCTTGGCCACGCCGGTGATCACCAGCACCACCAGCAGGAACCAGCCCCAGGCCGAACGCGGGCCCCAACTCCAGGTTATGCCCTTTTCCCGCAGGTCCAGGCCCAGGCGCCAGCCCAGGACCAGCAGCAGCAAGATAGCCGAGTAGTAGTGCAGCTCGCTGGTGATGAAGAAGTCGGCGGCCCAATGCATGCCCGGGATGTCGGCCACGTAGTAGCGTTTCATGATGGGCAACTGGGCCATGCCGGTGAAGATGGCCAGGCCGGTGGCGATGCCGTAGAGCCAGCGCACGAGGCTGCCTCCCGGGGTGCTCTGATGCAGGCTCATGCCTCACCTCCCTTCTCCTGGCCGGCGGTGGGCCGTTTGCTGCCAAAGACCTTGAGGAACCCGGCGGCCAGCCCGGCCACCGGGGCCAGGAGCACCGCGGCGGTCATGTTTTCCTCGCTGGCCATGGAGTTGCCCACCGGTCCCATGGCCGGCCGGCCCAGGTTGGATTTGGCGGTGCGCTTCTTCTTGCGCTTGGCCTTGATCAGGGCCTCTTGCTTGTCGGCCTTCTTCAGCTTGGCGATGGCCGCGTCCAGGCGGGCCAGTACCTTCTGCTTCTTGGCCCGGTGATCGGCGGCCACGGCCTTGGCGATGACCTTCATGGGCATGGGGGTGACATAGATGGTGTTGGTGCCGCCGTTTTCAGTGAGGCCGTAGACATACTCCCGCCAGCGGGAGGGGTCGGCGCCGTCTTCCTGGGCCCGCTTCCGGGCCAGGGCCTCGGCCTTGGCCAGCATCTCGCGGCGCGGCCCGATGGACTGCAGCTCCTGGGGACACACCTCGATGCACCGGGGCTGCTCGCCCTTTTTGAGCAGGGGCAGGCAGCGGTTGCACTTGTACATGGTGCCGTTGCCGGCCAGGGTGGGCAGGAACTTGAGGTACAGGCCGATGCCGGACTGGCGCTGCGGGATGTGCCAGGGACAGACGGTGTTGCACTTGGCGCCGCCCATGCACAGGACGGGGTCGATGTGCACTACGCCGTTTTTTTCCATGCGGCCGGCGCCAAAGGGGCACAGATTGGTGCAGGGCGGGTTCTCGCAGTGCATGCAGCGCCGCGGGATGTTGAGCTCCACGGTCTTGCCCTTGTGCTTGATGGTGAGCTTCTCGATATACAAGAAGTTGTACGGCGTAAGGCGATCCTGGACCTCCTTGCGCCCGGACCAGTCGCTGGTGGGCACCCGGGGAGGGAAGGGCTTGGGCAGAGGCTTGACCGGGTCGGGCACCGTGGGTTGCCACTGCTCGCGGCAGGCGCCCACGCACTCTTCGCAGCCTTCGCACCGGGCCACGTCCAGCACGGTGGTGAGCACCTCGTCCCCGGAGGAAGCCTGGGCCGCCTGGGGCAGCACCACCGGGCTTAAAGCCGCCGTGGCCGCCGCGGCCGCTGATCCGGCCAGGAAGCTTCGCCGACTGATTTGCTTATCAGACATTAGCAGTTCTCCTTTTTATCGTTCATCGGATGAGAATAGCAAGTTCCGTGCCGCGAGTTGGGGGCAGGGCGGAAATTTTTTATCCAATGATATCAACTTAGTGGAGAGTGGCAGACTGTAAACGGCTGTTTACATGGCTTAACAAGCTTAACCGCGTTAACGTTTACGCGGCCAGGGCCCGATACTCTATTTTAACGGAACTCAGGGCGCCTACACCACCCCCAGCAAGCCAGGAGGCCATAGCCGGCTTAAATCCCTACCAGTATCGATCTATTGCAACCCAGTTGCAATAAACTTGAAACAGACTTATGTTGTGTTAAAGTGCATTGACGCGCAGAAGGATGCTTTGATGACCAAGCAACTACACCAAGAAGAACGCCGGCAGTTCGAACGCCTGCTCACCCAGCAGCGTATGGACCGCATCGCCGACCGCATGGCCGTGCTGGAGGCGTTCTTGGGCTCCGAGGAGCACCTGGACGCCGCGGGATGGCAGGCCTTGGTCAAGGAGCAGGGGCTGGACCTGGAACCGGAGTTCGTGGAGCAGACCCTGGAGCTGCTGTGCCGCAACGGCCTGGCCGAACGCCGCCCCTTTGAGGGCGGACCGCCCCGCTACGAGCACCGCCACCTGGGCGAACACCACGACCACCTCATCTGCACCCGGTGCGGCTCCATCACCGAGTTCCACAACCCCGAGCTGGAGGAGCTCAAACAGCGGGCCTCGGCCGAGCACGGCTTCCACCACCTCAGCCACCGGTTGCAGATCTACGGTCTGTGCCAAAAGTGCCGGGACGATCGCCAGCCGGATATGCCCCTGGCCATGGCCTCGCCCGGCGAACGGGTGAAGGTAACCGACCTCAAGGGCTGCGGCAAGCACACCGCCCACCTGTCGGACCTGGGGCTGCACATGGGCAGCGAGCTGGAGGTGATCACCTGCAACGGCGGACCCATCGTGGTGGCCTCCAAGGGATCGCGTATCGCCCTGGGCCGGGGGGTGGCCCGCAAGATCATGGTGAGCCCCTGCGCCAAGCCCGAAGACGCAACCAGTTAAAATAAAAGCGAATAAGTGGTAAAATGGCACGCAGGGTTGACGGGGCGGAATAGTTCTGCTATTAATTGCGACTGAGTTTCAATTGCAATGGAGGTAGGGATGAGCCAAAATCTACCGCTGCGGCGGATGCAAAAGGGCCAGGAGGGGGTGGTCGCCAAGGTGAACACCCGGGGAGAGCTGGGGCGGCGCATACGGGACATGGGCCTGGTTCCCGGCACCACCATCCGGGTCATCGGCCGGGCGCCGCTCAAGGACCCGGTGGAGATCAAGCTGCGCGGCTACAACCTCACCCTGCGCAACAACGAGGCCGACCACATCATGGTCACCGTAAAGGAAGTAGAGGAATGAGCATGGAGCCGGAGAAATACACCATCGCCCTGGCCGGCAACCCCAACGCCGGCAAGACCTCGCTGTTCAACGCCTTAACCGGCGCCCGGCAGCACGTGGGCAACTACCCCGGGGTGACCGTGGAGCGCAAGGAGGGCGTGGCTTTTTACCAGGACATACCCATCCGGGTGGTGGACCTGCCGGGCACCTACAGCCTCACCGCCTATTCCATGGAAGAGCTGGTGGCCCGCAATTTCATCGTGGGGCAGCGGCCCGACGTGGTCATCGACGTGGTGGACGCCTCCAACCTGGAGCGCAACCTGTACCTGGCGGTGCAGCTCCTGGAGTTGGGCGTGCCGGTGGTCATCGCGCTCAACATGATGGACGTGGCCGAGCAGCGCGGCACCCGTATCGACGTGGCCAAGCTAGCGAGGCTTTTGGGGGTGCCGGTGGTGCCCACCGTGGCCCGCACCGGCCAGGGCATCGACGAGCTCTTGGAACAAGCCCAAAAGGTGGCCGAGCGTCAGGAGCCCTGGCGGCCCCTGGTGATCAGCTACGGTCCGGACGTGGACGCCGGCCTGGAAGAGCTCACCCGCCTGCTGGAGGGCGGGGTGCCCCGCCAGGGCCTGGTGGACGCCCGTTGGTTGGCCCTCAAGTGCCTGGAGGGCGACCAGGAGGTGATGGACCTGCTGGCCGACTACCCCGAGCTGCGCCAAAAGCTCGAACCGGTGCTCAAGCGGGTGTACGCCCACATCAACTCCACCTTAGACGACGACCCCGAAGGGGTCATAGCCGACTACCGCTACGGCTACATCACCGGCATCGTGCGCCGCGCGGTGGAGACCAAGCGGGAGATGCGCCTGAACTTTTCGGACAAGATCGACATGGTGCTCACCCACCGCCTGCTGGGGCCGGTATTCTTGCTGCTGGTGGTCTATGCCATCTACCAGTTCGTCTTCAGCGCCTCGGAGGTGCCGGTTGGTTGGCTGGAGGGCTTTTTCGCCTGGCTCAGCTCCACGGTGGAGGGGCTGCTGCCCGAGGGCCCGGTGCGCTCGCTGCTGGTGAGCGGGGTGATCGACGGGGTGGGCGGAGTGCTGGGCTTCGTGCCCCTGATCATGTTCATGTTCCTGGCCATCGCCGTGCTGGAAGACAGCGGTTACATGGCCCGGATGGCCTACCTCATGGACCGGGTGCTGCGCATCTTCGGGCTGCACGGCAACAGCGTCATCAGCCTGATGGTGGGCGGCGGCATCAGTGGCGGCTGCGCGGTGCCGGCCATCATGGCCGCGCGCACCCTCAAGGACCCCAAGGCCCGGCTGGCCACCATCATGGCGGTGCCCTTCATGAACTGCGGGGCCAAGCTGCCGGTCTACGGGGTGCTCATCGCCGCCTTTTTCGCGGGCCAACACGCGGCCATGCTCTTTGGGCTCACCATCATCTCCTGGGTGCTGGCCCTGTTGGCTGCCCGCCTGCTGCGCAGCACCTTGCTGGCCGGCGAGCAGTCGCCCTTTGTCATGGAACTGCCGCCCTACCGCACCCCCACCCTCAAGGGCCTGGCCATCCACACCTGGGAGCGCACCTGGCGCTACATCAAAAAGGCCGGCACCCTCATCCTGGGCATCAGCATCGTGATGTGGGCCCTGATGAGCTACCCGGGGCTGCCGGAGCAGGAGGTGGCCCGCTGGCAGGCCCGCCTGGCGGCGGCCGGCCCGGCGGAGGCCCAGCAGTTGCAGATGGACATGGCCCAGGCCCGCCTGGCCGGCACCGCGGCCGGCCGCTTGGGGCGCGCCCTGTCGGTGGTCACTGCGCCGCTGGGTTTCGACTGGCGCACCAACGTGGCCCTGGTGGGTGGTTTTGCGGCCAAGGAGGTGATCGTCTCCACCCTGGCCACCGCCCACAGCCTGGGCATCGATGACCCGGAGGACAGCCAGGGGCTGGCCGAGCGCCTGGCCGCCGACCCGGGCTGGGGGCCGCTCAAGGCCTTTGCCCTGATGATCTTCGTGATGGTCTACGCCCCCTGCTTCCCCACCGTGGTCATGACCCGCAAGGAGACCGGCTCCTGGAAGTGGGCCCTGTTCTCGGTGGTCTACAACACGGCCATCGCCTATGGCCTGTCCCTGGCCGTATACCAGGGTGGCCGCGCCCTGGGACTGGGTTAGGCGGCGGCCAGGCCGGCGGGATTCCGGGGTCGTGTCAAGAGTAGGTTTTACTCCCACTTCGGATGAATTTGTGGTATAGAAATCGAGCCCGGTCGCACCGGCGTTTCTGGCAGGCCCAAATCAATGCCATGCCGGTGGGGCGGGGTGGGTGCGAGGGTTGAAGCCCTCGGTTCCCGTGCATACCACGCCAAGCCGTCCACGGCTTGGAGGAAATGCATCCCAAGTAGGGATCAGGAGTGAACTCCCGCAGAACGGGCGAACCCGTGGTGCGCGACTACGACTGGGAATTATTTCTTCCAACCGTTAACAAGGAGGTTTGGCAACCATGCCACGTAGATTCATTACTATTGCCGTTGCGTTCATCTTTCTCCTGGGCCTGGCCGGGCCCGCCCTGGCGGCCGATGCCGACGTCGCCGCCCTGATGGCCGAGCTCAAGGCCCTCAAGGCGCGGGTGGGCCAGCTAGAGAGCAAGCTGGCCGCCGCCCAGGGCCAGGCGGCCAAGGCCGCCGCCGACGCCGCGGCCGCGGCCCAGCAGACCAGCAAGATATCCCAGCAGGTGCAAGACACCACCAAGCCCGGTTGGCTCAGCGAGCTCTCCAAGCGGGTGAGCGTCTCCGGCGCGGTGGAGTTCGAGGCCTCCTGGGAGCGCTCCCGCCCGGCGGCGGGCGACTCGGAGACCAGCAGCAACCTGGAGCTGGCCAAGGCCGAGATCATCTTCGCCCTGCAGATTCACAAGTACGCCAAGGGCGTGATCCATTTCCTGTGGGAGCAGGGTGACGACGCCATCGGCCTGGACGAGGGCTTCATCCTGTTGGGCCAGACCGACGACGTGCCCTTCTACGTGATGGCCGGTCGCATGTACCCGGCCATCGGGGTGTTTGATAGCTGGTTCATCAGCGATCCCATCACCCTGGAGGCCTTTGAGACCCAGGCCACCGCCATCGAGGTGGGCTACGCCCACCAGTGGTTCAGCATCGGGGTGGGCGGCTACAACGCCACGGTCCACGCCCGCAGCGACACCGGCAGCAATCTCAACACCTTTTTCGCCCGCTTGAACATCACCCCCCCGGCCGAGCTCCTGGGTGGGGTGGCCGTCACCCTGGGCTTTGCCTACACCAACAACATCGCCACCAACAACGGCCTGGGCGACGTGGTGGCCGGCACCCTGGTGCCGGATGACACCGGCGCCCTGGCGCCCTCGGGCGACAACACCCTGGCCTCCCTGGTGGGCGGCTACTCGGCCTCCATCCTGGTGGAATACGGCATGTTCTCCCTGGCCGCCGAGTACATCACCGCGGCCTCGTCTTTCACCGCCGCGGACCTCACCATGGACAACGGGGCCGCGTCCCCCCGTCCCCGCGCCTTCAACATCGAGCTGGCCATCACTCCGGTGGAGCCTCTGACCATCGCGGTGCGCTATGGCGGCAGCCGCGACATGTTCGACCTGTACCCCGAGAGCCAGTACGGCATAGCGGCCAGCTACCAGCTCTTGGAGCACGTCACCCTGGCCCTGCAGTACCTGCACAACCGCTTCTCCAACGACGACCAGTCCGACCTGGTCTCCGGCCAGTTGGCCGTGGAATTCTAACCTCCCTGGTCCCCGGCCCGGCCCCTGGCCGGGCCGGGGACTGCCGCTCTGCCGGCTCACTCCCACCGTCGGCCGGGTGTCCCAGCTCATTGTCCTGGTGTGCCGGTAGCTCCTGGTCTTCTTATGTGTTAATATTTCTAACAAAGAGTAGTAACTTCGCCGCCGTGTTTTCAATTCGGCCGGGTGCGGGCAAGTCCCCGGCAAGCCAAAGGTCATTAACTGCAACCCTGTCTGCGAGGGCCCCTTGGACCGTAACACCGACCAGCCGCCGCCGGAGACGGCCAACAGCCTGCGCATCCTGTTGGTGGATGACGAGCCGGCTATTCGCGACCTGTTGGGCGAATACCTTTCCGCGGTGGAGGGCCACCAGGCGGTGGTAGCCGGCTCTGGCGAGGAGGCGCTGAAGATATTCAAGGAAGGAGCCTTTGACTGCGCCTTTTTGGATTTGAAGATGCCGGGCATGAGCGGCGTGGACCTGCTCAAGGCCATCAAGGACATAGAGCCCACCTTGCCGGTGGTTATTATGACCGGTTATCCCTCGCTGGACGTGGCCATCGATACCATGCGCCAGGGGGCCAGCGATTTTCTCATCAAGCCCATCAATCCCAACCAGGTTAAGATCACCCTGGAGAGGGTGGTGCGCGAGCATCGCCTGCTGCAGGAGAACCTGCGCCTGTCTGAGCGCCTGCGCCACCAGGAAAAGATCGAGCGGCTCAACCGCGAGCTGGAGCGCAAGTTCCGGGAACAGGAGATCATCAACCGGATATCGGAGGCCATTGACCGGGCCCAGTCCTCCGAGGCCATCTACCAGGCCATGGCCGACCTGTCGTGCCGCTACCTGGAGGCCGACAAGGCGGCGGTGCTCCTGCTGGACCGCATGGCCGAGGAGCTGGTGGTAATCGCCAGCCGCGGCTTTGACCGCAACCCGCTGGGCAGCACGGCCTGCCGGGTGGGCGAGGGCCTGTTCGGCCGGGTGGCCAGCAGCGGCCAGCCCCTGGTGGGGGCCCTGGACGAGGAACCGCTGCACGACACGGTGATGGGCATCGATAAGTACTACCTGTGCATGCCGGTGAAAATCCGCCACGAAGTCTTTGGCATCTTGGTGGTGGCCGACAAGAAAAACGGCGAGCCGTTCCAGAGCTCGGATATTTTTCTGGCCAACTTCCTGCTGGACAAGGTGGCCCTGGCCATTGAAAACATTGCCTTGTATGAATCCATGGTCTCCAACCTGCACGCCACCCTGGCCGGCCTGGTGGCGGCCATGGAGGCCAAGGACCCCTACACCAAGCAGCATAGCCGACGGGTGACCAACCTCAGCGTGGTGACCGCCCAGGCCATGGGGATGAGCAGCGAGGCCCTGGAGTCTCTACGGTTCGCGGCCTACCTGCACGACATCGGCAAGATCGGGGTTAAGGACGACATTCTCACCAAGGCGTCTTCCCTCACCGACCGGGAGTACGAGGACATCAAGCGGCACCCGGTGGTGGGCGAAAACATCGTGGCCGCCCTGGACCTGTCGCCAGATGAACTGGCGGTGATCCGCAACCACCACGAGCGCTGGGACGGGGGGGGGTATCCCGATGGCATGGCCGGCGAGGAGATTCCCCTGTTGGCCCGGGTGGTGGCCGTGGCCGACGCCTTTGACGCCATGACCAGCAACCGTCACTACCGCAAGGCCCTGGCCCGCGCCCAGGCCTTTGCCGAGCTGCGGCGTTGCGCCGGCTCCCAGTTTGATCCCGAGGTGGTCGCGCAGTTTTTGGCCGTCTTCGAACGCTCTCATGCGGAGGAGGCCGTTTATCTCGACGAAGCCGCGGCGGGCCCCCGGGCCTGAACCGGCTGGTTTAACACCGGCGGCGGCCGCGGCCCAGCCGGCCGGCGCCGGGGGGCGCGGGCGCCGGGAGGTAGCGATGCAACCAGAACAACAAAGCGACGGACGGAATTTCTACCGCACCACGGCCAAGCTCACGGTGCGCTATGGCCCAGACACCGCCGAGGCCCGGCGGGCCATGGCGGTGGACGAGGAACTCTGGCGCACCCAGTCCAACCTGGAGCAGGCCGCCCGCAACGTCCTGGAAATGGAAGGCTCGGCCGCCTCCGACGACGCGACCCTCACGGTATTGCGCTGGTTGGATTTTAAACTGGACTTGATCCTGTACCATCTCCGCCTGAGCCAACACGAGTTGCATTTCCCCTACGTCACCCACACCACCGACATCTCGGGTTCGGGCATGGGCCTGGCCGACCCCCAGGGCCTGGCCGTCGGCGACACCATCTTGTTCGTGCTGGAGCTGCCCGACGCCCCCTACCGGGCCATCTACGGTTCGGCCAAGGTTATCTGGCTCAAGGAAAACCCCAAGCCGGGAGAGGCCCCCTGCGCCGTGCAATTAGTGGATATCTCGGAGGTGGACCGGGAGCGCATCGTCCGTTTCACCTTTCAGCAGCAACGCCGGGAGCTGGCCAAACGAAACGAGGAGGCCGTGGACCAGGAGGTTGTGGAATAGCTTATGGCGGAAAATCACTTGCCCGACCACGTGGTGATGGCCCTGTTGAAACGGGAACGCGAGGCCCTGGTGGGGCGCTTGTTGCCGGGCTTGCTGCACAACGTGTCCGGGGCCATGCAGATGATCCGTCTGCCCCTGGACATGGTTGGCCTGATGCTGGCCCAGGCCAACCACGCCCAGGCCGGCGAGCGTCTGGAGACGGTGAACCAGGGCCTGGAGCGCCTCACCCACGAGTTGGAGGTACTGGGGGCCAAGTGCCGGCAGCCGGCCGGGGCCGAGACCGGGGCCATCGACCTGGAGCGGATGGCCCGCGAGCAGTTGGAGTTTTGGCGGGCCGACCTGTTCTTCAAGCACAACGTGGCCCTCACGGTGGATTTCCCCGGCGGTGGGACGCTGGGGCGCGGTTCCTGGGACGACACCTGCTTGGCTTTCAACTGCCTGGTGGCCAACTGCGTCGAGGCCCTACGCGATACGGAGGAGCCGGCCATCACAGTGCGCGCCTGGCACCAGGGGGACCAGGTGGGAGTGTTCATCTCCGACTCCGGCCCCGGGCCGGACGAGGCCTGTTGCGGTCGGATGTTCGAACCGTTTGTCACCACCAAGGGCCGGGGGCACGATGGCCTGGGGCTTTTTTTAAGCCGCTGGGCCATGCAGGTCCACCAGGGCGACGTACTCTGGCGCTCCGAACCCACCGGTGGTTTTTTGCTGCAACTGCCGGCTTTTTGAGCCCGGCGGCCGGCGACGGTCCGAGGCCACCACTCACCTGCCGGCGGAGGCCGCGGTTCCGGGAGGGGAGGTGGCCGCTCCCGGCTACCCGGCCATGCCCGGAGTTAGCTCCCTGTGTCCAAGCCCGCCGAAAAAAAAGACCTGCGCTTCTTGGTGGTGGACGACCAGTTCAACGTCCGCCGCATGATTCAAAACTTCCTGCGCACCTTTGGTTACGCCAAGGCCCTGGAGGCCTCTGACGGTGCCAAGGCCCTGGAGACCCTGCGGGTGCACCGGGTGGACCTGGTCATCTGCGACTGGAACATGCCCAACATGTCCGGGGTGGAGCTGCTTAGGGTGCTGCGCGCCGACCGGCACCTGAAGGATTTGCCTTTCCTCATGGTTACCGCCGAGACCGGCGGGGACGTGGTGGCCGAGGCCATCGAGGAGAAGGTGGACGGCTATATCGTCAAGCCCTTCCAGGCCCGCACCCTCACCGACAAGATTGAGGCCATCCTGGAGGCGCGCCGCACCCCGGACCCGGTGGAGAAGGCCCTGGAGCAGGGCTACCACCACCTGTCCCTGGGCCGTTCGGAACAGGCCATGCTCTTTTTTGAGCAGGCCCAGGAGCTCGCCCCCAGCTCGCCGCGGGTGTTGTTGGCCCTGGGCCAGGCCCTGGAGGTTCGGCAGGATGACGCCGCGGCCTTGGAGCATTACCAGCAGGCGGTGGCCGGCTCCAAGCGCTTTGTAAAGGGTCACGACCGGCTGGCCGCGCTCTATGAAAAGATGGGCCGGGCGCAAAAGGCGCTGGAGCACCTTAAGCGGGCGGTGAAGATATCGCCGCGCAACGCCGCGCGCCAACTGTCCCTGGGCCGGTTGCTCATCCGGCAGGGACGGCTCGACGAGGGCCGGGCCGCCCTGGAGCGGGCCATGGCCATCGATCCCGGCAACGCCGAGCTGGCCCAGCAGGCCGGCGAGATAATGCTGGCCGCCGGGCTCAACGACCCGGCGGCCGAGGCCTTCCACGCCGCGGTGGCCCTGGACCCGGCCATGGTGCACGTCTTCAACCGCATGGGCCTGGCCTATCGCCGCCAGGGGCTCTTTCAAAAGGCCATGGAGGAATACGCCCGCGCCCTGGATCTGGTGCGAGACGATGAAAACCTCTATTACAACCTGGCCCGGGCCCAGGAAGCAGCCGGCTTGCACCGGGAGGCCCTGGAGTCGCTCAAGGAGGCGCTGCGCCTTAAACCGGATTTTGAGCGGGCCCGCCAACTCCACCAACGGATCAAAGCCTAGCCATGGCCGACACGCCCCCATCCCCCCCGGAGGTCCCGCCCAGCGACCGTGAGCTCGTTGAACTACTGCGGGCCAGCCGGGACAAGCTCAAGGCGGTCTTTGACACCATGAGCGACCCGGTGTTTTCGCTTACTCCCGAACTGACGGTGGAGTCCGTCAACCTGGCCCTGTCCCGGATGCTCCAACGCCACCCCCGCGAGCTGGTGGGGCGCCACTACCGGGACGTGCTGCGGGCCCTGTGGCCCGATGAGCACATCCACCAGGCGGTGGCCGAGGGCATCAGCCGGGCCGACCGCACCCGCGCCTTGCAAAGGCTGGTGTTGGTCACCCCCAGCCGGCCCGACGAGCGCTACTGGGAGGTGAGTGTATCACCGGTGCGGGACCCGGCCGGGGCGGTGGCCTTGCTGGTGGTGCAGTTCAAGGACATCACCGAGTTCAAGCGCATGGAAGACACCATCGTGCGCTACAGTCGCAACCTGGAAGAGATGGTGGACGAGCGCACCAAGGAGCTGGTGGAGGCCCGCGACCAACTGCGGGCCGAGAAGGAGCGCCTGGAACAGGCCTACGAACGCCTCAAGGACCTGGAGCAGTTGCGCCACGACCTTACCGCCATGGTGGTGCACGATCTCAAGGGGCCCTTGGCCGAGGTCCTGGGCAACCTGGACCTCATCGCCTACGAGCCCTTGAGCGAGACCCAGCGCGAGTACCTGGGCCTGGCCGAGCTGGGGGCCGAGGACCTGCTGCGCATGATCATGAACCTGCTGGACATCGACCGCATGGAAGAGGGGCGTATCGAGCTGCGGACCGAGCCGGTGGACTTCGCCGCCGCGGCCGAGCGGGTCAGCCGCAAGTTCCAGACCGTCATCGGGCTCAAGGAGTTGGAGTTGGTCATCGACGACCAGAGCAAGCAGCCCCTGCTGGTGGACCAAGGGCTCTTTGATCGCGTGTTGCAAAACCTGCTCACCAATGCCATCGGCCACACCGACGAGGGCGGGGCCATTACCTTGGCCGCCCGGGAAGAGGCCGACGAGGTGGTGATCCGAGTGACCGACAACGGCGAGGGCATCGACCCCCAGCACCAGGGACGCATCTTCGAGAAATTCTCCCAGGCCCACGGCGGCCGGGGGCCGCGCACCAGCACCGGGTTGGGGCTGGCCTTTTGTAAGCTGGCGGTCCAGGCCCACGGCGGACGCATCTGGTTCGAAAGCCGGCTGGGAGAGGGCACCACCTTTTTCGTGGCCCTGCCGCGCCGCGCCGCGGACCGCGCGCCACGGGCCGTCACCCCGGCCGAGGCCGGGCCATAGTCGCGGGGCCGTGGTGGCAGGGTCGTTGTAGCCGGGCCGTAGTGGCGGGGTCGGGTTCAGCGGGTGCGCATGGTCGGCGGGTGCGCGGGCTGGGGCGGGGGTCACACCAGGGAGGTGAGCAGGTTGCGCACCGAGCCCTCGCGGGCGGCGGCGGCCAGTTCCAGGGCCTCCTCCGGCGGCATCTGCCGCAGGACGCGCTTACCGTCCTGGCTCATGATCTTGACCACCTGGCGTCCAGTGGACTCGTCGGTGGCCATCTCCACCTTCACCTTGAAGTTGAGCTCCAGGTCTCCGAGAGCGGGCCCGGCCTGGCGGGCCGGCGGCGGGGACCCGGCGGTCTCCTGGTCGGCCGAACGCGCGACCGGTTCCGCGGCCTGGGGACGGCGCCCCCCTGCCGAGGTCGCCGAAGCCGCCTCCCGGGGGTAATTTATTGAAAGCGCCGAGACTTCCATGATACGCCTTCCATTTCCATCGCCGGAAAAACTTGCGTAGTCCATCTCTACCGTGGGTTCCCTCCTCTTCAATCACTCTATCGGTCCAACTTCGGCCGAACTTTAAGGTTGGCCGCAATTTTTTTTGGAAAAACATCCGGCGCCCGGACGCCTCGGTTGAAGGGGAGGTGGTTAGGTAAGCTCCGAGGGGATATAATGGCAGTCGCGGTTCGCACCCGGCCGGGAGATAGCCATGCAGAGTCCAAGCCCTTTAGTCGATCCCCAAGTGCTGGCCGATATCTGGCAGGACCAGAGCCCGGCCAAGTATCCCGTGCAAGACCTGACCCACCCCTGCCCCCTGGCTTCGCCGGCACCGGCGGCCCAGCCGGCGCCGGAGGTGGCCAAGGCGGCCGAGGCCCTGCGCCAGGGCCTGGGTTGGCCCGACTGGGTACGGCTCTACCCCAAGCCGGCCTCGGTGGTGGTGGCCTTGAACCGCCTGGCCCGGGACCGCGGCTTGCCGCGGGGGGTGGTGTGGATGGCCCCCGGCACCGGGGCGCCGCTCAAGTCCCCGGCCGAGAACCCGGGGGTGGCCATCCTGCGGGCCGACTGGGCCCCAGACGCCGCCAGCATGGCCGAGGCCGAGGCCACTGCCCGCGGGCAGGGCATGCTGGTGGCCCTGGACGAGTCGTGTACCGGCTTTCGCCTGTCGCCCGGCGGCGCCCGGCAGGCCATGGGCCTGGACCCCGACGCGGTGATCCTGGGCCCGGGGCTCACCACCGGCCATCCCCTGGCCGCCCTGGCCGGCCGGGGGCCGGCCCCGCCGGAGGGCAAGCCCCCCGCCCCCGAGGCCCTGGCCGAGCTGACGGCCAACCTGCCGCACCTGACCGCGCCGGGGCTGGCCGACCGGCTAGAGGCGCTGGGCCGCGGACTGGTGCAGGGCCTGCGGCACTTCATCCGGGTAACCGGCCAGATCGACGCGGTGACGGTTGAGGGGCCGCCGGCCATGCCCCGCCTGGGCGGCCGCCGCATGTGGGCCTTTATCGAGCTGGCCAAGGAAGAGGGGCTGGTCCTGGGGCCGCTGCTTTTGATCAACGACTGCATCGACGGCCCGGGCATGCGGCCGGCCCTGGTCCGGGTGGCCCGGGCCCTGGCCCGGCTGCGGGTGTTGCCCGAGGGCGAGAAGGCCCCCCTGGGCTGGAAGGACGCGGCCCAGCCCACTTCCTGCGCCCGGGTGGAAGAGATGCTGGCTTCCCTGGACGACTAACCCGGCCGCCGCCGGCGGCCCGATGGAGGTTGCGATGAGACACGTGATAATCCTGTTGGCCATGGCGGCCCTGCTGATACCGACCCTGGCGGCGGCCGATGATCAGCCGATGGTGAGCGTGGAGTCCCCCCGGCAGATGAACCCGGTGCGCCCCGGCGGCCGGGTGAAGCTCCAGTTCATCCTCAAGCTCAAGGACGGCATCCACATCAACTCCGAGCAGCCCGGCGACGAGTCCCTCATCCCCACCAAGGTGGTCCTGTTGCCCCTGGAGGGCTTCCAGCTCGTCTCGGTCACCTATCCGCGGCCGTTCATGCGCAAGTTCTCCTACACCGACAAGCCGGTGCCGGTGTTCACCGGCGCGGTGAAGCTGGAGCTGCACATCAAGGTGGACGCCGGGGTGGAGCCCGACACCTACCTGTTGCCGGTGACCATATCCCTCCAGGCCTGTGACGACGAGACCTGCTTCATGCCCCGCAAATGGTCGGTGGATATGCCCCTGGTGGTCTCGCCCTGACGGGCCGGGCGGCCCCGCCGTGACTATACTCATGGTGGGAGACCTTGGTGACTACCAGCCGTCGCAAAAAGCATCCCTGCCCCGATTGCCACCAATGCCAACAGTGCTCGGAGGCCCGTTGCCGCTTGTGCCGTGGCCAAGGAGCCGAGGCCGCCGAGCGGCGCTTTGCCGCCTTGTCCATGGCCCAGCAGATCGAGCTCTTCGAAAAGGTCAGCGCCGGCCTGGCGCCCGAGGGGGACTACCACCACGGTTGCGGCCGTGGTTCGTCCTGCCGCCGGTCTGGTGGTGACCACGATTGAGATAATCCCTACACACTAAATCCCTACGCCGGCGGCCCGACTTTGCCGTCACGGCGCGCCAAGATCGCCACCCCGGCGGTGGAGCCGCTGGGGCGCCGGGCCGCGCCGTGGCCTAGCTGTGGTTGGCAAAATCTTTTGCGCGACAATGCTTCTTTATTATTCTAGGCGGATTCTGTTATCCTAAGCGGAACCATGGCTAAGCTGGAGGATTAGAGCCAATGGAAGCCTTTGAAAAGCTCGGCGCCTTTTACCTGGGCAAAAAATATCAATTGTCCCAAAGGCGGCTCCTGGACGAGCTTATTCTTTACGACTCCAAGGACCTCAGCACCCATGCGGTGATCGTGGGCATGACCGGCAGCGGCAAGACCGGCCTGGGCATATCCATGTTGGAAGAGGCCCTCATCGACAACATCCCCGTGCTGGCCATCGATCCCAAGGGCGACCTCACCAACCTGCTGCTCAACTTCCCGGAGCTGCGGCCGGAGGACTTCCTGCCCTGGCTGCACCAGCGCGACGCCGCGGCCAAGGGGCTGTCCCTGGAGCAGTTCGCCAAGAAGCAGGCTGACATGTGGCGCAAGGGCCTGGCCCAGTGGGGGCAGGGTCCCGAGCGTTTGCAGCGGCTGAAGCAGTCGGCCGATTTCGCCATCTACACCCCGGGCTCCAACGCCGGTCTCACCATCAACCTGCTCAGCGGCTTCGACCCGCCGCCAGGCGAGTTGCGCGACGATGACGAGCTGGTGCGCGAGACCATCAAGACCCTGGCCTCGAGCATCCTCACCCTGGCCGGCCTGGACACCGACCCGCTCACCAGCCGGGAGCACATCCTGGTCTCCAACATCATCGAGCACCACTGGACCAGCGGCCAACGCCTGGACCTGGGCCTGCTCATCGGGGCCATCAGCCAGCCGCCCTTCACCCGCTTGGGGGTGATGAGCCTGGAGTCGTTCTTCCCGGAGAAGGACCGCTTCGCCCTGGCCATGCGGCTCAACAACCTGCTGGCCTCGCCCGGCTTCGAGTCCTGGCTGCAGGGCGCTCCCCTAAACATCGGCGAAATGCTCTACAGCCAGGGCGGCAAGCCGCGGGCCTGCATCTTTTGCATCAGCCACCTAAACGACCAGGAGCGGATGTTCTTCGTCTCGCTGCTGCTCAACAAGATCATCGGCTGGATGCGTTCCCAGCCCGGCACCTCCAGCCTCAAGGCGGTGCTCTACATGGACGAGGTGCTCGGCTACATGCCGCCCCTGGGCAACCCGCCCTCCAAGGGGCCGCTGCTCACCCTGCTCAAGCAGGCCCGGGCCTTTGGCCTGGGGCTGGTCCTGGCCACCCAGAACCCGGTGGACCTGGACTACAAGGGCCTGTCCAACGCCGGCACCTGGTTCATCGGCCGCCTGCAGACCGAGCGGGACAAGGCGCGGCTCATGGACGGCCTGGAGGGGGTGTCGCCGGAGATGGAGATGGACAAGGGCGAGTTGGAGGAGGTGCTGGCCTCGCTGGGCAAGCGCGTTTTCTTGCTGCACAACGTGCACGAGAGCCGGCCCGAGGTCTTCCACGTACGCTGGGCCATGTCCTACCTCGGCGGCCCGCTGACCCGCGACCAGATCAGCCAGCTCATGGCCGGGCGCAAGCAGTTGGCGGAGGCCGCCGGGCCGGCCCCGGCCACGCCGGAAAAGGGCGGCTTCTCCGAACCGCCCATGCTGCCACCGGGCATCGAGGTGGGCTACCTGCCGGCCTCGGGGGCCGGGGCCGGCCTGGAGTACCACCCCGCGGTGCTGGGCCGCCTGCGCATCGACTACAGCAATGCCCGCTACAATATCGCCTGCCAAAAGGTGGTGGCCCTGGCCGCCCTGTGGCAGGACGATTGGAAGGCCCCGCAGTGGGACGAGGCCCTGGAGCTGGACCCGGCCGCAGGCGACGCCCTGGCTCCCGAGCCCTCGGCCGGGGCCAGCTTCCGTGAGCTGCCCGGCGCCATGGGCCGGGTCAAGTCCTACGGCCGGTGGTCCAAGAGCATGCTGAGCTGGGCCCGCCAGAACCTGGCCCTCACCCTCTACCGCTCCAAGCGCTTCAAGGCCGTGAGCCGGCCGGAGGAGAGCGAGGACGAGTTCCGGGGACGCCTGGCCCACCTGGCCCGGGAGAAGCGCGACCTGGCGGTGGAGAAATTGCGGCGCCGCTACCAGGGCAAGTTCAACACCCTGCAGAACCGCTTGCTGCGGGCCCAGCAGGCCCTGGAGCGCGAAAAGGAACAGGCCCAGGCCAGCAAGATCGACACCCTGGTCTCGGTGGGCACCGCCATCTTGGGCGCCTTCCTGGGGCGCAAGGCCATAAGCAGCCGTACCGTGTCCAAGGTGGGCACCGCCATAGGGCGGGCCGGCCGGGCACGCAAGCAGGCCATGGACGTCAACCGGGCCAAGCAGACCATCGCCGCCATCCAGCAGCAGATGGACGAGCTCGACGGCGCCCTGCAGGCCGACATCCAGAAGCTGGAGGAAATCTGGGACCCGGCCGCCGAAGAGCTGACCGAGATCGTGGTCAGGCCCAAGTCCACCCAGATGGCCTTGGACGTCTTTTGCCTGGCCTGGCTGCCCTATCGCAAAAGTGTAAACGGAACCATGAGTCCGGACTGGTAGTTCCGGCTCGCCAGTGGTGATCATTGGGGCTAACTTAATCAAGGAAGGGATCACATGACCAAACTGGTGGACATCGAGGGCATCGGCAAAACGCAAGCCAAGAAGCTGGAGAAGGCCGGCGTCAGGAGCCTGGAGCACCTGCTGGAGATCGGCGCCAGCCCGGCCGGCCGCAAGAAGATCGCCAACCAAACCGGCATCAGCGCCAAGCTGGTGTTGAAGTGGGTCAACCGGGCCGACCTGGTGCGCATCAAGGGCGTGGGCGAGGAATACGCCGACCTGTTGGAGGTGGCCGGGGTGGATACCGTACCCGAGTTGGCCAAACGCAACCCCGCCAACCTCTACGCCAAGATGGTGGAGGTGAACCAGGCCAAGAACCTGGTGCGCAAGCTGCCGGCCGAGAAACAGGTGGCCGACTGGGTGGCCCAGGCCAAGAAACTGCCCAGGGTGATCAAGTATTAGCTGGGCCTCCGGGGACGGCCCGGGGATAAACAATACAACTGCGTGCGGTACTGCCGCTTGGCCGCGGGGAGGCTTCAACCGGCCGGGTGGGGAGGCGGACCAGTGTCCGCCGCGACAGAAAAGAATTCAGCCGAGGTTTATCATGAACTGTCGCAAATTGTTGGTGGGCCTGCTGACCGCAGCGGTGGCCCTGTCTCTAGGTACCGGCTGGGCCCTGGCCAAGAAGCCGGTGCAGGTCAAATCCAGGACCCGGGTGGTGACCACCAAGGCCCGCACCGAGGCCGCCAAGATCATCGATATAAACACCGCCACGATCAAGGAGCTGCAAGAGATCAAGGGCATCGGCCCCGTGTTGGCCGAGAGGATCGTAAAGTACCGCAAGCGCCACGGGCCGTTTAAAACCAAGGCCGATATCCAAGAGATCAAGGGCATCGGTCCGGTCACCTATGACAAGATCAAGGCGCACATCAAGGCCGGACACACCAGGCGATAGACACCAGTGACCCAACCGTTTCCTGGCCGCCGGCTTTGGCGGCCGGGTTTTTATCGGCGCTTCCCTTGTGGCCCGGTTGCGGCGGTTGCTATCATGGCCGTTATCAACCGGGAGTTTTTGGGGGGAGGGGTGCCGTGCGGTCAGCTATGGGTGTATTAACCGGCTTGGCCTTGATCCTTGGCGCGACCCTGGCCGCGGCGGTGCTGCCGCCGTGGGTCTACGAGGCCCGCCGCGTCAAGGCCGCGGCGGTGTTCTGGGGCCAGGTGGTCCGGGTGCGCCAGGTGGACACCGCCAGGTACTACGCGGTTATGCTGGCCGAGCTCAAGCTCATCAAGGTGTTTCGGGGCTCGCCGCCGCCCTCGGCCACGGCCCGGGTGCGCTTTCCCTCCCTGCGCCCCGGGATCAACCCGCCGCCGGGTCCCACCATCTTCCATTCCCTGGAGCCCGGCGAGTTGGTGCTGGTTTTCGCCGCTTCCTTTGACGGCAAGACCAAGGCCGCCGGCCTGGTGGAAGCCGGCCGGGCCACCGGTGCCGCGGCCGAGGCCAAGCTGGCCCGGACGGTGGGCTTCTACCAGCACATGGCCCAGGAGATGACCGCCAAGACCGGCCAGGCCATGGTGGACCCGGCCCGGGCCCGCGCCCAGGTGGCGCTGTACCAGCGGATCATCGCCTACCTCAAGGCCATGCCCTAACCCCGCGCCAGCGGGAGATCGCGAAGGAGACCATGTCCGGCACCGGGGAGAGCGGCGGCCGCCGGCGGGGCTTTTGGTATTGGTTCGTGCGCCTGCTGGTGCTGGCCATGGTGGGGTCGGTGTGGATCAACCTGCCGCGCTACCTGCACGGCATGGACCAGGAAACCTACGTGGTGTGGCTGGCGCGGGTGCTGTGGGTGGTGGGGCTGCCGGCGGTCTTCGCCGGGGTCATCGCCATCGTGGGCCGCCGCTGGCGCCGCTGAGGCGGACGGCCGCGGCTTAGCCGGCGATGCGCTGCCACACCTGGTCCACCCCCTGGCCGGTCTTGGCCGAGAAGACGATGGGGTCCAGGTCGTAGGGGATCAGCAGCGGCCGCAGCTTGGCCAGGCGGGAGTTGGCCTGGTTCTTGGAAAGCTTGTCGGCCTTGGTGATCACCACGGTGGTGTTTTGGCCCAAGGCGTTGAGCCAGTCCAGGAGCATCAGGTCCTCGTCGCTGGGCTGGCGGCGGATGTCTAAGATCACCACCACCACGGCCAAGGTGTCGCGGCCGGTGAGGTAGCCCTCGATCATTTTGCGCCAGGAGGCGCGCACCGCTTTAGGCACCTTGGCAAAGCCGTAGCCCGGCAGGTCCACCAGGCGCAGCTCGTCGCCGTTGATGGAAAAGAAATTGATCTGCTGGGTGCGGCCCGGCCGGTTGGAGACCCGCACCAGCTTTTTGCGGTTGGTGATCTTGTTGATGAGCGAGCTCTTACCCACGTTGGAGCGGCCGGCAAAGGCCACCTCGCGGGGGCCGGGCGGAGGATAGCCCCTGGCATTTACCGCCGCGGTGAGGAACTCGGCTGTTTGCAATTTATAAGGCATGGCCCATTGTACCGGCAAAGGCGGGGAGAGGCAATTTGGGACTGGCCGGCCCGGCGCCATCGCCTCTTCCGCCTTGGCCTTGGGCGCCGCCTACCAGGTGGCGATGGTCCCGCTGTGGTGCACGGTGCGTCCGCCCTCCACCGTGGTGACATTCTGGGCCTCCAGGCTGGCGCTGCCCCACACCGATTTGGCGAAAAACCCGATGGTGCCGTAGGCCTGGGCCTTGCCTTCGGCGTGGTGGAAGTATTTCTGCGGGTTGTCAGCGGTGAGGATGAACTGGTTCACCTTGCGGTTGTTGAGGTACAGCACGATCTGCACGTTGTCGCCCTGGGCCTCCCACTGTATCTTGAGGCACTCCAGGGTAACCGAACCCTGGGGCGCGTTGACCGCGCTGATCTCTTGACCCGCGCCGCCGCTGCTGGTGGTGGAGCTATCGCAGCCCAGCAGCAAGACCAGGCACAGGATCACCAGGACCGATTTAACCATACGCGTCATTAAAGCCTCTCCTGGTAACCGGTGTGTTGCGCCGGGCTGCCCGCCGGTATTCATGGCAGCCGGTCGGGATGGTAGCGCCGCAGGTAGTCGTGCAGGCGCTCCAGTCCCTGCTCGATGTTGGCCAGGGAGTTGCAGTAGGAAAAGCGCAGGTAGCCCCGGCCGCCCTGGCCAAAGTCGCGGCCCGGGGTTACGCCCACGTGGGCCTTTTCCAAGATGTCAAAGGCCAGGCGGTAGTCGTCCGGGTCCAGGTGGTCGGCCCGGGCCAACACGTAGAAGGCCCCGGTGGGCGGCACCTTGATACCCAGCCCCAGCTCCCTGAGCCCATCGATCATGCGGCGGCGGCGGGCGTCGTAGCGCTGAACCATACGGGCCACGTCGTCGGCCGCCTCGGTGAGGGCGGCGATGCCGGCCCGCTGGGCCATGGACGGGGCGCAGATGGCGAAGTTCTGGTGCATCTTCTGCAGGGGGCGCATGTAGCGCTCCGGCGCGATGAGATATCCCAGGCGCCAGCCGGTCATGGCGTAGAGCTTGGAAAAGCCGCCCAGCACAAAGGCCTCGTCGGTGAACTCCAGCACGCTGTGCTCCTGGCCCTGGTAGACCAGGCCGTGGTAAATTTCGTCGCTGACGAGGTAAGGTCCCCGGCGCTCCCCCGGGGCCATAGCGGCGATGGCCTCCATGCGCCGGCGTGACAAGAGCTGGCCGGTGGGGTTGGCCGGCGAGTTGATGAGGATGCCCTTGGTGGCCGGGCCGATGCGCTCGGCGATGGCCTCGGGCCGGTACTGGAAACCGTCGTCCTCGAACACCGGCACCGTGGCCGGCACCCCACCCACGAAGGAGATGAAGTTAGCGTAGCAGGCATAGCCGGGGTCGGAGATGATCACCTCCTGGCCGGGCTCCAGCAGGGCCGAGAACATCAGCAGCATGGCCGGGCTGGTACCGCTGGTGACCAGGATGCGCCCCGGGTCCACCTCCACCCCGTAGCGCCGGGCGTAGTCTTGGGCGATGGCCCGGCGCAGCTCGATTATGCCCAGCGAGTGGGTGTAGTGGGTGTGGTTGTCCTCCAGGGCACGGATGGCGGCGTCTTTTATGCAGCGGGGGGTGTCGAAATCGGGCTCGCCCACTTCCAGGTGGATGACCTCGGCCCCGCCGGCGGCCAGCTCCTGGGCGCGCTCCAGCACGTCCATCACGATGAAGGGAGGAATCTCCCGGGCGCGTTTGCTAACCGGCATGGGTCGGCCTCCGGCGCGGGTCAAATCACCTTGTTGAGCGAGTACTCGATGATGCCCTCGGCCCCGCGGCGCATCAACTCGGGGATCAGGTCGCGCACCTGGCTCTCCTCGATCACCGTCTCCACGCTGAACCAGTCGCTGCCGTAGAGCCCGGCCACCGTGGGGGCGGTGAGGCTGGGCAGGGCCTCCACCACGTCGGTGAGCTTGAGCTTGGGCACGTTCATCTTGATGGCCACCAGCTTCTGGGCCACCAGGGCGGCCTTGAGCAGCATGGCGACCTGCTCGATCTTGCGGCGCTTGTCGTCGTCTTGCCAGGCCTGCTTGTTGGCGATGAGCTGGGTGGTGGAGGTCATCAGCTCCTTGATGATGCGCAGGCCGTGGGCCCGGATGGTGGAACCGGTCTCGGTCACCTCCACGATGGCGTCGGCCAGGCCGTTGACCACCTTGGCCTCGGTGGCCCCCCAGGAGAAGTGCACCTCCACCTCGATGCCGCGTTCGGCGAAATAGTTCTTGGTGAAGTTGACCATCTCGGTGGCTACCCGCTTGCCCTGCAGGTCCTCGGGCTTTTCGACGCCCGAGTCCTTGGCCACGGCCAGCACCCAGCGGGCCGGGCGCGAGGAGACCTTGGAGTAGATCAGCTCGTCCACGAACTGCACGTCCGACTGGTTCTCCAGAATCCAGTCGCGGCCGGTGATGCCGGCGTCGAGGGTGCCGCTCTCCACGTAGCGGCTCATCTCCTGGGCCCGGCAGATGGAGCAGTCGATCTCCTCGTCGTTGATCTCCGGGAAGTAGGAGCGGCCGTTGACGTTGATCTTCCAGCCGGCTCGATCAAACAGGCGGATGGTGGCGTCTTGCAGGCTGCCCTTGGGCACGCCCAGCTTCAGCGGCTCTTTCATTTTCCATATACCTCTTTGGGGTCAAAGACCGGTTCGCCCTCGGTGACCAGGCGGTCGCCCTCCACCCGGCGGTAAAAACAACTGCGCATGCCGGTGTGGCAGGCGGCGCCGCCGATCTGCTGTACCTTAAACACCACGGTGTCGTCGTCGCAGTCGACATAGACGGCCTTGATCTTTTGCACGTTGCCGCTGGTGCCGCCCTTGTGCCACAGCTCCTGGCGGGAGCGCGACCAGTAGTGGGCCTCGCCGGTCTCCAGGGTCTTGGCCCAGGATTCGGCGTTGATATAGGCCAGCATCAGTACCTCGCCGGTGTCGGCGTCTTGGGCGATGGCGGGGATGAGGCCGCCGGTCTTGTCAAAGTCCAACTCGATCATTTTATTATCCCGCGTCGTGAAAAACAGAATCTACCTATTTAACGTTGCGCGCCGCTCTTGTCAAGGCCGGCGCGGGCGGCCAACTGCCCGCAGGCGGCGTCGATGTCCTGGCCGCGGGAGCGCCGGATAATGGCCGTGAGGTGCCCGTCCACCAGCACGTCCTGGAACCGGGCCACGTCCTCGGGCGCCGGCGCCCGGAAGGCCGCCCCGGCAAAGGGGTTGAAGGGAATCAGGTTGATCTTCACCTTGAGCCCCCGGACCCAGCGAACCAGTTGGCGGGCGTGGTCGGGCCGGTCGTTCACCCCGCCCAGCAACACGTACTCCAGGGTTATGCGGCGGGTGGGCTTGAGAGGATAGGCCGCCAGGGCCGCCTTGAGCGCGGCCAGGGGAAAGCGCCGGTTCACCGGCATGAGCCGGTCACGCAGCTTGTCGTCGGCCGCGCCCAGGCTGACGGCCAGGGCGGCCGGGGTGGCTCGTCCCAGCCGGGGCAAGCGATCGGCCAGGCCCACGGTGGAGACGGTGACCTTGCGCTGGCTCATCTGCAACCCGTGCGGCCCCAGGATGTGCTCCAGGGCCTTCAGCAGGTTGTCCAGGTTGTCCAGGGGCTCGCCCATGCCCATGAACACCAGGTTGGTGAGGGGGCGGTCGGCCTCCACCACGCTGCGGGCGTAGAGCACCTGGCCGATGATCTCGGCCGGGGTGAGGCTGCGCTTGAAGCCCAGGGTGGCGGTGCGGCAAAAGGCGCAGCCCTGGCGGCAGCCAACTTGGCTGGACACGCAGAGGGTGTGGTGGTCGGCCTCGGGGATGAGCACGCTCTCCACCGCCAGGCCGTCGGCCAGGGTGAAGAGGAACTTGCGGGTGCCGTCGCCGGCCTGCTGCTGGTGGGCCGGCTCCATCCAGGCCAGCCGGGTCACCCGGGCCAAGCGGACGCGCAGGTCCTGGGACAGGTCGGTCATCTCGGCGATGCTGGTGGCTCCGCCCTTGTAGAGCCAGTGCAGCACCTGGCGGGCGCGGAAGGGCTTTTGGCCCAGCTCGGCCATGAGCCTCTGCAGCTCGGCGGCGCTCAAGTCGCGCAGGTCTGGCTTTTTCTCCGGTGCTCTGATCATCAGCCAACTATAACACCACCGGCAGCCTCTTGCCGCCGCCGGGTTTATGCTCCATACTCGTCGGGGGAGATGGTCCCATGCACGATAAAGCTTCACCGCGCAAACTGGCCGACATCCTGGAGAGCGCCTGGCCGCGGGCCCGCGACGGCCGGGTGCCGCCGCCGGCGTTGCTGGCCGACTGGCGCCGGGCGGCCGGTTCCCCGGTGGCCCGGCGGGCCCGGCCGGTGTGCCTCAAGCCCGACGGGGTGCTGGTGGTGGCCGTGGTGGGTTCGTTGTGGCGGCAGGAGATAACCCTGGCCGCGCCCCAGTTGACCGAGGCCCTGGCCCGGCGGGGCCACCCGGTCACCTCCCTAAAGGTGGTGCAGGCCGCCACCGCGCCGCCGGCCCCGCCGCCGCCGCCGGAGGTGGAGCTGGGTCCCGAGGACCTGGCCCGGGCCCAGGCGGCGGTGGCCTCCGCCGGCGACCCCCGCCTGCGCGCCGCCCTGGAGCGGGTGGTGCGGGCCCAGCTGGCCGCGGCCAAGGCGGCCGGGCTGGATGATGACTAGCCGTCTCAATCCAGGTCGCTGCGCACCCGGCGCACCGCCCGTTGCCAACCGGCCAGCAGCCGTCGGCGCTGCGCCTGGTCCATGGCCGCCTCGAACCAACGCTCCCTCTGCCACTGGGCGCTGATCTCCTCCAGCGAGCCGTAGACCCCGGCCTGCAGGCCGGCCAGGTAGGCCGCGCCCAGGGCGGTGGTCTCGGTCACCCGGGGCCGCTCTACCTTTAGGCCGGTGATGTCGGCCAGGAACTGGCAGGCCCAGTCGTTGGCCACCAGCCCGCCGTCCACCCGCAGGGCCTCCAGCTCGGAGCCGGCGTCATCGGCCATGGCGGCCATGAGGTCGTGGGTCTGGTAGGCCTGGGCCTCCAGGGCGGCGCGCACCACGTGGCTGGCCCGGCTGTCGCGGGTGAGCCCCACGATGGCCCCGCGGGCCTCGGGGTCCCAGTAGGGCGCGCCCAGGCCGGTGAAGGCCGGCACCAGGTATACCCCGCCGTTGTCAGGCACCGACGCGGCCAGGGCGGCGCTGTCGGCCGCCCGCTCGATGAGCCCCAGGCCGTCGCGCAGCCACTGAATGGCCGCCCCGGCCACGAAGATCGATCCCTCCAAGGCGTAGCACACCTCGCCGCCCAGTCCGTAGGCCACGGTGGTGAGCAGGCGGTTGGCCGAGGTCCGAAGGCGGGCGCCGGTGTTGAGCAGCATGAAGCAGCCGGTGCCGTAGGTGCTCTTGATCATGCCCGGGGCGAAGCAGGCCTGCCCCACCAGGGCCGCTTGCTGGTCGCCGGCCATGCCCCGCACCGGGACCGCTGCGCCCAGCAGGTCGGGCCGGGTGGTGCCGAACTCGGCGCTGTTGGGTTTCACCTCCGGCAGCACCGCGGCCGGGATGTCAAACAGCTCCAGCAGCTCGGGGTCCCACGCGCCGGTGTGGATGTTCAGCAGCATGGTGCGGCTGGCGTTGGTGATGTCGGTGGCGTGCACCTTACCGCCGGTGAGCCGAAACAGCAGGTAGCTGTCCACCGTGCCAAAGGCCAGTTCGCCGCGGGCGGCGCGCTCCCGCGCCCCGGGCACGTTGTCCAGCAGCCAGGCCAGCTTGGTGGCCGAGAAGTAGGGGTCTGGCAGCAGGCCGGTGCGCTCGGTGATGAGGGCCTGGTGGCCCTGCTCGGCCAGTCGACGGCAATGCCCGGCGGTGCGGCGGTCTTGCCACACGATGGCGTGGTGCAGGGCCCGGCCGCTGGCGCGCTCCCACAGGATGGTGGTCTCGCGCTGGTTGGTGATGCCGATGCCGGCCAGTTGGGCGGCGCTGACCCCGGCGCGCTCCAGGGCCCGGCGGCACACCGCCAAGGTGTCGGACCAGATGAACTCCGGGTCGTGCTCCACCCAGCCGTCGGCCGGGTATATCTGGGGCAGCTCGCGCCCGGCGGCGGCCAGGGCCCGGCCGGCGGCGTCAAAGACCATGGCCCGGGTGCTGGTGGTTCCCTGGTCGATGGCCAAGAGATAGGCGGGGTTCACGGTATCCTCCGGGGCGCGGGGTGAAGGTGGGTCCGCCAAAAGCGGCGGCTACCACTTCATAACCGAGGCCGGCGGCCCAAGGCAAGGGCGGCGGTGGGACCGACTAGTCCAGGCGGGCGTAGATGGCGGCCACCTCGGGGCTGTAGCGCTGGCCCTCGGCGTAGACTATAAGCGGCGGCAGGACGCTGAGCTGCGGGCCGCCGTCTTTGACCGCCTCGATGAGGGCCAGCTTGGCCGGCAGATCGGCGCGGCCGTGCACCAGGCGCAGCCGCTTGGGCGCCAGGCGCCGCGCCGCCAGGCCGGCCAGGCAGGCGGGCAGGCGGGCGGGCGGCCAGCACAAGACCAGGCGGCCCCGCGGCGGCAGCAGACGAGCGGCCAGGCTCCACAGCCGCTTAGCCTCCAGGGCCAGCTCGTGACGGGCCCGGGCCCGGGAGGGCTCGGGCGGCAACCGGCCGTGGCCGCTGCGGCCAAAGGGGGGATTGCTCACCACCAGGCGGAAACCGCCGGCCGGCAGGTGGCGGTGGTCCTGGTTGAGGTCGTGCTCCAGCACCCGGCCGGGGACGCCGGCGGCCGCGAAGTTGCTCCGGCAGCAGGCCGCGGCCAGGGGGTCGATCTCCACCGCGGTGAAGGGACCCGCGAAACCGCGGCCCCACAGCAGCAGGCACAGCACCCCGCAGCCGGCCCCCAGGTCGGCCACCGGTCCGCTGGTGGCCGGCGCGAAGTCGGCCAGCAAGACGCTGTTCATGGAAAAACGGTAGCCCTGTTTGGGCTGCACCAGGCTATAGCGGCCCAGTTGGTCCCGGCTGACTTGCTCGGCCGGCACCCGGGACACCCGGTTAGCCCCGGCCCGCCTCGATGGTCTCGGCCGGGTCGATGAGGTTCATGGTGAGGCCGGTGAGCACCTTGGGGTAGAAGTAGGTGGACTTGCGCGGCATGATGAGGCCGGCCTCGGCCACGGATTGCACCTGGTCCACCGGGGTGGGGTTCATCAAGAAGGCCAGGCGGGCCTTGCCGCTTAGTACATCGCTCACCACCCCGGCGGTGTCGGAACGGTAGGCGATGAGGTGTTCGCGGTCGCGGGCGTGGTTGTCCAGGCCCAGGATGTGCTCCAGCACCACGTGGGTGAGCACCTCGGCGTCCAGGGCGCGCATGGGCCCCGGGATGTTGGCCAGCGGCTCCTGCTCGGCCACGCCGGGCTTGAGGGTGAGCAGGTGGAAGGCCTGGTCGCCGGAGGTGACGAGCCCGAAGCTGGGGGCCTTGCGCCAGTTGTCGGTGAGTTGCTTGATGAACCGCCGCCGGGCCGCTTCGGGGTCGCCGTCAAACGGCACCTCGCTGGCGTCGAAATAGGGCTCGGCCAGGGCCAGGAAGTCGCGGCTGTTGAAGCCGTGCAGGTGGTGGATGAGCCGGTGGCAGCCCAGGGTGGTGAGGCCGGGATCGCTCATGGAGCAGAGGTAGACCATCACGTAGTTGAACGAGGCGTTGTCCGGGGCCTGGGGATAGCGGCGGCGCATGTAGGCCCGGTAGTTCTGGGCCGTCTCGTAGCGGTGGTGGCCGTCGGCGATGAAGATCACCTTGTCGGCCATGAGCCGCACCACCTCGGCGCAGACCTCGGGGTCGTCCACCACGCTCATGCGCTGGACCATGTCCAGGGGATCGGTCATGTCCACCAACTCCGGGGTGCGCTTGGCCGCCTCCAGGGTGCGCTGGACCAGGTTGTCGTCATCGGGATACAGGGCGAAGATCGGCGATAGGTTGGTGCTCACCGCCTTGAGCAGGTTGAGGCGGTCTTCTTTGGTGCCGCTGAAGGTCTTTTCATGCGGCAGCACCCCCCCCAGGGAATAGTCCACCGCCTTGAGCAAGGTGAGGAAGCCGTGGCGCACGTGTTCTTCGCCCTCGGGGTCGGTGAAACGGGTGGTGAGCGGGTAGAAGCCGGCCGCCGCGTCGCGCTTTATCACCTCTTGGGCCATCCACTGCTTAAGATTGGCGGCGGCGCGGGTGTAGGTGTTGTCTTCGGCGGTGTCGCTATCGCGCTGCTTGTTCAGGTCCAGCCGGATGATATTGTGGGGATCGGCCTGGTAGTAGGCGTCCTGTTGCTCGGGGCTGATAACGTCGTAAGGCGGCGTCACCACTTTTTCCAGGCTGACTTTTTCGGCGTTGTAACGCAGGGCCTTAAACGGCGCAACCAGGGCCATCGTATCCTCCCAAGAACCTACCGGAAAAATGATCATCCCCCCGGATTACGGGGGGCGCCGGTTCTACCTACACCATTAGAATACAACTTGCAAGTGATCAGTGACCGCCGGGTTGGGCGGACTTGACTGCCAACCGCGGGCCACTCAAAATGGTAGAAGATTGTTGGTTGGTCGTCGAAGTGGCAACTTCAGCCGGTAAGGAGGTTCATCGTGACTACGCCGCGACACTGCCCGGGTTTTGAGGCCAATAAGGACCTTAAGTCGTTTATCTGCAAGTGCCCCAACTGCGGCAAGGAGAAGGAGATATTCTCCGACGAGTTCGACCGGGAGCACTATTGCGCTGGATGTAAGAAAAAGATCGATTTCACCCAGTGCACCCTGGAGTCGGGCTAGGTTTTCCGGCCGTTGCGTCAGGCCCCGCCCAGGCACCATCCGCCCCCCCCCGCCACCGTTGTGGCGCGAGGGGGCTTACCGCAGCTTGGCCCGGGCGTCGGCCGCTTTGGCCTGGTACTCCAGGGCCAGGGCCTTGCGCTTGGCCAGGTAGGCGCGTTGCAGTTGGATGCGGTGGCGCACCAGCTTGTCAAAGGCGCTGTCGTGGTCCATGCCGCCGGCCAGGTCCTGGTTGTACTGCTGTTGCGCCTGGTTTAGTTGCAGCATCAGCTCTTGGCGGGCCTTTTCCATCCTGTCCTGGTGCTGGGTCTCCAGGGCCTCCAGCTCGCGCTTGAGCTCCGGTGATATCTTGGGCGGCTTCTTCAGCTTGGTCGCCGCGGCCGGGCGTTTGCCCATCTTCACGCGGTACAGGGACCCCGCTGCGACCGGCGCTGGGGAGGCCAGAGGCCAGGCCAGGATTAAAACTATCAGCAGGGGGATGGCAAATTTCTTGGCTGGCATGGTTGATCCCGCTTGATTCTTACGTGAAGGGTTAAAACATCGCGCGGTCGGCCGGCCGGCGCTCGGGTACGTAGCGGTGCTCGATCTTGCCCTGGTTCCACTGGCGGCTGACGTAGAGGTTGCAGTAGCAACTGCCGTACTCGGCCACGTCGGCCTCGCGGTAGGCGCAGGGGCAGATGATGTCCGCGTCGCGCTCCCGGTCGTCGCAGCACAGGCGGCAGGGGCAGCCCATGTAGCCGTAGCGCTCCTTGTTGAGCAGTAGCGCCTCCATCAGCTCCATCACGTGGGCGCGGTCCTGGTTGAAAAAATAGCCTTGGGGCTCCTGGGTCCGGCGCAGCATGTCGTAGAGCTCTTGCGGTGTCATCGCCCCAGGGTCTCCTTTATTTCGTTCTCGCGGAAGCCCACGATTACCTTCTGGCCGATGACCAGGGTGGGGAAAGACAGGTGGGGGTTGTGCCGTTTGACCTCCTCGATGAGCCGTTGGCGCTCATCACCCTCGGTAAGGTCCACCTCTACCCGCTCGTACTGGATACCGAGATCGTCCAGTAACTTCTTAGTGTTTTTGCAGTGGCTGCAGGTGCTCAGGGCGTAGAGTAAAACCGGCTGGTCGGTCATGGTCTTTTCCTCCGGCGAATGGTGGCGTTGGCCCATGGGCCATTGGTCTTAAGCATAACAGGATTGCCCGGCCGCGCGCCAGCCCCGCCCGCCTTGCGGCTGCCCCGGCAGTGTGCTATCCATGGGATAAAGAAGCGCGTCGGGGCAGGCCCCAAGCCGGGAGGTGAACCATGTTGCGCCAAAGCGCCGTGGCCGGGCAGTTCTATCCGGACGATCCCCGGCAATTGGCCGGGATGATCGATGCTTTTCTCAAGACCGGGGCCGAGCCGACCGAGGCCCTACTGGCCATCTGTCCCCATGCCGGGTATGTCTATTCCGGCGCGGTGGCCGGCCGGGTGCTGAGCCGGGTGGCGGTGCCGCGCAAGGTAGTGGTGCTGGGACCTAACCACCGCGGGGTGGGCCGCCGCTTGGCGGTGATGACCGAGGGCGCCTGGCTCACCCCCCTGGGTCAGGTGGAGATCGACACGGCGCTGGGCCGGGACCTGGTGGCCACCTGCGCTTTAGCGGAAAACGACGCGTTGGCCCACAAGTTGGAGCATTCACTTGAAGTGCAGGTGCCGTTTTTACAGCGCCTGCGCCCAGACCTGCTGCTCACCCCGGTCTGCGTTTCCATGCTCACCTATGACGAGTGCGCCACCGTGGGCCAGGCCCTGGCCCGGGTGATCGAGCAGGCCGGTGAACCGGTCTTGATGGTGGCCAGCACGGATATGACCCATTACGAGTCGGCCGAGGCGGCCCGGGCCAAGGACGAGCTGGCCATAAAGCAAATGCTCGAGCTTAACCCCGAGGGGCTCTACAAGGTGGTGCGGGACCACGATATCTCCATGTGCGGGGTGCTGGCCACCACCATCGCCTTGGAGGCGGCCTTGGGGCTGGGGGCCAGCCGAAGCGAGCTGGTGGCCTATACCAACTCCGGCGAGGTATCCGGCGACTTCCGGCAAGTGGTTGGCTATGCTGGGATTATCATTAGCTAAATAAGGGCTGGCCCATACGCGGTCCACCCAAGGCCAAACCAAGCCACGATCATCGCCGGCCCGGCGGTTACCGCCTCCGGGCCGGTTTAATTCGGAGAGATCATGACCCAAACCGCGGCACCCAAGGTTGTAACTCGTTTCCCCCCGTCGCCCACCGGCGCCCTGCACCTGGGCGGGGCGCGCACCGCGCTGTTCAACTGGCTCTATGCCCGGCACCACGGCGGGCGGTTCGTGCTGCGCATGGAAGACACCGACCGCAAGCGCTCCAAGGATGAGTACGTGGACTCCATCCTGGAGGCCATGGCGTGGCTCGGCCTGGACCACGACGAGGGACCCTACTACCAGAGCCAGCGGTTCGACCGTTACCGCCAGGCCATCGACCAATTACTCGAAGACGGCCGGGCCTACTGGTGCCACTGTTCTCCCGAAAAATTAAAGCAAACACGTGAAGCTGCCATGGCCCAGGGTAAAAAGGCCATGTACGACGGCGCCTGCCGCGAGGCCGGCCTGGGTCCGGCCGAGGGCGCCGTGGTGCGTTTCAAGGGGCCGCGCACCGGCAGCACCGAGTTCAACGACATGGTCAAGGGCGTGATATCGTGGGCCAACTCCGAGATGGACGACCTGGTGATCCTGCGCAGCGACTCCAGCCCCACCTACCACCTGGCCGTGGTGGTCGATGATATCGACATGGGGGTCACCCACGTCATCCGCGGCGATGACCATGTGCCCAACACCCCGCGCCAGATACTGCTGTACGAGGCCCTGGGCGCGACGCCGCCGCGTTTCGCCCACATACCCATGATACTGGGGCCTGACAAGAGCAAGCTCTCCAAGCGCCACGGGGCCACCAGCGTGGTGGAATTCCGCGACCAGGGATACCTGCCCGAAGCCATGATCAACGCCCTGGCCCGCCTGGGCTGGTCCCACGGCGACCAGGAGATATTCAGCATTGACGAGCTGATAGAGCTGTTTGACCTGGACGCGGTGGGCAAGAGCCCGGCGGTATTCGACTTTGAAAAACTCACCCGGCACAACCAGCGCTACATCCAAAAGGCGAGCTTAGAGCGATTACTCGAACTGGTTACGCCGTTCTTGGCCCGGCGTGGTATTAAGCAGTTCGACCAGCCGACCCTGGTGGCCGCCTTGCCGCATCTCACCCCCAGGGCCACTACCCTGGTGGAGTTGGCCGACTGGGCCGAGCCCTACCTGCTGGAGCAACCGGTGATGGACCCCAAGGCGGTGAAGAAATTCCTCAAGCCGCAAAACCAGGCGGTACTCCAGGCGGTGCGGGGCATGGTTGAGCGGGTGGGGGTGACGGACTTAGGTGCCCTGGAAGAGGCCTTCCGGGCGCTGTGCGAGGAGTTGGGCCTGAAGATGGGCAAGGTAGCCCAGCCCACGCGGGTGGCCCTCACCGGGCGCACTTTCAGTCCCGGTATTTTCGAGGTGATGGCCATCCTGGGTAAGGACCGGGTACTAAAGCGGCTGGAGGCGGCCATGGAAACCGCCGGCGGATAGGTAGTTTTTTCAGCAAAAACCCTTGACCGCGCGCCGGGGTTCCGATAAAAAATCAACTCGTGCTGGGAGATCGTCTAACGGCAGGACAGCAGACTCTGGATCTGCTTATCTAGGTTCGAATCCTGGTCTCCCAGCCAAGTTTTGTATTGATCGCGGTCCCATCGTCTAGTGGTCTAGGATATCGGCCTCTCACGCCGAAGACACGGGTTCGAGTCCCGTTGGGACTGCCAAATTATTCCAAGGGGTTAGCCGGATGACGGCTAGCCCTTTTGGTTTTGGTGAGACGATTTTTGAGACGATACGGAGGGCGAAACTAATGTTAAGAGGTCAAGCGCGGCGCGGCTTTCGGTATAATCGCCCTCAAGATAGATCTCTGTGGTGCTCTGACGCCGATGGCGAAGAATACGCTGAACCCGCTTGATACCCACCTTGTGGACGTCGTTAAGGTAGCTGGCCACTGAACGACGGATATCATGAAAACCAAAGGGCTCCACACCCGCCTTTTGGCATAATCCGGGGCGCTCGGAAAAAGAACCGTCTTGGCGGCGGCGGCGGATGCCGACCAACATCCGGTGGGCCCGTTGCTCACCCTTCCAGTTATTGCCGGCAGCGTCGGGTTGATAATAATACGGAAAAAGATAGGGGCTGCTTTTGTCCCGCTGGCTCCAAAGATCGCTTAACAGGCTGTGTAGGTCGTCGTTCATCCACAGCCGTTCGTAAGTCATGCCGCCGTCACGGGTCTTTTTGGTGCCCAGACGCACCCACCGGTCGCCAAGGCTGATGTCCTCGGACCAGGACAACCGAAGCACTTCGCCTTTGCGCGCGCCGGTATGCCAGTAAACTGCGATTAAGGCCCTCTCGGGCATGGGGGCGGCCAGAATCACCGCTAAAATATCGGCCACCGGGATGATCCGCCGTGCCTTACGTTGGTGAGGAATCGGTCGAACTACAGCCGTGGGGTCGTAGAGTATACCGTGGTAGTCCTGAAGCCAGCGGTAGAACGCCTTGATATTCTTTCGGTCCTTGTTGGAGGCGTTGGGGCTGACGTCTTTGGCGCGCTCAAGCAGCAACCGGGAGACCATCTCGGGGGTGACTGCGGTGGGAGCGATATCCCCTACCGCGGAAAGAAAACGTTCAAGACAACTGCGTTTCTCGTAGTAGGTCTTAAGTGAAAATTTAACCTGGACTTCATCGAGATGGTGTTCGACCAGGGACAGTAACCCTGATATGACGGGGCTGGCCCCGGATTCCTTGCGACGCCGTTTTTCCGCCTTGCACCACTCTTGAGCCGCGGCTTTGTACTTGAAGGTGGGACCGTAGATCTTCCGGCCCCGCACCTCTATCCGGGTGCGCCAGCCGTATTTGGTTTTCCAAATGGGCACGCAACGCCTCCCTGGTGGTACGCCACGATCCGCCGACCCTGGCCGCCGGCAGCTTGCCGGAACGCATCAACTTGGACACGGTGTCGGGGTGAAGCTTCAGAATAGAAGCCACGTCCTTGGGC
>Ga0256835_1000252_pt1 | contig 43171 bp, 32 predicted proteins | sample PIR30metaG_FD_185972 | JGI IMG/M metagenome (GOLD analysis project Ga0256835, IMG submission 185972) | Hydrothermal vent microbial communities from East Pacific Rise, Pacific Ocean - PIR-30 | ecosystem: Environmental > Aquatic > Marine > Hydrothermal vents | place: Pacific Ocean: East Pacific...
CCTCTTCTTCTCCTCGCCGGTGGCGGAGATCGTCTGGTCTTCCCGGGAAGACGCGGAGGCGTTCTGGACGCGCCTGAACCAGGCCCTGAAGGAGGGGTTCTGGGTGGCGGGCTTTTTCACCTACGAGGCGGGGTATCTGCTCGAGCCGAAGCTTCGTCCCCTCTATCGCCTTCCGCAAAAGACGCCCCTTGCCTGGTTTGGGGTCTTTCGCGCCCCGGAGATCCTGCCCGCAGGGCCGGTGAGGAGATATGCCCCGCCGCCGGTAGCGTTTGAAGATCTGCGCCTCAACCTGAAACGTGAGGACTATCTCCGCGCCCTCGGAACCATCAAGGATTTCATCGCCTCGGGAGACACTTATCAGGTCAATTACACCCTGAAATACCACTTTCGATTGAAGGCCTCGCCCGTAGACCTCTATCTCGCCCTGCGCCCCAAGCAAAAGGTGCGCTACGCGGCCCTCATCAGGACCCCTTCCTTCTCGGTGGTGAGCCTTTCTCCGGAGCTCTTCCTGCGTCGCGAAGGAAGCCGCCTCTGGACTTCTCCCATGAAGGGCACGGCCCCCCGGGGACGTTTCCCCGAGGAGGACCAGGTCATCTCTTCCTGGCTCCAGACGGATCGCAAGAACCAGGCCGAGAACGTGATGATCGTGGACCTCCTGCGAAACGACCTGGGCCGTGTTTGCCTCCCGGGTTCGGTCTTCGTGCGGGAGCTCTTCAAGGTGGAGCGCTACGAGACGGTCTTTCAGATGATCTCCACCGTGGAAGGCCGTCCGGCTGAGACCGACCTCAAGGGGCTCTTCCAGGCGCTCTTTCCCTGCGGTTCCGTGACCGGGGCCCCGAAGCTCAGGACCATGGAGATCATCGCCTCCCTCGAACGTGAACCCCGCGGGGTCTACACCGGAGCCCTCGGCTACTTCTCTCCCTCCGGGGACTTCGTCTTCAACGTGCCCATCAGGACCGCCGTGTTGCGGGAAGGGGAGGGGGAATTCGGCATAGGTTCCGGCGTGGTCTGGGACAGCGATCCGGAGGCCGAGTACGAAGAATGCCTCCTCAAGGCCCGTTTCCTCCTCGAGCCCCATCAGCCCTTTGCTCTGGTGGAAACCATGCGTTTCGAACCTGAAAAGGGTATCCCCCTCTTTCCCTATCACCTTCGGCGGCTCCTCCGCTCCGCGGATTACTTCGACTTTCCCGCGGAGAAAGAGCAGATAGAGACCTTTGTCGAGCAATCCCTGCAGGGGCTTGACTTTCCGGCCAAGGTGCGCCTCCTCCTCTTTGAGGACGGGGCCCTCAAGCTCGAGGTCCATCGTCTGCCGCAGACGCCGCCGGTGATCCGTCTGGCCCTCGCGCGCCGGGAGGTCCCGAAAGAGGAGCGCTTCCTCTATCACAAGACCACCTATCGTCCCTGGTACGAGGGCATACAGCAGCGCCTCAAACAGCAGGGGTTCTTCGACGCCCTTTTCCTAAACGAGGACGGAGAGCTCACCGAGGGGACCATCTCCAACCTGTTCGTCGAGCTCGAAGGGCGCCTCTTCACCCCGCCGCTTTCCGCCGGGCTCCTCCCCGGCGTGCTGCGCGAAAGCCTCCTTGAATCCGGACGCTGTGAGGAGAGGAGGCTTTGGCCTGCGGACCTGAAGCGGGCCGAGAAGATCTACGTGGGAAACGCGGTGCGCGGCCTCCTTCCGGTGGAGGACATCGTCCCCCTTGACGGCTAAGGGGGCGGGGCGTCCCTGCCCCGTCTTTAGAAGGTCAGGAGGCCGGTTTCACGAGAATCCGGAGCCCAGGAATCGTCAGATCCGTGAAAATGGCAGTTGCTGCACGGGATGGGCTGTGGTCCGCCACGACCACCCCCACCGTGTCCCGGTCCACCACCGTGTCTCGTTCCGGTGGCACTTTGCTTCCATCTTGATCCACTCCGGCCGGATCCGCTCTGGCGCCTTCCGTGGCAAAACCCGCACTGACGTTTCACGTAAGGGGCATCGGGGCTCAGATGGTGGATGTATTCGTTGTCGTCGCTGTGACAGCGGCCGCACAGATTGGTCCAGTCCGTAGTTTCGAAAGCGGTGATGTTTCCCGGAAGCTCCTCGCCGTTTACCGCTTCCCGGATGAGAAAGACGTTTGCCGAACCGTGCGGTTCGTGGCAATCGAGACAGGAGACCACGTAACCCAGCCCTTCGGTGTAAGGGGCCCGGGTGTCTAAGTCTCCGTCAGCCATTCCGCGCCCGTGTTTTTCGTGCTCCCAGTCTATGGCCCTCAACTCCCGCCCCAAGGTGGTGCTGTAGATGGTGGTCTCGGGGTTGTGGCAATCCGTGCAAAAGGTGGCGTAGTCCGCCATCCGGGAACCGTCACCGCTGGTGCTCCCGGGTTCGTAGGAGCCATCCGGTCTCAGGGGCGCCTGATAGCGCAGACTATCATCCTGGGACACGTAAGCCGCCATGGTTTCCGTCTCTTCGTCCCCCCAGACGTTGTTCTTCTCCGCGGGGAGGGGACGCGTCACGGGATTGCTCAGGGGCTCGGTTCCCAGCCTTTTGGCCACGTGCGGATTGTGACAACCGGTGCACGGATTGGAGGTCTCCCGGAAGCGCTCAGGCCATTTTTCGGTGATGAGGGAAAGGATGTCTCCCAGGTTGTGATGGGAGAGGGTGTCCGTGAACATCTCCTCGATGGTGGTGGGCCCCACGGAAAGCCCCGAGGCCCGGGCCGCATAGGTGGGATTGTTGAGCCCGCCCTGCTGGAGGGATTCCGGTCCGTGGCAATAGTAGCAGAAGTCGTTTCCCTGGTCCGTGTAGTTTTCCGCAAAGAGGAGATAGCCGTGCGGTCCGTCCTGAGGGGTGGGTTCGCTTCCGTTCAGGCTGGCGTGCATTTCGTGACAATGGGCACAGTTGCCGCGGGCGTAACCGTCGAGGCGTTTGGTGCCGTAAGCTTCGCTGGCGTGCGCCGAGGCCAGATAGAGGGCGCCCTTTTCCGTGTGGCAGGTGTTGCAACCGCCCCTTTCCGGATCAACAGGCCGATTTTGATAGTCCCAGCGCAGGATCTTGGCGTAGGGGGAGGCGTGGGCCCGGTGGCAGGAGAGGCAGATGACCACGTCCCCACCGGGGTTTACCACCCGGGGGTCCACCTCGTAGAGGTCGCTCTTGCCCACCGGGGCAAGGAGGCTGTAGAGGCGGTAGTTCTTGTATTCCCCGCGGTCCGGGATGACCACGTCGGTGGGATGACGCAACCACGGAGAGGACCCGTTGCCGATGCCCACTCCGTCCCCACCGGGAAGGCTTCCCTGGTCGTGGAAGCTCGGATGACAGCGGGCACAGAGGCTGCTTATGGTGGCCTCGGTGGTGAGGTAATCCGGAAGACCGTAGTAGGTGTTGTGGCTCGTCAGAGAGAGGTCGTGCTCCCAGTCCCAGTCTTCGATGCCCTTTACCCCGAGGAGGAAACGATAACTCGTGCCCACGGTGAGGCCCTGGAGGGAGACGTCCAAGGTCTCCGGTTTGAGGCAGGAGTCGTCTTCGTGATGGGCGCCGGTGATGGCCTCCCAGTTGGAGACGATGCCGTTTCCGTCGAAGTCCCGGCTGGGATCCCGGGAGCCGTGGCAGCCGTAAGTTCCGGCGCAGGTGACCTGCTGGGTCTGGCTGCCACCGGGGGCCATGGTCAGGGTGGCGTCCGGAGAGACCACGCCCCAGACGTTGTGCCCGAAGGCGTCTCCCAGGGTGACCCAGTAGAAGTTCCCCGCCGCCAGGGAAACGTCAGGGGCTTCGAGGTTGAAGACGATGGGGAAGATCTCGTCTTCGATGGTGGCGGTTCCCGTACCCTGATGGCAGAGGAAACAGATGCTATCCGGATCGTCAGCCCAGGCCAGAGTTACCAGAAGCCAGAAGATAGAGATTCCCAGGACGACCAGACGCCTCACCACAGCCCTCCAGAGAAGAAAATTTTTTCTCTTTTTGGCGAAAACGGATTCTTATGTCAAGAAAGTTTTTCCCAAACAAGGTCTTTTACCCTTTTTCTAGCTTCTGATTCCTCGTGGATTCCCTCTAGAACGTGTTCGAACTCGTCGTAGGAGGGCCAGGGCACCTGGATGGTCTCGATTCCTTTGCCGGAGAGGGCGAAGATGAAGGGTCGTGCCGTGGCGAGGTGGTCTGCCTCGTAGACATCCGTGACCCAGCCCCCGGTGTTGTAGCAGGTGACGGGCCGCGGGCCGCCGGGGGTCTCGATTTCAAGCTTCCCGTTGTCGAAGGGCACGTGGGTGTGTCCGAAGATCAGGGTGTCGAGTTTGGGGAAGGCGGGGAGGGCCATCTCGAGGTATCTTGCGATGCGTTCTCTCGTCTTTTCCTGCGAGAGGATCTTCGGATGATGGCGCAGGGCCGAACCCTTGCGGGGGACCTCTTCCGGGACCAGTCGCGGAAGGATGAGATGCTTGATCACTTCCTCAAAGATCTTGAGGGCCGCATCCGAGCTAAGTTCGGAGAGCCCCGCCTCAAGATGCCAGAGGGCGTCTTTGAACCTTCCCCACAGCCCTCGATGGGCCTTGTGTTCCGGGGTGAGCTTCTCGTCGAGATACTGGATCAGGTCCTCCAGCACGCTTTCGGTAAGCGGTCCGGGACCGCCGGCGTGAAGCTCGTCCCAGAGGCGTTCGATGAGGAGGCTAAGCTCCCCGGCCTGCCCCAGGGAATACCAGCCGAACTCGATAAAGGGGGAGTTTATCTGCTCGAGTTTCTTGAAGCTCAACCGCTTGAGGCTCATCTTCCGCAGGGATCTACGGAAGACATCGGTGAAAAGCGTCCACGTCTCTTCGAAGAAATGGCCGTGGGTCACGAGGAGGAACCGGCCGGTCTCCACGTAGAGGTTGGGATAGGCCACAAGGAACCCGCGCTTTTCCTTCCGGGCTTCCGGGGGCAGAAGGTAATAGAGGAAGGTCTTTTTCCCGTAGGGTTTGCTTATCGTGTATCCGGCAGGGATCTTAAGGCCATCTTTTTCGCTCAGCCGCGGGCAGAGGGCGTGGTAATAAGGCTCCACGTCTTTCCCCGCGCGAATCTTCTGAAAGATCAGCGCCTCTTCCTGAAGGGCCACCCAGAGGTGATGGTCGTGGTTGCCGGGGAGATAGACCACGGCTTCCCGGAAAAAGTCCTTCATACCCTCGAGGAAGGTCCGGAAGGCCTTGAAGGCCCTTTTCCGCCGCGCCAGCGAGAGGTCAACCGCGTCACCGGCCAGGATGAGATAGCGCACCGTGGAAGGGTCCACGAAGGAGGAGAGATGGTCTTTCAGGGCCTCGAGATAGGCCAGGTTCACGCCGTCTTTCAGGCCTTTTCGGCTGGATCCTTCGTCAGCCGACATGAAGACGCTGTCTTCCTCTCCCAGATGGAGATCCGAAAAGACGAGGGCAAAGCATTCCTTGCTCATCCGAAACACCCCCGGGCAAGGGTTTCTCTTGAAGGTTATAAACCCGTTTGGTTAAGGGGGCAAAAGAACCGGAAAGACTTGACGCGGGTGAAGTCTGCGGGAGACAGGTGAGAGAGGGATTAGCATTTAAAAAGCGAGCCCGCCCTCCTTTACCGGTAGATACCTACCTCCATCCCTCTCACGGATGAATCTATCTCCAAAAGCTTTTCTTGAAAAGCCGAGTTTTTGTTAGGAAGGAGTCGAATAGTGGTTTTCCTCCTTGGTTAGAACCAGTTTTTGCAAAAAATCGAAAGTAAACAGGACGAAGGGCCCGTAAGTTGCAATTTAGGAATTTTATTGGCCGAAAAATCTTTCCCGGAAGAGGATGGCCACAAAAATCGGCATAAAATTTTCCAGAATCTCGGTAACCGGGCTTTTCTGAGGGAATCTCCGGTTTTCTGCGCTTTGAAATTTCCCGTTTTGGAGTATTTTATAGACAGATTTATCGAGTCCAGCAATCTTTGCTTCCCGATTTATTGAATAAAATTGATGAAAGCCTCTTTGGAAGATGTGATGGAGAGGGGTGCAAGAGGGGCGGGCTTTCTTGACCCTTACGGGTCTTTTCTATTTTGAGGCTTCTTCCTCGCGTTTGATCTCTTCCCAAACGGCGTCCATCTCTTCGAGGCTCGTTTCACGCAGGTCGCCGCCCTTTTCCTGGATGCGTCTTTCCATCTCCGTGAAGCGCCGGATGAACTTTTCGACGGTCTTACCCAGGGCCTCCTCGGGGTTTACGGAAAGTTTGCGGGAAAGGTTGGCCACGGTGAAGAGGAGGTCGCCGATTTCTTCCTCTATTTTATGGGGCTCTCCCTTCTTCAGGGCTTCCTTGAGTTCGGAGGTCTCCTCCGCGAGCTTGTCGAAGAGGTCTTCGGCCTTCTCCCAGTCGAACCCCACCCTTGAGGCCCTCTCTCCCACCCGGAAGGCCCGCTGGAGGGCGGGCAGGGTGCGGGGGAGGTTCCCCAGGACCGAGGACCGCGAAAGACCTTTCTTCTTGGCCTCTTCCTCCTTGATCTTTTGCCATTGGGCCACCACTTCCTCGGCTGAGGAAAGGGTCTGTTCACCGAAGACGTGGGGATGGCGCCGGATCATCTTCTCCGCGCAAAGGGTGAGCACGTCCTTTATACGGAAGCGTCCGGCCTCTTCGTAGAGATAGGCGAGGAAGATGAGCAGGAAGAGGGCATCTCCTATCTCTTCGCAGATCTCCAGCGGCTCGTCCTTCTCGATGGCCTCGACCACTTCGTAGGCCTCTTCGAGCACGTACTTCTTGAGGGTCTGCGGGGTCTGTTTGCGGTCCCAGGGGCAGCCGTCCGGGGCCCGCAGGCGGGCGACGATCTCGACCAGCTTGACGAAAAGAGGCCCCAGCTCCTCAAGTTGTTTGTTCTTGCTCATGGCCCTTGAAGAAGTGTCTCAGGTTGTAGTTGAAACGGCTCTTCCATTCGGAGGGAAGGATCTGGACCAGGAAGCGCGTCCCGGCCACGATGTAGGGATAGGTGAGGGACCCGCGGAAGAGCTGTTCGCTTCGGGGATAGAACGTGGCCAGCACGAAGAAGATGATGGAAAGGAGGATCAGGCCCTTGAGGAACCCGAGGACGGCCCCCAGGAGATGGTCTATCCAGGAGAGGTTGAGGTCTTTGAGGAGCCTCGCGATGATCTCGGCGACGATGAAGACCGCCAGGAAGGCCAGGATGAAGGCGAGGGCAAAGGAGGCCACGTTGAGCCACGAGGCCTTGACCCAAGGGGCGAGGATCTTCTCTATGGTTGGCCCGAGACGCCCCGCCGCGAGATAACCGGCCAACAACCCGACCAGCGAGGAAAGCCCGCGCAGAAAGCCTATCCAAGCGTTGCGGATGACGAATATCCCCAGGATGACGATGACGAGGATGTCTATCCAGTTTAGCGGAAGCTTCATCTCTCCACCTTCCAGAAGGTCCCCCACGGGGTGTCGCGCAAGAGGATCCCCTGACGGGAGAGCTCATCGCGGATGGCGTCTGCTTCCGCAAAATCGCGCCTCTTGCGGGCTTCTTCCCGCTTCTTGATCCGGGCCTCGATCTCTTCTCTCTTGAGGCCCTTTTCCGCAAGCGCCTTTTCGCGGGCTTCCTCGATGAAGCTTTCCGGGTCTTCGGCCAGGACGCCCAGGATGCCGCCGGCGAGTTCGCGGATCATGTCGTGCGCCTTCCGCGCCAGGCGCAGATGGAGGGCACTCGGATGGCGGCCGCAGGCCTGCAACAGCTGGTTGAGCTTCGTCTCGAGCGCAAAGAGTTCGCCGATGGCCTTGGCCGTGTTGAGGTCGTCGGCGAGGGCCTCGAGAAAGCGCCTCGGGAAGTCTTCAAGCTCTGCGGAGAACTTTTCAAGGGCGGCGAGCTGTTTCTTGGGGGGCTCTTCGGTCACCGGCTCCAGGCGCTCCAGCAAATAGAGCGTTTCGTAGAACCCTTCGAGGGCGCGCTCGTGATCCGAAACCACCTTTTCGGAGTAGTCGAGCGGGCTTCGATAGTGCATGGAGAGGAGAAAGAGCCTCAGGGCCTCCGGATGATGGGAGGCGAGCATCTGCTTGATGGTCACGAAGTTTCCGAGGCTCTTGGCCATCTTTTCCCGGCCCACGGTGACCATGCCGTTGTGAAGCCAGTAGCGGACGAAGGTCTTGCCCGTGGCCGCCTCGCTCTGGGCGATCTCGTTTTCGTGATGCGGGAAGATGAGGTCTAGCCCCCCGCCGTGGATGTCGATGGTTTCCCCGAGATAGTGCATGGCCATGGCCGAGCACTCAATGTGCCAGCCGGGACGGCCCCGGCCCCAGGGGCTTTCCCAGGAGGGTTCGCCGGGTTTTTCCGCCTTCCAGAGGGCAAAGTCCAGGGGATGCCTCTTCTTTTCGGAGACCGAAACCCGCGCGCCGGCGCGCATCTCCTTGAGGCTCCGCCCGGAGAGCTTCCCATACTCCGGGAACTTTTCCACGGAAAAATAAACGTCTCCTTCGGAGACGTAGGCGTATCCCTTTTCGATGAGGCGTTCGATGAGGGCGATGATCTGCGGGATGTGCTCCGTGGCCCGGGGCTCGTGGGTGGGCTTGAGCACCCTCAAGGCCTCCATGTCTTCTTCGAAGCTCTTGATGTAGCGGGCGGCGATTTCCTCACAACTCGCCCCGGTCTCCTGGGCCCGGCGGATGATCTTGTCGTCCACGTCGGTGTAGTTGCGCACGTAGACGACTTCGTAGCCCAGATGACGCAAGAACCTGTAGAGCACGTCGAAGACCACCGCCGCGCGCGCGTGCCCGAGATGGGAGTCGTCATAGGCGGTGATCCCGCAGACGTACATGGTGATCCGCGGGGGAGCAAGGGGCTTAAAGGGCTCCTTACGGCGAGAAAGGGTGTTTTGAAAGCGGATTTCCATGTCGGCCTATATAACAGCTCACCAAAGGCCCTTCAATGCGTCTTTGGATTCCTCAAAGCCGTGGATTCATCAAAGCCGTTTGTCGAGATTCTAACATCTGACTATCTGGACCTTCATCATCTTGAGACTAGGCCAAAACAAAGATTTACACGGGATTCGAAAGCTTTATTTCGAAAGTTTGGCTAAAAGCTTAAGTTCTTTTTTCTTTATCCGAAAAAAGATCTAGGTCGCAAAATCGCTTTGGATGAGGAGGAATGCGGTGTTTTTTAAAGATCTGTCCATACGGGCCAAACTCTTTGGTTTGATAGGTTTCGTCATCCTCATGTTTGTGTTGAACTTTGCCTTCTATCATCAAGCAAGCTCTTCCCTGAAGGAGGAGTTGCATGCCCTCCACACGGACTTCAAGGTCGTCTTTATCTTCGGAGACCTGCGCGACCTCATCTACCAGACGGAGCGCCTGGTCGAAAAGATCATCGAAGGTAAGATCAGCCCCGTTGAAGGCCGCGCGCGTCTGGAAGAGAAGTTGCAAGAAATTTCCAACAAATGGACGACTTTCCTCGAGCGGTCCGAGCTGGACGACAAGAAGATCGCCCTCTTTGCGGACATAAAAGACTACATGAAGCGCTTCTTTTCTTCCGGGAAAGAGGCCCTTTCTTTTCTCGAAAAAGACGATCTTTCGGGTTTCAGCCGTTACGCGGAGGCCAAGTTTCTGCCGGCCATCCGCTCCTTCAATCGTTACAGCGCCGAGTTTGCCGACCTCCTGAACAAGGAAGTAGATGAGGGTAACAAGCTCGCCCTCGTTTCCCTCAAAAAGAGCATGACACGCCTCATCGTCCTCTTCGTCTTCTCCATGCTCATCCTCGTGTCCCTCGGCCTGGTCTTCACCAGACAGATCAACTCCTCCATCCAAGAAATCGTTTCCAACCTCCGCGAGATAGGCCACGGCCACTTCAAGAACGCCGTGAGAATCCAGAGCAAGGACGAGTTTGGCAAGGTGGCCCAGGCTTGCAACAACGTCATCGCGAGCATGGGAGAGATCCTGAAGACTTTGAAGATCCAGACCGAAACCCTCTCTCAGGCCTCGGAGAGGCTCTCCCACGTGGGCAAGGAGATCAGCACCGAGAGTCACGAGATCGGAGAGTTTGCCAAGCAGGTGGCCGAGGCCACGGAGAGGGTCACGGAAAACCTCAAGGTGATCTCCCAATCCATCGAACAGCTCAACATCGCCACCCAGGAGATCGCGCAAAACGTGGGACACACCGCCTCCATCAGCGAAGAGGCCAGAAGAAAGGCCCACGTGGCCACGGAGGTGATGCAACGCCTCAAGGAGAACTCCGAGCGCATCGGAAACATCGTCCAGGTCATCACCCAGATTGCCGACCAGACCAATCTCCTGGCGCTTAATGCCACCATCGAGGCCGCGCGCGCCGGCGAGGCCGGAAAGGGCTTTGCCGTGGTGGCCAACGAGGTCAAAGAGCTTGCCCGTCAGACCGCCAAGTCCACCGAAGAGATCGCCAACATGGTCAATGCCGTGCAGGAAGATGTGGAAAACGCCGTGCAGGCGGTGAGAGACGTGGACGAGATCATCTCAAACATCGGGGATCTCGCCACGGCCATGGCCTCGGCCACCGAGGAGCAGACGGCCACCACCGAGGACATCAGTCGCAACGTTCAGGCCGGCATCGAGAGCGTGGTGGAGGTCAACAATCAGGTGCAGGAGCTGGCCCGGAGGATCGAGCACTTTTCTGTTATGTCGCTTGAGCTGGGCATGACCGAAGAGGTCATCTCCGACATCGTGCACGAGATCTCCATCGTGCGCCAATTCTTCGAGATAGACGAAAAGGCCATCGAAGAGGCGCGCCGGGTGGCCGAGGACTCGGTCAAGGTCCTTACCATGACGCTTCAGCACTTCCAGTGGCGCGAAAAGTTGCTGAACGGCATCCTCAATCAGGAGGCTCCGCAGGTCGAGACCGATCCCTCTCGTTGTGCCCTGGGCCGCTGGCTGACCTCCTTCAAGCCCATTGATGCCCGTCAGGCCCAGATACTCCAGGAGCTTGAGCCGGTGCACAACGATCTCCATCGCTCCGCGGTCAGGGCTCTCGAATACATCCGCAAGGGGGAAGAGATCTCGAAGATCTATCGGGTCTTGAAGGACGAGATCTCGCCCAAGGTCTATCGGGTAGTAGGTTATCTCACCGAATTGAGACAAACTTTTTGATCCTTTTCCCCGTGTGAGACCTCCTGCCCCTGGTGAGGCCCGGTCCGTTCCGGGCCTCACATTTTTCTAGACTAGCCGCTTGGCCCCGTATAAAAATGGAAGTTGAAACGCAAATCCTTGAAGGAGGGGACCATGGCCGGAACCTATGCGGGCTGTATCCTATGGGTGAACCTGAGCACCGGGGAGATCAGGAAGGAAGAGCCCTCGGAGGAAGTCTTGAGGAGATTCATCGGGGGCCGGGGCCTGGGAGCCTACTATCTCTCGAAGTTCACGAAGCCCGAAGTTGATCCCTTCTCTCCGGAGAACCTTCTCATCTTCGCCACCGGACCGCTCACCGGAACGGCGGCTCCGGCCGGCGGACGTTACGTGGTGGTCTGCAAGAGCCCCCTCACCGGTCTCATGGCGGGCTCAAACTCCGGCGGCCACTTCGGAGCGGAGCTCAAGGCCGCGGGTTACGACATGCTCGTCTTCGAAGGTGCCGCCAAAGAGCCGGTCTATCTTTCCATTCGCGACGATCAGGTGGAGCTCAAGCCCGCCGGGGATCTCTGGGGGCTGGAAACTGACGTGGTCACGGACCGTCTCCTCGAAGAATTCGGAGATCCCAAGGCGCGTGTGGCCTGCATCGGCCCGGCGGGTGAGAACCTGGTGCGCTTTGCCTGCGTGATCAACGACAAGACCCGGGCCGCCGGTCGTTCGGGCGTGGGCGCGGTCATGGGGTCCAAGAAGCTCAAGGCCATCGTGGTGCGGGGCAGCAAGCGTCTCAACGCCCCGGACGAGGAGGTCTTCAAGAACTTCATCCGCGAAAAGGTGGAGAAGTTGCGCGGCCATCCCGTCACCGGCGAGGCCCTGCCCAAGTACGGGACCAAAGTTCTCGACAACATCATCAACCAAAACGGCCTCTATCCCACGCGGAACTTTCAGACCGGGGTCTTTGAGTCCACGCACGAAGTCTCCGGCGAGGCCCTGGTGGAGAAGGGCTATCTCAAGAAGAACAAGGGTTGCTACGCCTGCCCCATTCGTTGCGGGCGGGTCACCGAGCTTCCCACCGGCAACAAGGGCGAGGGGCCGGAATACGAAAGCGGTTGGGCTTTCGGTGCCTGCTGCGGGGTAAAGGACCTCATCGCCATCACCGAGGCCAACTACCTTTGCAACCGTCTCGGTATGGACACCATCTCCTGCGGCGTGACCATCGCCTGCGCCATGGAGCTCTTTGAAAGGGGCTATTTACCCAAGGAAGACGTAAAGCCCGGTCCGGAGCCCACTTTCGGGAGCTCGGAGGCCATCGTTTACTACACCAAGGCGCTCGCCTATCGCGAGGGCACCCTGGGAGACAAGCTGGCCGAAGGGGCCAAGCGCCTGGCCGAAGCCTACGGTCATCCCGAACTCGCCATGACGGTGAAGGGCCAGGAGCTTCCGGCCTACGATCCGCGCGGGGTCCAGGGCCAGGCTCTGGCCTACGCCACGGCCAACCGCGGGGGCTGCCACGTGCGGGCCTATCTCATCGCCCCGGAGATCCTGGGCATTCCCGAAAAGCTCGATCCGCAGTCCACGGAAGGAAAGGCCCAGTGGGTGAAGGCCTTTCAGGACCTCACCGCGGTCATTGACTCCCTGGGCATCTGTCTCTTTACTTCTTTTGCGCTTTCCGTCGAGGACTATCGGGACCTTCTCACCGCGGCCACGGGTTTTGACTACACGCTTGAGGAGATGCTCAAGTGCGGTGAAAGGATCTGGAACCTCGAGCGGGTATTCAACCTGGCGGCAGGGCTCGATCCCAAAGACGACACTCTGCCCAAGCGTTTCCTGGAAGAGGCCATGCCCGAAGGGCCCAACAAGGGCGCGGTGGTCAAGCTCTCCGAGCTGCTTCCGGAATACTACAAGGTCCGCGGCTGGGAAGACGGCCGCCCGACGAAGGAAAAGCTCGAAGAACTCGGTCTCTAATCTGAGGGGGCCTCTGGGCCCCCTCGGCCCTCCTTTTTTGCTCAAGGATTTTCCCCTCCCGTCCGATCCTATCTTAGGTTCCCCGGCTTTCTTTGCGGGGGCTTTCTGTTCCACGGCCAAGAGGTTTTTATGGAAAGGGTCTCAAGCGGGATCGAGGGTCTCGACGTCGTCCTCGGTGGGGGATTCTTCCGTGGTGCTTCCTATCTCGTCGTGGGCGACGTGGGCACGGGCAAGACCATCTTCTCCCTCCAATGGTTGCTCGATGGTCTGAAGCGCGGAGAGAAGGTCCTCTACATCACCCTCGCCGAAAGTGCCAAACAGATCCGTCACAACGTAAGCGGGCTCTCCTGGGACCTTGAGGGACTTGAGATCAAGGACTTTTCCCCGGCGGCCACGGAGCCGAACCATCTGGACGACTACGAGATCTTCTTCCCTTCTGAAGTGGAGGAAGAGCCCTTCTGGCAGAAGGTCTACCGCGCCCTCGAAGAGGTCTGCCCCGCACGACTGGTCCTCGATTCCGTGAGCGTGTTCCACGATCTTTCCGCCAACGAATACTCCTTTAGGCGTCGCCTGATAGCCTTTGTCAAGCACCTTTTCGACCGCGGCTGCACCACTCTTTTCCTGGCGGACGCGCGGGAGATGAAGAGTCTCGTCTCCATTTCCATGGCCGTGGACGGGGTCCTCCGTCTCCATCGGCGTCTCTCGAAGACCCACTTCGTCACCCTGCGTCTTCTCGAGGTGCTCAAGTTTCGTGGCTCAGACTTCGTCTCCGGCCATCATCCTTTCCGCATTACCTCCGAAGGCCTAAAGCTCTTCCCCCATCTCGTCGAAAGACCCGCCTCCCGTTTGGCGGATCAGACGGTCTTTTCCTCGGGCATCGAGGAGCTTGACGAACTCCTCGGCGGGGGAATAGAGGCCGGCACGGTGACCCTCATCACCGGGCCGAGCGGGCTCGGAAAGTCGAGCCTTGCGCTTCAGTTCCTCACCCAGATCGTCTCTTCCCAGCAGACGAAGGGGATCTACTTCTCCTTCGAAGAGTCCCTGGAAAGCGCTCTCCGGCGTTGCGCCCGCCTGGACATCCCCCTTGCGCCCCTTCTTGAGGAGGGGCGGTTGCGGTTCGTGCGCGTGAACCCGCTTGAGCTCTATCCGGACGAGTTCCTCGCCGTGGTGCGGAAGGAGGTGGAGGAGGGGGCACGGGTGGTCGTGCTCGACAGCACGAAGGGTTACCTGCTGGCCATGGAGGACTACGGAAACATTCGCGCGCACTTCTACAACCTGGTGGCCTTTCTCACCTCCCACGGGGTGACCACCTTTGTGGTCAACGAGATAGAGGACTTCCTCGGCGGCTCGAAGATAAGCGAGATCGGAATCAGCAACCTGGCCGATAACATCGTGGTCCTGCGCTATCTGGAACACGAAGGTCGCATCATGAAGGTCATCAATTGCCTGAAGAAACGCCTCGGCCGCTGTCAACCGGACCTTCGATCCTTCGAACTCACCGCCGAAGGGCCAAAGGTGGGAGAGAAGCTCAAGCATCTGAAAGGGGTCTTGTCCGGTGTCCCTCGGATAGGTTGATAATGAGAAGAGCGTCGGGAACTTCCGGCATACTGCTCCTTCTTTCGCGCCAGGGGGATCTGCGTCTCCTCAGGGATCTGCTCGAGGGGAAGGGTTACCGGGTCTTTACCGAACTTCCCGCCGAGGGGTCCGCCGCGGAGGTGGACGTCGTCCTCTTCGACGTGCGCGGCCCGAAAAAGCTGCTGGAGGAGGTGTTGCTCCTAAAGAAGAGGAGCCCGCTCTTTTTGCCCGTCATCGCCCTGGTGCGCAGCGGCGTGCGGGTTGACGGCCTCTACAAGCTGGGGTTTGACGACTGCATCCATTACCCGGTCTATCAGGCCGAACTCCTCAAGCGGCTCGAGTTCTTCCTGCGTTTCCGCCAGAAGCTCCGGGAACTCAAGGAAAAAGAGGAGGACCAGAGGCTCAAGACCCTGGGCTTCCTGGCCCTGGGCATCGCCCACGATTTCAACAACTTTCTCACGCCCATCCTGGGCTACGTGGATCTCTGCCTGCTCGAGGTCCAGCAGGGCCGGGTCTCGGAGCGCGTGGTCTCCTATCTTCAGCGCATCCGGGAGATCGTCAACCAGTCGAGGTCCCTGGTGGAGCAGATCTCCCTCTTCTGCAACCCGGACCAGAAACCCTACAAACCCGTGGACGTGGCCCAGGAAGTGGCCAACATCGAGCCCCTGCTGCGGGCCGCGGTGCCCCTGCACATAGACTTTCAGCTCGAGATAAAGGGGGATCACCTCTGGGTCAGGTTGCACCCCGGAAAGATCCATCGCCTCCTTTTCAATCTCCTGACCAACGCCATCGAGGCCCTCGGCGAACAGAGGGGCCACATCAAGGTGGAGGTCTTTCGCCGGGCTTCGGAAGAGGGGGAATGGGTCTTTCTCGTGGTGGAAGACGACGGCCCCGGGCTTGAGGAAGGCGAAAGAGAGCGGATCTTTGATCTCTTCTACTCCTCCACCGAGGGCGTGGGCATCGGGTTGAACATCGTGAAGAGCATCGTCGAGGAGGCCGGCGGCGAGATCGAGGTGGAGAGCGCCCCCGGGAAGGGCGCGCGCTTTGAGGTCCGCCTGCCCCTGGCCGACGCGGTGCCCGAGGAAAGCCCCTTCGTGCCCGGGGTGGCTGAGGCTTCCGCCAGAAGGAGCGGGCCGGGAAGGGTGCTCCTCGTGGACGACGAGTTCACCATCCTCGAGCTGTTGAAACAGTTTTTCGAGGCCCAGGGCTTTGAGGTGCTCACCGCCTCTTCGGCGCGGGAGGCCCTCGAACTCTTCCGAAAACACGAAGACATCGTCCTGGTGATCTCGGACTTCTATCTCCCGAACATCACCGGAGACGCCCTGTTGCGGGAGATCAGGCGGGAGAATCCGGAGGTCCCGGTCATCCTTTGTTCCGGAGAGGAAAAACCGGACGTAGCCGACCTTCCGCGGCTCAAATTCATCAGGAAACCGTTTTCACTCAAGGATTTGCACGAATTGGTGACGGAGCTATTGGGGGCGGAGGAGCCCCTCGTGGAAGGAGGGAGGGCCTCCTAGGCCCTCCCGTGACGGACTCTAAAGGGTCTTTTTCTCTCGCCGCATGGCCACCAGGCCCGTGCGTACGAGTTCCTTGATGCCCAAAGGACGCAAGAGCTCGATGACCGCCTCGATCTTGCTCTCCGTGCCCGTGACCTCTACGGTGTAGGTCTTGGGGCTTACGTCTACGACCTTGCAACGGAAGATATCGCACATCCGGAGGACTTCGGCCCGGGTCTCCTTTTCGGCGCGGACCTTGATCAGGGCCATTTCCCGCTCGACGAACTCTCCCTCCTCGGTCACGTCCACCACCTTGTAGACGTCTATCAGACGACGGAGCTGCTTGATAATCTGCTCGATGATCATGTCGTCCCCATGGGTGACCAAGGTGAGATGGGAGAGCGTGGGGTCCAAGGTCTCGGCCACGCAGAGGCTGTCGATGTTGAATCCGCGCCCGGAGAAGAGCCCGACGATGCGGGCCAAAGCCCCGGGGGTGTTTTCCACGAGAACCGATAGGGTGTGTTTCTTCTCCATAGCTTCTCTCCTTTACACCAGGATCATTTCCGTTGTCGCCCGCCCAGCGGGGACCATGGGGAAGACGCCTTCTTCAGGGGCGATGTGGATGTCCACCAGCACGAGGCTGTTGGTCTCCAGGGCCTTCTTGAGCACGGGTTCCACCTCCTCGGGTTTGGTGGCCCGAAGACCTACGGCCCCGTAAGCGTCGGCCAGCTTGACGAAGTCCGGGATGGTGGCGAACTGCACCGCCGAATAGCGCCGGTCGTAGAAGAGCTCCTGCCACTGGCGCACCATGCCCAGATAGCCGTTGTTCAGGATGATGACCTTGATGGGGAGCTTTTGGTCCATCGCGGTGGCCATTTCCTGGATGTTCATCTGGATGGAGCCGTCTCCGGCGATGTCGAGCACGAGCTTGTCCGGATGGGCCATCTGGGCCCCGATGGAAGCCGGGAACCCGTAACCCATGGTGCCCAGTCCTCCGGAAGACAGCAGGGTGCGAGGACGGTCGAACTTGTAGAACTGGGCCGTCCACATCTGGTTCTGGCCCACCTCCGTGGCCACGATGGCCTCACCCTTGGTCAGCTCGTAGAGCTTCTCGATGACGAACTGGGGTTTGATGTGTTCGCCGTCCTGCTTGTAGGAGAGGGGATAGCGCCTCTTCCAGATGTCGATCTGTTCCCACCATTCTTTGAACTGCTCCTTCCAGAGCTTGGCCGGGCGGCCCACTTCGCGGATGACTTCGAGCAACCGCGCGAGGGCGCGCTTGCAGTCACCCACGATGGGCACGTCCACCCGGACGTTTTTCTGGATGGAGGTGGGATCAATGTCTATGTGGACGATCTTGGCCATGGGGGCAAAGGCGTCCACCTTGCCCGTGACCCGGTCGTCGAACCGGGCGCCAACGGCGATGATGAGGTCGCTGTTGGCCACGGCCATGTTGGCGTAGTAGGTGCCGTGCATCCCGAGCATCCCCAGGGAATACTCGTGGGTGCCGGGGAACCCACCGAGCCCCATGAGCGTCATGGTGACGGGGAGATGGAGGAGCTCGGCCAGTTCGCGCACCTCCTCGTGCGCCCCGGAAGAGATCACGCCGCCGCCCACGAGGAGCACCGGCCTGGTTGAGGCCTCAAGCAGGCGGTAGGCCTTCTCGACCTGCTTGCGATGCGGTTCGTAGACCGGATTGTAGCTGCGGAGCTTGATCTCCTCCGGCCAGACGAATTCCGTCTTGGCCTGCTGGACGTCTTTGGGAAGATCCACCAAGACCGGCCCCGGACGCCCGGTGCGGGCGATGTGGAAGGCCGCCTTGAGCGTCCAGGCGAGGTCTTCGACGCGCTTGACCAGGAAGTTGTGCTTGGTGCACGGACGCGTGATGCCGGTGATGTCTACTTCCTGGAAGGCGTCGTTTCCGATGAGCTTGGTGGGCACCTGGCCGGTGAGCACCACCAAGGGGATGGAATCCATGTAGGCCGTAGCGATCCCGGTGACGGTGTTCGTGGCCCCGGGACCGGAGGTCACCAGACAGACTCCTACTTTGCCCGTGGAGCGTGCCAGCCCGTCTGCCGCGTGGGTCGCTCCCTGCTCGTGCCTGACGAGCACGTGTTTGATCTCCGGCGTGCGGTAGAGTTCGTCGTAGATGTCGATCACCGCCCCGCCGGGATACCCGAAGATGATGTCCACACCCTCTCTCTTGAGGGCCTCCACGATGATCTGTGCGCCAGTCATTTTGGTAGCCACTACTCCTTGCCCTCCTCCTGACGGTATTTTTCCACGATGGCCATAATCTTGTCTTTTAAGGCCAGCTTTTGGAATTGAATCCTCTTCTTTTCGATTTCCTCTTCGGTGGTGAGATAAGGACGGCGGTGGAACTCTTCGAGCTTCTGATCGAGGGCGCGATGTTCCTCGACCAGTTGACGGAGCTCTTCGTCCTGAGCCGCATACTTGGCAATCAATTCCTTATCTTTATCCATAGGACCTCCTTCAGATGTGGAATTGGTCATTTAAAGCCCAAAATCAGGGCTGTCAAGCGATTGTGAAAATAAAAACTTGCTGTCCTGCGCCTTCCGGCGATCTTTTCTTGAGCATTGTTTCCTAACACCAATTTCTGCCGACCAAAACCTATTTGTGAAAAATTTTCAAAACCCATGACGGGCATAGATCTCTTTCACCTTTTCGGTCAGGAGAAAGTCTTTCCATGCTCTGGCCAAGGGATGATCCTCCGCACCCTTCCGCAGGGCTACCTGGTATCGGCTGCGCGCGGTCTCCCCCTCGGGAAAGGTTATATAGTCGAAGAGCGGTTCGGGAAAGAAGCGCGGGTTCTGATAGTAGTAGGCGAAGTGGAAATAGAGCGGGGCCACGTCCGCCAGGCCGTGATAGACCATCGCCGGGACCTCGCGATGATGGATGACCTGGCTCTTTAGGGCCTCCTTTTCGATCTTTTCTTTGAGCCCCGGAACGTGGGCGAGGGCCTCGATGTAGCTCTTGAAGGAGTTGACTTCGGTCTTCGGGTTGGAAATGGCGATCCTTACGTCTTCCCGCAGGAGGTCTTCCGGGCCTTTGATCCCCTTGGGGTTTCCCCTCTTTACCACCAGGACCACCCCGCGGTTTTCCATGAAGGTCTCCGGGGAAACGACCTTCTCTTCCACCTTGGCCATGAACTCCGGCGGGGCCATGACGATCTCCGGCTCGAGATGGAGCACGAGGTTTCCGACGGCCAGAGGCTTTCCTTCTAGCACCGGACGAAAACGAGGCGGGGGCAGGGTGACGTAGAAGACCTCGACCTTGCGTCCCACTTCTTGGCCGAAGGCCTCTATCACTTCGGGGATGACCATGAACTGGTTGCCTTCCATGACGATGGTGAGCTCGGCCCGGCAGGGGTCGCCGTGGAAGTCGTAAACCACGTTGCTCCCCGGGAGGAAGACCCCTTCTTGGCCGGCTCCGGTGTCCAGGGGCCAGGGCAGGTACAAACACTCCATGTTTTCCAAGATTTCACCCCCTTTTTCGGTCTTTCTCCTTTTCTTCTAGACCTTTCGTCTGCTTCCGTCTAGAAAATTCTCGGGAGGCCGGCCGGGGAAGGCGCAGAAGAGTTTGTCAGAGCTTCTTGACAAGGATTTTAAAGGTTGATAGTCATTCTATAGATTTACCGTAGGCGCGTAGCTCAGTGGGAGAGCGCTTGCTTGACGCGCAAGAGGTCGGCGGTTCGATCCCGCCCGCGCCTACCACGAAGGTAAAGGCATCTTTGGGTGATGAGCCCAAAAGATGCCTTTTAATTTTATGGCCCCAAGAGAGTTTGCTTCCTTTCTCTCGGTGGCCGATCAGTGGACTAGCGAGGAGGGAAAGTGGAAATCAGGATCCTCTTACCCGGTGGAGAGGAGAAGGCGTTTCCGAAAGGGACCAAAGTCGGTGAAATCCTGAAGGACCTGGAACGGAAAGACATCGTCGGGGCCAAGTTCAACGGCCAACTGGTGGATCTCGAGACCCCTCTTTCAGAAGACGGTGAGTTGGTTCCCCTCACCGCCGAGGACCCCGAAGCCCTCGAGCTCCTTCGTCATTCCGCAGCGCACGTGCTGGCCCAGGCGGTCAAGGAGCTCTTTCCCGGCGTCAAGCTCGGCATCGGACCGGCCACGGATCAAGGTTTCTACTACGATTTCGACTACGAGCGCCCCTTCACCCCCGAAGACCTCACCGCCATCGAAAAGCGCATGAAAAAGATCGTCAAGAAACGCTTTCCCATCCGGCGGGAGGAGGTCTCCAAGGAAGAGGCCCGGAAGCTCTTTAAAGAGCAGGGCGAGACCTACAAGCTCGAGCTCCTCGAAGATATCCCGGACGAGACCGTAAGCCTCTATCGCCAGGGGGATTTCGTTGATCTCTGCCGCGGCCCGCACGTTCCCCACACCGGCTGGGTAAAGGCCTTCAAGCTCCTTTCGGTGGCCGGGGCCTACTGGCGGGGAGACGAGAAGAACCCCATGCTCTGGCGCATCTACGGCACGGCCTATTTCAAGAAGGAAGACCTCGAGGCCCATCTCAAGCGGCTGGAGGAGGCCAAAAGGCGCGACCATCGGCGCCTGGGGAAGGACCTCGATCTCTTCAGCATCCAGGACGAAGTGGGGCCGGGGCTCATCCTCTGGCATCCCAAGGGGGCGCTGGTGCGCAAGATCATCGAGGACTTCTGGCGCGAAGAGCATCTCCGCCGGGGCTACGAGCTGGTCGTCACCCCGCACATCGCCCGCCGCCATCTCTGGAAGATCTCGGGGCACCTCGATTTCTACGCGGAGAACATGTTCGCCCCGATGAAGATCGACGAGATCGAGTACCAGCTGAAGCCCATGAACTGCCCCTTCCACATCCTCATCTACAAGAGCCGGCGGCGGAGCTATCGGGAGCTCCCCATCCGCTGGTGTGAGCTCGGCACGGTCTATCGCTACGAGCGAAGCGGGGTGCTCCACGGCCTCATGCGGGTGCGGGGCTTCACCCAGGACGACGCCCACATCTTTTGTCGGGAGGACCAGCTCGAGGAGGAGATCTTCCGCTGCCTCGACCTTACGGTCTTTTTCCTGAGCACCTTCGGTTTCAAGGAATACCAGATCTTTCTCTCCACCCGGCCCGAAAAGTACGTGGGCTCTGACGAGATCTGGGAGAAGGCCGAAGGCGCCCTGCGCGCGGCCCTTGAGGCCAAGGGGCTCTCCTACGAGATAGACCCCGGCGAGGGGGTCTTCTACGGGCCCAAGATCGACATCAAGATCAAAGACGTCCTCGACCGCTTCTGGCAGTGCTCCACCATCCAGGTGGACTTCAACATCCCCGAGCGCTTCGACATCACCTACATCGGCGAGGACAACCGTCCCCATCGGCCGATCATGATCCACCGGGCCCTCCTGGGCTCGCTTGAGCGCTTCTTCGGCGTGCTCATCGAGCACTACGCCGGGGCCTTCCCGACCTGGCTGGCTCCGGTGCAGGTGGTCCTCCTCACCGTGGCCGACCGTCACATCCCCTACGGGGAGAAAGTCTACGAGCGCCTGCGCGGCGCCGGGTTGCGGGTGTCCAAGGATTTCCGCAACGAAAAGCTTGGCTTTAAGATCAGAGAGGCTCAGCTCCAGAAAATTCCCTATATGGTCATCCTTGGGGACCAGGAAATGGAAAATGAGGCCTTGACGGTCCGCACCAGAAAAGGAGAGAATCTGCCCCTGATGGCCGTGGAAGACTTCATCGCCAGGTTGCAGGAAGAGATTGCGGCCAAAGTTCTCAACTAAGGAGTAAGAGTGGCAAAGATTGACAAGAAGAAGTTTCGGGTCAACGAACGTATTCGGGCCCCTAGAGTCCGCCTCGTGGATGCGGATGGCAAGCAATTGGGTATCGTTTCGCGGGATGAGGCCCTGGCCATGGCCAGGGAACAAGGGCTTGATCTGGTAGAGGTGGCGCCCCAGGCCGACCCGCCGGTCTGCCGGATCATGGACTACGGTCAGTTCCTCTATCAGCAGGCCAAGAAGCTCAAAGAGGCCCGCAAGAAGCAGACCACCGTTGAGGTCAAGGAAATCAAGGTCAGGCCGAAGACCGACGTCCACGACCTGGAGACCAAGATCCGGCACATCAAGCGTTTCCTCGGGGATCGCAACAAGGTCAAGATCCGCGTCTTTTTCCGCGGGCGCGAGATCACCAAGCCCGAGCTCGGCCGGGAAGTGCTCAAGAAGATCCTCGAGGCGGTGGAGGACGAGGCCCAGGTGGAAATGCAGCCTCGCATGGAAGGCAGACAGATGATCATGATCTTGGCCCCGAAGAAGTCTTAGGGGCCTTGCAAGAAGCCTCTCCTCGCATTATTCCTTGCAGAAATTTTTCAGAAGAAAGGTGAGACTATGGCCAAGTGCAAGATAAAGACCAATCGTTCGGCGGCCAAGCGCTTCAAGGTCACGGGAAGCGGCAAGGTCATGCATTTTCGCGCGGGAAAGAGCCACTTGCTGCGCAAGAAGAGCCGCAAGCGGAAGAGGAGACTCAAGAAGGCCGTGGTCCTTTCCTCGGCCTGTCTGGATGCGGTCAAGCGCCTGATTCCCTACAAGTTTTAGTTGACGTTAGCGGTTTCAGAGAAAAAGGAGGTGTGAATATATGCCCAGGACAAAAGGTGGTCCGAAGACCAGGCGTCGCCACAAGAAGTACATCAAGCTCGCCAAGGGCTACTGGGGCCAGCGCAAGAACTGCTTTCGCCGGGTGCGCGAAACCGTGGAGCGGGCCCTTTGCTACGCCTATCGCGATCGGCGCCAGCGCAAGCGCGACTTTCGTCGCCTCTGGCAGATCCGCATCAACGCCGCGGCGCGGATCCACGGCATGAACTACAGCCGTTTCATGGGGGGCTTGAAGAAGGCCGGGGTGGAGCTCGACCGGAAGATCTTGGCCAACCTGGCCATCACCGAGCCCGAGGCCTTCAAGAAGCTCGTGGATCTTGCGGCTTCTAAGTGGCAGTAATGATCGACGAAAAGCGCCTTGAGGATCTGAAGGAAGAGGCCCTGAAGGAGATCCGGGGGGCCCAGGACGAAAAGGGTCTTGAGGCCGCCCGGGTCAAGTTCCTGGGGCGCAAGGGCGAGCTGACCCAGGTCCTCAAGTCCATCGCCAAGCTCCCGCCGGAATTAAAGCCCGTCATCGGGCGGCTCGCCAACCAGATCAAGCGGGAGCTCGAAGCGGCCCTGAAGGAGGCCCAGGCCGAGCTCAAGCGCCGCAAGGAAGCCTTCTTACCCGGGGTTGACCTTACCCTCCCCGGAAGGCCCTATCTCTTGGGAAAACTCCATCCCATCACCCAGGTGATGCAGGAGATCTGCGAGATCTTCCTGCGCATGGGGTTTTCCATCGCCACGGGGCCGGAGATCGAGCTCGACTACTACAATTTCGAGGCCTTGAACATCCCCCCGGATCATCCGGCCCGGGACATGCAGGCCACCTTTTACGTGGACGAAAAGGTCGTCCTGCGCACGCACACCTCCCCCATTCAGATCCGCACCATGGAGCGGGAAAAGCCCCCGCTGCGCATCATCGCCCCGGGGAAGGTCTATCGCTGCGACTCCGACGTGACCCACACCCCCATGTTCCACCAGATCGAGGGCCTCATGGTGGACCGGGAGGTCTCCTTTGCCGATCTCAAGGGCATCCTCACCCTCTTCGCCCAGGAGACCTTCGGCGAGAAGACCCGCGTGCGCTTCCGGCCCAGTTACTTCCCCTTCACCGAGCCCAGCGTGGAGATGGACATCAGTTGCGTGATCTGTGACGGCGACGGTTGCCGGGTCTGCGGCCACACGGGCTGGCTTGAGATCCTCGGGGCCGGCATGGTCCATCCCAACGTCTTTCGGTCCGTGGGCTACGATCCGGAGGAATGGGTGGGGTTTGCCTTCGGGCTCGGGGTGGAAAGGATCGCCATGCTCAAGTTCGGCATAGACGACATCCGTCTCTTCTACGAAAACCACTTGCGTTTCCTGGAGCAGTTCTGATGTTGGTTCCCTATTCGTGGCTCAAAGAATTCGTGGCCGTTGATCTCCCGCCGGAGGAGCTCGCCGAAAGGCTCACCCTCACCGGGCTTGAAGTCGAAGGCGTGGAAGACGCCTACGAGCCCCTTTATCCGGTGGTTTCCGTGCGCGTGGTCTCGGTCTCGCCCCATCCGCAGGCCGAAAAGCTCAAGGTCTGTCAGGTCTCAGACGGCGAGCGGGACTTTCAGGTGGTGTGCGGGGCCCCGAACGTGCGCGAGGGCCTAAAGACCGCCTTTGCCCCTCCGGGGACGATCCTTTTCACCGGAGACAAGGTCACCCCGGCGGAGATCCGGGGCGTGCGCTCCGAGGGCGTGCTCTGTTCGGCCTACGAGCTGGGCTTGAGCGACGATCATACGGGGATCCTTGAGCTTCCCGAAGACACCCCGCTCGGAAAGAGGATCGTCGAGATCTTTTCCCTCTCCGAGCCCGTGCTCGAGGTGGCCATCACCCCCAACCGCGGGGACTGCCTTTCCATCTGGGGCATGGCGCGCGAGGTGGCCGCGGTCTGTAAGCTCTCCCTGACACCCCCGATCCTTCCCAAGCTCCCCCTGGGGGAGGAGATCTTTCGCCTGACGAGCGTGACCATCGAGGTCCCCGAGCTCTGCTATCGCTACGCCGGGCGGATCATCCGCGGGGTCACGGTCAAGCCGAGCCCCTTTGAGGTGCAGAAGAAGCTCTGGCTCTGCGGGTTGCGTCCCATCAACAACGTGGTGGACGTGACCAACTACGTGCTTCTCGAGATCGGCCAGCCCCTTCACGCCTTCGACTTCGATCTCCTCGAGGGCCGCCGCATCATCGTCCGGCGCGCGCGGGAAGGGGAGGAGATCCTCACCCTCGACGGCGAGCGGCGCAAGCTCTCCCCGGAGATGATGGTCATCGCCGACGCCGTGCGTCCGGTGGCCATCGCCGGCATCATGGGCGGTGAGGAGACGGCGGTCACGGAGAAGACGAAAAACGTCTTCCTCGAGAGCGCCTGGTTCAATCCTTCGAGCATCCGGCGCACCTCCCAACGCCTGCGTCTTTCCACCGACAGTTCTTATCGCTTCGAACGGGGCGTTGATCCCGAAGGGGTGATCCTCGGGCTTGAGCGCGCGGCGGAAAAGATCGTCCGTCTGGCCGGCGGAGAGGTGGTCTCCGGCCGCATTGACGAATACCCCACGCCCTACGTGCCGCGGGAGATCAGGCTCACCCCGCGCAAGCTTTCCCTCTATCTCAAGCTCGATCTCCCGGAGCTCGAGGTCGAAGACCTCCTGCGTCGGGTGCAGGTCAAGGTGACCCGCGGGGTGGAGGGCTTCATCTGCGAGCCCCCGAGCTTCCGCCACGATCTCTCCATCGAGGAAGACCTCATCGAGGAGGTGGCCCGGCTCTACGGCTACGACCGTTTGCCCACGAGCATCCCGCGGGCGGAGATTGCCGGAAGACCGCCCACGCGTCACGAGCGCTATCTGGCCCGCGTGCGCCAGTTGATGACCGCGCTCGGGCTCTACGAGGCCATCAACTACAGTTTCATCTCTCCCCGTTTTGCCGATCTCCTGGGGCTTCCCGAGGACGATCCGCGGCGGCGGGTGGTGGCGCTGGCCAATCCGCTCTCCGAGGAGCAGTCCGTGATGCGCACCATGCTGCTCCCGGGCCTCCTCGAGACCGCGCGGGTCAACATCTTTCGGGAGCGGCCCAACGTGCGCGTCTTCGAACTGGGGCGGGTCTTCCTCCCGCGGGAGGGAGAAAGGCTCCCGGAAGAGCGCCATCATCTCGGCGGGCTCCTCACCGGGCTGGTGGAGCCTTTGAGCTGTCACGCTCCGGGGCGCAAGGTGGATTTCTTCGACCTCAAGGGCATCCTCGAAAGCTTCTTCCATCAACTGCGGCTCAAGGTTGATTTCGTCCCGCAGGCGCACGAGCCCTTCCTGCGTCCGGCGGTCTCGGTGCGTCTTAAAGCCGCGGGTGAGGACCTCGGGTTTGCCGGGGAGATCGCTCCCGAGGTGCGCGAAAGGCTTGATCTTCCCCAGCCGCTCTTCGTCTTCGAGCTCGACTTCGACCGGCTGGTGGAACTCGTAAGCGAAGAGAAGACCTATCGGCCCCTTCCCAAGTTCCCGGCCACGACCAGAGATCTCGCCATCGTCCTCAGGGACGAGATCCCGGCGGCAGACGTCCTTTCCTTCGTCAGGGAGGCCGAAATCCCCTATCTCGAAGAGGTGGCCGTGATTGACGTTTACCGGGGCAAGGGCATCCCCGAAGGGGAAAAGAGCCTGACCCTGCGCTTCGTCTACCGCGCCAAGGATCGCACCCTCACCGACGAAGAGGTCAACGAGATCCAGGAAAAGGTCGCCGAACGCATCTTCGAGCATTTCGGAGCCAGGCCCAGATGAAGAAGACCGTCACCAAGAAGGATCTGGTGCAGTGTCTGCACGAGGAGCTGGGGTTCTCCAACCGGAGTCTCCTCCGGGTGCTTGACGAGATCTTCGAGACCATCAAGACGGCCCTGGAGCGGGGGGAGGAGGTCAAGATCGTCCGTTTCGGCAACTTCGAACCCTATCAGCGCCCGAGCCGGCGGGGGGTGAGCCCCAAGGACGGCCGGGAGATCCTCATCGAGGGTAAGAAGACCGCGGTCTTCAGACCCAGTCCGACCCTCAAGGAATACATCAACCGACGCACGTGATGACGGGAGAGGAGAAGGCCAGGCGTTACTACTCCATCGGCGAGGTGGCCCGCCTCCTGGATCTCGAACCCCACGTGCTCCGTTTCTGGGAAAAAGAATTTCGCCGCTTGATCAAGCCCCTGAGGGTCTCCGGGCGCAGGCTCTATCGCCCGGAGCAGGTGGAGATGTTCCGGCGCATCAAGCGCCTCCTCTACGAGGAAGGCTACACCATCTCCGGGGCCAAGAAGAAGCTTGCGGAAAGGGACACCCGGGAAGAGGTCCTGAAAGAGGTGCGGGACGGTCTCCGGGAGATCCTTTCCCTGCTCGAGAAGGAGTGAAAATGGGAAAGCTTCCTGCTGATCCTCACGAACGCGCCTGGGCCATCGCCCGTTTCATGCGCCAATACGACCAGGTGGCGGTGAACTACGACATGGAGCTCGAAGAGGTGCGTCCGGGCTACGCCCGCATCTCCATGAAGGTGCGGCCGGACATGCTCAACGCCGTGCGTCTGGCCCACGGCGGAGTGACGTTTTCCCTTGCGGACTTCGCCTTTGCCGTGGCGGCCAACAGCCACGGTCAGGTGGCCGTGGCCACCTCGGTGAACATCAACTATCCGGCGCCGGCCAAGGAAGGGGACGTGCTCGTGGCCGAGGCGCGGGAGATGGCCCGCACCAGGCGGACGGGGCTCTACCAGGTGGAGGTGCGCCGCGGAGACGGGACCTTGGTGGCGCTCTTTACCGGCACGGTGTTTCGCCGCGACGATACGCTCGAGGACTGGATCCCCTAAAACACGCGGAAGACCCCGGCGCGGCGGGCGTCTCCGGCGCCTTCGAGCCGGCTCGTCACCAGGTGCACCCCGCCGAAGTAAAGATCCTTGACCGACCAGACGTTCACCGGCACGTCAAGACCTTCCAGGCTCTCTTTCGGAACACCGGGTTCCACCTGAAGGACCTCGCCGTCGAAGTGGAGGCGCGGGGCCGAGACCGCGACTTCCGGCGGCAGATGGAACCACACCAGGTTGACGAGCACCTCGAAGATGGCCGAGCGGATGCGCTTGCTCCCTCCGCTTCCAAGCGCAAGGCCGGTTTCCGGCGTGAAGCAAAGGCTCGGGGCCATCATGGAGGAGATGCGCTTTCCCGGCGGGTCGGCGAAGAAGCCCCGCGGATGGAGGTCGTCCTCGCCCATGATGTTGTTGAGGACGATCCCCGTCTTCGGAGCGAGGAACCCCGAGGCCTCGCCGAAGGTCATGGTGAGCGCGGCAAGGTTGCCCTGGGCGTCCACCACGCTCAGATGGGTCGTGCCGCGGGAGACGCGCGGGCGGGAGAGGAGCTCAAGCGCGCGGAAGGGGTCTTCGCGCACCACCTTCTCGCGGAGCTCGTGCACGGTGACCAGCGTCTTGGCCAGGGCGTGGATGTGGGCCGGGGAGAGGAACTCTCCCTTATCGAAGTATTCGTCGAAGAGCTTGAGGGAAAGGGCCACCATCGGGCCGCCGAAGGCCGGCGGCGGGTTGGTGAGGAGCTTGGCGTCCCTGAAGGAATAGCTGAGGGGCTTGCGGGAGAAGACCTCGTAGCTCGCCAGGTCCTCCCGGGTAAGGAGCCCCCCGCCTTCCCGCATCAGGCGGTCGAGCTCCGCGGCGATCTCTCCCAGATAGAAGGCCTCGAGGCTTTCGGGCAGGGCCTCGAGGAAATGGGCGAGATCCGGGTTGCGCAGCACGGTGCCTGGCTCCGGGGGTTTTCCCTCGGGGAAGAAGATGCTCCGGATCTCTTCCTCGGCGCTGAAGATCGGGGCAAGCAACCGAAAGCAGTAGGACTGAAACTCGTCCACCTCAAAGCCCTCGCGGGCAAAGTGGACCGCCGGGGCGACGATTTCTTTTAGGGGCAGGCGCCCGTGGCGGTTCTGGATCTCGCAAAGGCCCTTGAGAGTTCCGGGCACAGCGACCGAGGCCAAACCGATGTGGAAGTCTTGGGAGGAGCCGGGGAACTTCACGGTCACCGTGCGGAAGTCGAGCTTGGCCGGCGGTTTTTGAAGCCCCTTTCCCGGGGTGTCCACGAAGAAGTCGTAGAGGAAGACGCGGTTTTCTTCGGCTTGATAGAGGATGGCGAACCCCCCGCCGCCAAGGCTCGTCAGGGCGGCCTCCGTCACCCCGGAGGCAAAGGCCGCGGCGATCAGGGCGTCAACCGCCGTTCCTCCCAGGGAGAAGATCTCTTGTGCGGCTTCGGCTGGATAGCGGTTCCCGCAGGCAATGGCCCCTTTCATGTCCAGAACTCCCGCTTCAAGATGGTGATGATCTCCGCAAAGGTAGCGCCCGTGCGGTGGAGTGCAAGTATCCGATAGGAGATGGGTTTTCGGCGCAGGAGTTCGGCGAGCATCTCCCAGTGCGCACCGAGGCCCAGTTTTTCGGCCCGCGGGCGCAGTTTGGCGTGCAGTTCCTGGAGGGTGGCCAGTATCGGCCGTCTTTGCCCCTCCAGCGGATGCACGAAGGACCCGTCGAGCCCGTGTCGTGCGGCCTGCCATTTGCCGTAGAGATGGACCTCGCGCGGAAGAGGCGGAGGGGAGAGCTCGGCAAGTATCTCTTCGGCCAGGACGCGGGTGAACCCCACCACCGCGAGGATGTCCCGGAGACGTCCGGGGACGTCGAAGATCCGGACCTCCACCGTGCCGAGGGTGGGCTGAATTCTCACGTCCCACCAGAGATCGCGGATGGTGGTGATGATGCCCCGGTCCTTCAGGAACTCGAGAAGCCCCTCGTATTCCTGCCAGTCGGAGAACCGCCGCGGAAGACCGGCCAGGGGGAGCACCTCAAAGAGCTTGGTGCGATAGGAGTGGAAACCGGTGTTTTGCCCCTCGTAGAAGGGCGAGGAGGTGGTGAGCGCAAGGAGCAGCGGGAGATAGGCCAGGATGGCGTTGTAGAGCTTTAGCGCGGTCTCCTCGTTGGGCATCCCCAGATGGATGTGGAGACCCTGGGCGATGAAGCGCCGGCCCACGAGCTGGAGTTCCTCAAAGATGGCCTTGTAGCGGGGATCGTCGTAGACGATCTGCTCCTCCGCGCGGGCGAAGGGATGAAGGCTTGCGGGAAACACCACAAAGCCTTCCCGGGAGACGAAGTCCTCGAGAAGCCTGAGCTTTTTGCGCAGGAAGTCCTCAAGCTCGTGGAGATCCTGGCACACCGGGGTGACCAGCTCGATCATGGACTTGTAGGCCTCGGGCTTGAGGAACCCTTCGAGCCCGGGCGGGGTCTTGTTTAGGAGGACCGGGGACCCGGGGGCCAGATTGAGGCTCTTTTGATCGAGGACTTCGAGTTCCAGTTCCAGACCGATGGTAAAGGGTTGGCTGTGTCGAAAAATCTTGACCTCCTAGGAGGAGAGCCTTTCCAGGGCCACACGGGCCACGGTGGCCAGGAAAGACGCCCCTATGGGCAATACTCCCTCGTCGAAATCAAAGCGCGGGCTGTGGGCCGGGACCTTTTCAAGACCCTTCTTCTGGGCCCCGAACCGCACGAGACAGCCCGGCACTTTTTGCAGATAAAAGGCAAAGTCTTCTCCACCCAGACTGGGATGGGGTTGTCTCACCACCCCTTCCTCCCCGACGACCAGGCGTGCGGCTTCTCTTGCCAAGGCCGCCGCCTGGGGATCGTTGATCACCGGGGGATACCCTTCTTTGATTTTGACCTTAATTTTGGCTCGATGCAAATCCGCCACCCCGCGGGAGATACGTTTGAGGCCCTCGTGAAGCCGTTTCCGCGCCTCGGGATGGGTGGAACGGATGGTCCCCTCGAGGATGGCCCGCTCGGCGATGACGTTGTGGGCGCTTCCCGCCTCAAACTTGCCCACGGTGATGACGCAAGGATAGGCCGGGTTGATCTCGCGGGAGATGAGGGTCTGGAGGCTCATGACCAGGAGGGACCCCACGACCACGGCGTCCACGGCCTCGTGGGGCCAGGCGGCGTGTCCGCCTTTGCCCTGGATCTCCACGAAGAAGCTGTCGGTGTAGGCGCAGATGAGGCCCTCGTTTACGGCGATCTCCCCCACGCGGAAGTGGCGGTCAATGTGGCCGGCAAAGATCATCTCCACGCCGTTGAGCACGCCCTCTTTGATCATGGCGAGCGCCCCGGCCCCTTTTTCTTCTGCCGGTTGAAAGATGAGCCTCACCCGCCCCCGGGGAGGGGGGTTTTCCACCAGAAGGGCCGCGGCTCCGAGGAGCATGGCCACGTGACCGTCGTGCCCGCAGGCGTGCATCACCCCGGGGATCTCGGAAGAGAAGGAAAGCCCGGTCTCTTCCTGTAAGGGGAGGGCGTCCATGTCCGCCCGCAGGGCAACCACGGGTTTGCCCGCGCCGATTTCGGCGACCACGCCGGTCTTGGCCACGCCGGTCCGGGGTTCAAGACCGAGACGTTTCAGCTCGCGGGCGATGAGGGCGGCGGTTTTTTCTTCCTGATAGGCCAGCTCTGGCCAACGGTGAAGGGTGCGTCGGATTTCCTGTAACCACGAGATTAGTTTGGGTGCTACCTCCATAGGGCCCAAAGTTTATCACGCCTTTGTGGCCGAGCCAGTCTGCTCACGCTCCCCTATTTTAATACGTGAGGCGGCAGATGAAGAGCGCCGCAAGGGCCCCCACCAAGTCGGCGGCAAGAGCCGCTATCACCGCGTAGCGGGGGTCTTTGATGCCCACGGCCCCGAAGTAGACGGCGAGCACGTAGAAAGTGGTCTCGGTGGAGCCCTGGAGCACGGAGGCCAGATAGGCGTTGAAACTGTCCGGGGCGCGGGCCACGATTTCGCTCATCAGGCCGAAGGCCCCGGAACCCGAAAGGGGCCTCAGCAGGGCCACGGGCAGGACTTCGGCGGGAAACCCGATGAAGTCGGTGACCGGCCGCAAGAGGGTCACGAAGTAGTCAAAGGCCCCCGAGGCGCGGAAGATCCCCACGGCCACGAGGATCATGACCAGGAAGGGGATGATGCGCACCGCCACGTCGAATCCCTCTTTGGCCCCTTCGCAGGCCTTCTCGTAAACCGGCACCCGGCGCAGATAGCCGAAGGCCACGAGGCCGAACATGAGGAGGGGCACGATCCAGAAGGAAAGGATCTCCTTGAGCGTGGCGGCCGAGGGGTCCCTGAAGAACTTGAGTCCTCCGGCCACGGAGACGGCAAGAATCATGAGGAGGATCAGGTAATCCTCCAGGCTCCGGGCGGTCCCGCGGCTTTTCCGTTCTTCCTTCACGGGTTCGTAGTCTTCGAGCTTGGGCGGAGGTTCCGGGCCGTAGAACCGGGCGAGCAGCTTTGCGGCCACCACGGCGGTGAGGGTGGAGCAGGAGGTGGCGAAGAGGGTGGGGAAGATGATGCTTGCGGGTTCGCTGCATCCGGCGGCGGCGCGCACGGCGATGACCCCCAAGGGCAGGAGTGTCACGTTGGAGGTGTTTATGGCGAGGAAGAGGCACATGGCGTCGGTGGCCCGTTCGGGATGCGGATTGAGACGCTGGAGTTCCATCATGGCCTTGATGCCCAGGGGGGTGGCGGCGTTTCCGAGCCCCAGGGCGTTGGCCGAGAGGTTCATGACCATGGCGCTCATGGCCGGATGATCCGCGGGGACCCGGGGAAAGAGCCTGGTGAGGATCACCCGCACGCGGCGCGCGATGATCTGAAGGAGCCCGGCTTCCTCGGCCACCTTCATGAGGCCCAGCCACAGGGCCATGGCCCCGATGAGCCCGAGGGCCAGGTTCACGGCGGTCTTGGCGGACTCGAAGGAAGCCTTGGTCACCGCGGCCATCTGATCGTTGAAGGCCGCCGAGACCACGGCCAGAGCCACCATGTAGAACCAGATCCGGTTCATGATCGCCATGCGCGGGGGCTTTTCTCCGGACATCTCTCCTCTCTCCCCGAAGGCTCAGACCAACAAAGATACGAAAACTTCGCTCGGAAAGCCAGTTTTTGGCCCGAAAAGAGGGGGCTTACCCTGGCGGCGGTTCCCGCGGTATATTTGGGCAGACCCTCACTCAACGCGATCTAAGGAGACACCGGCATGGCCGATTTCGTTCACCTCCATCTCCACACGGAGTGGAGTCTTCTCGACGGGGCGATCCGGTTGAAGGACCTCTTTAAGAAGGCCCAGGAATTCGGCTACGAGGCCGTGGCCATCACCGACCACGGAAACCTCTTCGGCCTCGTCCACTTTTACGAGAAGGCCAAGGAACACGGGATCAAGCCCATCCTGGGTTGCGAGGTCTACGTGGCCCCGGGTTCCCGCTTCGACCGCAAGGCCAAGAGCGCCCATGAGGCGGGCTATCATCTGGTGCTCCTTTGCGAGAACGAGGTCGGCTATCGCCATCTCTTAAAGCTCGTCTCCCTGGCCAATCTCGAAGGGTTTTACTGGAAGCCCCGCGTGGACAAGGATCTTTTGCGCCGCTACAGCGAGGGGCTCATCGCCCTTTCGGCCTGCCTTCACGGCGAGGTCTCCGCTGCCATCCTGCGCGGCCAGATGGACCGGGCGCGGGAGCTGGCCGAGGAATACGCGGAGATCTTTCCCGGACGCTTCTATCTCGAACTCCAGGAAAACGCCCTCCCCGAGCAGAAGACGGTAAACGAGGGGCTTTGTGAGCTGGCCGAGGAGCTTGGGCTCCCGCTCGTGGCCACGAACGACTGCCATTACCTGAACCCCGGGGACGACCGGATCCACGACGTCCTTCTCTGCATCCAGACCAACAAGGTGGTCACCGACGAGAACCGCATGCGGTTCTCCACGGACAAGCTCTACTTCGCCAGTCCGGAGGAGATGGTCTCGCGCTTTTCCTGGAAACCCGAGGCCGTGGCCTCAACGCTTGAGATCGCCGCGCGCTGTAACGTGGAACTCAAGCTCGGGGAATACCACTTTCCCCGCTATCCGCTCCCGCCGGGAAAGACCTACGAGGAGGCCTTTGAGGAGGCCGCGCGCCGGGGTTTTGAGAAGAGACTTTCCGAGCTCAAGGAATGGCCGGGGCTTGCGGCTCCGGAGGAAGAGTATCGCCGGCGCCTGGAATACGAGCTCGAGGTCATCAAGCAGAAGGGCTTTGCGAGCTACTTCCTGGTGGTGGCTGACTTCATCTCCTGGGCCAGGAAGCAGGGCATTCCCGTGGGGCCGGGCCGCGGCTCGGCAGCCGGGTCCCTGGTGGCCTTTGCCATGGGCATCACCAATCTCGACCCCTTGCGTTACGGGCTGCTTTTCGAGCGTTTCCTGAACGTGGAGCGCGCAAGCCTTCCGGACATTGACGTGGACTTTTGCATGCGCCGCCGGGAAGAGGTGATCCGCTACGTGCGCGAGAAATACGGCGGCGAGGAGTTCGTGGCCCAGATCGCCACCTTCGGGCAGATGAAGGCCAAGGCCGTGGTGCGCGACGTGGGCCGCGCCCTGGGGATGCCCTATCCGGAGGTGGACCGCATCGCCAAGCTCATCCCCGACACCCTGGGCATTACGCTCGATCAGGCACTCGCCGTGGAGCCGCGCCTGCGGGAGCTGGTGGAAAAGGACGAACGGGTGCGCGAGCTCATCGCCATCGCCCGGGCCCTTGAGGGGCTCCCGCGCCATTCCTCCACCCACGCCGCAGGGGTGGTCATCTCCGACGCCCCGATCACCAACTACTGCCCGCTGATGAAGGGTGAGGAGGACGAAATCGTCACCCAGTTCGACATGAAGGCCGTGGAGCGGGTGGGGCTCATCAAGTTCGACTTCCTGGGGCTCAAGACCCTCACCATCATCGACCATTGCGTGCGTCTGGTAAAGGAGCACTACGGCGAGGAGATAGACCTCGAGAGGCTTCCCCTGGACGACGAAAAGACCTACGAACTTTTGCGGCGCGGAGAGACCGACGGCGTGTTCCAACTGGAATCTTCGGGGATGAAAGAGCTCCTCGTGCGCATGCGGCCGAGTGACTTCAACGACCTCATCGCCATCCTCGCCCTCTATCGTCCCGGCCCCCTTGAGTCGGGCATGGTGGACCAGTACATCCGGGCCAAACACGGCGAGGTAGAGGTGACCTATCTCTTGCCGGAGCTTGAGCCCATCCTCAAGGAGACCTACGGGGTGATCGTCTATCAGGAGCAGGTGATGAAGATCGCCCAGGTGCTTGCGGGCTACAGCCTGGGTGAGGCCGACATCCTCCGCCGGGCCATGGGGAAGAAGAAGCCCGAGGTCATGGCCGCGCAGAAGGAGCGCTTCGTGCGCGGGGCCGTGGAAAGGGGCATCCCCGAGGAGAAGGCCGTCCAGATCTTCGACCTGATGGAAAAGTTTGCGGGCTACGGCTTCAACAAGAGTCATTCCACGGCTTACGCCCTCGTGGCCTTCCAGACTGCCTATCTCAAGGCCCACTATCCCCTCTGCTACATGACCGCGCTCCTCTCCTACGAAATGGGGAACACCGATCAGGTGGTGAAATACGTCTCGGTCTGCCGCCAGATGGGGATCGAGATCCTCCCGCCGGACATCAACGAGAGCGAGGTGGCCTTCAGTATTCACGGGGGAAAGATCCGCTTTGGTCTGGCGGCGGTCAAAAACGTGGGCGAGGGGGCGATCGAGGAGATCCTCAAGGCGCGGGAGGAAGGCCCCTTCCGCTCGTTTGAGGACTTCTGCCTGCGGGTGGACCTCAAGAAGGTCAACCGCCGGGTGCTCGAGGCCCTGATCAAGGCCGGGGCCTTCGACTCCCTGGGATACACGCGGGCCTCCCTGATGAAGGTGCTCGACGAGATGCTCGATTGGGTCCAGAACCGCCGCAAGGCCTTGGATCTCGGGCAAAAGACCATTTTCGACGTGGCCCAGGTCAACGACGTCTCGCCCGAAAGCCCGATAAAGATCCCCGAGGTCCCGGAGTGGCCCGCGAACCTGAAGCTCAAGTACGAAAAGGAGGCCCTCGGCTTCTACATCAGCGGGCATCCGCTTGAGCCCTATCGCGAATGGCTCTCCCTGCTTACGCCTTACACCGTTTCCAATCTCTCCCGGGCCCCGGAGGGGGCCAAGGTGGCCCTGGGCGGAGCCATCGCCGAGGTCAAGACCAAAAACACCCGCAAGGGAGACCGCATGGCCTTCGTGCGCCTGGAGGACGGACGCGAGACGGTGGAGGTCCTCGTCTTTCCGGACCTCTTTCGCCGCACGCAGGAGCTGATAGAGGAGAAGGGGCTCCTTTTCGTGGTCGGGCGTCTTGATCGCGAAGAATCAGGGACCAAGATCATCGCCGAGGAGATCGTGCCCCTGGAGGAGGCGCAGGGTGTCCTCCGCGGGCGGGCCTGTCTCGTGTTCAAGGCCGACGAGGTCAAGCCCGCCCAGCTCCAGGCGGTGCACGAGCTCATCTCCCAGAGCAACGGGCGTCTGCCGGTGGAGCTCCTCTTCAAGTTCCCCGAGGGCGAGGTCCTCATTTCGCCGGATCGCAAGCTCGGGATAGACCCCAAACCCGAACTCGCCCGCGCGCTGAAGGACCTTCTGGGATACCTCCCGCTCCACATAAACCTTGAGTTTTGAGCCCTTGTCCGCCTGACTTCGTTTCCTTCCCGGCGCCTGGCAAGTCACGTATTCTGCTGATCTTGTGCTCGGTGTGTCACTGATTGGCGACATAATATCTTCTATTTTTCGAGAATAACAATAGTTTCCCTCCCATTTATTTGTTAAAACTGACGAAAGGACCGCTCTTCAAACTTCTTTGCCAAGACTCAAATTTTTCAATTTTTTGCCCAATTCTTTTGACACCTGCGGGCTTTCTCCTCTAAAGTGGGATAAAGTCCGGTGTCATCTCACAACGACATCTCTTCGGGAAAGGGAAAACAGGCGGCAGACATTGTGGGCTAGGGTTTTGCGAATCGTAAGCTTGTGTCTTCTCGTCTTTTTTGTGGTTCCAAACCTCTGGGCCGCGAAGGGACCTTTAATCCTTCTCTCACATCCCAAGCCGCCTTATACTTTGGTGGCGGAAAAGATAAAGGAGGCTTTTCCCCTCAGTCGCATCTATACTCTCGAAAAGATTCAGCGTGTTGGCACTACCTATCAGGAGCCGCTCGTTGTCTGTTTGGGCAGCAAGGCCCTACGCTGGGCTGTCCGGCGCCCTTGGCAAGGGAAGGTGGTTTTTTCCCTGGTGCTCGAGTTAGAGCCGGAGATTTCCCAGAGTCTTCTGGCCAGGACGGGAAGGCTCTACGGAATACTCCTTTCTTTCCCCCCGGAACGATATCTCTTCTGGTTGAAGAACCTCTTTCCGCAGATCAAGAGAGTAGGTTTTTTGGCCACCACCAGGACCCAGCACTGGAAAGACGACTTTTTGCTCTCCGGAAGGGCTTTGGGGTTTGAACCTTACGTCTTCTACCTTTCCGAGAGGAAACAGCTCGAATCCGTATTGCGCCAGATAGCCACCAAGGTGAAGGCCCTTCTCGTCTTGCCTGATCCGTTGTTCATCAACTATCTCACTTTTCCCAAGCTGGTCTTCTTCTCCATTGAGCAAGAAATCGTCTTGATCAGTCTTTCCGAAAGACTGGCCCGCGCCGGGGCCCTGATTTCCCTGGGATGGGACTTTCCTTCTCTGGCTTCTCAAACGATTGAGCTCATGCGCGTGCTGGCTTCCGGGAAGGAGCCGGAGAAGAGATTTTCCCATCCCAAAAAAGAAGTCGTTTACGTCAACTATCGTATTTTGCGCACTCTCAATTTGAAGATCCCGGCCAACTTTTACGGAAAAGTAGTTTTTGTGGGCAAAGGAGACAAAAATGATTAGAGTTGTCGTTTGGGCATCCCTTTTCATCCTTGTGATATTGACGGACAAGGTATCCTCCTTTGACGAAGAATTGCTGTTTTTCCCGCCCAATCAGGTCTCTACCGGTTCGCATCTACCGACACATCTCACAAAGGCCCCTTTTACCGTGACCATCATTGACGGACAGGAACTGGAGTACTCCGGTTTTTCAGAAATTTACGACATTCTTCGCTTCCAACCGGGTATAGTCTTCTTTCATACTTCGGCTTCCGAGGCTTCCATCGGAATGAGAGGGACTTCTCAGTTTCTCTCCAACAACCTTCTACTGCTTTTGGACGGCAAACCGATATACGATGAGTTTTTGGGTAACAACTTTTGGTCCTTTTTGCCCATTACCATCTACGATGTTGACCATATCGAGATCATCAGGGGGCCGGAGTCGGTGATCTACGGCGCCAACGCCTTTTCCGGGGTCATCAACGTGGTTACCAAGAAAGGACCACAGAAGAAGTTTATCAACCTTTCCGGAAGTTCCGGCACACCCTATCGCCATCTCTATCACTTGTCTTTGTCGCCGTTTGAGGACAAGCGCCTCTATCTTTCTGCCGCCTGGGACGAAGTGGGAAACTTTGAACACTACGACCACAGGACCAGGCGGATGCGGAAAGTTTTTGCCAACTATGAGTCAGAACTTTTGGGAAACGATAACTTGTCCTTCCTCTTTGGTCTGGCAGACGGAGACTACGAGTTCAAACCCTACGGCATTTCCGGTTTTTATCGCCGTGACGGCTATCAGCTCTTCTCGAGCCTCTCTTACCGAAGGTATCCCTATTACTTCGAGTTTGTCTGGCAGAAGGTCGAGGCCAAATGTCCGGACTGGAAAAAGCACTATCTCGATACGCTACGCCAACAACTGATAAGAAAGATGATAGACTCTCCGAGACATCAATTGTTGGCGGGTGCAGGTTGGGATTATCATCGCATTGATGCCTCAAACCTCGGCGGGGTTCACGATCAGTTTCTCTACCACTTCTTCCTGGAAGACCACTTCAAGGTCAACGGAAACCTCATTTTCGTTTCGGCCCTGCGTTTTGATCATCATCCGGTTACAGGAAACCATTTGACACCCAAGCTCTCTTTGATCTATTCGATCAAGCCCGGGCATTCTCTTCGTCTTTCCTGGGGACGCGCCTTCAAAAACCCTTCTTTGTTTCAGACTTACAAAAACTTTTGCCAGGATACCATCTGTCATCAGGCTAATGAAGATCTCGATTCGGAAAAGATAGATGTTTTTGAGCTCAGTTATCAGGGCTACCTGCGGCCAAAGTTTTACTTTGCTCTATCTGCTTTCTACAACATCTACCACGATATCCTCTCCTCTCAGGTCTTCCGCGGGACGGACTGCCGTCTGATAGTTCCTTCCTATAATGACGGTAAGATGTATCAGTTTGGTTATGAGCTTGAAGCTTCCTGGGATGTCTTTGCCTTTCTCACGGTGAAGTTCAATTATACCTACATTCACTTCGACAAAGATCGAGAATTCACTTGGGGGCCGATTCCCAACCATCAGTTGAATTTCGGTTTCTTCTTTCATAAAAAGAACTTCTTCATGACCACGTGGTATCACTGGCAAAGTAAGGGCTTTTATTCCTATTATCGTTTTCCTGACTATCGTATAGACATAGATTCCATATCTGGATATGATTTGGCCTCTTTTAGTGTGGGTTACAAGAAAAACAACTATCGTGTTTCGCTGGCTGTGGAAAACGTCTTTCACGACGGATACCGGGAATGCGCGTTTTGTGATGAAATTGGTACCTATTTTACTTTCAATTTTTCCATCGATTTCTGAGTGCATTTTGTAGATGTTTAACATCAGGCGCTCCATTTTCTACAAGTTCATGACTGTTGTCCTGATCATCCTTGTACTCAATACCATTGCCCTGAGCATTATCTATCTTTCCTATGGTAAACGATATAGCTACCGTCTCTATCACGACAAAGTGCGTATTCTTCTTTCCTTTCTGCGGTTTACCGCTGCCTATGGACTCTTCGTGGGAGACGAAGACAATTTGCGATTCGTTTCTCAAATCCTTTTGAAAGACCCGGACGTTATTTTCCTTTCCATTGTTGATAAAGATAACGAAATTTCCCTGCACATGGGCACAGAGATTTCCAAAGAATTTTTTCCTGATTTGTCTCACCCTGACTCACCGGACATCGTTATGCGCACTTATCGCCAGGGCCAGAATGAGATTCTTTTAGCCTGTTCGCGCGTTTACGGTCCTTCCCTCTCAGTCAAGGAAGAACATCTCCTTACGGAAGAAGAACCACAGGAATTCCTGGGTACCGTATGTATTGCCCTTGATCTTTCCAATCTTTTGGAAGTATTCTATGAAATTAGGACGCGCGTTATCCTAGTTTCCATAATTATTACTTTTGTTGCTATTCTTGCTACTTACATCCTTGGACGTATTATTTCTCAGCCTCTCAAGGATTTAGCCGAGGCTGCGCAGGTATTTTCACGCGGCAGACTACCTGAGCCGGTTCAGATTCGTTCCGAAGACGAGGTGGGAGAATTGGCCAGTGCCTTCAACGCCATGGTAGCTGAGATTTCCCGCTCGCAGGAAGAATTGCGTCGCTATGCTTCCCGACTAGAAGAACTCGTCCAAAAGAGGACCAAGGCCCTCAAGCGTTCCCTTGAACAACTGCGGCGCGCCTATGAGGAGCTCCAGCAGATCCACGACCTCAAAGCGCGCTTCCTGCAAAAGGCCTCTCACGAACTGCGCACGCCCCTTACGGTTATCAAGGCCAATCTGGACTTCATCCTCGCCTACGAGAAAGACGGCTTTGATTCCGACTTCCTCGAACTGCTCGAACCCATCGAGCGGAATGTGGGTTATATGCAGCGCCTGGTGGACGACATGTTGACCATCGTCCGCTTCCAGGACGGACGCCTGCAACTGGAACGCAAACCAGTGCGTTTGAAAGACCTTATCCTTGATTGCGTCAATCAGTTGCGTCCTTTGGCCGGCCAGCGTCGCATCATTGTTGATGTCCCCGACGATCTGGTCCTTCCCCTCGATTACGACCGCTTTCGAGACGTAATCGTCAATCTTTTGAGCAACGCCATTCGTTTCACCCAGGAGGAAGACGAGATACGCTTCCGCGTCGAGGTCACCGACAAGGAAGTCAAGCTGTTCATCTCCGACACCGGAGAGGGCATTGCTCACGAGCATCTCCCGCACCTTTTCGAGCCCTTTTACCAGGCTTCCTCGAGGAAAGGTGGCACGGGATTGGGGTTGGCCATCGTCAAGGCCATCGTGGAGGAGCACGATGGTTGGATAGAAGTGGTTTCCGAACCTGGCCGTGGGACGACGTTCATCATTACTCTGCCCAAGGAGGCCCCTCATGCGGAAAGAGGGTCGCATTCTGATCGTTGAAGACTACGAAGACACCGTTGCCATCCTCAAGCGGCTTCTCGAAAAGGAGAAGTTCGAGGTGGAGACCGCCCTCACCGGGGCCGAAGCCATGCAAAAGGTCGCCTCGTTTCGACCGGAGGTCATCGTTCTCGACATCAGTCTTCCCGACGTTGACGGCCTCGACCTCATTCCCCGCTTCAAGGAGGAGGACCCGGAGGTGGAGATCATCGTGCTTACCGCCTATGCCGAGCTTGAAAACGCCGTGCGCTCCGTGCGGGAAGGGGCCTCGGACTTCATCTCCAAGCCCTTTGACAGCCGTTATCTCCTGCACTCCATCAGGCGGTGTCTTGAGATGCGACATCTGCGCGAACGCCTCCTGAGGAGCGAAAAACTTCGCGCCCTGGGTGAGATGGCCGCTGGCGTGGCCCACGACTTCAACAACGTGCTCTCCGCTCTCCAGGTCCAGCTCACCGTGTTGCGCATGAAGGCCAACGGTGGACTCGAAAGACACGAGCTCGAGAAGTATCTCGACAATCTGGAACGCATCGCCCGCGACGGGCAGGCCATCGTCGAGAGGTTGCGCAAGTTCTATCGCCGCGAGGAAACCAAGCGCGAGCCGGTTTCCTTGCGCGAGCTGGTGGAGGACGTGGTGAAGATGACCGAACCCAAATGGCGCCACGAGCCCCTCAAGCGCGGCGCCAAGATAAAGATTAGCACCAACCATCAGGGGGAGATCACGGTGATGGCCAACGCCAGCGATCTTCGCGAGGTACTCACCAACCTCATCTTCAACGCCGTGGAGGCCATGCCCCAGGGGGGAGAGATCCGCATCGAGACCTATCGGGACGGAAACTTCGGGGTCATCGAGATCGGCGACACCGGACACGGCATCCCCGCGGAGATGAGGGAACAGATCTTTGAGCCCTTCTTCACCACCAAGGATCAGGGGACCGGGCTCGGGCTGGCCATCTGTTACCGCCTCATCCAGAACCTGGGAGGAGACATCGAGGTGGAGAGCACCCCCGGCCAGGGCACCACCTTCTATCTCCGCCTGCCGCTAGCCGCCTGAATTCAGCCGGGCCTCGTTTACACCCGGGGTTTCATTCCCTACAATCTAGGAGACCATTGCAGGAGGGAGCGATGCGGTTTCTCGTAGCCTTCTTTCTTTTTTTTCTGGTCGGTGCGGCCAAGGCCGAGGAAAAGGTGATCCTCAAGGTCTTTCACGCCGGAAGCCTCTCGGTGCCCTTCGCCGCCATGGAAAGGGCCTTTGAGGCCCGCTATCCCTGGATAGACGTCCGGCGTGAGCCGAGCGGAAGCGTGCTCGCCATCCGCAAGGTAACGGAGCTCAAAAAGCCCTGCGACGTCGTGGCCAGTGCGGACTACGTCCTGATCCCGAAGATGATGTTTCCCCACTACGCCGACCACGTCTATCTCTTCGCCCGCAACGAGCTCGTCCTCTGCTACACTCCGCGCTCGCGGTTTGCCAAGGAAATCAACGAGAAGAACTGGTTTGAGATCCTCGCCCGCCCGCGGGTGAAATGGGGTTTTTCAAACCCCAACATTGATCCCTGCGGTTACCGCACGGTGATGATGATCGCCCTGGCCGAGCTCCACTATCAAAAACCCCTGCTCGAGACCCTCCTCGGGTCGTATCTTCCCATAAGCTGGGAAAGGGAAGGGGAGGAGATCCTCATCACCGTCCCCCAAGACCTGGTCCCCCGCGGGCGCAAGGTCTTCGTCCGGCCCAAGTCCGTGGAGCTCCTGGGGCTCCTTGAGAGCGGGGCCCTGGACTACGCGGTGGAATACGTAAGCGTGGCCCGTCAGCACGGGTTGCGCTATCTTCCCCTGCCGCCGCAGATCAACCTCGGGCATCGGGAAGAAGAGGCTTTCTATCGGCGGGTAAAGATTAGGCTTGGCACCGGAAAGCTCGTTCGGGGCGGGCCCATCATCTACGGGATAGCCGCCCTCAAGACCGCGCCCCATCCCAAGGAGGCCAGGCTCTTTGAGGCCTTTGTCATCGGTCCGGAAGGGGAGCGGATCCTCAAGGAAAATTTCCAGATTCCCCTTCGTCCGGCGCAGGAGATCAGGGTTTCGCCATGATCCAGAGGCTTCCGAAATGGGGGCTCTTCCTGCTCTTGGGCCTGGGGTTCCTCTTCGTAACCCTCCCCCTGGTCCATCTCTTCCTGAGCCTTTCGGCCCGCGAGCTCCTCGAGACCGTGCGGGACCGCGAGGTCTGGCGGGCCATAAGGGTCTCCTTCGAGGGGGCCCTGGGGGCCACGTGCCTGGGCCTCTTCCTGGGGGCCCCGGCGGGTTACTTCCTGGCCCGTCATTCCTTCCCGGGAAAGGCCTTCATCGAGGGGCTTTTCAACCTTCCCATCGTCATC
>Ga0256835_1000253_pt1 | contig 43039 bp, 37 predicted proteins | sample PIR30metaG_FD_185972 | JGI IMG/M metagenome (GOLD analysis project Ga0256835, IMG submission 185972) | Hydrothermal vent microbial communities from East Pacific Rise, Pacific Ocean - PIR-30 | ecosystem: Environmental > Aquatic > Marine > Hydrothermal vents | place: Pacific Ocean: East Pacific...
AAGACCCATCTTAGCCTTTCTGACAACCCAAATCTCAAGGGCGTACCAAAGGGATGGAGGTTGTTTGTACGTGACATCCTCACTTACAAGGGTGCAGGTTTTGTTGTGCCCGTTGCCGGAACCATCAGCCTTATGCCTGGTACTGGTTCCGATCCTGCTTACAGGCGTATTGATGTGGATGTTGAAACAGGGAAGGTCAAGGGCCTGTTTTAAATCTGATCTATCTTCATAAAGTCAAAGGCCGCCTTCTGGCGGCCTTTTTTTATGGCGGGAGGAAAGGTCTCAGGCATGGGGCAAAATACCCCATCATGTCTATCTTGTTACGTTTTGGGATAGAGTAACACGACTTTGCCTTGAAATATGTATAAATTTCAGTAAGTTTCATATGGCTGTTACGGGTTTGACTAAACATGTTGAGATGGTCTAAACTTTGCTTTAGGTAATGAAGTTCACAATCTTGTTTCATGAAAGAGCAGGGAGGAGATATGTCAGCAAGAATTATTAGTGGAGTCGAGATAGCAAAACAGATTAGGCAGGAGCTCAAGAAGGAAGTTGCAGAGCTCAAGGAGAAGCATGGTGTAATTCCTGGGCTTGTCACCATTCTGGTTGGTGAAAACCCCGCATCCGTTTCTTACGTGACTGCCAAACAGCGTACCGCCCATGAGCTTGGTTTCCACTCTATCCAAGATAATCAGCCCGAGGATATATCAGAAGATGACCTGCTCAAGCTTATAGAAAAGTATAACAACGACAAAGACATACACGGGATACTCGTTCAGCTTCCCCTTCCGAAGCATGTAGACGAGTCAAAGGTGCTCTATGCCATTTCCCCTGATAAGGATGTGGATGGTTTTCATCCAGTAAATGTAGGAAAGATGGTTATTGGAGAGCCGTGTTTTCTGCCGTGTACTCCCCATGGGATCCTGGAGATGTTGATTCGTTCCGATGTTGAGACAAGTGGCGCAGAGGTAGTTGTGGTAGGGCGCAGCAACATTGTGGGGAAACCCATTGCCAACCTTATGCTTCAGAAGCGTCCTGGTGGAAATGCAACTGTAACTATATGCCACACTAGGACCAAAGATATGACCTTTCATACCAAGAGGGCAGACATACTCATCGTGGCAGCCGGCAGGCCAAAGGTAATCACAGCAGACATGGTAAAAGAAGGGGTTGTTGTCATAGACGTTGGAGTCAATCGTATTGGAAAGACTCCAGAGGGTAAGGCCATCCTGTGCGGAGACGTGGATTTTGAGGCGATTAAAGAAAAGGCGGCAGCCATTACCCCTGTGCCTGGAGGGGTTGGTCCTATGACCATCACCATGCTTATGAAGAATACGGTCCAGGCTGCCAAGCAGTTTGCAGGCCTTGCCTAATTTTTGGCCTAAATCATTAAGGAGAAAATTTTTATGGATACCAGCAGAAGATTTAAAAAGGGGAACGGTGGATGTCCCAGTATCCAGTGCGAGGCGAACCGTGAGGTCCTGTGCAACGAGTGTGCATCAGGAGTTATCACAGCGGCCCACAGGGTGCAAAACAGAAGTGTTGAGCCGTGTCTTTTTGGCAAGGGTGGAACCTGCTGTAGAAACTGTAACATGGGGCCTTGTCAGATAATCGAAGGCGTGGATTCCATGGTGGGTATATGTGGAGCTGATGCACCAACGGTGGTGGCAAGAAACTTTGCCAGAATTGTGGCAGGTGGTGCGGCCGCCCATATGGATCATGGAAGGGGCGTTGCCTTGGCCTTTCTTGCAACAGCCAAAGGCGAAACACCTTATGAGATAAAGGACGGTGCCAAACTCAGAGAAACGGCCTTAAGGCTTGGCATAGATCCAGGCGAAAAGTCAAAGACAGACCTTGCCATAGAGGTAGGTGAAAAGCTGGTTGGCGAGTTCGGACAGCAGGAAGGTGTTATTTCCTTTATCAGAAGAGCGCCCCAGCCCAGGCAGGAACTGTGGGATAACCTTGGTGTGACTCCCCGGGGAGTTGACCGTGAGGTTGTGGAAATGATGCACAGGACCCACATGGGAGTGGATCAGAACTACGAGAGCATCTTGTTTCAGGCAGCCAGATGTGCCTTGGCAGACGGTTGGGGCGCTTCCATGATAGCCACGGAGCTGTCTGATATCATGTTTGGGACTCCTGTGCCCATTAGGACAAAGGTAAATGTTGGTGTCCTGAAAAAGGATGAGGTAAACGTTACGGTACACGGCCATGAACCTGTGTTGGCAGAGGCCCTTGCAATGGTGGCAAACGATCCAGAGATCATTGCTGAATGCAAGAAGGTTGGTGCCAAGGGGGTGAACCTTGCGGGTGTATGCTGTACCGGAAACGAGATTCTCATGAGAAGGGGTTTGCCCATTGCAGGAAGTTTTGTGCAGCAGGAAGTGGTTCTTGCCACAGGTGCGGTAGAGGCAATGGTTGTTGATGTTCAGTGTATAATGCAGGGCGTCTCTCCTGTTTCAAAGAACTATCACACCCAACTTATTACAACCTCTGAAAAGGCCAAGATTACAGGCGCCAAACACGTCCAGTTCCACGAGGACAAGGCCCTGGATGTGGCCAAGGAAATCGTTAAGATGGCCATTGCCAAGTTTCCTGAAAGGGGTAAGTACTGCATCCCAAAGCATGAGATGGATGTGGTGGCAGGTTTTAGCCATGAGACCATCAACTACATTCTTGGCGGCAGGTTCCGTGCTTCCTACAAGCCCTTAAATGACAACATCGTTAACGGCAGGATAAGGGGTGTTGCCGCAATAGTTGGCTGTGATAACTACCGTGTAATGGATGAGGTGCATGTAGAGCTGGCCAAAGAGCTGATTGCCAACAATGTGCTCGTTCTTGTTACTGGCTGTGCTGCAACAGGTGTTGGTCGAGCAGGGCTTTTGTCTCCAGAGGCCATGGAGATGGCAGGAGATGGCCTGAAGGAAGTGCTTGAGGCCGTCGGTTGTCCTCCGGTGCTTCATATGGGTTCGTGTGTTGATAACAGCCGTTTGCTTGTTGCATGTACCGAGATGGTTCATACTGGCGGACTTGGTACGGATATCAGCGACTTGCCAGTGGTAGGTTGTGCTCCTCAGTGGATGAGTGAAAAGGCGGTCTCTATTGGTCAATACTTTGTCTCTAGCGGAGCTTACGTTGTGTTTGGTCCTAATTTTCCCACCACTGGTTCTCAGGTGGTTACAGACTTCTGCTTTAAGCAGATGAACGAAGTATACGGTGGCTGTTGGGACGTTGCAGAAGGTGCCAACGAGTTCGCAAACAAGATGATTGATAAAATTGACCAGAGAAGAAAGGCACTTGGCCTTGACAAGAAAAAGGAGCGCGTACTCTTTGACATGGCCATGAGACGCGAGCTTGGTTCTGGCATACCTGGTATGGGGTGTTCCCCTGGAGGCCATAGCTAATCAGAAACTCGGTGCTGACAGTCCATATTGGCTGACGGCTACCAGTGATTACAAACTTTTGAAGGACTTGGAGTTGAGATAATGGCAAAAAGTGGTGCAATTATGGTCCTTGGAGGGGGAGTCGCAGGGGTTCAGACTGCGTTAGACCTTTCCGAGCTTGGCTACTATGTATATCTGGTGGAAAAAAAGGCGTCCATTGGTGGGGTTATGGCCCAGTTGGACAAGACCTTTCCCACCAACGACTGTTCGTTGTGAATTCTTGCCCCCAAGCTTGTTGAGGCCGGTCGGTCTCCAAACATTGAAATCCTCACAAATGCAAAACTTGAGGCCCTTGAGGGTAAGCCTGGCCAATTCACTGCAAAGGTCTATCAGGAACCAAGATACATAAATGAAGATCTGTGTACAGCCTGCGGTATGTGCACCATGTACTGTCCTAGGCCTGTTGTAGATACCTATAACGAAAGGCTGGATATAACCAGGGCCCCTCACATAGATTATGCCCAGGCAATACCTTCCAGTTACTACATCGACGCAAAGGCATGTCTGAGGGTCAACTACGAGACGTGTAACCTGTGTGCCCAGACCTGCACCGCTGGGGCCATTGATTTCAGCCAGCAGCCCAAGGAATTGGAACTAAAGGTCGGGGCGGTGGTGCTGACGCCTGGCTTTGGCCGTGTGGATGACGAGGTGCTTGAAAGGTTTGGTTACGGTCGTTTTCCAGATGTTTTGACTGCCTTTGAGTTTGAACGTCTTACCTGTGCATCAGGCCCTACAGAAGGACATATTGTAAGGCCATCGGATAACCAGGTTCCCAAAAAGATAGCATTTCTCCAGTGCATAGGCTCAAGGGACGAGACCTGCGGTAACGGTTACTGCTCTTCTGTCTGCTGTATGTATGCAGTGAAGGAGGCCTCTGTTGCAAAGGAACACGAACCCGATCTTGACATATCCATTTTCTTTATGGATGTAAGGACAATGGGCAAGGGCTTTGATGAGGCCAGAAAGCGCGCGCAGGAAAAATATGGAATAAATGTCATCAGGGCAAGGGTGCCAAGGGTGGATCAGGTGGATGGAAAGCTCGCGTTAACCTGGACCACTGGAGATGGTGAGCATCACTCTGACCTGTTTGATATGGTGGTCTTGTCAGTGGGGCTTGAGTCTCCTGAAGACGCTGAAACCATTGCAAGAGTAACAGATATAGAGCTAAATCATTACAACTTCTGCCGCACAAGTGTTGACTCCCCTCTTCTTTCATCAAGGGGCGGTGTGCTGGTGGCAGGTGCCTTTCAGGGGCCAAAGGATATCCCAGAGTCTGTTACCCAGGCCTCAGGTGCTGCTGCCATAGCCTCAGAGCTTCTGGCAGATGCAAGAAACAGCCAGACCGTAACTGTTACCTATCCAGATGAAGACAAGGCACTGGAAGAGGAGGAGCCACGCATTGGTGTGTTTGTATGTCATTGCGGGGTTAACATTGCAGGTGTTGTAGATGTGAAGGCGGTTCGCGACTATGCAGGAACACTGCCTGGAGTTGTGCTATATGAAGACACCCTCTACTCCTGTTCCCAGGACGCCTTGAAATCCATTGCAGAAAAGATCAAAGAAAACCGCCTTAACAGGGTTGTCATATCTGCATGTTCTCCAAGAACCCATGAGCCTCTTTTTCAGGAAACTCTTCGTTCCATCGGTTTGAATCCTGCCTTGGTGGAAATGGCCAACATCAGGGATCAATGCGCATGGGTCCATGCCCAAGAGCCAGACAAGGCCACGGAAAAGGCAAAGGATCTTGTGCGTATGGCTGTGGCAAAGGCGCGGCTTCTGACCCCTTTGGACCAGCCTACTGTTGATGTAACCCCCTCTGCCTTGGTAATAGGTGGCGGTGCCGCAGGCATGTCTGCTGCCCTTTCCATTGCGGATCAGGGTTATAAGGTGGTCCTGGTTGAGAGAAGCAAAGAGCTTGGAGGAAATCTTAAGAGGCTGAAATGGACCTTGGATGGTCAGGATGCATCAAAGGTCCTTAAGGATATGATAAAGAAGGTGAAGGCCCACAAGAATATCCAGGTTTTTACCGGTTCACAGGTGGAGTCTGTGTCCGGCTATGTTGGTAACTTTACCAGTGCTTTAAGCCGCCAAGGCAAGACGGAGATGATAAATCACGGTGTCATCGTCCTTGCCACTGGCGGGCGGGAATACAAGCCAAAGGGTTATGCCTACGGCGACAGTACAAGGATTGTTACTCAGCTTGAGCTTGAAGAGAAACTTGCAAGAGGGCGCGGCTTTTTAAGGAATGCCAGAAATGTCGTGATGATCCAGTGCGTTGGTTCAAGGGGTGATGACATGCAGCACTGTAGCAGGTTATGCTGCATACAGGCTGTTAAAAATGCACTTAAACTCAAAGAGCTAAAGCCAGAGCTTAACATATACATATTTTACAGGGATATGCGTACATACGGCTTCTATGAGGATCTTTACAGGGAGGCCAGAAAACAGGGGGTCAAATTCATACGGTACACCCTGGACCGGAAGCCAGAGGTCATAAAGCAGTCTCGAGGTATCAAGGTCAGGGCCTTTGATGAATTGATAGGTGAAGATTTAGAGATTCCTGCAAGCCTGGTGGTGCTGTCTGCAGGCATAGCCCCAGGGGAGAACGAGGAACTTTCAAAGATAATCAAGGCCCCGCTTACCTCTGAGGGATTTTTCCTAGAGGCCCATGCCAAGCTAAGGCCTGTAGAGGTTGCTGTTGATGGTGTATATCTTTGTGGTCTTGCCCACGGGCCAAAGAGCCTCGAAGAGTCTGTTGCTCAGGCCAAGGCAGCTGCCGCCAAGGCCACTATTCCCCTGGCAAAGGGCAAGGTAGCGGTGGCACCCATAGTCTCGAAGGTGGATCAAGATAAGTGTATTGGTTGTGGAATCTGCGAAAGTCTTTGTCCCTTTAACGCAATTGTCCTTGAAAAGGTTGGCAAGAGGAAAAAGGCCAAGACCATTACCGCTTCATGCAAGGGTTGCGGTGTCTGTGCCTCTCATTGTCCAACAATTGCCATATCTATGGGTGGTTTTACAGATGAGGCAATAATGGCCCAGATACACGCCTTTTCTCCTGAAGGATGTGAGGAGGCCTAGGGCATGGCACAGCAAAACGTAGTGAAAAAGGAGAGTGAAATGGCCCAGGAGGGTTTTGAGCCAAGAATACTGGGATTTTTCTGTCACTGGTGTTGTTATGCAGCAGCAGATTCGGCAGGTGTTTCAAGATATCAGTACCCCCCTAATGTGCGGGTGATAAGGGTCATGTGCACTGGCAGAATAGATGCCCGATTCATCCTTGAGGCCTTCAGATGTGGCGCAGATGGGGTCTTTACAGGTGGCTGACATCTGGGCGAATGTCATTACCAGTCTGGTAATTACGAGGCAATGATAGTGGCTGAGACCTGCCGGCAGTTTCTGGCCGACTGCGGCATTAATCCAGAGCGTCTAGCCCTTGAATGGGCCTCTGCCGCTGAGGCTCCACGTTTTGTGGAGTTGATCACCGGCTACGTAAACAGCATAAAGGAAAAGGGGGAGATAGGAAGCGCTGAGGGCGAGGCTGACAGTGAGACAATCAAGAGAAGACTTGCTGCAGCAGTCAAGGCCGCTGAGGCCCGCAAGCCTCGCATCGCCCTTGGGAATCTGGCCAAGAGGCTTCACAAAGAGGGTGACTTTTCAAAAGAGGCAATAGAAAAAGGTGTTTCTTCAAAGATCCTTCCGGCCCTGAGGGCAGAAAGGATAAAGGAGGAACTCCTTATGCTTCTTGCCCAAGGTCCCATGGATATGAAGGAGCTTTCAAAGGCCCTTTGGGCAGATGAGGGAGAGATTGAAAAGCCCCTTTCTCAGTTGGTTAAAAAGGGTGTGATTGAGGAAAAGGACGGCAAATATTCACTTGCCGACAAGTGATAAGATTTTGGTTAACAGGAAAAAGATATGACTGTTCAAGCCGCAAAGCTAAATAGTGACTTTATAAAAGATATTGTTTCCTACCAGGGCTGCGAGACTGCATCCATGTGTTATGCATGCGGATCGTGCAGTGGGGTCTGCCCGGTAGAAAAGGTCGTTGATGATTTTGACCCAAGGAAGATTGTTCACATGGTTGGGCTGGGAATGGAAGATGCCCTTATGACCAGTGACATCATTTGGGCCTGCTCTCAGTGTCAAAGCTGCATTCCTGTTTGTCCGCAGAATGTTAGGTGTGCTGATATAATTAAGGCTCTTAGGGACGAGGCACTGAAGCGCAAGATGGTGGATCAGCAACGTCTTAAAGATCTTGGCCTTTTTGCAGTAGTGGATGCTGGTAAGTGTGTTGCCTGTCTTACCTGTGTGAGGCTTTGTCCTTTTGGTGCCCCATCAATAACTGAAGAGGGGTATGCAGTTATAAAACCGGAGCTGTGCCATGCCTGTGGTATTTGTGTGCTGGATTGTCCGGCACAGGCCATAGAACTGGCGCCATCTCTTGAGGCGAGGGGGGCACAACAATGAGCAAGATTAAGGGGTTTTGTTGTAACTATACTTTAAGCGTTGACATAGAGGCCCTTATAAAGGAAGGGCTGGTTCCTGAAGATCTAGAAATAGAAAGACTCCCGTGTACTGGCAGGCTTGAGGTGCCCCAGTTGCTTGATGCGTTTTCTGACGGTGCCGAGGCGGTTTTTGTTGTTGGGTGCCAACTGGATAAATGTCATAATCTGTCAGGAAGCTACAGGGCCTCAAAAAGGGTCAAGTATGCCAAAAGGATCCTTGAGGAATTGGATATCGATCCTGATAGGGTAGAGATGTTTTTTGCTGGCAGGGGAGAGACCGAGCCAGTTGTTGAAGCAGCAAGGATAATGGCCTCAAGGTCAAAGGGCTGAACAGGTCTTGCAAAACAAGCACAGGTTTTTGGAGTAAAATCAGATGATTATAGCAGAAAGAAAACCAATGAAAGAGCTGCTGGAGATGGTCTCTGATGTCAAGAGGCTTCTGATTGTAGGCTGCCGGGGTTGTGTGGCGGTCTGCTCTGCAGGGGGTGACAAGGAGGTTAGCATTCTGGCAGCCGCGCTAAGGCTAGGGATGAAAAAGGCTGGCAAGCAGATTGAAATAGATGAGGATACCCTGGTTCGCCAGTGCGATCCAGAGTACATAGATCCTCTTAACGATAGGGCATCTGATTATGATGCCGTATTGTCTATGGCCTGTGGGGTAGGGGTTAACTTTATAGCTGATCGTTGTCCTGATGTAAACGTTATGCCAGCCCTCAATACCACCTTTTATGGTGCAAATCTGTCGAGTGGAGAGTGGAAGGAGATGTGCGCGGGCTGTGGTGCATGCGTGCTTCATCTGACCGGAGGCCTGTGTCCAGTGGCCAGGTGTGCTAAAAGCCTTTCCAACGGACCTTGTGGGGGGTCACAGGGGGGCAGGTGTGAGATCAATCCGGATGTGGACTGCATTTGGCAGCAGATCTATGACAAGTTGTCCAGTCTGAACAGGAAGGAAGAATTGAGACAGATCATGCCCATTCGCGACTGGACTACAGCAGGGCATGGGGGACCACGCCGGAGAATAAGGGAGGACTTGCTACCGTGATGGCAGGAAGCAATCTTGAAAATGTACTTCGTTCTGGGACCTTTGCAGTCACAGGCGAGTTGGGGCCGCCTAAAAGTGGTGATATGGAAGTGGTTCGCAAAAAGGCACGCATTCTTAAGGGTCATGTAGATGCAGTAAATATTACAGATTGCCAGACGGCGATTGTCAGGATGTCAAGCCTTACTGCCGGACTTATAGCCCTGTCTGAAGGTGTGGAACCGGTTATGCAGATGACCTGTCGTGACCGTAACCGGATAGGCATGCAGGCAGACATTCTTGGTGCCTCTGCCCTTGGAATCAAGAATCTTCTTTGTCTGACTGGTGATCACCAGAAGTTTGGCAACCATCCCCAGTCAAAGGGTGTCTTTGATATGGATTCCATTCAGCTCCTTCAGATGGTCAAGGGGATGAGGGATGACAAAAAGTTCCAGTGTGGAGAAGATATAAAAAAGGCAGAGCCAAGACTGTTTCTTGGTTGTGCTGCAAACCCCTTTGCAGATCCTTTTGAGTTTCGTCCGGTGCGCTTGGCCAAAAAGGTGGAGGCAGGGGCCGATTTTGTTCAGACCCAAATTATCTACAATATTGAAAAGTTCAGGAAGTTCATGGAGATAGTTAGGGATCTGGGGCTTCATGAAAGATGTTTTATACTGGCAGGTGTTACGCCACCAAAGTCCCTTGGCATGGCTAGATACATGAAAAAATTCGTGCCTGGCCTTGATGTGACAGATGAAGTTATCCAGCGTCTGTCTGATGCTAAGGACCAGAAAGAGGAAGGGATTGATATCTGTGTTGATATAATAAATCAGGTTCGTGAAATCCCTGGGGTATCAGGTGTGCATGTAATGGCTATCGAGTGGGAAGAGGCCGTGCCGGAGATAGTGAAACGTGCCGGTCTTTCTGACAGGCCCGAGCCAACAGGCATAGAGCCTGTGCTTACCTCCACTGGTGCTATTGAGGAAGCTGTTGACAAGGCCCGCCAAGAGGCCAAAATCGAGCTTGAAGGTCAGCTTAAAAAGGCCAAGGCAGAGGCTCAGGCCACTAGAGATCTGCTGGCAAAGGAAAAAGAAAAGGTTGCCTCTGAGATATCAGGTCTCAAGAAGCAAATAGAGGAGGCAAAGAATATGGTGAGCCGCAAGGAGGCTGAAATCCGCAAACTTACCGAGGAGCTAAAAAAGGCCAAAGAGTCCATGGATGAATCGCAGGCGGTGAAGCCTACAGTCCAGGCCAAGGAGGCAGCGGTTGGTGTTTCTCCTTTACTAAGTGCCAGAGAACAACAGGTCCTTAATTCTCTAAATAAGGGTTTGGCTGCCTTAAAAGAGGTACTAGGGCTTGACGATGCTCAGTTTGAGGCAATGAGGCGTTTTCTTGAGGCTGAGTTCATGCTTCAGCTTGGTACCGCAGTAGTCCAGGCAGGGCCTTTGGAGACAGCAAAGGCAGAGTCTGAAGTGTCCAGGCCTGTGGTGGAAACACCCACTGTTGAGCCTGCCATGGAAGTTTCTGAAGACAAAAGGACAGAACGTCCAAAGGAAGTGGTAAATCTGGTTGCAAAGGGCAATGTTGCCTTGCACAACAAGGATTATCCAAAGGCTGTAGAGGCCTTTAAAAAGGCCTTGGAGATAGCCTCTGATGACGAAAAGGCAAAAGAAGGCCTGGAACAGGCCAGGGAGGCCCTTGCCAAAGAGAAAGAGGCAGCAGACAAGGCAGTAAAGGTAAAGGAAGTGGAGGGGTTGCCACCCTGTCCCGAAGAGCTTGATCCTGAAGAGTGGAAACAGAAGTGGATTGTACGTTTTACTGCAAGGGGCAACGTGGCCCTTATGAAGGGTGATTATGAGGCAGCAAAAAGGGAATTTCAAAAGGCTCTAGAGCTTGATCCTGACTATGAAAAGGCCAAGGATGGACTTAGGCGGGCTGAGAACCAGGAGGATATTTTCGTACCTGACGTGGAACTAGGCCAAGAGGCGGTTGCTGCACCCAAGGCAGAAAAGGCTCCAGAGTCTCAAAAGCCGGAACCTGCAGCCGAAGTTAAACCGGAAGAAGAGACACCGCCCGAGGAAGAGGCAGTACCAGCCGAGGAAGAAAAGGAGGAAGTTGCAGAAAAGCCAGCTGCTCCACAACCCAAGCCAAAGGTTGAGATCAGTGCACCAGCGGGAGAGGGTGTAAAAGACCTGTCCGTGGCGTCCTTGGCCAAGGACGAGCCTCCCCTTGAAGAAAGGGCCAAGGGCATACCAGAAGATGTTTACAAGGAACCGTGTACAGGTGTAATCCAAAGTGTCAGCATTGGGGATGGCGACAAGGCAATTACGGTTGGTGGTGAGACAGCCTTACCCTTTCATACATTTGAGGGTGACATTCCTAACATGCCAAGAACTGCCTATGAGGTGCTAGATGCTCCGCCTGAAGAGTGGCCAGAGTGCCTAGTGAGATACTATTCCGATGTTATAAACGATTCTGCAGCATGGGCGAAGAAGTGTGTCAGCGAGTTTGGTGCCGAGGCAATATGTCTGTCTCTTGATTCCACCGATCCAAACGGACCAAACGTCTCATCAGCAGATGCTGCCCAGATTGCCAAGAAGGTTATTGAGGCGGTGGATGTGCCAATAATCCTTTGGGGATGTGGAAACGCAGAGAAAGACACAGAGACCCTGCGCGAGATCACAAGTCTTATTGAGAATAGGAACGTATGTATAGGCCCTCTTACAGATGCCAACTATCGCACCCTTGGGGCAACAGCAATGGCCTTCCAGTATCCTGTAGTGGCATCCACTCCCATTGATGTAAATCTTGCCAAGCAGCTCAACATCTTGCTTGAGAATCTTGGGGTGCATCTGGACCACATCCTTATGGATCCTTCTATTGGAGCTGTCGGTTACGGTTTGGAATATACGTATTCAGTCATGGAACGAATAAGGCTGGCAGCCCTGACCCAGCAGGATGAGAAACTTTCTCCGCCGATAGTTTGTAATCTTGGCCGTGAGGTATGGAAGGCCAAGGAGACAAGGCTTCCTACAGATGCAGAGTTAGGTGATCAGGAAAGAAGGGGTGTGCTAATGGAGGCCATAACAGCCTCTACCCTGCTTCTTGCCGGTGGAGAGCTAGCCATAATGAGACATCCAAAGGCAATCAATCTAACAAAGGTGTTGATTGATGGGATGCTTTAAGGGTTTGCCAAAAGAAAAGATAGAAAATTTTGTCATATAACGTAGAGAGGGAAAAACATGTCCAAAATTATCTGTTCAGCAGCAATCAGAGGTGCCCACAAGATTGTGGATATGGCCGAAGAAAAGTATGAGGAGGCCCTCAAAAAATATGGGCCTGAGCAAGAGGTGGCCTTTCCAAATACGGCATATTACCTGCCCATCATATACAGCATGCTTGGTGCACCTATTAAACAGCTTGGGGATATGAAGGATATCTTTCAAGAGTGCAGAAAGCTTTTGCCTCCTCCAGTCAGTGATCATGTATGGTTGCCCTACCTGGCTCCGGCCCTGGATGCTGGCATGGCGACCTTTTTTGCTGAGGAAATGTTCGAGGCCATAAGATATGTTGACGATCCCCAGTTTTATACCAAGACAGAGGATCCACCTGCCAGTGGTAATTACTGGCTTGGAGCTGCTGACGACATTATATTCAGAAAAAGGGGCGTTGAGTTTGTTGATGGGACCGCCCCTGGTTTTGCAGCCATTCTTGGTTCTCCAGCTGATGCGCAAGAGGCTGAAAAGATTGCCACTGAGCTGCAGGAAAAGAATCTTTATGTCTTTTTCCATGATCAGACAGACGGGATCTATTTTCCAGACCAGCTTTTAAAGAGAAACATACAAATTGGCTGGTCAACCAGACTGGTTCCCTTTGGCCCCACCTACACATCAGCCGTTTTTGCAATCGGTTTTGCCTGTCGCGTTGCCTTGGCCTTTGGCGGAATCCAGCCCGGAGACTACAAGGCCAACCTTCTCTATAACAAGGATCGTACATTTGCCTTTGTCATTGCCTTTGGACCGGTTTCTGATGAATGGTATGCCAACGCCGCAGGTGCCATAAACTGGGGGTTCCCAACCATATCTGACTGGGATATTCCAGAGGTGCTTCCAAGTGGTATATGTACTTACGAACATGTTGTCAGCAGGGTTCCCCATGACGAGATAGTGCAGAAGGCCATAGAGGTCAGGGGGCTAAAGGTTACCGTTTCAAAGATAGACATCCCTGTTTCCTACGGCCCTGCCTTTGAAGGTGAACGTGTCAGAAAAGACGATCTCTATCTGGAGTGCGGTGGTGGACGCACCCTAGGCGTTGAGGTCCTTATTTCCAAGGAGATGGATGAGGTCGAGGATGGCAAGATAATTGTGGAAGGCCCTGAGATGGACGAGGTTGAAGAGGGAGCAAAACTTCCACTTGCCATACTTGTGGAGGTTGCAGGGCGTCAGATGCAGCCGGACTTTGAGCCGATTCTCGAGCGCCAGTTTCATCATCTTATCAACTATGCCCAGGGGATAATGCACATTGGCCAGAGAAACATCATGTGGCTTAGGGTCAGCAAGAGCGCCATAGAAAAAGGTTTCAAGTTCAAGCACATAGGAAAGATACTTCATGGAAAGCTTCACCAGGACTTTGGTGCAATTGTGGACAAGGTGCAGGTAAAGATCTATACGGAAGAGGAAAAGGTCAAGGAGGTCCTTGAGCTTGCCAAAAAGGTTTATGCTGCAAGGGATGAGCGTCTTGGTTCCATGACTGATGAGAGCGAGGAGGTCTTTTACTCCTGCACCCTTTGCCAGTCTTTTGCGCCAAGCCATGTCTGTGTTATCACGCCGGAGCGTGTGGGCATGTGTGGCGCATACAACTGGCTGGATGGCAAGGCATCCTATGAGATAAATCCCACAGGCCCAAATCAACCTATCGAAAAGGGCAAATGCATTGATGAGAATCTTGGCCAGTGGGAGGGAATCAACGAGTTTGTAAAACAGGCCTCCCGTGGCAAGGTGGAAAGGGTAAGCGCCTACTCACTCATGGTAGACCCAATGACAGCCTGCGGGTGTTTTGAGTGTATTGCCACCATGTTGCCCATGTGTAACGGGATAATGATCGTTAACCGCGACTATATGGGCATGACTCCAAGTGGAATGAAGTTTACCACCTTGGCAGGAATGGTAGGTGGCGGTCAGGTTACCCCAGGTTTTCTTGGCGTTTCCAAGCACTTTATCTGTTCAAGAAAATTCATGAAGGCAGAAGGCGGGCTGAAAAGGGTGGTCTGGATGCCAAAGATGCTCAAGGAAGAGCTTAAGGAACGACTCCAGGAAAGGGCTGAAGAAATAGGGGTTCCCAACCTCCTTGATCTGATTGCAGATGAAGAGGTCGGGATTTCTGAGGATGAGGTTCTGAAGTTCTTGCAGGAAAAGGGTCATCCAGCACTTTCCATGGACAGCGTTGTTTAACGAGGAGATAAAATCATGGGTCTGACAGGAATTGAAATCCTGAAGATGCTCCCCAAAAAGAATTGCGGGGAATGTGGTGTGCCTACTTGCCTGGCCTTTGCCATGAAGGTGGCAGCGGGTCAGGAGGATATAGGGGCATGTCCCTATGTTTCCGACGAGGTGAAGGAAAAGGTTGGAGAGGCCAGTGCTCCTCCTATCCGAACCATTGTGCTGGGAAGCGGGGACAACAAGTTTCAAGTTGGAGGCGAAACCTGCCTCTACAGACACGAGAAGAGGTTTGAACATCCTACCGGCCTGGCCTTCCTGATAACCACCGGAATGGATGACAGCGAAGTTTCTGACCGTCTTGCCCGTTTTAACGGCCTTAGATACGACAGGGTGGGTGTTGAGTTAAAGGCCGATCTTGTGGCAGTTAAGGATGAATCGGGAGACGAAGGGGCATTCAGGTCCTTGGTGGAAAAGGTTCGTCAAGACTGTCCAGATGCGGCCATTATCCTTATTAGTGATAATGCTGGTGTCCTTAAGGCAGGCGCAGAGGCCTGTGGCGAACACAAACCCCTTCTTTATGCTGCAACACCTGACAACGTTGACGACATGGTGAGCCTGGCCAAGCAGGTAGAGTGTCCTCTTGCGGTGAAGGGTGGAACCATTGGCGAGACGGCAGAACTTTCTGAAAAGATTCAAGGAGAGGGGCTCAAGGACCTGGTTCTAGATACAGGTGCAAGAACTGTTAAGGCAGTCTTTGAGGATCAGGTGGTGTGCAGAAGGGCTGCCGTTAAGCACAAGTATAAGCCCCTTGGTTTTCCAACCATTACCTTTCCCTGCGAGATGACCGATGACAGCCTCACCGAGGCAATGATTACCTCGGTGCTCATTGCCAAGTATGCAGGAATCTGTGTCCTTTCGGATATCCAGGGTGACGTTCTTTTCCCACTTTTGCTTGAACGTCTCAACATCTTTACCGATCCCCAGAGGCCCATGGTCGTCCAGGAAGACATATATCCAATCAACGGACCTGATGAAAATTCTCCTGTACTGATTACCTGTAACTTCTCGCTGACCTACTTTATTGTTTCAGGGGAAATCGAAGGCTCTAAGGTGCCTTCGTGGCTGCTTATAAAGGATACAGAGGGCCTTTCAGTCCTGACTGCATGGGCAGCTGGCAAGTTTAGCGCGGATCTTATTGCCCAATTTGTCAAAAAGTGTGGAATAGAAGAGAAAGTCAAACACAGAAGCCTAATTATTCCAGGCTACCTGGCCTCTATTAAAGGTGAACTGGAAGAAGAGTTACCTGACTGGAAGATTCAGATTGGACCGAGGGAGGCAAGCCACCTTCCCTCCTATCTTAAGAGCTGGCAGCCTGAGGGCTGATAAATTATCAAGGGTGAGGAAGAGATATGTACGTTCAATGTATAGCTGAAAGCATCAATATAATGGGAAAGCGTACAGGAGGGGCCATGCGGGCCAGGGATCCAAGGCCTATCGTAGAGATGGCCCATGAAGAGGTGGCCTTTGGAGGAGACTATCTTGATCTCAACATCGGTCCTGCCAGGAAGGACGGCACCGAGCTTATGCCCTGGATTGTGAGAGTCGTTGAGGAGGTAACGGATTGCCCCCTTTCCCTTGATACTACCAATGCAGATGCCTTGATTGCCGGTATGCGTGCTGCAAAAAATCCAAAGCAACACATAATGAACTCCATATCCCTGCAGCCAGAGAGGATGAAAAAGCTGATTCCTGTTGCAGCCGAAACAGGTTGCTACGTGGTGGGACTGCTTTGGGGAGTAGATGGCATGCCAAGGGATTCCAACGAGAGGGCGGCAATGACCGTGGACCTCACAATGGCCATGAATGAGGCTGGCATTCCTAATGAAAAGATACTCATAGACCCGATTGCAACACCAATTACACTGGGATCCGAGCAGGTTATGAGCGGTCTGGAGTTTATGTCCATGCTTCCTGATATTGCTCCAGGGGTCAAGAGCACGGTGGGCTTGTCCAACGTGTCAAATGGTGTAGAGGCACACCTTCGCCCCTACCTCAACAGGGCATATCTTGCCATGCTCATGAAAGTGGGTATCTGGTCTGCCATTGTTGATGCCTATGACCAGGAACTTATGGAACTGGCCCATGGAGAGCGGCCAGAGCTGGTGAAACTGGTTCATGACATAATGGATGGGAACGAACCTGATCCGTCAACCTTGTCAGACAAGGAAACGGAATATTACAAAACCACCAGGGTGCTTATGGGCAAGACCATCTTTTCAGAGTCCTGGCTGGAACTTTAAAATTTAGTATTCAAACGGTATTATAAGATGGTGGGTTCATTCCCACCATTTTTGTATAGAAAGGTGGCAAATGTCAGAGAAAATCAAGATTACAGTAGACGGTAAGGAGATAGAGGCCCAAAAGGGCCAGACCATTCTCCAGGCTGCCAAGGGTGCCGGCATAGAGATTCCCACCCTGTGTCATCTTGAGGGAGCGGCAGATTCCAGCACTCCCTGCCTAATTTGTATGGTTGATGTTGAAGGAAAGGGCAGGGTAAGGGCCTGCAACACGCCTGCTGAGGATGGTCAAGTAATAGCAGTACATTCAAAGGAACTGGACGCTTTTAGAAAAGAGAGACTCACTCTACTTGCCGAGAGTCACTACGGTGACTGCAGGGCACCTTGCAACCTTACATGTCCTGGGGGCATAAATGTCCAAGGCTATGTAAACCTCATCGCCAAGGGCGAATACAAGGCGGCCCTTATGCTTATAAAGGAGAAAAATCCCCTTCCTATCTCAGTCGGCAGGGTCTGTCCACGTTTTTGTGAGACCAGGTGCAGGAGGATACTTCTTGACGAGCCAATAGCAATAAATCACCTGAAACGTTTTGTGGCAGACTATGCTTCAGAGGTGGGTTTCAGGGATGATGTGGTTGGCAAACCCACTGGTAAGAGGGTTGCTATAATCGGAGGAGGGCCTGCCGGACTGTCGTGTGCACATTTTTTAAGAAAACAGGGGCATGATGTAACAATCTTTGAGGCAGAGGAAAAGCTTGGCGGACTCCTAAGATACGGAATACCAGGTTATAAGCTGCCAAACAAGGAGGTGGATAGAGAGGTCCAGAATATCCTGAATCTTGGAGTCCATGTAAAGCTCAAAAAGAAGTGGGGCGAAGATTTCACCATTCAGGATCTCAAAGACCAGGGTTTCGATGCGGTATTTATTGCGGTTGGTCTGTCGAGACAAAAGAAGCTGGAGATAGAGGGCTCGGAGCTTGCCATCTGTGGTCTAAAGTTTCTCAAGGAAGTTAACAAGGGTCAAAGGCCGAAGATAGGCGAGGAGGTGCTTATTGTAGGCGGTGGCGATATTGCTGTGGACGCTGCCAGAAGCGCCAGACGTCTTGGAGCAAAAAGTGTCACGGTAATATATCCCCGTTCACGTGTGGAGCTGCCTGCCCATCAGCGTGAAATAGAAGAGGCCGAAAAGGAAGGTGTACAGTTCTTCCTTATGGCCACTCCATTGAAAATTGTTGAGGAAGACGAAAAACTCAAGGTAGAGATGGCAAGAACCATTCTTGATGAGCCTGACAAAAGGGGCATTCGTCATCCCATTCCCATGCCTGGCTCTCGTCTTTACTGGACAGGTGATACGGTGATTTCGGCACTTGGCCAGGAAGGGGACCCGACCATACAAAGCTTTGGTGAGATTGAGGCTACCATAAAGCTCACTCCAAGAAAGACCATCAAGACCCATCCCTCCACAATGAAGACAAGCGTTGAGGGAGTATACGCAGGTGGTGATGCTGCTACAGGCTCCAGAACTGTTATACAGGCGGTTGCTGGGGGCAGGAGGGCAGCAGAATCCATCCACGAGTACCTCATGAGTGAAAAGGCGGGAATCGCAGAGGCCAGGTTCAACTTTACAAAGGGCAAGCGGTTCGAGGATGTGGACATGCACAACTTTGATGGCTACTCCATCAAGCTCAACGAGGTCATGCCCTCCAGGCCTCCAGAGAGGCGAATCGGGGATTTTGATGAAACCAACCTTGGGTTTTCAGAACAGATGGCAGTAAGGGAGGCCAAAAGGTGTCTGCAGTGCGGATGTCTTGGCCTGTCCAAGTGTACCTACAGGGAGCTTTGTGTTGATTACAAAGTAAAGGCCAATGTGGCAAGGACAAGGCTCAAGTATCCTGTAGATAGAAGCCATCCCTTTATTGTTATTGACGCCAACAAGTGTATAGGATGTACAAGGTGTGAGAGAAGTTGTCAGTATGGTGCCCTTGAGCTTGACATAAAACGTGATGAAAAGACCCAGCTAATCCAGGAAGTCTCCATCAAGCTCAACGACAGCTGTGTGTCCTGTGGGGCCTGCGTTGACGCCTGTCCAACTGGCACTTTGTCAAAACAGGATCTTGTCATTCCCATGTTCCCAGGCCAGCTTACCAGTGTCAAGAGTGTTTGCACCTACTGTGGAACAGGCTGCAGCCTGGATGTGGTGACCAAGTATGGAGCCATACTGGAGATAAAGGCCGATAGGAAAAGACCACCAAACTGGGGCCAGCTTTGTGTCAAGGGCAGGTTTGGCTACACCTTTTATCGTCATGAAGACAGGCTTCGTAGTCCCCTGGTCAGGGATACCATAGACGAGCCCTTCAGAGAGGTGGACTGGGACGAGGCCCTAAGGATGGTAGCCGCCCGTTTTGGTGCTATTAAGGACAACTTTGGTTCAGATTCCCTGGGTATTCTGGCCTCTTCCAGGTGTACAAATGAGGAGAACTATCTGCTTCAGAAACTGGCGCGAGCGGCCTGGGGCACCAACAATGTGGACAACTGCGCCCGGGTCTGACACGCTCCATCTGTCAGCGGTCTGCTGGCAACACTTGGAAGCGGCGCAGCCACAACACCCTTTGAGCAGATTGTTGGCACAGACTGTCTGCTGATTTGTGGTTCCAACACCACTGAGGCACATCCAATAGTCGGCCTCAAGGTAAAGGAGGCCGCCAGCAGAGGAACCGACCTGATAGTTATTGACCCTCGCAGAACCGAGGTGGCTGCCATCGCTGAGAAACAGCAGGACGGCATATGGCTGAGGGTGGCTCCAGGGGGTAACATCCCCCTTCTAAACTCTATTCTGTATTGCATTATAGAAGAGGGATTGGTGGATGAGAAATTCATAGCGGAAAGGACAGAACAGTTTGATGCCGTAAAGAAACATATCCAGGATTATCCACCAGAAAAGGTGAAACAGATTACAGAGGTGGATCCTGAACTGGTCAGGCAGGCGGCAAGAAAATATGCATTGGCTGAAAATGCTCTAGTCCTTTACGGTCTTGGTGTGGCCGAACACAAGGGAGGCACAGCAGGGGTCATTGCCTTGGCAAATCTGGTCCTTGCAACAGGACATGTGGGCCGTGCGCACAATGGCATAAATCCCCTGCGGGGCCAGAACAACGTACAGGGTGCCTGTGACATGGGAACCTTGCCCTACACGTTCCCTGGTTATCAGCCTACAGACGATCCGGCAGTGCTTGAAAAATTTGCAAAGGCCTGGGGTGTTAGCAGTTTGCCTGTAAAGGACGGCCTGCTTGAACCCCAGATGTACGATGCGGCCCTGGAAGGGAAGTTCAAGGGGCTTTACTGTGTTGGTTACGATCCAGCCCAAACCCAATCAAATATCGCTCGGGTACATGAGGCGCTTCGGGCCATGGACTTTGTTGTTGTGCAGGATATGTTTCTTACTGAGACAGCAAATTTCGCCCATGTGGTGCTTCCTTCTGCCTGTTTCTATGAAAAGGACGGGACCTTTACTAGTGGTGAGCGCAGGGTCAGGCGGGTGACCAAGGTTATAGATCCTCCAGGCAAGGCAAAGGCAGACTGGGAGATAGTCTGTCTTGTATCCCAGGCAACTGGTTATCCCATGTTCTATACAGGGCCGGAGCAGATCATGGCAGAGATTGCAAGGGTAAGTCCTGCATATGCAGGAATCTCATACGATAGGTTGGGTGAAAAAGGCATGGTGTGGCCATGTCCCTCTCCAGACCATCCAGGAACACCCCTTCTTCATACGGAGAGCTTCCCAAGGGGTAAGGCCAGTTTTGTGCCTGTTTCTTACATTATTCCGGAAGAGGAGGCTGATGAAGAATACCCCTTTGTCCTGATTACAGGAAGGCATCTTGAGCACTACAACAATGGTTCCATGACTAGGCGCTGTGAGGGGTTTGAAAGGATCTGTCCTGAGGAGTTGGTAGAGATCCATCCAGAAGATGCAGGCCGTCTAGGAATACAGGATGGAGCTGTAATAAAGGTGGAATCCCGTCGGGCCAAGATAAAGGCAAAGGCCTTAATAACCAAAAGGAGCAAGCCAGGTACTGTTTTCATGACATTTCATCATCAGGAAACTCTTACAAATTTCCTGACCAGCCCTGGCATGGACTCCAAGACTCTGACTCCAGAATACAAGGTCTGTGCAGTAAGGATACAGACATAATAGAAAAGGCCGATCTCCAAACCGTTTTGATAAAGGGCAGCCTTGAGAGCAAACATGCTTGCCAGGCTGCCTTTTCCTTTCAAGGTCATTGTATTTAAGCAAGGGCATTGTTATTAATAGCGGTGTGATGAAAAATCCTTTCTAAATCCTCAAAATACGGCAAAGGGGTAAAGCATGGAACCGTTCAAGGGTACTACTGTGATAGCAGTCAGGCACAAGGGCAAGGTGGTTATAGGTGGCGATGGGCAGGTTACAGTGGGAAGCACTGTTATGAAAAAAAGTGCCAAAAAGGTAAGACGCCTTTTCAACGGAAAGGTGATTACAGGCTTTGCAGGGGCAACTGCCGATGCCTTTACCCTCTTTGAAAGGCTTGATTCAAAGCTTGAGGCCTATGGAGGCAACCTTATGAGGGCTGCCGTTGAGCTTGCAAAGGACTGGAGAACCGACAAGCTGTTGAGGCGTCTGGAGGCAATGCTTATAGCAGCCGATAAGGAGCATACGCTTTTAATAAGTGGACTTGGTGATGTCATAGAACCAGACGACGGGATCATAGCAATCGGTTCCGGAGGCCCTTATGCGCTGGCTGCCGCAAGGGCTTTGATAGCCCACAGTTCCCTTGATACGGAGGAGATAGCAAAAAGTGCCCTTGAGATTGCAGCAGATATTTGCATCTATACCAATCAAAACCTGGTTTTTGAAGCAATAGAGGAATAAGAACATGAAAAAGCTCGAATTGTTAGATGACATACAGCCTTTGACCCCAAGGGAGATAGTGGCAGAGCTTGATAAGTATATCATTGGCCAGGCCAAGGCCAAGCGTTCGGTTGCCATTGCCCTCAGGAACAGGTGGCGCCGTCAGCAAGTACCAGAGGAGCTTAGAGACGAGATAGCTCCTAAGAATATAATTATGATTGGGCCGACTGGAGTAGGTAAAACCGAGATTGCCCGAAGGCTTGCAAGGCTTGCGAAGTCGCCATTTTTGAAGATCGAGGCCAGCAAGTTTACAGAGGTTGGGTATGTAGGGCGGGATGTGGAATCTATGATCCGGGATCTTACCCATCTTGCTGTTGACATGGTAAAGGCAGAGGAGAAACAGAAGGTTCAGGAAAAGGCACGGCGTCAGGCTGAAGAAAGGCTTCTGGATCTTCTCCTTCCAAGGTCAACACCTGGACAGGAAGAAACGGCTTCAGAGACTAGGGAGCGTTTCAGGCAGATGCTCAGGGAAGGAAAGTTGGATGAGCGTCCAGTTGAACTTGAGGTCTCGGCGCGTTCTGCTGCTCCCATGGTAGAGATATTTGCTGCAGCTGGTATGGAAGAGATGCAGTCAAATCTTCAGGATATGCTTTCAAACATCTTTCCTAAGAAGAGAAAGAGACGACAAGTGAAGGTCAAGGAGGCGAGAAAGATCCTTGAACAGGAGGCTGCCGGCCGTCTGATAGACATGGACAAGGTGGTGGAAAAGGCCATTGCTCGGGTGGAGCAGTCTGGCATCATATTCTTGGATGAAATAGATAAGATCGCGGCAGGTTCTGCCTCAAAGGGCGGCCCTGATGTATCAAGGGAAGGGGTGCAGCGCGATCTTCTTCCTATTGTTGAAGGAACAAGTGTCCACACCAAGTACGGAATCGTACGTACAGACCATATCCTTTTTATTGCAAGTGGTGCCTTTCATGTGGCAAAGCCTTCTGATCTTCTGCCAGAGCTGCAAGGGCGTTTCCCCATAAGGGTGGAGCTTGACTCCCTTACCCAGGAAGACTTTGCCCGTATCCTGGTGGAGCCTGAAAATGCCCTTGTAACCCAGTACAAGGCTCTTATGGAGACGGAAGACATAGAGCTTCAATTTGATGATGAGGCTATTTCCGAGATTGCAAAGATAGCCTTTGAGGTCAACTCCAGGACCGAGAACATCGGGGCCAGAAGGCTCCATACCGTCATGGAAAGGCTCCTTGAAGAGATCTCCTTTGAGGCGCCAGACATTGCACCTCAGGTCATTCGCATCACAGCCAACTATGTGCGTGAAAAACTGGCTGATATAATGGAAGATCAGGATCTTAGCAGGTTTATTCTGTAGGAGAGAGTCATATTATGTCAACTTCGTCATCAGTAACCGCCCAGGTATTAGTGGAGGCATTGCCTTACATAAGGCGTTTTTACGGCAAAACCATTGTCATAAAGTATGGCGGTCATGCCATGGTGGATGAGGAGCTAAAGAAGAATTTTGCCCTGGACATCATTCTTATGAAATATGTGGGCATAAATCCCATAATTGTCCATGGAGGAGGTCCTCAGATAAGCAGTATTATGGACAGAATGGGTATCAAGCCCACATTCATTGAGGGGCAAAGGGTCACAGATGATGAGACCATGAGCGTGGTTGAAATGGTGCTTGTTGGTACTGTCAACAAGGAGATCGTTGGCCTTATAAACAGGCTCGGGGGCAGGGCGGTGGGCCTTTCAGGCAGAGATGGAGAGCTGGTACAGGCTGAGAGAATGAAAATATATCGCTACTCTGGAGATGAGCGGCCACCGGAGATAATTGATATAGGCAGAGTAGGCAAAGTATCCAAGGTGAACCCAGAGGTGTTGGTGGCCCTTGAAAAGGATGGCTTTATTCCAGTAATTGCCCCAGTGGGTGTGGGGCCTGACTCCCAGGCCTACAATATAAATGCGGATCTGGTGGCAGGTTCTATTGCCGGGAAACTACGTGCCGAAAAGCTCATTTTGCTTACGGACGTTCCTGGTGTCCTTGGTCAGGGAGGAGAAGGGGAGGAGCAGAGACTCATCCACTCCATGACCATGAAAGAGGTAGAAAGGGCCTTGGAAGAGGGTACTGCCTCAGGGGGCATGATCCCAAAGCTCAAGGCATGTCTAAAGGCCCTAAGGCAAGGCACCAAAAAGGCCCATATCCTTGATGGCAGGAGAGAGCATGCGATCTTGCTGGAGCTTTTTACTGACTCGGGAGTCGGCACAGAAATCCTTAGGGAGTGACAGTCTCGACTGCTGGCAGCCCCTTTCCTTTATACCCCTTTGGATAGCGAGGTATAATCCCATGGGAGGATAATATTTTTTGTCCTTTTTTTGAAAGGCAAAAGTGTAAAAAGGCCATTTCTTTCTGATCCAGTATGGCCTTTTGATATCGTATTCCAGCGGTTGTGGTAAGAGGATAATCACCCGAATTGATGTTATCAGGAGTCGGCAGAAAGTAATCCTTTCCTTCCTTAACAGAGATAGCCACCGGTTTTATCCTGTCTTTATTCCTTCTTGTAGACATATAAAAGCCAATGGCCCTGCTTTGAGAAGACACGGCCTTGAAAAGGTCAGTTTTTGTAGCAAGAAGTTTGACTTTGTCTTTAAAAGTACCATTACACATGCATGCCCTTTTGAACCATCTTGCTAGAGACGGGAACGAGGCGGGCCCAAGGGGTTCGATCTCGGAATCCAGCCACTTGCCAGTAAGGCCAAGCTGGCCAAAACAGTGAATGTCAAAGGGAAATCCGCATCTCCTGTCTCTTGAAAAAATAGAGTCTACCTGGGGTATTGTCAGGCCTTTCAAAGGGGTTTCTTTACTTACAAATATGGCAAGGGCTACTTTGCCAAGCGGTAGGAAATTGTATTTTCTTTGTTCCGTAGAGTTGGCTTCGAGTTTGTTAGATGGAAACTTTTCTAGAATCGTAAACTGCAGCACAGGCTCTGGGGTTTGTCCTGCCATGTCCTTGTCGTTACTGTTGAGGACAACGATTTTGGGAGCTCGAGTGGTTTTTCTGAACCCTGTAACCAGCTCATCAAGACAGGTTCGTAAGAGAAAGGGACACACGATTTTGACCTGTTTTACCGCAGAGGCAGTGGGGCCATATTTTTTATTTGAGGTTTCAGCCGATCCCTTGCCGAGCCCAAACACCATTGCAAACACTGCAAAGACTAGAAAACATGACTGAAAATGACTGTTTTTTATCTTCATGATATTGTCAAACCTACGTCATCCTGAGTAAGGCCTGAGATCTTTTGAAGTTCTCCCCTGTTCTTAATGGTTATATCAGCACCATGTACTTCTATTATTCCTGCCTTTTGCATCCTTGATAGGATCCTTGACAGCGTCTCTGGGATGGTGCCAAGGAGGCTGGCAAGCTGGGTCTTTGTAAGATCTAGGCTCAAGGAATTTGTGCCCCCCTTTTGGGCACTTGATATTAACAGATATGTTGCAAGTCTTCCTGGAACCTCTTTCAAAGACAGGTCTCCTATCATCCTTGCAAATATCATGAGTCTTTTAGAGAGTATGGCAAGTAGATTAAGCGAAAGGGACGGGTTTTCCTTGAGTAGTCGTTCAAAACCTGTCCTGGGGATGTAAAAGGCCTGGCTATTTTCCATGGCGGCGGCATTGGCGGGATAGGGCATGTCTGCAAATGCCGCTGCCTCGCCGAAGGGTTCACCCTGAGCAAAGATGTGGAGAATCTGTTCCCGACCTTCAGAGGAAAGCTTGAATATTTTAACCTTGCCACTAACCACGATATAGAATCCCTTGGCAGGTTCTCCTTCAAAGAATATGGCCTCCTTTTTGTTAAAGGACTTTAGCTTCCCAATGGTTTTAAGCTGCTCGATGTAAGAGCCAGAAAGCCCCTTAAACAGAAAGCAGGACTGCAAAATTTCATTAACAGCCAATGGCACCTCTCAAGGTGATAGAATCTCTTTTCTTGCCTAAACCCATGGCCTGTCTTATAAATGTAGAAAAAATTTTCGCAGGTGCAGCTTTGCTTCAAATATACAAACAAAAAAAGACTGGCATAGAGTCTTTAGACACTATAGAAAAGGGCTGTTGGATAAACCTGACAGCTCCCACAGAGGATGAACTTAATAGGATATTGAAAGAGACTCAAGTCCTGCCGGAATTTTTGCGCTATCCCTTGGATCCGGAAGAGACCTCCAGGGTAGAGAGCGATGAGGATCAGCTCCTCATCATAGTTAAGATTCCCCATCCCCAGCATGTGGAAGATGTAGTGCGTTACGAAACGATTCCATTGGGAATTATCCTTGTAGAGGATATCGTTATTACGGTATGCCCCATAAAGTCGCCAGTGCTGGACAAGGTTATTGAGACAGCTGGAAAACAGAGGGTCCTTTCAAGCCATATCAGATTTATATTCAACATTTTTCTGCGGGTTGCCGGAGAGTATCTTCGTTATCTGCGTCTGATAGACAGGCTTATGGATGAGTATGAGGAAGAACTCCATCGCTCCATGAGGAACAAGGAACTGATTAAGCTCCTTAACCTGGAAAAGAGCCTTGTATATTTTAATACCAGTCTAAAGGCCAACGACATGGTAATGGCCCGTCTGGGCAGTGGAAGGTACCTTGCGATCTCCGAAGACGACGAAGACATCCTGGAAGACGCACAGATAGAAAACATGCAGGCCATTGAGATGGCAAAGATATACAGCGACATTCTGGCGGGTATGATGGATGCCTATGCCTCTGTTATCTCCAACAATCTCAATATAGTAATGAAGTTTCTGACTGCGGTCACCATTGTGCTCATGCTCCCTAATCTCGTGGCAAGTATCTATGGCATGAATATCGAATTGCCTTTTCAGCACAATCCGCATGCCTTTTTCATCACAATGGGTCTGTCATTTCTCATGTCTGCCGTGGTTGTATACATCTTTATAAAAAAGAAAATGTTTTAAACAAGGTGATGAGCGAGCTGCCAAAGGAGCAAGATAAAAGGGACCCTGAAAGAGAAGCATGGCTTACCAATTTCTACACCGAAAATCATCTTGCCTATGAGGCGTATCCGCATGAGGTGGCCTCTCCTGAGCAGTTGAGGTTCATAGTCTATACAGAGCCTAATCAGCTCTACTATCCATGTTCGGACCGCACCTTCAATGCCATAATAAATAAGACCGACAGCGATTGGCTCATAATGAACTACATGAAGGTGTGGGATAAGGTCAAGCCCCTTGTCACATCCATTATCGAAGACAGGTTCAAAAGGGATTTTCTGCTGAACCTGCTTCATATAAAGTTCAGGCATGACACAGCCTCCCTGGTGATGCTTCCATCCAGAATAGAAAAACGGCTCCTGCATATTTTCATTCGCGTAAGCGAGATAGACAGACCCCTTGCCCGTAAAAAGGAAGAGATGAACAAAAAGGTGAGCCAGCTTCTTGATTCACAGTCCTACAGGGATGCCATCAATGATAGAGAGGGCCTTTCCCTGGAGGCTGATTCACCGCTGGATGAGATTGGCCTGAGAATAAGTTTTCTAAAACTCCAAAGGCTTTTCAGCCTGGCGTTTAACCTGGAAAAGGTCATGGAGACAGAGGAGCTTACCAAGGAAAAACTCATGCACTTCATGTCCACAGAGGTAAAGGGTTCAGGCTGGGAGCATCTGGAAGAAACCCTGCGCACCTGGCACAAGGACCAGGAGTGGCATTACATTCTGTGGAAAAGCCCTCTGGCCGGTTCGATCTTGCTAGATCTTGAAATAATAAAGATACTTATCAGGTTTGGTGTAAAAGTTATCATCTCTGTAAAACACGCCTTTTATTTTAATGAAATAACAATGGCGGATGTTATGGAAGACCCTTACCTTGCAGACAGGTTCAAGGTTGCAGAGATTGTTACCGAACGCAACATTTCAAAAAACGCCCTTATTGACAAGCTCAAAAGTGACAAGACCATCTTTGTGATAGATGACGGGACCCAGGAGAGGTTCAATCCCCTCTTGACGTCTGTAACCTTTGCCAGGGCTTTCAAGGAGGCGGACGAGGTCCTTATTCGTTCTCCCAATGATGCCTGGTATATCTCCCGTTCAAGTTTCAGCTATACCAGAAACATGATGTTGAGAAATCTGGACGTTAACGATTATCTTGAGATTCAGTTCAAGCCCAAACATCCAAAGGCTGTCCGTTTTTCCGAGGCGGATCTTCGCGCCAAGGCCGAGGCCCTTATCTACCACCTGAAGATGGAGAAGAGAAAGGGCAAGACCATAATGTTTTACAGTGCCATTGTTGGCAGTATTCCAGGTCAGCTTGAAATGGCAAAGAAGATCCTTAAAGTATTTGTGAACTATCTGCGTCAGAAGCACAAGGATGTGGTCATAATAAATCCGGCTGAGCATTTTGAACCTGGCATGGATGCAGACGATCTCATGTACATGTGGGAGATTGTCCAGAGAAGCGGCCTTATAGATATATGGCGATTTCAGACCTATGAAGACATTGAAAAGGCCTTTGAGCTTATGGGAGAAAAGGTTCCTCCTGAATGGGTGGGCAAGGATGCAACCTATAGCACCGGTTGCACCAAGGAGATGCAGATTGCAAGAGAGGTGCAGAAGGAACATCCTGAAATGCAGATAATCGGCCCTCCCTGGGAAAAGTTTCTCAGGAGGAAGGAGTACGGGGTGGGAAAACTGTACGACAGAACATTAGGAGACATTTCGTAGTTTAAAAAACTTTCATTATGGTCAGTACAAATCTGGATTTTGAAGACAACACCAAGGTTATTGATCTCTACGGTGAGCATGGAAGCAACCTAAAGCTCATAGAAGACGCCCTTGGGGTGGATATCAGTACAAAGGGTAACCAGCTTACCATTACAGGAGATGCTGCAGGCATAGATCTGGCCCAGCGAGCATGCGTCCAGCTCTATAATCTGGTCCAGCAGGGCTATCCTCTGGAATCAAGGGACGTTGAGTTTGCAATAACTATACTCAGTGAAGACCCGAAGGCAAAGATTGCAGACATATTTCTTGATAATCTGACAATCAAGTCGGGACGCAAGAAGATTTCTCCCAAAAGTCTTGCCCAGAAGTACTATGTTGAGGCCATCAGGAAAAACGACATCGTTTTTGGAATAGGGCCTGCGGGTACTGGCAAGACCTATCTGGCCATGGCAATGGCCATCTCTTTTCTGCTTAACGATGAGATTTCTAGAATAATAATGGTGCGTCCTGCAGTTGAGGCTGGTGAAAGGCTTGGTTTTTTACCAGGGGACCTAGAGGAAAAGGTAAATCCCTATCTTCGTCCCCTATACGATGCCCTATACGACATGCTTCCATTTGATCGGGTGGCCCGTCTGCTTGAAAGGGGCATCATAGAGGTGGCCCCCCTGGCGTTTATGAGGGGACGGACTCTGAACGATGCATTCATTATCCTGGATGAGGCCCAGAACACCACCTCCAGCCAGATGAAGATGTTTCTTACCAGGATAGGCTTTGGTTCCAAGGCCGTGATAACCGGAGACATTACCCAGATAGACCTTGATGATAGGACCCAGTCTGGACTTGTTGAAGCAAAAAGATTGCTTAAGGATATCAAGGGGATACGTTTTTGTGCCTTTTCAAAAAAGGATGTTGTTAGACATCCTCTGGTTAAAAGGATTATCCAGGCTTACGAGGAAAAGGAAGAAAGAAAGAAGCAAAGGCTTCCCTAGATCATGCCTGCTAACATACTTGTTGATTATACACGGCCTTTCAGTACGCTTTGGCTAAAGAGATGTGCAGATAACCTTCTGAGGGCAAGAGGCCTTCAGCAGAAGGAATTAAACGTTCTTTTAACTGACAATCCAACAATAGAGCAGTTCAACAGAAGGTGGTTCAACAGACCCTGGCCCACCAATGTCATTTCATTTCCCATGGATGACATGGACTGTCTTGGGGATGTGGTTATTTCCATAGACAGGGCAAGAGAAGAGGCGCAACAGGGTTTGACTACCTTGTCGAACCGGTTGGTTGAGTTGCTTGTTCATGGCTTTGTTCATCTGCTAGGTGAGGATCATGAGCGTGGTCCGGAAGATGCTCTCAGAATGGGGCATATGGAGTTTGAACTCAAAAAGACCCTTTTCAGGAGGAATATTATGGCTGATCTTTGCATAAATGTGGATCATGTGGCAACAATTCGTCAGGCAAGAGGCGGGGTTGAGCCAGAACCTGTGGTTGCTGCCGGGATGGTTGAGCTTGCAGGGGCGGACGGCGTTGTGGTCCATCTGAGGGAGGACAGACGGCATATACAGGACAGAGACGTACGTCTTATCAAGGAGATAGTGCAGACAAGACTGACCCTTGAGATGGCTGCAACTGACGAGATGATATCCATTGCCTCGGATATAAGGCCAGACATAGTAACCCTTGTGCCTGAAAAGAGGCAGGAGCTGACTACCGAAGGAGGGCTTGATGTTGCAGGCCTTGAAAGGTCTGTTACCGATGCGGTTTCCAGGCTTCATGATGCAGGTATTCCGGTAAGCCTTTTTATTGATGCGGAAAAGGAACAGATAGAGGCAGCAAAAAGGACAGGGGCCGAGTGTATAGAGATCCATACAGGCCGTTATGCAGATGCGAGGGATGAAAAGACCCGGGATAGAGAATTTGACAAGATCGCAGAGATGGCCAGGCTTGCCACAGATCTAGGTTTGAGAGTTCATGCAGGGCACGGACTTAACTATCAGAACACGGGAAGGCTTGCAGCGGTAAGCGAAATAGTGGAGTTCAGTATCGGGCACTCTGTCATTTCGCGTTCTGTATTCGTAGGGCTTGAACGGGCAGTAAAGGAGATGCTTTCCATCATAAAGGGTTAAGTTTCTTTCTTGTAGGGCGTGGCAGCGTAGCCTCTTTAGGGCGAAGTGTCATGGGGCTGTATCTTGTTTTGTTGAATTGGTTTTTAATTCTGCGCATATCTTGTATAATTACGAAAACTTATTTCTTTTTTCATAAAGAAGACAGAGTATGCATAAAGAGAAGAAAGAAACCCTATGTAGATTTGGTGTGTCAATCCCCAAGTCCCTCATTCAGGCCTTTGATGATTACATCAAGATGCGTGCCTACAAGAACCGGTCCGAGGCCATCCGGGACCTTATTAGGGAAAAACTTGTTGAACAGGAGTGGGAGGCGGATGCACAGGATAAGGAGGTGGTGGGAACCATTACCTATGTGTTTGATCATCATAAAAGGGAACTGGTTGATTCCATTATTCGAATCCAGCATCAGTTTGCAGACCATGTAATAGCCTCCCAGCATGTGCACCTTGACCATGACAACTGTCTTGAAGTAGCGATAGTCAAGGGAAAACCTAGTACTCTCAGGGGTGTAGCCTACAAGTTAAAGGCGCTCAAAGGCGTAAAACACTGCCGTTTTACAATGACGACTACAGGTTCTTCTTTAAGGTAATTTATAAAAGACTGCTAAAATTGAGCTTATCAGGAGTGATAGATGGCTGAACAGCAACAACTGTTTAAAGAAAAGGTGGATGTTTGTGACATATCCAAAGAGCTGAAGAGATCCTATCTAGATTACGCCATGAGCGTGATTATCGGCAGGGCCTTGCCAGACGTGCGTGATGGGCTAAAGCCTGTTCATAGACGCATACTTTATGCCATGCACGAACTCGGAAATTCTTACAACAGGCCATATAAAAAGTCAGCGCGTATTGTTGGTGATGTTATCGGTAAGTATCATCCCCATGGAGACGCTGCTGTTTATGACGCAATTGTCCGCATGGCCCAGGATTTTTCCATGGGCTATCCTCTCATTGATGGCCAGGGTAATTTCGGCTCTATAGATGGGGATTCTCCCGCTGCCATGCGTTATACCGAGGTGCGCCTTACCAAGCTTGCCCATGAGCTTTTGCAGGATCTTGACAAGGAAACCGTGGATTTTGTTCCAAACTATGACAATTCCCTGCTTGAGCCTACTGTTTTGCCTGCCAAGATTCCAAATCTTCTCATAAACGGTTCATCTGGCATAGCCGTTGGCATGGCTACCAACATTCCGCCACACAACCTGGGTGAAGTGATAAATGCGCTGATAGCCCTGATCAAGAACCCAAATCTGACAGTGGCAGATCTAATGGAATATGTAGAAGGGCCTGATTTCCCAACAGGGGCATACATAACAGGGCGCAAGGGAATCAAGGAGGCCTATGAGACTGGCAGGGGAATAGTCAGGATGAGGGCCCGGGCCACAATAGAACAGGTTGCAAAGGGAAACAAGGAGCAGATTGTGGTTACCGAGATTCCCTATCAGGTTAACAAGGCAAGGCTGGTAGAAAAGATAGCCGCCTTGGTCAGGGACAAGAAGGTAGAGGGTATCCATTCTGTCAGAGACGAGTCTGACAGAAGAGGTATGCGCATTGTTGTTGAGCTGAAAAGAGACGGTGTTGCCCAGGTGGTTCTTAATCATCTCTATAAGCACACTGCCATGGAGACAAGCTTTGGCATCATCCTTCTTGCCATTGTCAATGGCAAACCGGAGCTTCTAAACCTTAAGGAACTCCTGACCCACTTTATAGAGCACAGAAAGACCATAATAATCAGGCGAACCACTTATCTTCTGAGAAAGGCCAGAGAAAGGGCACATATACTGGAGGGCCTGAAAATAGCCATTGACAACCTGGATGACGTTGTGGCCCTGATTAGGGCATCAAAGACGCCTCAAGAGGCCAAGAATGGATTGATTGACCGGTTTGATCTTAGTCCAATCCAGGCCCAGGCTATTTTGGATATGCGTCTGCAAAGGCTGACAGGGCTTGAGCTTGAAAAGATCCTGGAAGAGTACAAAAAGGTTCTTGCCGAGATAAAGGATTATGAGGATATCCTGGCAAAGGAACAGAGAGTGCTTGATATCATTCATGATGAGCTGACAACTATAAAAGAAGAGTATGCCATTCCCAGAAGGTCCGAAATTATAGGTGAGCCCAAGGAGATACGAATAGAGGATCTTATTGCTGAAGAAGACATGGTGGTAACCCTTTCCCACAGGGGTTACATCAAAAGAAATCCTCTCAGCCTCTATCGAAGCCAGAAGCGAGGAGGCAAGGGTGTCATAGGTCTTTCGTCTAAGCAGGAGGACTTTGTAGAAAGGCTCTTTGTGGCCTCAACCCACGACTATTTTTTGTGCTTTAGCAATCTTGGCAGGATCTACTGGTTAAAGGTCCATCAGATTCCTGAAGCAGCACGTACGTCTAGAGGCAAGGCCCTGGTTAATCTCCTTCCGATAGATAAAAAGGCTAACGAGTATATAGCTGCAGTGGTTCCGGTCAGGGAGTTTGAAGAGGGCAAGTTTATCGTTATGGCCACAAAGACCGGGATTGTCAAGAAGACGCCCTTGAAAGATTTTTCCCATCCAAGGCCTTCAGGCATTATAGCTGCTACGATAAAGGAGGGTGACGAGCTGGTTACAGCCTCTCTTACCGATGGTAACGCAGAGGTCTTTCTGGCAACGAAAAACGGCTTCAGCATACGTTTCTCAGAAGGCGACATACGTCCCATGGGCAGACAGGCAGCAGGTGTGATAGGTATCAGGCTGAAGGGAGATGACCAGGTAGTTGCCATGGTAATTATAACCGATGAGCACGGGCACATTCTGACGGCTACTGAAAACGGTTTTGGTAAAAGGACTCCCATTTCAGAATACAGGCTCCAGTCAAGGGGTGGAAAGGGAATTATCAATATAAAGGTGTCCGAGAAGATAGGCCATGTGGTAGGCTCGGTTCTGGTATATGAAAATGACGAGATCATGCTGGTGGGAGCAAGTGGAAACATTATAAGAATGAGTGTGAAAGACATAAGGATAACAGGCCGTGCCGCCCAGGGTGTCAAGCTGATCCGCCTTGCCAAAGGAGACAAGCTTGCCGCAATTGCAAAACTTGGTATAAACGAACAGCAATGAAAAGCGCAGCGGTTCTTGGAGGAGGAAGCTGGGGAACCGCCCTGGCAAAACTCCTGTCAGAAAAGGGCATAGACACGGCCCTCTGGGTAAGAAACGATTCCCTTGCCAAGGAGATTCGTGCCAAGGGCGAAAACAAGAGATATCTTCCAGGTTTTAGGCTTCCTGAAGACCTTGTGATTACCTCAGACATTGCTGAAGTGTTGTCCAGAGGAGAGGTCATTCTTTTTGTTGTTCCTTCTCATGCGATGCGACAGACAGCCGAGCTGGTAGCCCGGCAGCTTCCTTCTGTCCCAGGTCCATCTGCCATTGTTTCGTGTGCAAAGGGCATAGAGAATGAGAGCCTTATGACCATGACCGAGGTCTTTCAGGAAATTTTCCCTCCACAGATGGCCTCTGGCATATCTGTACTTTCAGGGCCAAGCTTTGCCAAAGAGGTGGCCCAGGGTATGCCAACAGCCGTTACCATTGCTGCATATAGCGAGGAGAAGGCCAAGGGGCTTCAAGACTTTTTTTCCACGGATTTTTTAAGGGTCTACACAACCCAGGACGTAATTGGCGTTCAGCTAGGCGGGGCAGTGAAAAATGTGCTCGCCATAGCAGCCGGCATTTCAGACGGTCTGGGCTTTGGCACCAATACACGGGCTGCCCTCATCACAAGAGGGCTTGCCGAGATGTCGCGGCTTGGACTAAAGCTTGGAGCAAACCCCCTTACCTTTGCAGGTCTGGCTGGTCTTGGGGATTTGGTGCTCACCTGCACCGGGGATCTATCCAGGAATCGGCAGGTTGGGCTTAAACTTGGTGCAGGAAAGAGCATGGATGAGATTCTAGATTCCATGAACATGGTGGCCGAGGGAGTAAAGACGTCCAAGTCGCTATACATGCTTGCACAGCGGCACCAGGTGGATATGCCCATAGTGGAGCATGTTTACAAGGTGATTTATGAGGGAATGAGTCCGGCAGAGGCAGTCCGAGGCCTCCTTGACAGGCCCCAAAAATATGAACTTTATGGAGTTCATTAGACAGTATGGGAGAGGTTCGGTCATACCGGGCGCTCATGCAGAGAAAGGGCCTGGTTTCCTTTTGTGTAAGACACAAGGAGACTGATCTATACATCCAGGCAGAGCAGGATTTTTCGAATCAGGTATCTGCCTGGGTAGTTGAGGCAAGGGGAGCCATTGAAGGGTACGCACGCGACAATCCCGGTTTCCTAGAGTCATATTCTCCCATTCCAAAAGACCCTTTTGCCCCTGAAATCGTTAAGGAAATGCTGGAGGCCGGTTCCAAGGCGGGTGTAGGCCCCATGGCCGCTGTTGCTGGTGCAATTGCCGAATACGTAGGCAAGCGTCTGGTTGTATGCAGCAGAGGTGAGGTTATTGTGGAAAATGGTGGGGATACCTTTTTAAACCTTTCCTCTGAATGTGTGATTGGCATCCATGCAGGGGATTCTGTCTTGTCTGGGCGCATTGGAATAAGGATTGATGCAGGGCCAAGTCCCTTGGGTGTATGTACTTCATCGGGAACCATTGGACATTCAAAGAGTTTTGGCAGGGCGGATGCCGTGACTGTGGTGAGCCAGAGTTGTGCCCTTGCCGATGCGGCAGCCACTGCGGCAGGAAACCTCGTTAAGAAAAAGGCAGACATCCAGACTGCCCTTGATTTTCTAAAAGAAATTGAAGGAGTCTTGGGGGCGGTAATAGTAAAACAAGACGTAATTGGTGCCTTTGGGCAACTGGAGCTAGTGGCCCTTTAGCAAGGGCTGTGGGGAGGAGTCCTAAATGGTTGCAGATTACATGGAGGTGGTAACTATCGGTACTGGTACCTGTGTTCCTTCGGTTCGAAGGGCAGGTCCATGCCAACTGTTGAAGGCCTGGGGTTACAACATCGTTATCGACATGGCAGCAGGGTCATTGAGGAGGCTGGTGCGGGCAGGTGTGTCACAGTCTGACATAGACCTGATACTTTTCACCCACTTTCACCCTGATCATACCGGGGAGTTGCTTCCATTCATATTTGCCTCGAAGTATGGCCCTGGATTCAATCGAAAGCGGCCGGTGCTCATTTGGGGGCCAGAGGGGCTTGGTGGACTTTTGAAGGGCCTTGTTGAGGCATGGGGGCACTGGGCTGAGCCAGAGCCTGAAAAGATAGTCTTCGAGGAGATTCCTGTCGGTTTGATGACGAACCAGCAGTTTCCCCCCTTTTTCATCAAGACGGCTCATACCCAGCACACCCCTTACAGCCTCGCCTATCGGATAGAAGGGCCAGATGGAACCTCTGTGGTCTTTTCCGGCGATACGGATTTTTGTGATGAACTCATTGAGCTTTCGAAACAGGCAGACCTCCTGGTGCTTGAGTGTGCAGCTCCAGAGGGGAAAAAGGTGGAAGGGCATATGACACCTTCAGAGGCTGGCAGGCTGGCCGCTGCCGCGCAAGTCAAAAGGCTTGTGCTCACCCATTTTTATCCGGAATGCGATAAAAGTGACCTCCTTGGGCCATGCAGGGAATATTTCAAGGGGCCGGTGATTTTGGCCGAAGACATGATGCGAGTGGTGGTGGTCTAGGAGGGTTTGGTTCCAGACTTGCCGTGCTTGACCTTTCAGGGATATTTGTGCTAATAAAGGCGAGATGTGGATGCCGGCATAGCTCAGCTGGTAGAGCAGCTGATTCGTAATCAGCAGGTCGCCGGTTCAAGTCCGGCTGCCGGCTCCATCGATTTCAGTAGGCCAAGAGATTTTAGGCCCTTCCTTTTTGACCGGGTTCTAGCTCCGTTCAATTACATTTAACCTCGTCAATTTTGTCGATCTCCGTCAAAAATGTCGATATCTTATCTGTATGTGACTGTTTAATATTGCAGTAACTCTTGTTCTGGGGATCGGACCACAGTAATTTGGCAGGAACATTGCAAGATTGCAGGATGAAGGGGAAAATAGATTTTGACTGGAACGTGTTTTCCTTTTTGATCAGATTTTCTAAAAGGCCGTTTTTATAAAGGAGGTTTTGTATTATGAAAAGATCCCTGATTCCAATTACATTATTGGCATTTGTCTTTATTCTTTCTTCATGTGCATCCCAAAGTGGCTGGACTCCCACTGTTGATCCGACCACAAGCCCGGCAGCATATCCATCACAGCCTTACCCGCAGGCACAGCAGTATCCTCCACCACAGCCCCGTCCAGTGCCGCCACCTCCACCTCCGGCTCCAAGGCAGGTAAGGCCGGCTCCAGCGCCAGTTCCGGTTCCTACTCCGCAACGCAGCTATACGCAGGATCTTGCTGAATGCAAGATGTTGGCCCAGCAGGTTTCAGGTTATACGCCAGGAGAGACCATCAAGGGAGGTTTGATAGGTGGTGCCATAGGAGCAGCTGCAGGTGCGGCTATCGGTGCAGCTACCGGCAATCCAGGGAAGGGTGCGGCCATTGGAGCAGCCGCTGGAGGAATAGGCGGAGGCGCCTACAAGGGTATAGATGCAGAAAGGAAGTATAAAGAGGCCTATATCAGGTGTATGAGAAACAGGGGATGGAATGTTATAAACCCCTAGAAGACAAAACTTAAAGGCCCCTCTTTATCTGCGATATTTAAAGAGGGGCGCCTCTTGTTTCAGGACAGAAAGGGTTTCTGCCTGGTTGTCTGTCAATCTGGTTCAGCTTTGCTCATGTTTATAACCCATGTACCCAACCGTTGTCTCCTGACTTTTGATCTTATAAAAAGGCATCAATTTCTATAAAAAGTCAAAAGCACCCTTGTATCAAAAAAAAAATATGCTTTATTAGTTCCAGCTCTGAAAAAGGGAGGGAAGTGGGATCCTTTTTAGGGTCGATTCCACTGTTCACGTAATATTATTTGTTCGCCATTGTTGATTTACAATAATGACAGGAGGCGTTTGTAGTTCTATGAACCTACGCAAAGCAAATTCAAACATGCTGCCAAAGGTAATGAACGGATGTCTGTTTTTCTTTCAGGAGTTTCTTAAGCATCCTTTTCAGATAGGGTCGGTGATACCAAGTTCTCAGGCACTTATCCGTCGGGTAGTTGAAACGGCCAGGGTGAACGAGGCAAATACCATTGTAGAGCTTGGTCCAGGCACTGGATGCACAACAAAGGCAATATTGGAGCATATGAAACCAGATGCCAGACTATTGTCTATAGAGATAAACCCGAATTTCTATTCCATAATAAGCCAGATATCAGACGAACGTCTCATTGCCCATCTTGGAGATGCCAGAAAGCTGAAAGCCATTTTAAACGAGCACAATCTTGACGCTCCTGAGGCAGTGATATCAGGTATTCCTTTTTCTACAATGAGTGACGAATGCGGCTCACAGATCATCAAGGCGATCCATGAGGTTCTTGTGCCAGGTGGACGGTTTGTGGCCTATCAGCTTAGCAAAAAGGTTATAGATCTGTGCAGTCCCGTTATGGGGCAGGAAAAGGTTCAGCTTGAATTTTTTAATATCCCGCCCATGAGAGTCTGTTACTGGGAAAAAGGCAATGGGAATGGCACTGGTCATAAAAGACACTATTGTGCTTGATCTTTCTGGACAGTCTTTTCAGAAATGTCTTTTTTGAATGGTAACAATATTACTTTGACAGCCTGTTCAAGAAGAAGGACGTTTTGCACGGAGTGATTCGTGTGGGATTTGACAGGGTAGAGTAAAGCTTGTTCCTAGTGATAAATAACAAGGCTTTTTTTGGACGTTTCATCCGGGCTGCTTCTTTTTGGAAAAGGAAACGATATCAGTCCTGATAATCCATTTCCGTCATGGAGGCATGACAGATGGTTTTCGTTAAGGAATGTGCAGAGAGTGTAAGTCAACCAATAGGATGTTTTACCATGTCAGAAACCAGGCAATTCCCCAAGGTGGTCAGAGGTAGAGTCAGAGTATAAAGTTTAGCATTCAAGATTTTTCCATATATTTCAGGATTTGAGCGTACGCTCTTAATTTTGTCCTCCTATTCCCTGCAATCAGAGAAAATCACCTTGTTATTAGTTTGACAAAGTGTATTTAAGAATATAGTTAATAGATAACTCTAAGGGTCTTTTGGGCGTTTGTTGCCTTTTGTTTTTTCTTTCAGGGGATTAAAAATGGGTAAAGAAATCATAGATCTGTCATCTGTCAGGGCCAGGGTCAAGAAACAGATAGAAGATGCTGTTCCTGATGCGAGGATAGATTACTGTCTTACGTGTGGATTGTGCGTTAGTGGTTGTCCTGCATCGGGGATAGAGGGGCTTGATCCTCGGAAATTTCTCCGACTCCTTGTGCTTGGCCAGGATGAGGAGATTCTCGAAACTAACTGGATATATTCGTGCACCATGTGCCAGCGCTGTAGGTATGCTTGCCCCATGGGTATAGATGTTGGCCGAATCGTTTATGAAATCAGGGGGATGAGGCCAAGGGACAAGCGTCCCAGAAACCTTCAGCGATCCTGTGATCTTCAGAAGCAGAGTAACAGTACAGGGATTCCAAACGAGGACTTTGTCTGGGTGGTTAATGATGTGCTTGAAGAGGTCCGTCAGAATGAACCCCAGTGGAAGGATCTGCAGGCGCCCATTGACAAGAAGGGTGCTCTTTACTACCTGAACCAGAATGCCAAAGAGCCGACAGTCGAGCCAGAAGAGATGGTGCCTTTGTGGAAGATACTCCACGTGGCAGGTATCGACTGGACCTATTCCTCAAAGTGGTGGGATGGGGCAAACTACTGTCTTTTTACAGGAGATCCAGAAGATTGGGAGTATACTGTAAGAAAACAGGCAGAGGTAGTGGATGAGCTTGGTTGCCGCTACTATATAAACACCGAGTGAGGCCACATGTTCTACGCAACCCTGGAGGGGTTGCGCCGCTTCAACATTCCCCACAAGTTTGAATTTATAAGTGTCGTTTCTCTTTATGCCCAGCTCATTAGAGAAGGAAGGCTGAAGGTGGATCCTTCCTGGAACAAGGAAGGGCTGAAGTTTACCTGCCAGGATCCCTGCAAGCTGGTGCGACAAGGGCTTGGGGACAAGGTGGCTGAGGATCTGCGTTTTGTCATAAAGGCCGTTGCAGGCCCTGAGAACTTCGTAGATACATGGCCCAGGCTCTCCAACAACTACTGCTGTGGAGGGGGTGGTGGTGCCCTTCAGGCTGGATTTGTAGCCAACAGGCGGAGGTTTGGGAAGATCAAGTTTGATCAACTTGCTGCCACTGGTGCGGATGTTGTCATAACGCCTTGTCACAACTGTCATACTCAGATTCTGGATATATGCGAATTTTACGGTGGCAACTGGAAGACCACCCATCTGTGGAACTGGTTGGAAAAGGCCCTTGTCCTTGACGGCGGGGATCAGAAAGGGAAGGACTAGTCAGATGAACAGACCAAAAGGTTCGGTACTGGTGGTGGGAGGAGGAATCGCCGGTGTACAGGCAGCCCTCGACCTTGCAAACAGCGGTTTTTACGTGCATCTTGTTGAAAAAAGCACTGCCATTGGCGGTAGCATGTCCCAGCTTGACAAGACCTTTCCAACAAATGACTGTTCGGCCTGCATCCTGTCTCCCAAACTCGTTGAAGTAGGCCGTCATCTTAATATTAACCTTTTAACTCTTAGCGAGGTTTTGGATATCCATGGAGGGCCGGGGGATTTTAGGGTGCGTATCAGAAAAAATCCCCGTTACGTTGATCCGGAAAAGTGTATTGCCTGCGGTACCTGTGCCGAAAAATGTCCAAAAAAGGTGCCTAGCGAATTTGATCTTGGCCTAGGAATTAGAAAGGCCATATATCTGCGCTACCCCCAGGCGGTTCCCTTAAAGTATGCCATAGATCCAGATGCATGTATCTATCTGAAAAAGCCTGGTAGATGCGGATTTTGTAAAAAGGTGTGCCCAACCGGTGCAATCAACTTTGATGACAAGCCAGAGGAACTCGTACTCGAAGTGGGTTCGGTTATTCTTGCCCTTGGTTTCAAGCCCTTTGATCCTTCTGTTTTGGATTTTACAGGCTATGGAACCTTTAAAAATGTGGTTACAAGCATGGAGTTTGAAAGGCTGCTAAGTCCTTCTGGTCCGTGCATGGGGCACATGGAAAGGCCTTCTGACAAAAAGGAGCCCAAACGCATTGCCTGGCTTCAGTGTGTAGGCTCAAGGGATATAAACCGGGCGTGTCACGGTTATTGTTCCTCTGTATGTTGCATGTATGCAATCAAACAGGCGGTGATTGCCAGGGAGCATTCAGAATCAGGAGAGCTTTCAGCCTCGATCTTTTTCATGGATATGAGGACCCACGGCAAGGGTTTTGAGGCCTACTATCAGCGTGCCAAGGACGAAGGCATCAGTTTTCATAGGGCCAGGGTGCATACAGTGCTTTCTTCATCCAATGACAATCTGTTACTCCGCTACAGTGGTGAAGATGGCAATCTTAGGGAAGAGGAGTTCGACCTTGTTGTGCTTTCTGTTGGTCTCGAGACCGATCCGGAGGTCATACGGTTGTGTCATGATCTGGAAGTAGAGCTTGATCATGACAACTTCATTTCAACCTCTCCTTTTTCTCCTGTGGCCACCAACAGGCCGGGGATATTTGTTTGTGGTGCTGTTAGCGAACCTAAAGCCATTCCCCAGTCTGTTATAGATGCAAGTGCAGCAGCCTGTAGCGCCCAGTGCATGCTTTATCCGGCAAGATGGACAGAGACAAAAAAGAAGGAGTTTCCTCCAGAGAGAAATGTTTATGCGGAGCCTCCAAGAATAGGAGTCTTTGTCTGTTCATGCGGTATTAACATAGCAAGTGTTGTGGATGTGAAGGCGGTGACTGAATATGCCAAGACCCTGCCAGGGGTGGTGTTTGCACAGAACAATCTTTTTACCTGTTCCCAAGATACCATCAACCAGATGGCAGAGATTATAAAAAGGGAGCGGCTCAACCGGGTGGTGGTAGCTTCCTGCACGCCCAGGACCCATGAACCGCTTTTTCAGGAGACCCTTAGGGAGGCAGGCATAAACAAGTATCTTTTTGAAATGGCAAACATCAGGGATCAGGATTCCTGGGTGCACCAGAAATGGCCGGAAAAGGCAACGGAAAAGGCCAAGGATCTGGTCAGGATGGCTGTGGCCAAGGTGCGGGGAGATGAGCCCCTTCCTTACAATCAGCTTCCTGTGACCAAAAAGGCCCTTGTTGTAGGTGGAGGCGTTGCAGGTATGGTGTCGGCCCTTTCTCTTGCCGAGCAGGGTTTCCCTGTGTGTTTGGTAGAGAAAAAAGATAGGCTCGGAGGACATGGCAGGAAGTTTTACCGAACGTGGCAGGGAAGGCTCATGCAGGAGTATCTGGATGAGCTTATAAGCAGGGTGGAGGGCCATCCTGAAATTGATATCCAGCTTTCCGCCAGCCTTGACAGGGTTTCAGGCTCTGTTGGAAGGTTTCAGACAAGACTTTCAAACGGAGTAGATGTAGAGCATGGCGTTGCCATTGTGGCAGTTGGCGCGGAATCGTACAAGCCTCTCTCTGGCCCCTGGAACTATCTTTATGGAAAAAATCCTAATGTCCATACATTACTTGATCTTGATCAGCGCTTTATCGCAGGAGACGAGGGCTTGAAGGGACTTGGACAGGCCGTTTTTATTCACTGTGTAGGCTCCAGAGTTCCTGAACGGCCCTACTGCAGCAAGGTATGCTGTACACATGCCATAGATCAGGCATTAAAACTTAAAGAACTTAATCCGGACATGGACATATTCATGCTCTATAGGGACATAAGGACCTATGGCCGGCGAGAGCACATTTATCAGGAGGCCAGGGAGAAGGGCATTGTCTTTATCAGGTATGACCTTGACAACCTTCCTAAGGTAAGCGAAAGAGATGGACGGCTCGTGGTGGAGGTGACAGACCCTATTCTTCAAAAGGGGGTAAGACTTCATCCAGAGCTTCTTGTGCTTGCTACCGCAGTCCAGCCAAGGGACGATGTGGGTGAGCTTTCAAAGCTTTTCAAGTGTGCCATGACAGAAGAGGGTTTTTTGCTTGAGGCACACATGAAGCTCAGGCCGGTGGATTTTGCAACAGACGGTGTCTATCTGGCAGGTCTTTGTCACTATCCTAAACCAGTAGAAGAGACCATAGCACAGGCCCAGGCCGCTGCCTCCCGTGCCGCCATAGTTCTTTCCAAGGATGCGGTGCCTGTAGAGTCCATAACGGCTGTTGTAAACCAGGCCAAATGTACAGGCTGTGGCGTATGTACAAAGGTGTGTGCCTATCATGCTGTGTCACTGTCTGAAGAGACCGGCAAGGCCCAGGTGGATACTGGGTTGTGCAAGGGCTGTGGCGCCTGTGTTGCCGGATGCAGAAGCGATGCAATTACCATTAAAAACCTTGGTAACGAGCAGATAATGGCGGCAGTAGAGGCTGCCATGGAAGATTAGGGAAAGAAAAAGGCTAATAAAAGAGGCTTTTATGGAAAATGGAAAAAGCAGTGACTGGGAACCCAAGATAATTGCCTTTTTATGCAACTGGTGTAGTTATGCTGGTGCGGATCTTGCCGGTGTTAGCCG
>Ga0256835_1000254_pt1 | contig 42959 bp, 32 predicted proteins | sample PIR30metaG_FD_185972 | JGI IMG/M metagenome (GOLD analysis project Ga0256835, IMG submission 185972) | Hydrothermal vent microbial communities from East Pacific Rise, Pacific Ocean - PIR-30 | ecosystem: Environmental > Aquatic > Marine > Hydrothermal vents | place: Pacific Ocean: East Pacific...
TCGCCCATCTGATCCTCATGAACAAGACGGGACGGCGCGCCCTGTGGCGCGCCGTCCCGGATGTCTGTCCTCCCGGGCGAATCCACGACCTCCGGTCATGCTCCGGGGCCCCACCCCCGGCCGGGTTCGTGTTTCCCATGAACCGTCCTCACTGCCGGAACGCGAGGATTCCCCACCCCGTCAGCCCGGATCGTGCGGCCCGGTGCCCGGCCGGGCCACCATCCCCGGCCCGGAACACCCTCCTTGACACCCCCCCTCCCCGGCCCCATACTTTCCGTGGTTCTTTGAGCTGACGTCTCGATTTCGTGCGTCTCCATTGGGGGTGCCCCCGTGCCGACCCGGTCCGGAAGGACCTGGCCCGCGGGGCTGAGAGCAGACCCCTCGAACCTGATCCGGATCATGCCGGCGGAGGGAAATGGAAGCACGGCGCCGCACCCTCTTCCCGTCCGGCCCCCGTGCCCTCCTCCCTCCCCACGGGCATGGGGAGGTCCCACATGAGCGCCGTGCGCAGGTTGCTCCTCGTTCTCACCATCGCCGCCTCGATCCCGGCCGTGTCCACGGCCGCGGAAGCGGTCCTCACGGGCCGTGTCCTCGACACCACCGGCCGCCCCGTGCCGGGGGCCCTCGTCGTCCTCGACGTTCCCGGACAGGCCCTCCGCACCGTCAGTGGGGGGGACGGAACCTTCTTCCTCCCCACGCCCCCCGGAGCCCGGCCGCCCCTGGAGCTTCGGGTGGAGGCCCCCGGCTTCGAATCCCTCACGGTCGAGGTCGGGGCCCCCGGCCGACCCGTGGAGGTCGTGCTGGTCCCACGGGCCACCTTCGCCGACACGGTGGAGGTCACCGCCGGCCGTGCCACCGCCGGCGAGACGCCCGTCACCTTCTCCAACGTCACCCGGGAGCGGATCGACCGCAGCTACTGGGGCCAGGACGTTCCCATGCTGCTCACGCAGGTCCCGGGGTTCAACGCCACCAACGACAGCGGCAACGGCATCGGCTACTCCTACTTCACGCTCCGGGGCTTCGACATGCGCCGGACCTCGGTCCAGCTCAACGGCGTGCCCCTCAACGACGCCGAGTCCCACGGCGTGTTCTTCATCGACCTGGCCGACTTCCTCTCCACCACCCAGGACATCCAGATCCAGCGGGGCGTCGGCCTCAACGCGTACGGGACCAGCGCCATCGGGGGCACCGTGGACCTGAGGACCCGTCCCCCCCTGGCCGAACGGCGCCTGCGGTTCTCCTCCATGGGAGGCTCCTGGGGTACCAGGCGCTTCACCCTGGAGTACGACACGGGCCTGTCGAAGGACGGCTGGGCGGCCACCTTCCGGCTCTCGAAGGTGGACAGCGACGGCTACCGGGAGCAGTCCTGGGTGGAGATGTGGAACTACTTCGCCACCGTCCGGCACCTGGGGGAGCGCTCGATCCTCACCCTCACGCTCTTCGGCGGCCCGGAGGACACCCACCTGGCCTACTACGGCGTGCCGAAGGCCTATCTGGAGGGCGAGATCACGGGCGACCGGCGGCACGACCGGCGCTTCAACCCCCTCACCTACCCCGACGAGGTGGACCACTTCTTCCAGCCCCATTACCAGCTCACCCACGCCTGGCAGGTGACTCGGGACCTCAGTCTGGAGAACACCCTCTACTTCTTCCAGGGCGATGGCTACTTCAAGCAGTACAAGACGGACCGCTGGATGCCCGAGTACAACCTTCCCCCCTACGAGCTGCCCGACGGCACCCCGGTGGACCGGACTGACCTGGTGCGGAAGCGGTCGGTTGACGAGTGGGACGCCGGCTGGATCGGCCAGGCCGTCTGGAGCCACCTCGGGGGGAGGGCCTCGCTCCGCGGCGGTCTGGCGCTGCGGTTCCACCAGGGGCACCACTGGGGCGAGGTCGTGTGGGCGGAGTTCTATCCACCCGGTCTACCCCCCGACCAGCGCTACTACGACTACCGGGTGGACAAGCGGACCGTCCAGCCCTTCGTGGAGGAGACTGTGGACCTGGGGCGGGACTGGACGCTCATGGGTGGGGTCACCCTGACCACGCACCGCTACGAGCTCGGGAGGGACCGGCGCAAGGGGGTGGCCTTCGACGAGTCCTGGACCTTCCTCCTCCCCCGCCTCGGCCTGACCTGGCGTCCCTCCGGCGGCTTCAGCGTGTTCGCCAACATCTCCAGGGGGGCCCGCGAGCCCGCCTTCCGGGACATCTACGACCCACAGGACTACTGGTCGCAGCGGGTGGACCTGGACCCCGAGGAGCTCACGGACTGGGAGCTGGGGGCCGAGCAGCGCTGGGACACCGGTTTCGCCCGGCTGAACCTCTACTGGATGCACTTCACCAACGAGATCGTCTGGGCCGGCTCCCTGGACGACAACGGCGTTCCCGTGACCGCCAACGGCGCCCGTTCGAACCACCGGGGCATCGAGCTCGAGGCGGGGTGGACCCCCGTGCCGAGGTGGGGCGGACGCCTGGCACTCTCCTGGTCCCGCAACACCTTCTCCGACTTCGTGGAGTACGGATGGGACGGCGAGCCCGTGGACCACTCCGGCAACCGTATCGCCGGCGTGCCCGACTGGCTGGCCAGCCTCCAGCTCACGGGGGGCGCCGGGCCGATCGACGCCCTGCTCACCTTCCGCTACGTGGGCGAGTTCTACCTGGACAACACCGAGGACCTCCGCAAGGACCCCGGTGGCCGGGAGGAGCCCGGCCACATCCACCGGACCAACGACGACTTCCTGACGGTGGACCTCTCGCTGCGGGCCGACCTGGGCCGGCGGGCGGCCCGGGCCATCGCCGCCCGCCGCATCCTCCTGGACCTCCGGGTGGACAACCTCCTGGACGAGCTCCACACCACCTTCGGGTACATGGACTGGACCGAGCCCGCCTGGATCCCCGCCGCCACCCGGAGCGTCTACGCCGGGGTGACTGTGGCGTGGTGACAGAAAAAGAGAGTGAGAACCTGAAGAGGACAGAGCAACGGGCAAGGAGTGAAGCGTTGTCCCGCCGTGTGGGCCTGACCTGAACGAGGCGGGCGGAGGGGCACGGGACCAGGTCCGTCAGATCCGTGCAATCCGCGGCTCACTCTCCCGGGCCGGTGGGGGCCGGTATCGCGGAAATCCACCTCGATCCAGGACTCTTGCAATCGGTTCACCATTCACGCGGTCGATCAGGGATTCACGCCACCTCCACGACCTTCACCAGGTTGGTGGTCCCTGGAGTGTTGAGGGGTGTGCCGGCCACCACGATGACGCGATCACCGGGCTCGGCGAGGCCGTGCTCGAGGACCCACGCGCGGGCCAGGTCCCAGGCGGCATCGGTGCCCGGAAAGGCCTCCACGGCGGCGGGGATCACACCCCAGCTCAGACCGAGCTGGCGCAGTACCTCGGGGCGGGGAGTCAGCGCGACCACGGGAACGGGTGGCCGGTATCGGGCCACGAGCCGGGCCGTCGCCCCCGATGCGGTGGCGGCGACGATGGCCCGGCCTTCCAGATCACCGGCCAGCCGGCAGGCCACGTTGGCGATGGCGTCGGCGGTGGTCCATGGTGCTCCCCCGGGCCCGGCCTCCAGGAACCGTGCCGTGTCGAGCGAGGGCTCCACGGTCCGGGCAATGCGGTCCAGAGTGCCCACGGCCTCCACGGGGTACCGCCCCACCGCGGTCTCCTCGGAGAGCATCACGGCGTCGGAGCCGTCCAGGATGGCGTTGGCCACGTCACTCGCCTCGGCCCTCGTGGGCCGTGGGCTCGCCACCATGGAGCCCAGCATCTGCGTGGCGGTGATCACGGGTTTCGCCGCGGCGACCGCCGCCCGGATGATGCGCTTCTGGATGAGGGGGACCTGTTCCGGGGGGAGCTCCACGCCAAGATCACCCCGGGCCACCATGAGGCCGTCCACCTCCCCGGTGATCTCCTCCAGATTCTCCACGGCCTGGGGCTTCTCGATCTTCGCCACCAGGAGGGGGGGCGCTCCGCCGCCGGAGAGGGCCTCCCGGACCGGCAGGAGGTCCTCCACCGTGCGGACGAAGGACAGGGCCACCACGTCCACGCCCTCCTCCAGGCCCACCTGGAGGTCGAGCCGGTCCTTCTCCGTGAACGCCGGGATGCTCAGGGCGCTGTGGGGGAGGTTGACACCCTTGTGGGAGCCGAGGCGCCCCCCCACCAGGACCTCGCACACCACCACGTCCCCCTCCACGCGGGAGACCCGGAGCTCCACGGCTCCATCCGCGAGGAGGATGGGATCGCCCGGGCTGACATCGTCGGCCAGGCGCGGGTAGGACACCGGAAGTGTGCCCGGTGGCGGGAATGCCACTCCCGTCAACCTCACCTGGTCTCCCGGAGCCACGAGGACGCCTTCGGGAGGCAGCTCGCCCAGCCGGATCTTCGGGCCGCCGAGGTCCTGAAGGATCGTGATCTCGCGCCCCATGTCTGCCGCAACAGCGCGGAGGCGCCGGATGGTCTTCCGGTGGATCTCCCGGTCACTGTGGGAGAAGTTCAGGCGAATCACGTCGGCACCCGCGTCCAGGAGGGCGCGGATGCCTTCTTCGGACGAGGTGGCCGGCCCCAGCGTGCAGACGATCTTGGTTCTTCGCATGATGTGACGCCCCCGGTGGCCATGCTACACCGGGCCGCCGTCCCGGTGGCACGCCGCTCCTGCAGGATGGCTCCATCAGATTCCGGCTGTGCCGCCGATGCTCGTGACCACCGGATGTGCCGGGAACCTCGTCTCCGGGACGGTGGCGGGGTTCGGGACTCATTTTCTCGGACCGGACGCTCCGTGTGGACACCTGAGGTACGTGCCAGCCCGGATCATTCATGTTCACGCATGTTCACGATGCCTCGACCGTGCGATGCGATCCGCCATTCCTGGCGGCGGTTTCTCGACTCTGTCGCTCCCCCGCCTTGCGAGAACACCACGAGCAACGGCGCCTCGCACCGGACCGGACGATCTCGGTGATCCTCCCCTCCTCGGTGTCCGCGATGATGACCACCGTGGTCCATGGTGACACGATCCGAGACCCCCCGCCGGACGGAGAAAACGATTTCAGCGAAAGGCTGTACCATGGTCCCGACACGAACCGGCCCGGGAGCCGGCGCCGAGGACCATCGCACGTGGAAGACCACACCGCCAGCTGGACCCCATCCGAAGCCGGGTGCGGGGGACATGCCTCCCGTCCCGGGATGCCGGTGGTGGGGGATATCCTCGCCGGACGGTTCCTCCTGGCCGCGGTCCTTGGCAGGGGCGGGTCCGGGACCGTCTTCGCAGGCAGATCCATTTCTATCCCACGGTCATCCTCGTCTACTGGCCGGCGAGGGACCAGTGGCAGGTCCCCCTGGAGCATCCCGGCCATCTCCGCATCATCCAGGGCATCCCCGATCCGATCCGGCCCTCGATCCGCTTTGCAGGGGTGACCAACCGGCCCCTCATGACCCCCGTGGCGGGCGTGATCACCCTCGACCCCACCGTCAGGCTCTTTGGGCCGGAGCGACTCCAGCCCACCGGCATCAGGACGGTCTCCGGCGCCTCCTGGAACTGGTACACGCTCCTGTCTCCGGAGAACCGGTGGTTCTTCAATTCCCAGGCTCGCCTGGCTCCCACCGTGGATGGTGGCTGCACGCTTGTCTCCACCGATGGCACCTGGATCGGGCTGGACCGCTGGGGCAACCCGGTCGGGGGACCCAACGCAGGAAGAGACCTCCGGAACTCCAGATTCATCTTCCTCTCCGGCCTGTACCGGCTCGAAAAGAACTGCACCCTTGCCGCGAGAAGTGACGTGGTCGCGGAGCTGACAGCGGAGCTACGGCGTACCACCGCGACCCTCCTCCAGGAACCGGCCTATCGGATCTCGCTGGCTCTGGTGGAGGCGCGGGCCTGGGCCCACACAGGAAGCCTGCAGGAGGGGATCGCCGTCCTCGAGAATACCCTGCGGGAGCACCGGAACGAGGACCTGGTGTTCCGGCTCGGGCACCTCCTCGCGCTCTCCGGTGCACTGCACCGTGCCGTCCAGATTCTCGAGCCCATGGTCAGCACGCCATTCTCGCCCAGAAGCGACTTCGACTGCCGCCTGCTCCTCCATCGGGTGGCCATCGAGCTCGGGGACACCGAGCTCGCCGACCGGTGCATTCTCGGCCTCACGATGAACCGCACGAGGGATCCGGAGCTCGGCGCCCATGCGGCACTCCGGGCCCGGGCGCACCTGTGGTGGGACCTGATCACGGAGACCGACTGCCGCGTCCGGTCATGGAGTCACGAACCCGCGGGTGGAGCGCTGGCCTGTCTCGCCCGGTGGCGCAGGGGATGGACACTCCCCGGGGACCCGGAGGCCATGAGGAACGAGGCCCGGACGAATCCGGACGCCCCCTTCGAGTTTCCCATCGCCGAGGCTGCAGCCATGCTCGGACTCGACCGGATCGATGACGCCATCGTCCGCCTGGAGACCCTCGACCCCGCCCTGAGGGCGGCCTCACGGGACGACTTCGGCAACCACCAGCTCCTGGACCTGAGCCGGGCGCTTCATGCGGTGGCGCTCGCCCGGTCAGGGAACGTCACGAAGGCCCGAGCCGAGGCAGCCTCATTGCTGAATGCACTGACTCCTGGCCTCCTCCCCGCCTCCCTCGCCCGGGAGGTGCTGGAGGGACGGTGGACCGAGTGAGACGTGAAACGAATGAGGCACTTACGTCGTGCCTGTCAGGGGTGGATGCGGCAGAATGGAGAGCATCGGCTCTTGCGCTCCCCCTCCCCCCTGCTCCCCTGCTCCCCTGCTCCCCTGCCAACGTTGCCGCACAGCACAGAACCCCCTCCTCGCGGAGGGGGCCCCTCACTTCTTCACTTCTTCACGCCCTGACGTCCCCGCGTTCTCATTCATCCCCGCCAACGGGGATGGAGGCCACGTCGCGACGCCTCAGGAACAGCGCCATGAACATGCCCAGCAGGGCCAGGAGCGTCCCGAGCCACACCAGTGAGATGAGGGGCTTGGTGGAGACGTCCAGGACCAGGCTCTCCGGTTTCGGGGGGGCGGGTGCCATGTCGGGGTCGAAGAGCAGGACCTCCACCGATCCACCCTCGGCGTCGATACGGCCCACCTCGAGCGTCATCCCTCCGCTGCCCGGAATGGTGACGGGACCGGAGACGGTCCCCCCCCTGACGTGCTGGACGATCTTCGTGGTCTCGCCACCCGCCTCCACGGTGAAGGGGATGTCGAAGTCGATCTTCCCCGCCTCGGGGTCGAAGCCGGACATGTCGAAGCCGTCAAAGGTGATCTTCACGCCCCTGTAGGCCAGGAACTCTCCGGTGTGGACCCTCACGTGCCGTGCGATGCCGCCTCCGAGCCCCAGGAGCTCCAGCCGCACGATGCCCGCCGAGGCGTTCATGCCGCCCACCCGGATCTTCCCACCGGAGGTACCCGGGATGTCCACGGCCACGGCCTGGACCCCCTGGTCCGTGGAGACGATGGAGGGTTCCAGCTCCACGGGCGGCTCACCCGGCCGCTCGAGCTTCACGAGCACACCAACGGTGATGGCACCGGGCACCGCGTCCTGGCGCGAGAGGTCGAAGCCCTCGAAGGTGAGCGTCCAGTCCTTGAAGGCCTGGCTCTGGCCCCTGGTCAGGGTCACGCTGCCGCTCACCGGCGCCTCCTCGGCGGGGTTGAACTCCACGGGGGCCACGTAGAGATCCGTGGTGAGGAAGTTCTTGATGTCCGGGTTGGCCACCAGCTGGTTGCTCTTGCGGTTCACCCACATCTTGGGCCTGAGCACGAACTGCCTTCCTCGCGGTGTGCTCACCTCCACCACCATGGCGTCCCGCGCGTCGGGGGTGGGCTTCTCCACCCCCTTGAAGGTCAAGGTGTAGCCCAGCACCTCGGTGGGCTCGTCCCGGGTGAGCCGGATCTTCTCGCTCTTCCCGTAGAGCCCCGCCGTCAGGAAGGCGAGCAGCATGATGCCCAGCCCGAGGTGGGTCACGTAGGCGCCCGCACCCCGCCACTGGCCCCGCCGGATGCGGACCAGCACCTCCCAGCCGTTGGAGAGCATGGCGAAGACCGCCGCCGCCACGTACACCACGTCCACCGGGCGCCGGACCCCGAGGGCGACCGCCACGGCCACCAGGACGGCCACGGCCGCCAGGATCCCCACAAGACGCTTCCTCGCCGAGGCGATGGTGCCCTTCCAGGCCAGGAAGGGGATCACCCCGATGAAGAAGCCCAGGACGATGGCCAGGGGCAGGCCGACCCGGTTGTAGAAGTCCGGCCCCACCTGGGCCGGCTTCTCCATCCACAGGCGGGTGATGAGCGGCGACGAGGTCCCGAGCGTCACCATGATGCCCAGGGCGGCCAGCAGGATGATCCCGATGACGAAGAACACCGTCCGGGAGAGGAACGGCTCGTCACCCTCCTCACCCGGAATCTCCCGCCACCGGAGGGCCAGGAGGAACAGAGAAACGAGCGTGAAGAAGGCCATGTTGAACACCAGCCACCCCGTGATGCCCAGGTCCACGAAGGAGTGGACGGAAAAGTCCGCCAGCACGCCCGACCGGGTCAGGAAGGTGGCGTAGACCACGAACATGTAGCCCGAGATGGCCAGGATGAGGTTCGTCTTGCGGAAGCGCTTGCGGCCCCTCTGGAGCAGCATTCCGTGGGCCAGTGCCGCCGTGAAGAGCCAGGGCACCAGCGAGGCGTTCTCCACGGGGTCCCACCCCCAGTATCCGCCCCAGCCCAGCGTCTCGTAGGCCCAGTAGCCACCCAGCATGATGGCGGCACCGAGCGTGATCAGCGAGAGCAGGACCCAGGGCAGCGTCGCCTTCGTCCACTCGTCGTACTTCCGCATCCACAGGGCCGCCAGGGCGAAGGCGAAGGGGATGGCCGTGGCGGCGTAGCCCAGGAACATCACCGGCGGGTGGATCACCATCCAGGGGTTCTGGAGCAGGGGGTTGAGCCCCTGCCCGTCCATGGGGATCATGCCGGCGGTCAGCCCCTCGTGGAAGCGGAACGGGTCCTGCCGGACCAGGAGCATGATGAGCGACAGCACCGTCAGGTTGTAGAAGATCATCACCCGGGACTCGTAGTACCGCGAGAAGCGGATCAGGAAGAGCCCCAGGATCGAGGAGCAGAGCACCCACAGCAGGAAGCTCCCCTCCTGCCCCGCCCAGAAGGTGGAGATCAGGTAGTTGAGCGGGAGCGAGTTGTCCGAGTAGGCCGTCACGTAGAAGAGCCTGTAGTCGTGGGTGAGCAGCAGGTACATGAGGAGACCCGAGGCCACGATGGTGGCCAGGGTCATGAGCACGTAGGCCTGCCGTGCGGGCTTCCGCCAGGCGTCGCCCCTCAGGGACAGGGCATAGGCCACGGTGGAGCCCAGGCCGAAGAGAAACGCGATCCACAGCAGCGCGGTTCCCGGCAGGTACATCAGTTCCTCCGAATCATTCCCGGTCGCAAGACGACCGGTTGGAAAACGCCGGGGCCCGGCCCCGGCGGAATGTGGCGTCAGGCCTCAGAGCCGTCCTCCGAGCCCTCGATGCCCTGGTACTTGGACGGGCACTTCACCAGGAGCTGCTCCGCGTGGAACACCCCGTCCCTGGAGCTCCCGATGGCCACGATCTGGGTGGCCTCCTCGAAGTTGCCCGGCTTGGTTCCCGAGTAGACCACGGGGAGCCGGACACCGTTCTCGTCCACCATGGTGAAGGCCAGCTCCTGGGAGTCCTCCAGCCAGCGCGTGGAACCCTCCACGAGGCTCCCGGCCACCTGGACCTTGTGGCCCGTGGCCATGGCCTGGTCGAACGAGACGTAGGCGGTCAGGTTCGACTTGAACGAGCTGGCGCCGTAGATCAGGAACGCCACGATGAGGACCCCCCCCACCGCGTACCACAGGCGGCGTTGCATCCTGTTGCCGCTCATGACCCCCCCCTCTCCAGCCGGCGGACCTTCCGGTCCAGCCGGAACACGTACAGAAACAGTCCCGCCCAGATGATGAGCGTGACCAGCATGATGCCACCGAGATCGCTCATAGGAGCTCCTCCTGTTGCCGGCGCCGCCGGATCCTCTCCAGCCGCACCTCGATAGAGTACAACCACCCCGCGAACACGGAAAATCCCGCCAGGGAGGCCATGAAGACCTGGAACATGCGCGAGTCCATCTTGATCTTGCCCTGGGTGTTGATGAAGGTGTCCGGATGGAGCGACCAGTAGATCCTGGGCACCACGAACACCAGGAACGGCACCGTCACGAAGGCCAGGACCGAGTACACGGCGGCCATGGTGGCCCGCCGCTCGGGATCCGGGATCGCCGCCCGGAGTGCGAAGTAGGCCGCGTAGATGAGCAGCAGGAAGGTGATGGAGGTCTCGCGGGGGTCCCAGTTCCAGTAGGAGCCCCACATGATCTTCGCGAAGATGGATCCGGTGACCGTGGCCAGCACGGCGAAGGTCAATCCCAGGGAGTTGGCCGCCTCGGCCCGGATGTCGTCCTCCATGTTCCGCCTGCGAAGGTAACGGATCGAGGCGATGCACGACCCCAGGAAGGCCACCGTGGCCACCCAGGCCATGGGCACGTGGAAGAACACGATCCGGCTCGACTGTCCCTTGAAGTTGGCCGCGGCCGGGGCCCACAGGAAGGCCGCCCAGATCACCAGGGCCAGCCAGGCGAACAGCAGCCAGGGCCAGACGGCCCGGAACCCGCCCTCCCTACTCATGCCACACCGCCGGAAACAGCACAACGGACAGGATCGTCATGATTCCTCCAAGCGAGATCACCGCCCTCAGGGCTTCCATCACCCCCTCGGGCGACCCCTCCGCTGCGGCCCGTGTTCCCTGGATCACGAAGATGAGGAGCGGGAGCAGCAGGGGCAGGGAGAGCACCGAGAAGAGCGCCCCCCGCGTCATGGCCCTGGCGATGATGGCGGCCACCATGGTGGTGGTCACCGCAAGAGTATACCCTCCCGCCGCCAGGATCCCCGCGAACCCCCACAGAGAGACCGGCCGGAAACCCATCAGCATGCCGTACAGTGGCACGAGGATCGCCATCAGGACAGCCAGGAGCGCAAGGTTGAAGGCCAGCTTGCCCGCCCAGACCACCAGGGGCGAGGCCGAGAGGCGCAGCAGGGGTGCCGTCTGGGTGTCCTCCTCCTTCACGAAGGAGCGGTCCAGCCCGGCCATGGACGCGAAGAAGATCACGATCCACAGGAGCGCCGACAGGAGGAAGGGCCGGTCGGCCTCGGCGATGCGGTACGGACCGATGGTGTACGAGACCGCCGCCAGCGTGGTCACCGCGAAGAGGCCCAGCGCGTTCAACGCCACGCGAGTCCGGAACTCGGTCCGGAGGTCCTTGACGAACACGGCGCCCGCCTCAGCCAGGAAGCGCCACATGCTCCGTCCCCCACTCCATCTCGCGCCGGTCGTTGGTGGCCAGGATCACCGTGGTGCCTCCCTCCCTCTGCCGCTCCACGAGCCCCTCCAGCCAGTCCTGGCCCGCGGGATCCAGGTTGGAGCCCGGCTCGTCCAGGAAGAGCACCTCCGGCTCGTGGAGCACGGCCTGGGCGATCTTGAGGCGCTGGTGCATCCCCGTGGAGAAGCCCGCCACCGGTGTCGTCCTGTCGGGATCGAGGCCCACCTCCCGGAGCAGAGCCCGGCACCGCTCCTCGTCGAAGCCCAGGCCCCGCACCGTGGAGAAGAAGCGCAGGTTTTCCATGGCGTCCAGCTCCCCGTAGAGCCCCATGGCGGGGGCCACGATGCCCAGGTGCTCGCGCCAGGCGTGCCGCGGCACCTCCCCGCCGCCGGCCCTCAGGTACCGTATGGTGCCACGGGTGGGCCGCACCAGGCCGCACAGGATTGTCATGAGGGTGGACTTGCCCGAGCCGTTGGGTCCGGTGATCACCAGCACCGAGCCGGGCTCCGCGCGTCCCGACACCCCGCGGAAGACGACCCTCAGGTCGAACCGCTTGGCCAGCTCCTCGAACTCGACTCGGACCCCCCCAACCATGGCCGGGAAGATAGCACAGTGGCACACATGTGACGCCGGGGGGTCGTGGTCAGGACGTGAGGGGGTAAGGACGTTCCTCGCCATCCCGGAGAGGGACCCATGACCGTGACCCTGTCGGTGTCCGGGGGCCTCTGGCGGCACGGCTATACTCGATCCATGCGCCGCCAGGGCCCGCTCACCATGCGCCACCTCACCGTCGCCGTGCTGGCCGTGGTGCTGGTCAACGCCCAGCTCACCTGGTGGATCATCTACACCCTCAGGGAGAACCGGACGCGGCTCGAGCTCGAACGCGCCACCCTCACCGCCACCGCGCGGCTGGCGGCCGCCCGGGTCGCCCTCGGAATGGAGCACGCCCGGGACGTGCTGGAGAGCGCCGTCCTCGCCGGGAAGGCGCCCCCGGAGCCCCCCCCGCCACCGTTCCAGGTGCTGGTGGTGCGGGACGGGCTCTCCTGCCGGGCGGGCTGGGTGGACAACAGCGGGTTCCTGGAGCTCAGGATCCCGGTTCCCGGGGGGTGCCTGGTGGCCTCACCCTCGCCGGAGTGGCTCGACACCCTGCTGGCCCCCCCCGAGCGTTTCGAGCTGGTCGCTGCAGGGTCCGGGGAGATCCCCGGGGCCACCCTGCCGGCCCCACTCTTCCACTGGGTCTTCCGTCCCCGGCCCAGCGTCTGGGAAGGCATCCTCTCGAAGTACCGGCGCCGGATCGTGATGGTGGTCGGCGAGGGTTCCTTCTTCGCGGTGCTGCTCCTGGGCATGATGTGGCTCCTGTGGCAGACCCTCCGGCGGGAGGTGGAGCTCGAACGGCAGCACCAGAACTTCCTCTCGGCCATCACCCACGAGCTCAAGTCCCCCCTGGCCTCCATGAAGCTCGCCCTGGAGACGGTGCTGCGGGGCCGTGCCGGACGCGACACCAGCATGCGCTTCCTGGCCAACGCCCTTCAGGACACAGAGCGCCTGGAGTCCCTGGTCCAGAAGGTGCTGGAGGTCACCCGGTACGCCCCGGGCCACCGGTCCCTGGAGCTGCGATGGTCCGACCTCGGAGCCCTGGTGCAGGCCTCGGTGGACACCTTCTCGCGGCGCGCCACCGCGGTGGGTGCCTCCGTCACCACGGATATCGAGCCGGGTGTGGGGGCCATGGTGGACGAGGAGGCCTTCCCCATCGTCGTCTCGAACCTGCTGGAGAACGCGGTCAAGTACGGCGGCACGCCGCCGTCCGTGGAGGTGACCCTGAGGCTTGAGGGCCACCACGCCGTCCTCACGGTGCGCGACAATGGACGGGGGATTCCCGAGGAGGACATGCCGCTGGTCTTCGACAGGTTCTTCCGCAGTGGGGACGAGATGACGCGGACCACCCAGGGCACGGGGCTCGGTCTCTACCTGGTGCAGCAGATCGTGTCGGCACACCGGGGTACGGTCCGGGTCCGGGAGACCGGGCCGGAGGGCACCACCTTCGAGGTGGTGCTGCCCGAGGCCCGGCGCACGGAGGAACCCGGATGAAGCGGCACATCCTGATCGTGGAGGACGAGGCGCACCTGGCCGAGGCCCTGGCCCACAACCTCCAGTTCGAGGGGTATGCCACCACGGTGGCCCACGACGGCGAGGAGGGCCTGAAGCTTGCCAACACCATGCAGTTCGACCTGATCCTCCTGGACATCATGATGCCCCGCATGGACGGCCTCGAGGTGTGCCGCCGCCTCAGGGCGGCCGGAAGCCGGGTCCCCATCCTCTTCCTCACGGCCAGGGCGTCCGAGGCCGACCGGATCCTGGGCCTGAAGGTAGGGGCCGACGACTACATCCCGAAGCCCTTCGTCCTGGAGGAGCTCATCCTCAGGATCCAGGGAATCTTCCGGCGGCAGGAGTGGTACTCGAGCCCCGTCACCGAGGGCGACGTCTTCCGGTTCGGCGACAGCGAGATCAACTTCTCCACCTTCGAGGCCCGGAACCGCGAGGGCACGGTCCGGCTCACCGAGAAGGAGTGCATGCTCATGAAGCTCCTGGTGGAGCGGCAGAACCAGGTGGTCTCGCGGGAGGAGATCCTCCAGCGCGTGTGGGGCTACAGCTTCTCGGCCTCCTCCCGCACCATCGACAACTTCATCGTCCGGCTGCGGCGCTACTTCGAGCCCGAGCCGCGCCGGCCCCGCCACATCCACTCCGTGAGGGGCGTGGGCTACCGGTTCACGCCGGAGCCCGAGGGACCATGATCCACACCCTGCGCCTCCACCGGGTCCTGCTGGCCGTGGTCCTCGTGGGCAACATGCTCGCCTTCGGCGGCGTGGACGCCGTCACCAGGGCCGTCACCGCGATCCTCGCGGTCATCCTGGTGGTGGATCTCCGGCGCCTGCCCGGGGTCCCCCGCCTCCACCGCGCGGCCACCGTCGCGCTGGCGATCCTGGTGCCGGTGCAGCTGATCCCCTGGCCCGCGGTGGTCCGGAACCTGCTCGAACCGGGCCTCGCCCCCTTCCTTCCCGGTGGTCTCCAGCCCCTCACGGTGGCACCCTGGGCCACGCTGGAGGCGGCCGCCACCCTGGCGGTGGCCGGCGCCGTCGCCCTCACGGCCGCCCGGATGGCCTCCACCCGGACGGGGCTCCCCGCCCTGCTTCTGCTGCTCGGTGTCACGGGGGCCCTGGCCGCCATGCTCGGCCTCGTCACGGAGCCGGGCCTTCCGGCACGGGTGCTCATGATCCGGGACAACACCGGTGGCGGCAGCCCCTACGGCCCCTTCGTCAACCGGAACCACTTCGCCCTGGCCATGGAGCTCACGGTGCCGGCGCTCCTGGCCGTGCTGGCCGCCGCCGCACGGCACATCCGGATCCCGGGCGAGGGCAGGAGGGCTGCCACCGTCGCCATCCTGGCCGCCGGAAGCGGCACCGTCATCGCCGTGGCCGCCCTCCTCCGGAGCGGCAGCCGCGGTGGCGCGCTCTTCCTGGCCGCCGCGCTGACCGTCACGCTGCCCCTGTGGGTCCGGAGACGCCGGCGGACCCCGTGGCGGCGCGTCGCCATCCTGGCGGCCGTCATCGGTGTGGGAGCGGTGGCCCTGGCGTGGTACCAGCTCCCGGCCCTCGGGGACCGCTTCCAGGAGCTCATCGCCCTGGAGGGCGTGGACGGCAACACCCGCCTGGACCTCTGGGACGGCGCCGTGCACCTCTGGCACCGGAGCCCCGTTGTCGGGTGCGGGCTCGGCGCCTTCCCCTTCGCCAACGGCCTTGACAAGCCCCCCACCGCCCAGCTGGTGCTGCGTCATGTTCACAACGACTGGCTGGAGCTCCTCGCCGACGGGGGGCTCCTGGGGGGGCTCGTCCTGCTGCTCCTCGTGGGCGGCCTCGCCACCGCCCTCTGGCCAGGCCGGCTCCGTGAGCGGAGGTTCGAGCACCGTTACGCCCTGGCGGCGGCCGCCGCCGCACTGGTGGCTGTCGGCCTCCACGAGGCCGTGGGGTTCGGGCTCCGCACACCCATCAACGGGCTGCTGGCCGCCGTGTGGCTGGGCCTCGTCTGGGGGATTGCGGCCGGCGGCACGGCGGCCCGACACGGGGCAGACCCCACCGGAGGCAGGTCATGAACCAGGTGGCCGTCCAGCAGCTCCTCCCCGGACACCTCCGGAGGATGCGCCTGACCGCGGCCGCATCCGTGGCGGTGCCGCTCCTCGCTGCCGTCGCCTCCTTCCGGCTCCCCCGCATCGCCACCGGTCTGCCGCCCCTGGCGGTGAGCTTCCTGGCGTTGGCCGGGAGCCTGTGGATCGGGTTCTCCGCGGACCGTCACGCCCGGAAGCTCATGGAGAGGATCCGGCGCCGCCACGAGGAGCACGGGGACACGGCACGGCTCCTCGCCGACCACCGGCGCGTGCTCGTGGCGGTGCTCCTCCGGCTCCAGGTGGTCACCCTCCTGGGCCTGGCCACCGCCGTCTCGGGCACGGGGCCCACCGCGGCCCTCCTCCACTTCGCCCTGGCGGTGATCCTCATGGGGCTCGCCTGGCCCACCGAGCACAAGACGCTGCTCCTCCTCCGGAGGACCGGCGTGCTCCACTGAGGCTCCGGCCGGGAGTCCGGCACGCCCCGTCCGGCGGATCCCAGCCCCCGCCCGGTCCCTACTCCAGCTCCACGGCGGGCAGGTACACGGGATCGCCTGACACGTTGTCCACCACCGAGGCGTAGGCGAGCAGCCTGCGGAAGTAGTATCGGGAGCTCAGGATGGCGTACCCCCCCACCACGCTGCCCGCCCCCACCTGCCGGAAGACCCTGTTGAGCTGCACGTACTCGTAGGGACGCAGCGTCACCTTGATCTCGCCCAGTCGCATGCCCTCCGCGGTGTAGAGCCCCACGGTGATGTAGGAGGTGCTCCCCCCCACCTCCAGGAGCCCGATGTTCGTCCTGAACCCGTGGGTATCGGAGGGTGACCCCGCGAGCTGGATCAGCCGGCTCCGGTGGCCCCAGGGCTTCCCGTCGGGCCTCGGTACCGCGGGAATGAACTGGCCGTACGTTCCTCCCGGCACGTCGTTGTAGGTGCGGGAGGTGGCCATGATGGTCCCCGAGGAGGGCCGGATCCTGAGGGCCGCCGCCCCCGAGAACCCGAACACGCCGTGGAGCACGTCGGCCAGGCGCAGGCTCCGGCCCGGTCCGAGCGTGAAGGATGCGGACTCCGGGGACGTGTTCTGCCGGTCCCGTTCCAGCACCTCCACGGTGAAGGACGCGGTGGTGGTGCCAGGGTTGTGCACCTCGAGGTCCGTCCGCCAGCTGGTGCCCGCCGCACCACCCACGTGGGCGGCCGCCGGGACGTACAGGGGGGTCCCGGAGCTGGCCTCCACGGGGAGGATCAGCACGGGGTCGCCCGAGTGCTCGTCCACCACCGAGGCATACGTGAAGAACCTCGCGCCGGGGGTCTGTGAACGCACCACGGCGTAGGCGTCCTCCACGTCGGCTCCGCCACCGAAGATGTCGGTCTTCTGGTAGTACCCCCACGCCGGAACGCCAAAGCTCCTGCTCCCCAGTGGGGTGCCGTCGGCATCGTGGAGCTCCACCTGCACGGTGATGCTGGATCCCGAGGCGTTGGCGAAGCCGATGTTGGTGCGGTAGTCCGCGGTCCGGATGAGCTGGATGAGGCGTGCCTCCTCGCCGCGCTCCAGGGCCCGCAGCACGGGCGAGCCGGGAATGAACTGGCCGTAGGTCCCCCCGGGCACATCGTTGTAGGTGCGGGAGGTCACCTGAAGGGGCTCGTCCGAGGCCACCAGGATGGCTCCGGCGCCGCTCTCCAGCCCGAACAGGCCGGCCACCACGTCGTCGAGCACCAGCGAGGCCTGGCGCTCCACCGTGATCCTGTGACCCACGGCATCGCTGTTGTCCCGCCCCCTGGCCAGGAAGTAGAGCACCACGGAGGCATCCCGCGTCCCCGGGTTGTGGAGCACCACGTCGGTCCGCCAGTTGGTTCCCTCCTGGCCCGAGGCGTGAGCCGCGGCCGGGATCATGGAGAGCTCCAGGGAGCCCTCCAGCTCCGTGACGGGCGGCGCGGAGGACGCCACCACGTGCACCGGCGTCCTGGCGAAGCAGGCCGCACCGTTCACCGTGATCTCCAGGGGCACCCAGCCCAGGCGGGAACCCGAGGTGAAGGTGGCCCGGTAGCTCCCGTCGCCCAGATCCGTGAATGCGGTGAGGCTCCCGTCGGCAGCCGTTCCGGAGACCGCCTGGCCCGGCATGGGATCGCCCACGAGGTCCCTCACCGTCATCGTGATGGTGGAGACATCCCCTCCGGGAGCGATCTGCCGAGGGCTGGCCACAGCCTCGAGCCCGGCACAGGTGACACACCCCAGGTCCACGCTCTCCAGGAAGATGGCGGTTGGCATCCAGGCCGTGCGGGTGGCGCGGTCCACCGCCACGGCCCACGGAGTCCGCCGCATCTGGATCGACCGGACGAGGACCGGGCTCCAGGGGTCCGAGACATCCACGATCTCCAGCGACTTGAGACGGACGTGGTCGACCACGCAGTAGACGACCTTTCCCACCACCTCCAGGTTCCAGAACTCCCCGATCAGGACTCCGGCGGGACGGGGGTGGACGGGATCTGCAATGTCGATCACCTGGAGGCCCCCGTTCCGGTCGGCCACGTAGGCGAAGTCGCCCTCCACGGCCACCTTCATCGCGAGCCAGCGCGTGTCGCACCTCCCGATCATGTGCGGGTTCCGGGGGTCCGCCAGGTCCACGACCGCCAGGCCCTCCATCCAGTCGGCCACGTAGGCCCGACTTCCCTTCACGGCCACACCGTAGGCTGCACCCGGTGAGCGCAACGTGGAAAGGAGCCGCGGATCCCCGGGGTCGGAGACATCCACAACGTGGAGCCCCATCCCTCCGCTGGCCACGAGGACCGTGGAGCCCGACACGGCGATATCCTGCACGCCACCGTTCAACCTGATCTTGCCCAGGAGGACCGGGTTCGCGGGTCTCGAGACATCGAGCACGTACAGGTCACCCAGCAGCCCCCCCACGTAGGCCCTGCTCCCGGAGACCTCCACCGCCAGGGCGTTGTCGATGGCCTCGTACCGGCCCACGACCGAGGTGTGGTCCGGATCCGAGACATTCACGATGAGCAGGCCGGCCAGGCCATCCGCCACCCAGGCGTGGCCACCGGCCACGGCAACGTCACGGGCCTGCCCCTCGGAGCCCGCCCATCCCAGCGGCTGGGGGTCGGAGCCGTCGGACACGTCCACCACCGAGAACCCCTCCCAGTCCCAGGCCACGTACGCCGTCGTGCCCACCACGTCCACCCCCCTGGCGTACCAGTGGCTCCGGTCGCTGCCATGGAGAACAGGGGCCGTGGGGTCGGACACGTCCATGATCCGGAGGCCCGAGGCCCAGCTGGCGAGGTAGAGGCGGTCGTTCCGCGCCTCCAGGTCGTACGCGATGCCGCCCACGGAGGTGGTGCTCACCAGCCTCGGGGTCCGCGGATCGGACACGTCGATACCCCTGAGCATGCCGTCCCACAGCCAGGCCACGCCGCCGCCCACGGTGAGCGACCACCCGCTGGTGCGAAGCCCCCCCAACGCTCCGATCTCGACGGGCGAGGTGGGGTCCGACAGGTCCACGACCCTGAAGGTGGCCGTGCCATCCAGGAGGTAGGCGTACCGCCCCGACATCGCGCACGCCCCCATGGCCGAGGGGGGATCGAAGGCGCCCAGCAGCTCCGGGTGTGCCGGGTCGGAGGCGTCCAGGATCAGGACGCCCGCGTACCTGTCGGCCACGTACACCAGGGTGCCGTCCACCACAACCTCGAAGGCGAGGTTCTCCGTGGCGTGGCTCCCGAGCTCCTCCGGGTGCTCGGGATCGGAGACGTCCACGCTCCGGAGGCCGCCGAAGCCGTCCGCGACCCAGGCCACACCGTCGGCCACGTCGATCCCGTAGGCCTCCTCGGGAAGGCCGAGCTCCCCGATCTTCACCGGCGAGCGGGGGTTGCCCACATCGTAGACGGCGAGCCCGTGGACCCCTGCCGTGTAGGCGAGATTCCCCACCACCTTCACCGCCCTGGGCGCGGTGTTGAGGCCCCCGAAATCCTCGTGGGCCGCGTCGAGCCCCGGACAGACCTGGGCGGAGAGTGGCTGCCCGCTCCAGAGCAGGACAACGGTGACCAGAGAGATCAGGAATGACCCTGGAAAAAATGGCCTGCCGCGCATGAGAGCACCTCCCGTTCCCGATGCTCCGGGCCTCCGGCGGCACACCCGTGGGAGACGAATCTCACCCCCGCCATCCATGGAATTCCACGAGAAAGGCGCCGGAAGGCGGTATTCCGGAGGCTCCGGTATTCCAGACAAGAACCTAGCCCCCGGTTCATTCCCCGTCAAGGCCCACCGGAGATTCCCGGTGAGGGCCAGCGTGTCGGGGTCCGTGACCGGATCAGAGGCCAGGCCCGCCTCGTCCTTCACTCCTCACCCTCGACCCTCCACCCTTCCCCTCTCCCGTGCGGATCCTTGCATCTCGTATACACATTGTATACAATCCTGCCGTGGCCCGGATCCGCCCCGTACCCGCCGCCTCGAGGCAGACCGTCACGGAGTCCGTCTACCAGGCGCTCCGGCGCGACATCATCACGCTCCGGCACCGTCCGGGAGCCTCGCTCACGGAGGCAGAGCTCGCCGCGGCCTACGGCTCGAGCCGGGTCCCGGTCCGGGAGGCCTGCCGGCGCCTCCAGCAGGAGGGCCTGCTCACCGCCATCCCCTACAAGGGGTACTTCGTCAGCCAGATCTCGTCCAGGGAGATCGCCGACTGCTTCGACCTGCGCGAGGTGCTCGAGACCGGCGCCGTCCGTCGCGCCGTGGAGCTGGTCACCCCCGGCGAGATCCGGGATCTCGAGAAACTGGCGCAGGTGGAGTACACCTACCACGACTGGGACTCCTACGCGGAGTTCCTCGAACACAACCGCGAGTTCCACGTGTGCCTGGCCGCTCTGGGGGGCAACGACCGTCTCGTGGGTGTCCTGGACGACCTGCTGGGCACCATGCAGCGGTTCTTCTTCCTGGGGCTCGACCTGGGTGACTTCGGCACCCAGATGCGGCACGAGCACGAATGTCTCGTGAACGCCCTGCGTTCGCGTTCCGCCGACGAGGCCGTGACCTGCATCAGGGAGCAGATCGCCGCCTCCCGCCGGAGGATCCAGCGGGCCCTGGTCCGCGATGGGATCCCCCTCCCCCTGGAACTGGACGCACCCCACTAAGAGGAGGCGTCCGATCGGATCGAGGTGTGACATGCCCGATTTCATCTACCTGGACAACGCCGCCACCACCTTCCCCAAGCCTGCCGAGGTCATCGACGCCATGTCGGAGTTCTGCCGCAGGCGCGGGGTCAATCCCGGCCGCACGGGCTTCGACCTGGCCCTGGAGGCCGAGGAGACGGTGGCCGCCACACGGACCGCACTCACGAGCCTCTTCGGGGGCACCGATCCCAACCGGCTGGTGTTCACCCACAACGTCACCGACGCCCTGAACCTGCTCATCAACAGTGTCCTCGAGCCCGGTGACCACGTGATCTCCACCTGCCTGGAGCACAACTCCGTGCTCCGTCCCCTCCACTACCACGCGGAACGGGGCGTGTCGGTGGACTTCGTCCCCTTCGACGGGAACGGCCACGTGGACCCGGGAGACATCGGGGCGAGGATCCGGCCCGACACGAAGCTCGTCATCATGAACCACGGATCGAACGTCCTTGGAACCCTCCAGCCCGTGGCCGACGTGGGCGCCATCTGTCGCCGCCACGGTGTGATGTTCGCCGTGGACGCGGCCCAGACCGCCGGGGTCGTGGACATCGACATCGGCGCCATGAACATCGACGTGCTCTGCTTCACCGGGCACAAGTCGCTCTACGGCCCGACCGGTACCGGCGGGATGTACGTGGCCGAGCACGTGGAGATCCACCCCTGCCGGTCGGGCGGCACCGGCGTGAAGAGCGCCCTGAGAACGCAGCCTCGCGAGTACCCCTGGCGGATGGAGTTCGGCACGTTGAACACCGTGGGCATCGCGGGCCTCCTGGCGGGCCAGCGGTGGATCATCTCCCACGGGGGTGTGGGAGCCATCCTCGCCGAGGAGATGGAGCTCGCACGCCGGCTTCGCGACGGCCTGGCAACCACGGAGGGCGTGACCCTGTACTGCGCCGACATGGACCGCCCCCACCTTCCGGTGCTGGCGTTCAACGTGGACGGCCTCGTGGCGGAGCAGGTGGGCCAGCTCCTCGACGTGGATCACGAGGTGATCACCAGGACAGGCCTCCACTGTGCTCCTCTCGTCCACGAGGGAATCGGCACCGCGGAGAGAGGAGGAAGCGTCCGCTTCTCGGTGGGTGCGTTCAACTCGGATGCCGACGTGGACCGCGCCCTCGGCGCCGTGGCAGAGATCGCCGCCTACGCCCTGGAGGGCACCGCGACCTGAGGTGCGGTTGCGGGCCGGTTCTCGATCGGACCGGTGACCGTGGCCGTGCCCCCGGCGTCGGCTCACTGTCCCTTCCCCGTTGACACCCGCACACCCCTGGTCTAGCCTGAGGGCACCGGCTGGGACGGACAGCGGGCGGGACGTGGCCAGGGAGAGTGCACAGGTGGCGGAACCCCTTCGAAGGCTGGAGGAGAAGTACGAGATCCTCGGCAAGCTCAGCGAGGGGGGCATGGGGTCCATCTACAAGGTCCGTCACCTCCTCCTGGACGAGGTGCGGGTCATCAAGGTCATGCACTCCCAGCTGGGGCAGAAGGAGGGGTTCGAGGAGCGGTTCCGCCGCGAGGCCAAGATGGCCATCCGGCTCCGTCACGACAACATCGCCCAGTTCTATGACTTCTCCGTCGATCAGGAAGGGAACGCCTACATCGTGATGGAGTACATCGACGGTGTGAACCTCCTGGACCTGCTCAGGCGACACGGGATCCTGCCCCTGGGGTTCACGCTGGAGGTGGCCCGTCAGGCGCTGAAGGCGCTCGGGTACCTCCACGGCAAGGGCATCGTCCACCGCGATGTCTCCCCCGACAACCTCATGCTCACCCGCGACGACGACGGCAACCCGCTGGTCAAGCTCATCGACCTCGGTGTCGCCAAGGCGCTCGAGGGCGGCGGGGAGCTGACCACGACGGGTATCTTCGTGGGCAAGCTGAAGTACTGCTCCCCGGAACAGCTCCGGCAGTATGAGGGCGCGGAGATCAGCGCACGGTCCGATCTCTACTCGCTCTCGGTGGTCCTGTACGAGCTCCTCACCGGACGCCTCCCCATTCGCGGGGAAAATCTCACCTCCATCATGGCGGGTCACCTCTTCGAGCCCCCTGTCCCGTTCACGGAGAGCGATCCCGACGGGTGCATTCCCGAGGACCTCCGCCGCGTGGTGCTCCGGTCGCTGGCCAAGGATCCCGAGGCGCGGCACGAGTCCGCCCGGCACATGTCCCGGGAGCTGGCCAGCGTCCAGGCCCGGTTTCCCTTCGTGGCCGAGGACTTCGTGCGTCTCCTGATTCCGGAGGAGACACATCACGCTGGCAGAGGTTCCGGCCGGAGAGTCTCCGGACACGGATCCGCCATCGGCGACCGGCATGGCCTCTCGAAGGGGGCCGCCCCGGACCGGCCGGCCGAGGAGGCCGGCCGGAAACAGGGTTCCCGGGCAACTCCGGAACCGGTCCGCGCCGCAGCCGAATCCAACCAGAGGCGGTGCGAGGCCCTGTACGCCGAGGCCAGGAGGCTGGCGGCCGAGGGACACCTTCCGCAGGCGGCCTCCCAGGCCCGCGTCCTCCTCCAGCTGGATCCCGGGAGCAGAAGGGCCACGGAGCTTCTCGAGCAGCTCGAGCGGGAGATGGCCAGGCGGAACCGAGAGCGGGAGCACGCCGCCTCCCTGAGCTCCGTCGTGGACCTGATCTCCAACCAGCTGGAGGCCGGGGACCTCAACGCCGCCATGGAGAGCCTCCGCGAGGCGCGGGACCGTTTCGACGGAGAGCAGCGCCTCGACGGGCTCGAGGAGAGGATCCACTCTGCCGAGAACGCCACACGGAAGCAGCAGGCCCAGAATCTGCTGGCCGAGGCCCGCGTCATGGCCGAGGTCTACCAGTTCGACGAGGCCGTGGCCGTCCTCGCCGGGGCCATCGAGCTCGACCCCCGGGACACGGCCCTCCGCCGGGAGCTGGAGAATCTCGAGCGGCTGCGGACCGAGCACAGGGAACGGGCCGCCCACGAGGCCGCCGTGGCCCGGGCCGCCGGCGAGGTGGAGTCGCTCCTGGACCGGTCGCTCTTCGACGAGGCCCGGGCGGCCCTGGATCGCGCCGAGGAGGCGCTGGGCGCTGCCGATGTCTTCACCGCACTGAGGGGCAGGGCGGACGCCCTGGAGCAGCACCAGAGGGAGCAGAAGGTGGCCGGTCTCCTGGCCCGCGCCCGCGAGGCCGTGGACCAGGGCCGGTTCGTCACGGGGGTCCGGGCCCTGGAGGAGGCCCTCGAGCTCTGTCCGGACGACCTCCTGGTCCAGCAGGTGCTTGCGGAGACCCGCGAAAGGGCGGAACGTCATGCGGAGGAGGCCCGCCGCAGGGCCGCGCTCCAGTCCCTGGAGGGCGAGGTGCTCGACCTCATCCGGGACGAGCGGTGGGGGGATGCCGCCGCACGCCTCGGCGAGGCTCGCGACGAGCTCGGCGAGGCACCGGAGCTGGCCTCGCTCGAGCAGCGGCTGGAGGAGGCCAGGAGTCTGGCCCTCCGCCTCGGAAAGGCCCGTGGCCTGCTGGACCGGGCCGAGGCCGCCCTGGAGGCGGACGACCTCGCCCTGGCCCTGGACGCCCTCGGCAGCGCCCGGGAGCTGGAGATCATGGATTCGCCCCTCGGCGACCGCCTGCGGGAGCTGGACGGGAGGCTCCGGCAGGCCGTCGCGGAACAACAGCGTCAGCGGGAGCTCGCCGCCGCCGTGGAGCGCGTGGAGTCCTGCCTCGACTCGGGGGACCTGGAGGGGGCAGACCGGGCCCTCGAGGTGGCGGAGAAGCTCTTCCCCGGCGAGACGGCCCTCCGGTCACTCCGGCAGCGGGTGGAGACGATGGCGTCGGCTCCCGGGCCGGGGCCGGCCGCGGAGATCCTGTCGGAGGTGCGATCCGCCATGGACGGCGGGCACTGGGAACAGGCGCTGGGGCTCCTCAATCAGGCTCGCTCGCTGGAGCCCGGGAACCCCGAGGTGCCCCTCCTCCTGCGGGAGGCCCGCATCTCCCAGGCCATCGCCACCATCGAGTCCAGTCTCCAGCAGGGTGACGTCGAATCCGCCGCGAGGGCCGTGGAGCTCGCCCGCCGCCTCGTGGGGGACGATCCCCGCCTCGACGAGATCTCCCGGCGGATCGACGAGGCCGGCGGCTCAGACTGAGGTCCCGGCCCCGAGGAGCCGGGCCGCCACACCCGCGACCCTCCCCTTCCCCTGGACCAGCATCCTCAGATCCGTGCCCATGCCGTCGGGATCCAGGAGCCTCTTGATCTCCTGGCGCGCGGAATAGGACGCGGCATCCACCTCCCGTTCGAGGCCCAGGCCGGCCTCGTCCACCAGGGAAGCGAGCCCGCCACGGACCATCAGCTCCGCCAGGGGCCACAATCCCAGGTCCTCCCAGCCACCCTCGCGCCCGGCCCTGCACAGGTCGTCGAAGTTCACGTGGGCCGTGATGTCCCGTTCGCCCGGATCCTTCAGGGGGTCCCGGTCCAGGCCGTGCCGGTGGAAGGTGGCCAGGGAACCGCCACGCCGCCCCCGGGGGTTGTAGAGGCGGGCCGCCGGGTACCCGTAGTCCAGCACCATCACCAGTCCGCCGGAGGCGGCCCACCCGAGCAGCCCGGCGTGCAGCGGCCCGGTCTCCAGGCCGATCTCGGCCACCTGCCCGGGGGCCAGCTCCACGCCATGACCACGGAGGTAGGCGGCAAGCTCCTCCCGGGCGGGCCGCTCCTCCCAGCCGAGGCCCTCACCGGTGGCCACCACCCAGTACTCCCGGAGCCCCTCCGGCCGCAGGACAACCCTGTGCACGGGCAGCGCATCGTAGAGCTCCGAGGCGTGGAGCAGCGCCGGACCGGCGGGCGGGGAGGCCTCGTCCAGGCGGGCCACCACCTCCACCTCCGGCCCGAGGCGCCGGCGCTGCAGCTCGCGGAGCGCCGGCGAGCGCTCCACCGAGATCACCCGGACCACCACCCCACCCCCCCCGCCCCCTCCGATCGCCCCCAGCAGACCCTCGAGGAAGCTCCCGTCACCCGAGGCCACGTCCACCACCGTGAGCCCGCCGATCCCCCGGCCCAGCTCGACCGCGACACGGGCGACCACGCGCGCGTACCAGGTCGAGGCCGTGGGTGCGGTCAGGTAGTCCCCCTGCCGGCCGTGGCGGGGCCGGGGGGAGCTGTAGTACCCGTGCTCCGGGTGGTAGAGCGCCAGCTCCATGAAGTCCCGGAAGGACACGGCCCCGCCCCGGCTCCGGATCTCGTCGACGATCCACATCGGAGGAGTATAGCCCGGCGGGGAGCGTCCGCGGAAGGGTCAGCGCGGCAGGCGGCCGGAGAAGCGCCAGTGACACCCCGCGAGGACCACTCCAGGCACGTCACCTCGCGCCACTTGCCACGAACCCTCCCGGACAATCCGGGCTGCCAGGCCCCTCCCGGCCCACGCCAGCCGTCGGGTCATTCCCGGAGATGGAGTCACGCCGCTACGGGCAGACGGGCGGCAGGCCGAAGCTGGTCCGGAGGTCCTGGAGGTCCACCTGGGCGATGCGGACCGCCTCCCGGGCCCTCTCCACGGTCTCGATCTCGGGATCCATCTCCACGAGGGTGGGCAGCAGGGCCTCCAGCTTCTTCTGCCTGTGCTGGTCGGCGCGCACCAGGATCTCCAGCCAGAGCGCGGCCAGGCGCTCCTCGGCCCCCCCCTTCTTCCGCGCGCGCTTGACGTGCCAGAGCGCCTCCCTGTGCCAGCACTCGATCAGGGCCATCCAGCCAGCAAAGCACTCCTCCCCCACCTGCCTGTGGAACTCCTCCAGCCGGGCCTCCCGGGCCATGCGCTCCCGGCGGTCCATCTCGCTGCCGGCTGCCGCCCCCGCGGCGGCACCCGTGGCACCGCCCCACACGGCACCCTCGAAGGCGGCCTCGGCGGGATCGCCACCGGACAGCAGGGCGTTCACGAAGCCGATCACCGCACCCATCATGGCCCCCGTGGTGCCGCCCCGGACCGCCTCCTCCTGCGCGTGGCGTCCCATGTCGCCGCTGGCGCACCCCGCCGACGCGGCGGCCAGCGACACCACGGCCAGAACGGCACCTCCGGTGCGAAGGCGTGTCCACCCGTGTCGGCAGATCATGGCCACGACCCTTCCCACGCCACGGCCGGCTACTCCTCGGCGCCCGGCTCGCCCTGGAACGACTGGAGGGCCAGGTACCGCTCACCGAACCGGGCGATGAAATCCGCCTGCCGCTCGAACTGGTCCCAGTGCCCCTCCTCCTCGGCCACCAGCTCCTCGAAGAGCTTCCTGGTGCCCGAGTCGGCAGCCTGGGCCGCCTCCATGGCGAAGCCGTTGTACATGGCGATGGCGCCCTGCTCCAGCTCCCGCGCCCTGGCCAGCATGGCCTCCGCCTCGTGGATCTTCTCCACCGGGAAGGCCAGCTCCATCTCCACCTCACCCCCCAGGAAGAGGATCCGCTCCGCGATGCGCTCCGCGTGGAGCATCTCCTGGATGGCCGTCATCTTGAGCAGGTTCGCCAGGGGCACGTACCCCAGGTCGTCCAGCCGGAAGTGGAAGTACATGTACTGGTGGATGGCCGCCAGCTCGTCGGCGATGGCCCGATTCAACAGCTCGATGCTCTTCTCGTACATCCCGTGATCTCCTCTCGTCCCTCCATGGTACTCCCTCCCCTACCCCTCCGCCTCCAGGCGCCGGATGTGCTCCTCCGCTCCCAGCACCAGGAGGTGGTCCCCCTCCTGCACGGTGTAGGTGGCGTCGGGCACCCGGTCCACGATGCACTCCTCGCCGTTGTCGCAGTGTTTCACCAGCAGGACCGTCAGCCCGAACCGGCGCCTGAGGTCCAGCTCGCCCAGGGTCTTTCCCACGAAGCTGGGGGGAGCGGGGACCTCGGCCAGGTTCATCCCCTCGACCCCGGGAAGCGTCTGGATCCGCCGGTGGTCGGTCACGGTGAGCGCCATGGTGGAGGCCATCTCCCGCTTCAGCACCTCCGCGTTGTAGCGCTCGATCACGTCCTCGGGCCAGAGGGAGCCCACGATCACGCCGCGATCGTCCACCACCGGGCAGCTGTGGTGGTGGGTGGCGAAGCGGCGCATGGCGGCGTCCAGGGAGTCTCCCGGCCGGAACACCGGAAAGCCCGTCTCCAGCATCATGTCCCGGGCGACGATCAGGCCCCCCAGCTCGGCCAGCTCCGCCATGATGGGCCGCACCTCGTCGATGGTGATCACCCCCAGCAGCCTCCGGTCTCCATCCACCACGAAGACGGCATCTCCGGGCTGCTCCATGAAGCGCGACACCACCCGCATCACCTGCTCCCCCGGATCGATGGTCAGGAAGGTGTCCCGCATGACGTCCTCGACCTTCACGGAACGCAGGACGTTCACCGTCTGGCCTCCCCGGATGTCGATCCCCCGCCGGAGCAGCTTGAGCGTGTAGATGGAGGCCTTCTGGAGCTGTGTCGCCAGCAGGGTGGCCACGATGCAGGTGACCATGAGGGGCAGGATGATGGTGTACTCGTTGGTGAGCTCGAAGATGATCAGGATGGCCGTGATGGGCGCGTGGGTGGCGGCGCCCACCACGGCGCCCATGCCCACCAGGGCGTAGGCTCCCGGGCCGCCGGTGGCCCCGGGCCACGCGGCATGGACCACGGTCCCCACGCCGCCGCCCAGCATGGCCCCGATGAACAGCGACGGGGCGAAGATCCCTCCGGACCCCCCGGAACCGATGGTGATGGAGACGGCCAGGATCTTCACCAGCACCAGCACCAGGAGCACGCGGAGGAGCAGCCCCCCCTGGAGCGCCTCGTTGATGGCCTCGTACCCCACGCCCAGAACCTCGGGGAACCTGAGGGCCACGAGCCCCACCAGCGCTCCGCCCAGGGCCGGCTTCAGGGGCCCGGGGATCCGGAGGCCGTCGAACAGGTCCTCGGCCCCGTAGAGCACCCTCGTGAAGAGGAGCGCGACCAGGCCCGCCAGGAGGCCCAGGACGGTGTAGGCCAGCAGCTCGAACGGGCTCTGGAGCGAGTAGGCGGGCACCTCGAAGGCCGGGAAGTCCCCCAGGAAGTGCCGGCTCACCACCGTGGCGGCCACGGAGGAGATCACGATGGGCGAGAACTGGGTGACCCCGAAGTCACCGAGGATGATCTCCACGGAGAACAGGGCCCCCGCCACCGGGGCGTTGAAGGTTCCGGCGATACCCGCCGCCGCGCCGCACCCCACCAGGGTCCGCAGGCGCCGCTCCCCCACCCCCAGCCACTGTCCCACGGTGGAGCCGATGGCCGAGCCGATCTGCACGATGGGCCCCTCGCGACCCACCGAGCCGCCCGAGGCGATGCTGATCCCCGAGGCGAACATCTTGGCCAGCACCACCCGGGGGCGGATCCGCCCCCCGCGAAGGGCCACCGACTCCATCACCTCGGGGACACCGTGCCCCCTGGCCTCGGCCGCGAAGAAGTGGATCACCAGGCCCACCAGCAGCCCACCCACCGCGGGTGCCGTGACCTTCCACCAGGGCGGGAGGCCGTGGATGTAGTCCAGCGAGTACTCGCCCATCCTCCAGAACACCAGCTGCCCCAGGCGGATGAGCTCGCGGAACGCCACCGCCCCGAGGCCGCCCAGCAGGCCGATGCCCACCGAGATCAGCACCATGTACATCTGCTCGGACTGCCGCAGGCGCGCGTTCAGCTCGTGGAGGGCCGAGCGGAGGCGGCGGAGCGGCGGGGTGGTCATGGCCGCATTGTACGCGCCCTCGCGAGCCCCCCGGCCACCCGGCAGGGGTGCAGGGGTGCGGGGGCGCAGAGGAGAGGAGGTGGGGACGTCGGGACGTGAGGACGGCCCCAGCCCACCGGGGGAGCAGGGGAGCAGGGGCGAGGGAGAGACCGTCGGAGAAGGCGGCGCGCGGGACCGTCGCGGCCACCGGTTCTTCTCCGGGCGGGAAACGTGTTCATCCTTTCACCCCCCGGGAGACGTTCATGGACCTTCACCGGCGCGTGTTCTTCTTCGCCTTCCAGGAGTCCACCAGCCGGATGCCGCTCAGTAGGGTGAACCCTGGCCGAACTGCATCTCGACCCCGATCATGACCCCCACGCTGGCCTTCCGCCGCTCCCAGGGGTGGTCCCGGATCCAGGAGATCCCCGTCCCCACCTCCCCGAAGAACCAGTCCCGGAACATCCGCTGCCGGCAGACCAGGTAGTAGCCGTACTCCCTCGTCCCCACCGGGGCACCGGTGGCTCCCTTGATCCAGGCCCTGACATAGGCAGCCCTTGCCACGTCGAACTGCTGGAAGACGGTGATACCCGTGTACCACGCCACCCCTTCCGTGGCCTCCGACAGCGTTCCACTGGAACCCCAGCGCAGGAGGAACTTCCTGGAGAAGCGCTGCTCCAGGTCCAGGTTCGTGGTGGTGCCGAAGCCCTCCCGGGATCTCCAGAACACGGTCTGACGGAAGCGCCCCAGACCCCCCGATCCCAGCGGGAGGTAGAGACGGTACCGGCCCTTGGCATACAGGCCGGGTGACGTGGACACCGTGGCACCTCCGCTGAAGGTCAGCCGCGAGGGGGATTCCTTCAGTGGAGAGAAGCCCAGGCCCACCACCCAGTTGAGCTCTCTGTCGGCCGGGCGGACCCCGGCCAGGTTCTGTTCCGCCGAGTCCTTCAGGTAGGTGTCCTCGGCCTCCCTCCGGATGAAGCCCTTGAACCTCCGGTCCAGGTTGGGAAAGTCGAAGCGCAACCGGAAGCGGAGGCGGGGCCAGAGCGCGTCGTGCTCCGACCAGTTGAGACGGAGCCCCACAAGTCCGCTGGGCAGGGACTTCTCCTGCTCCGCCCGCTCGTCACCGAAGAAGCCGTCGAAGCCCAGGACCGTGGCGCAGATGACACGGGAGGTCCACCGCTGGAAGCGGTCCAGCCACTCGCCGGAGGCACCGCGGTACGGGGCACAGGGATCTGTCAGGGACTCGGGGGGCACCCCCGGGTTCGCGAAGGTCCGTCCGGGAAAATGCCGGTCACGCTCCTTCGTTGCGGCTCCCGGACCAGCCTCGGCCGGTGGCCCCGACCGGCCGGGTCCACCCGCCTCCCTGGAGGAGGCACACCCGGCCAGCCCGAGAGCCAGGGCCACGAGCGCCCAGCCGCACATGATTCTGGTACTTCCCACGAATCCAGTTCCCCCGATGACGCGGACAGGGTGTTCCGGCTCCATCCGGCCCCTCTCCCGTCGACCATACCAGAGGCGCAACAATTCCAGTGCTCCGATGGTCACCCACCTCGCACCACGGAAATCCGATGCCAATGTCCGTCCGGTACCCTCTCTGCGTACCGATCCGGAATCCGCCCCACCATCCAGTCACACACCATCAGCACACCGGCACGATCGACCCCGAGGCGGACGGGACCCGGAACCACCTCCTCGAGGACCTCCTGATCCCGGAACACGTGGCGGCGACCGGACACGTCAGGGAGACCGGAGGGGCCTCACACGCCGGGCCGCGCGACACCCTCACGGGAGATCCCGACCTCATGGACGGGCCGCGGGCGGTCATCGTCGTCCCGGAGGAGGTCGTACCCTTTCCAGATGTGGACATCCTCCCCCTGGAACCCCTCGGGGAATGATCCGACATCAGCGCGGGGGATACCTGTCGAAGATCAGCGCGATGGCGTCCTCCAGGATGCGGGCGTTCCTCCGGGGGTCCGCCGAGAGCCCCACCCTGGCGAGCCCCCTCCACACGAGCTGGTTGGTCCGGGCGTCCACCAGGTCGATCACCAGGGAGCCCACCGGCACGTCGCTCACGTAGGAGGTGGCACCCCCAATACCGCCATACCACCCCCACCCGTAGCCCCACCCCCAGTTCACCGTGTTGATCTGCCTGTGGACGCGGGTCCTGGCGACGATGGCCACCAGGAGGTCGGGGTTCGTGTCCGTCCTGTGGAGCCCCCGTGCCGTGAGACGGTTCAGGACCGCCGCGCGCGCCCTCTGCTGCATGAAGGCATCCAGGCCCCTGGGGCGCCCGATGAAATCGAAGGTGGCGTATCTCGAGAAATCCACGGACGGATCGAAATCCGAGTACGCCTTGATGGTGTTGCATCCCGCGGCCAGTAGAACCATTCCCAGCACGACCGGAATCAACCGTCTCATGAACCCTCCCCGGGAGCTTTCTCCCCTGCCAGCCGGATCACGGGTCGCCACTCCCTCCGTCTCGACGGAGACCCTTCCGGCTGGCTGACACCCCGACCCGCCTCACCTGGCGATGGGAATGTCACCTGTTGAGCTTGTCGTTCTTCCAGTACCTGGTCCCGGCGATGTCCACGTGAGCCATCAGCCCGGCCTCCGTGAGCTGGTACACCGCCATGCCGTTCCGGAAATCGGTCTTCGCATTGGCTCCTTCCGTCCCCGCGACCGCCTGGGCGGTGGCATCCGCCTCCCACCCCCTGTTCACGAAATTGTCGAAGGTCGCCCTGTCCGCGAAGAGGAACACCACCTGGTACTTCTGGCCGCCGAGCCCCAGGCCGATTCCCACGGTGCCCATCTTCATGTAGATCCGCTCGCCGGTATCCTTCCGGACGGCCACCCCGTTCCCACCGCCGCCCGAGATGCCAAGCGCCAGCTTGAGACTGTCGAAGACCGCATAGCCATAGGCCTTCTCGTACAGGGACTCCGCCTTGGGGCTCCTCTCGAGCAGCCTCCGGAGCGTCTCGGCAGCCATCGCATCGATGATGTCCTTCTTGGCCTTCAGCTTGATCTCCTTCTTGGTCGGAGTCTCGCCGGCGTTCACGGGACCGGCAATGCCGGCAAGTACCACCATCGATGCCACGAGTACACCAGTGACAACCATTGTCGTCCGATCCGTCATGCTGAACCTCCATCGGCCCTGAAGCCGTTCCAGCTCGTGGAATGCAGGCATTGTACGGGCCATTCCCCCACTCCAGTGGGAGCAACATCACGTTTCCCCCGGTATTCCCACCGGAACACGCCAGCAAAGGGCCGACCGACCCGCGATCGGCAGAGATGTGTCCGGCACCGGGAAAGGGCGAGGAGGTGAAGAGTGAAGAGAAAGGCCCGGGCGGACCGCCGTACCCCGCAAGCCTGCGCAGGATCGCGGAGGGGCGTCCCGACGTCCTCCCGTCCTGACGTCCTCACCCTCCTTCGTTTCACCTGAGCCTGTTGCAAAAGTCCTGGATCGAGGAGGATTCCCGCGGCATCGGCCCCCACCCACCCGGGAGAATGAACCACGGATTCCACGGATTTGCTGGATTATGAAGAAGATAGAAAAACCCGGAAATACGTTCGATTTCACGCCTGATCGGTGGGCATGTACCCTCAGAGGGTTTTGCAAGCGGCTGACGTTTCACGACAGACCGGCCAGGCACACGGCGGCCGGAACGTCACGGGAGGGTGGGCGAGCGGCGCACCCGGCTCGCCCGGGGCTACCGCACCGGGGGATGCTCCGCAGCGGGCCCTTCCATGGCGGCGATGATCGCCGTACCGCAGGAGTCCGAGAGCACGTTCACCGAGGTCCGCGCCATGTCCAGGATCCGGTCCACCACGAGGATGAGCCCCACGGCCTCCATGGGAAGCCCCACCGCCGCCAGGATCACCGTGATCGCCACCAGGCTCGCCGAGGGGATCCCCGCCACACCGATGGAGGTGAGCAGGGCGATGAGCACCATGGTGAACTGCACCCCGAAGCCCACGTGGAGCCCGTAGGCCTGGGCGATGAACATGGCGGCCACGCACTCGTACAGCGCGGTGCCGTCCATGTTCACGGTGGCACCCAGGGGCAGCACGAAGGCCACGACCCGGTTGGGCAGCCCGGCCCGCTTCTCGGCACACTCCATGGTGAGCGGCAGCGTGGCCGAGGAGGAGCTGGTGGAGAAGGCCATGAGCAGCGCCGGGGCCATGGCGCGGTAGAAGGTGAACGGGTTCTTCACGCCACCGGCAACCCGGAGCAGGATCGGGAGGGTCACGAAGGCGTGGACCAGGAGCGCGACAAGCACCGTGAAGAAGAACCGCAGCAGCGGTCCGAAGGCCCCGAATCCGGTGGTGGCCACAACCTTGGCCACCAGGCCGAACACGCCCAGCGGGGCAAAGCGCATCACCAGCTCCGTGATCCGCATCATCACGTCGAGAACCCCCTGCCAGAAGGAGGTGACCGTTCCCCTCCCGGGCTCGGCGATCCGCGTCAGGAAGTACCCGAACAGCAGGCTGAAGAAGATCACCGCGAGCATCTGGCGGTTGTCCGAGGCCGCCGCCAGCACGTTCTCGGGAACCATGCGCAGCAGGATGCCCACCACGTCGCCGGCACCCCGCTCGCCCACACGGGCCAGGGTGTCGGCGCTCGCACCCTCCAGCCCGATGACCTCCCCGAGCGGCCGTCCTCCCACGATTCCGGGCCGGACCAGGTTCACCAGCACCAGGCCGGTGAGGATGGCCAGGAGGCTGGTGGTGAGGTAGTACACGAGCGTGCGGAGCCCCAGGCGCCCCACGGCACCCTCCTCGCCCATTCCGGCCATGCCCATGATGATGGAGGAGGCGATGAGGGGAACGATGAGCATCTTCAGGGCGTTGAGGAACAGGTCACCGATGAACCCGTAGACCTCCACCAGGGGAACGCCCAGGACCGCGCCCTCGGGACCGCCGAGCCATCCCGCCAGCACGGCGAGTCCGAGCCCGATCAGGATCTGCCAGTGGAGTGCAAGTCGCTTCATGCCTCGTTCTCCCTCGGGGAACCCGCGTACCGGTCCCGCAGATCATCTCAGGCTACCACGGGAGCATACCGCCGGTCCCGTGCCGCCGTCCTGTACTCCGCTCTCACTGTCCTGCTCCCCCGTGTCGTCTCCGCCGCCGGCCCACCGTCCGGAGCCGGGAAGACGAGGAGGTGCCCGCGTCGCGGCCCACGCTGGGATCCTCAAGGTCCTCGACGAGCTCCGGATCCCCGTGGACGTGATGGCGGGGACCAGCATGGACGCGCTGGTGAGCACGGTCATGGCTGGCGACACGACACTCCAGAGCGCCACCGACGGCTCCATCTCGCACTTCCCCGTGGGCGGCTGGCTTCCTGCACCTCCCGGCTCCACCAACTGGTACGACGAGATCACCGTGGAGATCCTCCCCATCGCCCGCCGAGGTTCCCCATCGCTCGCAGCGCTGTGCAAGTGTCTCATTGTATTCCGTCATGGTAATATTTCTGTTGCCGGTCCGATCCGGCCCGGCATTCCCGGAGGATCCAGCCGGACGAGGTGCGAGGAGGGATGCCATGCGGGAGATTGCCGAGCGTTACGACGTCATCATCGTGGGCGGGGGGCCGGCCTCCCGCATCCTCAACAGGTACCTCCACATGTTCCTGCCCGGGATCACCACCCTGGTGATCCGGGACGAGGAGCGGATCGTCAACCACTGCGGTACGCCCTACATCGTCGAGGGAACCATCCACTGGGAGAAGGGCCTCATCTCCGAGGAGCTGGTGACGCGCTTCGGGACGCCGATCCTCGTGGACCCGGTGGTGGGAGGTGATCCGGAGGCCCACGTGGTCACGACGGCCTCCGGACGGACCATCGGCTACGGTACGCTGGTCTTCGCCACGGGGACGGACCAGGTGCTCCCCCCCATCCCCGGCATCACGCTCGACCGGGTCCTGAAGGTCCGGCGGACCCGGGACCTGGTGACCACGATCCAGAGGTTGAAGGAGGTCGAACACGTGACCGTCCTGGGGGCCGGGTACATCGGCCTCGAGTTCGCCGTGGCACTCCATCGGCTCGGCAAGCGGGTCACGGTGGTGGAGATGGCCGACCACGTGATGGGGGGCCGCATCGACGTGGCCATGGCGGAGGCCATCGAGGCCGAGCTGGACGGCATGGGCATCCGGATCCTTCCCGGGCGGAAGGCCACCTGCCTGGAGGGCGAGGGGGCCGTCTGCGCCGTGGAGATCGAGGATGGAACCCGCATTCCCACCGACGCCGTCCTCTCCGCCGTTGGGGTCCGCCCCCTGGTGGACTACGCCCCCGCCTTCGGCCTCCAGACCACCCCCGACGGCATCGTCGTGGACGAGTACTTCGCCACCGGTGTGGAGGACGTCCACGCCATCGGGGACTGCATCGAGACGCGCTCGGCCATCACGGGGCGGCCCGTCCCGGGCAAGCTGGGCTCCAATGCGGGCCAGATGGCCCGGTTCCTCGGGCTCGGCCTCGCCGGACGGAAGAGGCCCTATCCTGGCGTGGTGAACGCCGCCGTGACCGTGGTGGGCGACCTCGCGTACGGCGGTGCGGGCCTGTCCGAGGCCGACGCCGAGGCGGAGGGCATCCCCGTGCTCACCACGCGGGCCACCTCCACCTCCACCTACGAGAACATGCCCCACCCCGAGCCCGTGGAGGTCAAGCTCGTCTACCGCGCCGGGGACCTGCGCCTGCTGGGCGGGGAGATCCTGGGCCGGTTCAACCCCGCCGGCTTCGTGGAGACCCTGGCCCAGCTCATCGAGCGGGAGGCGACGCTGGAGGACGTGGTCACCATGACCTACTCCTCCCACCCCGAGCTGACACCGAAGACCTCCAGGCCCTACTTCGTGCGGGCCTCCGAGCCCCTGCTCCGGAACCTGGCCCGCACGGGCAACCTGGATCGAGATCATCCCCTGGAGGAGGAACGATGAGCACACCCATCGCACTGATTGCCGGCATCGTGGCAGGCACCGTTCTGACGGGCGCCGTGGTCGTCTGGCTCATGAGGACCCGCATGCTGGTGGCCCGCCGGAGCCGCCGGAGCTTCGAGGACACCTGTGCCGCCATCGAGACCGTGGTGCTCTCCCACAGGGGCTGGGGGTTCCCCATCGAGACCTGGAACTTCTTCCGGACCTTCGAGAAGAAGAACGTGGTCCCGGAGAACATCCGGAAGATCAAGGTCTTCTTCGTCTGCAACGCCTCCCACGCCTCTCGCGTGATCACCGCCGATCCCTCCATGGCGGGAATGATGCCCTGCTCCTGGGCCGTCTACGAGCTCGACGACGGCAGCGTCTGGGTTTCCAAGATGAACATCGGTATGATGGCCGGGATGTTCTCCGGCGTCATCGGCAGGACCATGAAGGAGGTCGCCGAGGCCGACGAGATGTTCCTCCGGCCCGTCCTGGGGGAGGAGGAGCTCGACCTCGAACGGCTGGAGGCGGCCCCGGAACAGCCAGAGGATGAGACAAGAAATCAGAAGGAGGCCTCATGAGCCAGGTGATCACGCTCGACATCGACGACCGCAGGAAGCTCCTGGAGCGATTCCTCAGGTACGTGAAGATCGACACCCAGTCCGACGAGAGCTCCACCGCGAGCCCGTCCACGGAGAAACAGAAGGACCTGGCGCGGGTCCTCGTGGAGGAGCTCCGGGAGCTGGGCGTGGAGGACGCCGCCATGGACGAGTGGGGCTACGTGACGGGAACCGTCCCGGCCAACCTCCCGGAAGGCGTCACCGGCGTGCCCACCATCGGGCTCATCGCCCACATGGACACCTACTTCTCCACCCCGGGCGGCGGCGTGAAGCCCCAGGTCATCGAGCGCTACGAGGGCGGCGACATCCCCCTGCCCGGTGACGCCGGTCAGGTCATCACCGTGGCCGAGAACCCCAACCTGGAGCGCTGCATCGGCGAGACCATCGTCACCTCCGACGGCACCACCCTGCTGGGCGCCGACGACAAGGCCGGCATCGCCGAGATCATGACCGCCGTGGACTGGATGCTGCGCCATCCGGAGTTCCACCACCCGAAGGTCCGCATCGCCTTCACCACCGATGAGGAGGTGGGCCGCGGCACCGAGCACTTCGATGTCGAGGCCTTCGGCGCCGACTACGCCTACACCCTGGACGGCTCCGACCTGGGCGAGATCGAGGACGAGACCTTCTCGGCCGACTCGGCCGTCGTCACCGTCGAGGGCCACGACGTCCACCCCGGCTACGCCAAGGACATCCTGGTGAACGCGGTCCGCGTGGCCTCGGCCATCGTGGAGGGGCTGGACGAGCGGTACCTCCCCGAGACCACCGAGAAGCGCCAGCCCTACCTCCACCCCTACACCATCGCGGGTGACGTCTCGAAGGTGGAGCTCAAGCTCCTGGTCCGGGCCTTCACCGTGGAGGAGCTCCACGAGCGCGAGGACGCCCTGCGCGAGGTCATCGCCGCCGTGGGCGAGCGCTTCCCCGGCGCGAAGATCGACCTCGCCATCGAGGAGTCCTACCGCAACATGGCCTACAAGATCGCCGAGGACCCGAAGGTGCTCGAGTACGCGCTGGAGGCCGTGAAGCGCCAAGGCATCGAGCCGAAGCGCCAGGCCATCCGCGGCGGCACCGACGGCTCACGCCTCTCCTTCATGGGCCTGCTGACCCCCAACATCTGGGCCGGCGGCCAGGCCTTCCACTCGGTGAAGGAGTGGGTCTGCCTGGACTGGATGGCCAAGGCGGCCGAGACCACGCTGCAGCTCCTCGCCGTCTGGGTGGAGCGGTCGCCGGAAACATCCTGAAGGCACCCGGCCGGCCGGAATCGGACAGGGACACGATCCCGGTCCCTGTCACGAATGCGTGCCCGCCCATCAGGAGCCGAGGACCACCTCCGCGGTACCGCCCGCCGGAACCTCGACGGTCCTGGTCTCGCTCGCCCCGTCCGGAGAAACGGCCTCGACGGTCCAGGCTCCGGCGGGAACCCGCAGCTCCGCCCCCCCCGCCGGCACGGGCACCCACTCCCCGCCGGCGGGGTTGAGGTAACGGTGAACGGGCAGGGGCAGGCCCGTGGCACCGTCGATGGCACGGATCCGCCACGCTGGCCCCTCGCCACGGGGTGCCGTCACGCGAAGCCTGCCGACGGGACGGAGGGTCACGGGCACCTCGGGGCCCGGGTTCCGGACACGGACCAGTGCCGCCTCGCTCCCTTCCCCCACCAGCAGGATCCAGTCGCCGCCGGGTAGATCTTCCAGTGTGCACCGTCCACCGCCGTCACAGGCCGTCTGGCGGAGTGTGCCCACCACTCCACCTCCCAGGGGGAGCGCCCAGATACTCGCGGCGGGGGCACCTCCACCGGTCCGCACCACCAGGGTCACCCCGCCCCCCGGTTCCAGTTCCACGTCCAGGGGGGTGAACAGCCCCTCCCGGACGGCGGCCGGCACCCTCTCGGAACGGTACCCCCGGGCCTCCATGGTCACCGCGTACTCGCCGTCGGGAAGCTCTCCGAGGCGGTACCGGCCGTCCTCCCCGGAACTCGCCCGCCGCACCATCTCCGGGATGCCCACCCGGCGGGCCTCCACGGCCGCGCCGGCCAGCGGCAGACCGGTCTCCCGGTCCAGCACCCGTCCCTCCAGGCCCCCGGCGGGGACCTCCAGGTCCAGCCGGAGATCGCCTTCCAGGACCAGGTGCTGCCCGGTGAGCACCTCCGCCCCCGGGGTCCGCACCTGGACCTGGTATTCACCCGGCTCCAGGCCCTCCACCCGCCAGGCGCCGTCCTCGCCCGTGGTGGTGCTGGCCCCTTCCGTTCCCCCCACCGCGATGACGGAGACCGCCAGGCCCGGCACGCCGAGGCCCGCCCGGGTCACCGTCCCCGTGAGGGTGGCGCCTCCTCCGAAGTCGATCTCCACCCATGCGGGCTCCGCGGGGTCCGGCAGATCCACCACCACGCTCCGCGCCCGACCGCCGGGAACCACCATGGCCCTCACGGTCACCCGCCCGGGGCGGACACCCTCCAGCCGGAAACTGCCGTCCGGTTGCACCCGCGTCTCCGCCCCGCCGCCCAGCACCCTGCACCGGTCGAGCTCCGAGCCCTCCAGGCCCCGGACCACCCCCTCGACGACCCCTCCCCTCTCCAGCCGGAGTTCCACGACGGAGTCCTCCCCGGCCTTCACCTCGACCTCCCGGGCCGGGCTCCCGGCGAAGCCCTCGGCCCGGGCCGAGAGTCTCCAGGTACCCGGCTCTGCCTCCTCCACCGAGAAGCCGCCGTCGGCGCCTGTCTTCAGCGGGCCGCGGCTGAAGTCGTCCGGACCGAATTGCATCACCGAGGCCCCGGCCACCGGCGACCCCTCGGGGTCCAGCACACGCCCCACGATCCGCCCCGGCCGCTCCAGCCTCAGGACCACCTCCTCCCCGCTCCCGGCCCGGGCCGCCGCCTCCCCGCGCAGGCCACCGGAGGCCGTCGCCACGAGGCGAAGCTCGCCGGGGGCCAGCCCCTCGAGGACGAAGGTCCCGTCCGCGGCGGTCTGCGCCATCTGCCGGGATTCTGCACCGGTGGCCTCCACGGTGGCTCCGGCCACCGGGCCCCCGTCGGGGCCCAGGACACGCCCCCGGAGCGTCTCGCCCGGCTTCAACCGGACGGTGACGGGCTCCGGGTCACGGTCCTCGGGGACGCTCACCTGGAGCTCCGCCGGCTGATACCCCCCGCCCGACACGTTCAGCACCACCGTGCCGGGCTCGAGATCCTCCACGCGGAAGGTCCCCCCCTGGCCCGAGGTGGTCTTGCCGGCGGGCATCACGCTCATGGCCGAACCCATGCCCGCCACCGCGACCTTCCTGCGGGCGAAGAGCTCCACGTCAAGTCCCTCGAGGCCCTCGCCGCTCTCTGCGTCCACCACCCTCCCCGTGAGGGTCCGCCCCTCGCGCACCGGGACCTCCACCTCGCCCTCGGGAGGCAGTGTCACCTTCACCGGCGGGCCGGGGATCCATCCCGCGGCACGGGCCCTGAGGTAGATCTCCCCTCGGGGATCCAGCCCCTCCACCACGAAACGGCCGTCCTCGCCGGCCGTCAGGTCTCCCTTGAAGTGGAGAATCTCGGCGTTTCGGGTGGCCATCACCTCGGCACCCGGCACCGGCCGGCCCTCCGGGTCCACGACCCGGCCCTGCACCGAGACGGCCCGGTGCAGCTCCTGGTCGCCGAGGTCAACCCCCTCCGGCGGGACCTCCAGGTCCGGAATGGTCCGGACCACCCAGTCCTCCGCGGAGAGGGCCAGGTCCACCGTCCCCACGGGTACGGCCTCCAGAACCACCCGCCCGTCCTCACCGGTCACTCCCGAGGCCAGCGGCTCACCCGGAGGGGCACTCTCCACGCCGCCCGCAAACAGGAGGGAGCCCGCATCCCGCACCGAGGGCACGTGGGCCTCCACCGTGACGCCGGGTACCGGCTCGCCCGCGGGGTCCAGCACCCGCAGCGAGACCGCGGCCCCCTGCACCAGCTTCAGCGTCACCTCCACGGCGCCGCCGGGCTCCGGCTCCAGCGTCCCGCTCCTGGCGGGAGGATACCCCTCTGCCCGGGCCACCAGCTCCAGCGGTTCCGCGGGCAGCGATCCGATCCGGAAGGAGCCGTCCGGGCCGGTGATGGCCAGGGGCTCGCCCAGCTCCACCAGCCCCCCGGACCCGGGGGAGCGCCGGGGCAACATGATGCGCCACCACTCCGCAACCCTCGCCCCGAGGCGGACTCCCTCCACGCCCTCGCCCGCCGGACCGATGACCCGGCCACCGATGGACGCCGCCCCCCGGAGAGGAACCACGACCTCTTCCTGGCCCGGCGCCACCGGAAGGAGGCCCGGCGTCAGATCCGGACCCCAGATCCTGAGCCCCTCCTCCTCCGCAGGGCGGGGCAGGAACAGCTCCCCCTCGCGAACCCCCTGCACCGCACCGGGAAGAGACGGCGGAATCCATCCGGCCGAGACCACCACGGGCCCCGGCGCCCCACGGAAGACCAGGTGCACCACGGGAGGCATCTCCAGCCGGAGTTCCAGCTCCTCCGCGGGCGCCCCGGACCCCTCGAGCCGGGCCATCCGCCCGTCGGAGGAGGCCACCACCACCCCCCCCCCCCGCCGCGCCACCCGGAGCACCGCCCGCCCGTCCTCCCCGGTCCGCACCACCGTCCCCGGCGGGCCTGCGGCCGACGCCACCAGGGCGCCCGCGGCGGGCTCACCCGTGGGTGTCACCACCCTCACGGTCAGCTCGCGGCCGCCTGGCACCAGGTTCACCGCCGCGGGAAGCGGGGCCCTGCCCTCCCAGGTGGCCCACCGTCCCTCCGGCCCGAGAACGTGAAGCTCCACCGCGGCGTCCCGCGCGGGCACCGTGGCCTCCACGACGCCACTCTGGTCCGTCAGAGTCCGGGTCACCGAGGGCACCCAGCGCCCGGGAAGCCGGCCCCAGGGCCCCTCCTCGCACCGCCCCCACACCAGGGCTCCCGCCACGGCACCGCCCCCGCCCCGGACCCGCAGCTTCACCGTTCGCCCCGGCGGCAGCCATGCCAGGGGCAGCTCCGCCTGTTCCGGCACCACGACCAGGAAGGACCGCCCCACGTGTCCCGCGGCGCTCGCCTCCACCGAGACGGGCAACGCCTCCGCGGGCACCTCCAGCGAAAAGGCTCCCCCCGCCCTCACCGTGGTCTCCGCCACGGGCCGGAAGCGGTCCTCGGGGTGATCCAGCAGCCAGGAACCCACCGCCCAGGCCCTCACCTCGGCCGTGACCGGACCGCCCTCGGCCCGGACCGTACCCGCCACCCGCAGGATCCCGCCCGAAGCCACCGGCCCGGAGCCGGCCAGGAGCCCCGCGATCAACGCCCCATGGAGCAACACCTGCCGCATGACTACCTCCCCGAACATGCGAATGTTGTTCCGTTGTGTGCCATTATATCCGGCCCGCGCCGGGATCTGGCAACCGGGGCGGACCTCGGCGCCGACGGGAGTCCAGACGGACTGGAAGCCTCAGTGTGTCTTCGTGATGTAGGTCTTTTCGGACGGCTCCCCGGCCGTCAGGACCACGTCCCGGGTGCCGAAGCGCCTGGCCCCCTCACGGGTGGTCACCGACCAGCTCACCCTGGCCACGGGCCCCGGTCCGTCCCTGGGCTCCATCCGCCGCACCTCGAACTCGGCCCGGCCCCAGCCCTCCACGTCCAGCTCGTACCGTTCCACGCCACCCTCCGCCCGGAGCACGAGCGTGAAGTCGCGGGGTTCCCCACCGATGACGACTCCACCGGACAGCGTTCCCGCGGGCACCCCGGGCCGGCCGAGACGTGTGGCGTCACCCTGGTACTCCCAGATGTCCACGAGAAGCCGCGCCACCTCCGGCCCCACCATCTCCACCACCAGCTCCTCGGGAAGCGCCGTCCAGCCCGCCGCCGGAGCCGCACCGGTTGAGGAAGCCGTGCAACTCACGCCCCAGCACGTGCTCACCTCGGCGTGGCAGTCCTCGAGAACCAGGCCGGCCCTGCACTCGTAGAGGTGCGCCCGCTTCACGTAAACGCACCGGTAATTGCAGGATGCACGGGCTGCCGGCACCATCGAGAAGAGCCCCCCGGCCACAACGGCGAGGAACCCGGACCACTTTCGAAGCCCGAATCTGCTCATCGTTCACCTCCAGTCCGATGATCCACGAGAATCGTACATCAACAATAACTTATGGTC